>ERZ840096.7-NODE-7-length-378221-cov-21.295447_pt1 | contig 378221 bp, 310 predicted proteins | sample MGYA00519878_ERZ840096 | MGnify/ENA primary metagenome ERZ840096 (study PRJEB31850, sample SAMEA3708865) | human gut metagenome | biome: human gut; feature: human-associated habitat; material: faeces | place: China | collected 2014 ... | reverse complement strand
AGAGCAGCTGATTTGTAATCAGCAGGTTATCGGTTCGAGTCCGATCATCGGCTTTTTGCTGAAAAGCAAAAAATGGGTGGATTCCCGAGTGGCCAAAGGGGACAGACTGTAAATCTGCTGCGTAATGCTTCGGTGGTTCGAATCCACCTCCGCCCATTTCTTTTTTATTTATATCGCGGGGTGGAGCAGTCTGGAAGCTCGTCGGGCTCATAACCCGAAGGTCATAGGTTCAAATCCTGTCCCCGCTACTATTATGTAATATGCCCAGATAGCTCAGTTGGTAGAGCAGAGGACTGAAAATCCTCGTGTCGCTGGTTCGATTCCAGCTTTGGGCATGACTTTGAAAAGCTGAAATCATAACGATTTCAGCTTTTTCTTTTATCTGTAAAAAGACTGAGAGAAAATCAGATTCAGGTGTTGATAAATAAGGAGTGTGCAGTATGGAGTTTAATGTTGGTCAGGTAATTAAGATGAAGAAGCCGCATCCATGTGGTGCAAATGAATGGGAGATCCTTCGCGTTGGTATGGATTTTCGTTTGAAATGTAAAGGGTGCGATCATCAGGTAATGGTACCGAGAAAATTAGTTGAAAAGAATTTTAAAGGTTTTATAGAATAGCAAAAAAAGTATTGAAATAATAAAAAAGTCCTTGCAACATGGGAACCTTTATGATATTATTTTGTTCTGTGATGTGTTAATAATCATATATTTCCTTGCTCATATATCATATATGGGCCAGAGACCATAAGGAGGTGCAATTACATGAACAAGTATGAGTTAACTTTAGTAGTTAATGCAAAGATTGATGAGGATGCTAGAACAGCAGCAGTTGAGAAAGTAAAGGCTTATATCGAGAAAGCTAATGCAACTATCACTAATGTTGAAGACTGCGGACTTAAGAAGCTTGCTTATGAAATCCAGAAGATGGGCGAAGCTTACTATTACTTCATTCAGTTCGATGCAGAAGCTGATGTACCAGCACAGCTTGAAGCTAATGTTCGTATCATGGAGCCTGTTCTCAGATATCTTTGCGTTCGTTTAGACGCTGAGTAATAGGAGGAATTCCGTATGAATAAAGTAATTTTAATGGGTCGTTTAACAAGAGATCCAGAGATCAGATATTCTCAGGGGAATGATCAGATGGCAATTGCCAGATACACTCTCGCTGTAGATAGACGTTTTAACAGAAATGGTGATCAGACCGCAGATTTTATTAACTGTGTTGCTTTTGGCCGTTCAGCAGAATTTGCTGAAAAGTATCTGAAACAGGGTACAAAGATTGTGGCTACTGGAAGAATCCAGACAGGCAGTTATACCAATAAAGATGGAAACAAAGTATATACAACAGATGTTGTTATCGAAGACCAGGAATTTGCTGAAAGCAAAGGAAGTTCTTCATCAGATGGCGGAAGTTATCAGCCAGCTGGCAGACCTTCACCTGCAAATGCAAGTGCAGAAGGTTTTATGAGTATTCCGGAAGGTATAGAGGATGATTTACCATTCAAGTAAAGAAGGAGGTAAATACAATGGCTTATACAAAGACAGATAGAGCAGACGCTCCAATGAAGAGAAGAAATATTCGTAGAAGAAAGAAAGTATGTGTATTCTGTGCAGATAAGACTGCTGTTATCGATTATAAAGATGCAAACAAGTTAAAGAGATACATCTCTGAAAGAGGTAAGATCCTTCCTAGAAGAATTACCGGTAACTGTGCTAAGCATCAGAGAGCTTTAACTGTAGCAGTTAAGAGAGCAAGACAGATTGCAATTTTACCATACGTAGTAGATTAATCTATATTCATTGGTTACACCGTAGGGTGTGCATACAATCTGAAAAATGAAGGATGGTTGTGAAGTGATTCACAATCATCCTTTTTATGTTTATGTTAATAAGCCAAATGCAGATTCCGTGTTTATATGAAAAACAACATTTGACTTATTTAATGCAATATTGACGTCCTGAATCATCTGGGATAAAATTTTGATTAAAGATATTATTAAATATAGAAGGTATAGTTATATTGTTAGATGAAAAATAAATGGATAATTAGCAATATGAAAAAAGGATTAGCACAAAAAAAGAATGCAAGGAGACCTTTATGGCAGAGAAGATCGTACAGATAGATCATGTTACAAAAAAATATAAGGAACGTACAGTATTGGATGATGTATCATTGTCTATCTGGACAGGGGATGTCATTGGGTTATTGGGCGGCAATGGAGCAGGTAAAACGACACTGATGAGGGCAATTGCAGGAAGTATTCCGGTTGATTCGGGAGAAATCAGTTTTTCAGGAGAACGAAGAACGCAGGACGTAGGAACGCTGATCGAGAATCCCAATATATATACTGATATGTCTGGAATCGAGAATCTTCGATATTTTGGCAGATTATTTGGGGTAGAGGATGAAGCAGTATATGAGAGCCTGCTGCACCAGATGGGGCTTGCAGAAGCTGGAAAGAAATTGGCTGGCAGGTATTCACTTGGAATGAAACAGAGACTTGGCATAGCGGTTGCAATGCTCGGTGATCCGAGACTTTTGATCTTAGATGAGCCGTTAAATGGTCTGGATGTACAGGGAATGCAGGATCTGGAAGAACGTCTGTGGGCAATGCATGAGGATCGGTCAATCGGAATATTGATCAGCAGTCATGTGATCGGTGAATTGGTAAAACTTTGCAATCGGTATCTGATTATGGATCATGGCAGGATCTGTATGGAATATACAAGAGAAGAACTGCTTCAGCAGGCAGGCAGCGAGGAAGCAGTTGAGGATTATATTATTACACGGTTCCAAAAAACAACGTAAACATATAGCATAAGTGTAGAATATCAAGTAAAATTATAAAACGATATAGCAGATCAGAATAATAAACAAGAGGAAAGACAGAACCAGAATACATTAGAGAAATCAACAGGGCTAGTAGATTAAAATAACATGCTGTACAGAAAATAACAGGTAAGACAGAAAGGCAGGAAACAAATGATGAATCAGATCATTCGTGCAGAGAATTACAGAATCAGGAAGAATAAGACATTTCGTATTGCATGCATTGTGATCATTGGAATGGTATTGGTTGGATTTGCATTGTTTTATGCTGCAACACATATGATATCTGGAGAGCTGATGGAAGCAGCGGGTGGATATGATACGGATGTGGATGCATTTACAGACATAAATCTGTTTGACTGTGCCGGAATCGCTGTTTCACTGATGCAGATTCTCTCTATTTTGTATGCAATCGTGATCACGATCATGATCGGGGCAGAGAAACGGAATGGTGTCTATTCGCTGATGCTGGAACGCGGGTATCAGACACGTCAGATTTATATGGCTAGATTATATGCGACAACGGTGATAGCAGGCATCGGTTATCTTTTATATGTAGTTGTATCGTTGATTGCCGGGGCGATATTCTGGCATGGAACAATCGAACGCGAGGATGTGACAGGATTTATCCGAGTGTTTCTTTTAATGCTTGTTATGTATGTAGTTTCTTCCTATATCTATATGGCAGTTGCGATGAATGTAAAAAATGCAGGAATGGCAGTTGCGGTGAATCTCATTATTGTACTTTTATTCTCAACAGTGATAACAGGTCTGGATCAGATTCTTGCTGATGGAGATGTGTTTCTCCGCAAGTACTGGCTCTTATCCGCAATCGAACAGTTTGCCTATATCGATCATACAGATACTACTGTGCGGGAAACTATAACAGGATTGATAGAAGCGGTCGGCTATGGCGGGCTTGCGGTGTTTATTGGCAATACTGTATTTACAAAGAAAAAAAGATAAAAACAGAAAATGAACGCTGCCGGCTATGTGAAGATATTTGACCGATAAGCCTTATGATAAAGTGTGGTTTTCGTTGACAAAATAAAGGGATGCGTTTATGATTATTAAGAACTTTAATGTGGATGGAGTCTGTCCACAGGAAAGAATGCAACAGTGGAATACTTTTATATAACCAGACGCTGCATTATATCAACATTAAGTAATGAAAAGGAGTATATTATGGGTAAGTACACGAAAGCAGATATCTTAAGGATGGTAAAAGAAGATGATGTAGAGTTTATCAGACTTCAGTTTACAGATATTTTTGGAGACCTTAAGAATGTTGCTATAACTTCAAGTCAGATTGAAAAAGCACTGGATAACAAGATTATGTTTGATGGTTCTTCTATTGAAGGATTTGCAAGAATCGAGGAATCCGATATGTATCTATATCCAGATTATGATACATATGAGACTTTCCCTTGGAGACCACAGCAGGGTAAGGTTGCCAGACTGATCTGTGATGTTTATAAGCCGGATGGCACTCCATTTGAAGGTGATCCAAGATATGTTCTGAAGAAGGCATTGAAGGAAGCTGCTGATATGGGTTACATGATGAACGTAGGTCCAGAATGTGAGTTCTTCCTGTTCCAGACAGATGAGAATGGCTTACCTACAACGAATACTTACGAGCGTGCAAGCTATTTTGATCTTGGACCACTTGATTTCGGTGAGAATGCCAGAAGAGATATGGTACTGACACTGGAACAGATGGGATTTGAGATTGAAGCTTCCCATCATGAGGTTGCTCCTGCACAGCATGAGATAGATTTCAAGTATGGCGAGGCATTAAAGACTGCCGACAGCATCGAGACATTTAAGCTCGTTGTTAAGACAATTGCCAAGAAGCATGGTCTGTGTGCTACATTTATGCCAAAACCAAAGTATGGCGTATGTGGTTCCGGTATGCATATGAATATGTCTTTATCAAAGGATGGCAAAAATATATTTGCAGATGATAATGATAAGCTTGGTTTAAGTCAGGAAGCATATTACTTCATTGCAGGTATCATGGAACATATGAGAGAGATGACAGCAATCACAAACCCATTAGTAAACTCTTATAAGAGACTGGTTCCTGGTTATGAAGCACCGATTTATATTGCATGGTCAGCAAAAAACAGAAGCCCGCTGGTTCGTATTCCAAGTGCAAGAGGAGCAGGAACAAGAGTAGAGCTTCGTTGCCCGGATCCAACAGCAAATCCATATCTGGCAATGGCTGTATGCTTAAAAGCCGGATTAGACGGAATCAAGAGACAGCTTCCACTTGTACCAAGTGTTGACAGCAATATCTTTGAATTAACAAGAGAAGAAAAGAAAGCAAGACACATCGAGAGCCTTCCGGCAAACTTAAGAGAAGCTGTTTTATGTATGAGAGACAGTGAATTCATGAAGGAAGCACTTGGTGAGCATATCTTTACACGTTATACATCGGCAAAGTTAGATGAGTGGAACGAATATACCAGACAGGTTACTGACTGGGAGATCAGCAATTACCTTTACAAAGTCTGATCAGAAGCCAGTATGTTTAAGTAAAACCGAAGAAGCATCAAGGAGTAATACAGACACCCATTTTATGGGTGCCTGTGTTGCTATATTATAGAATCAATTTGTTCCATGAAAATATAAGGAACTGAAACTGGTCGGGTGAGAGGTTGTTGTTTTGGTAAATGTAATTGTACTATTTGCAAAGATAGAAGAAGCAAAAAGCATAAAAAATCTTTTGGTTCGACATGGGATCAATGTAACTCAGGTATGTACGACCGGAGCACAGGCAGCACAGGCAGCAGATGCGTGTGATGATGGTCTTATTATATGCGGATACCAGTATCCGGATATGTTATTTTCGGAGCTGGCGGCAAATATACCGGATTATTTTGATATGCTTGTGATTGCATCTCGTGTGCATTACGAGGCGTGTAGAGAAAGTGGAATTACATGCCTGCCGATGCCACTTCGTACACAGGATTTTATCAATACTGTTTCACTGACGGTTGAAAATATTCTGTGGGAGCGTAAAAAACGCAAGACAAAACCAAAGGAACGCACAGAAGATGAAAAAAAGGTAATTAAGGCTGCAAAGCTGAAATTAATGAATGATAATGGATTTGATGAGCAGGGCGCTCATCGGTATCTGCAGAAAAAGAGCATGGATAATGGTATCAATATTGTTGAAATGGCATATATGATACTGGAACATACAGCACTGTTTTAAGGAGGCACGAATATGAAGTTTACAAAGATGGAAGGTCTTGGAAACGATTATGTGTACATAAATTGTTTTTCAGAGAAGGTAGAAAATCCTGAGAAACTGGCGATTGCCATGAGTGACCGGCATTTTGGTGTTGGAAGTGATGGAGTGATCCTGATTAAGCCATCCGATAAAGCAGATTTTACAATGGATATGTATAATGCAGACGGTTCCAGATCTGAGATGTGTGGAAACGGTATCCGTTGTGTAGGAAAGTATGTATATGATTATGGACTTACGGATAAGACTTCGATATCTGTAGAGACACTTGCCGGAATCAAATATCTGGATTTTGTGATAAAGGACGGCAAGGTTGATATGGTAACAGTTGACATGGGTGCGCCGATCCTCAAGGCAGATCAGGTGCCTGTGCGTTCAGATAAAGAGCAGGTGATCGACGAGAAGATCACAGTAGCAGGTGTGGATTATCATATGACCTGTGTATCCATGGGAAATCCACATGCAGTTATGTTCGTAGGCGATACAGAACATTTCCCGTTGGAGAAAGCTGGTCCGTTATTCGAGCATCATGAAGTATTTCCGAACCGTGTGAATGCGGAGTTTGTTCAGGTGATCGACCGTCATACCGTAAAGATGCGTGTATGGGAGAGAGGAACCGGAGAGACACTGGCATGCGGAACCGGAGCATGTGCAACTGCAGTTGCATGTGTATTAAATGGAAAGACAGATGATGAGGTAACCGTAAAATTATTAGGCGGCGATCTGATCATCCGTTTTGATAGAGAGAACAATAAGGTATACATGACAGGTCCGGCCAAGGTAGTGTTTGACGGCGAGACTGACAGATTTTAGGAGGAAATGACATGTTTAAGGCAAATGAGAATTATCTGAAGCTTCCGGGAAGCTATTTATTTTCAACAGTAACAAAGAAACAGAGAGAGTACAGTGCGGCACATCCTGATAAGAAGATTATCCGTCTGAGCATCGGAGATGTAACACAGCCGCTTGCTCCTGCTATTATTGAGAGACTGCATTCGGCTGTAGATGAGATGGCGGTAGCAGAGACATTTAAGGGCTATGCACCGGATCTTGGATATGAATTCTTAAGAAATACCATCGTAAAGAATGACTATATTGACCATGGAGTTGATATTTCTGCTGATGAGATCTTTGTAAGTGATGGTGCAAAGAGCGATTCTGCAAATATTCAGGAGATTTTTGCACCGGAAAGCAAGATTGCTGTATGTGATCCTGTTTATCCTGTTTATGTAGATTCAAATGTAATGGCAGGCAGAACCGGAACTTATGATAAAGAGACCGGACTCTGGAGCGATGTGATCTATATGCCTTGTCTGGAGGAGAATGGATTTGCACCGGAATTCCCAAAGGAGGAGCCGGACATTATCTATCTGTGTTTCCCAAATAATCCGACAGGAGCGACCATCAGCAAAGCACAGCTTCAGGAATGGGTTGACTACGCAAATAAGATCGGAGCTGTGATCATCTATGATGCAGCATACGAAGCATATATCAGTGAAGACGATGTACCACATTCTATCTACGAGTGCGAAGGTGCAAGAACCTGTGCGATTGAGCTTCGAAGCTTTTCGAAGAATGCGGGATTTACCGGAACCCGTCTTGGATTTACAGTTGTACCAAAGGATTTGAAGGATGCAAATGGTGTTGCACTTCATGGTTTATGGGCTAGAAGACATGGAACCAAGTTTAATGGTGCTCCATATATTGTTCAGGCAGCAGGAGAAGCTGTATATTCAGAAGAAGGTAAAGCACAGACAAAGGCACAGATTGCATATTATATGAACAATGCGAAGGTGATCTATGATGGATTAAAGGCAGCAGGCTATTCCGTATCCGGCGGTGTGAATGCACCATATATTTGGTTAAAGACACCGGATAAGATGACTTCATGGGAGTTCTTTGATTATCTGCTTGCAAATGCAAATGTCGTAGGTACACCGGGCTCAGGCTTTGGACCGAGTGGTGAAGGATATTTCAGACTGACAGCATTTGGTACATATGAGAATACAGTAGAAGCAATCGAGAGAATTAAAGCGTTATAATAGCGGGGTGCAATTAACTATATAATCGTGGAGGTAGCAAGATGAAAGATAATGGACTGCTGGTGCAGTATTTTAATGCAAATACACCGGCTGATCAGACATTATGGGCGAAAGCGGCAAAGGATGCAGCGACATTGAAAAAGCTCGGTGCAACTGCTGTATGGTTTCCACCTGCAACCAAAGGGGCAGCGGGAAAAGATGACAGGGGCTATGCGCCATATGATCTGTATGATCTGGGTGAATTTAATCAGAAGGGTTCGGTTGGAACCAGATATGGTACAAAGAAAGAATATCTGGAAGCAATCGATGCAATGAAGGCACAGGGAATCAATGTATATGCAGATATCGCAGTCAGACAGAAGTTAGGCGCAGATTCTGTGGAGAAGGTTACGGCAGCAGATTTTAATGCCAAGGATATTCCGCAGATGATTGGTAATAAAAAGATAGTTGGAGCCTTGTCGAAGTTCACCTTCCCGGGCAGAAAGAGCAAGTATTCCAAGTTCAAATGGAACTGGAATCATTTTGCAGGGATTGACTGGCAGCAGGATGATTTTAAGAGACGTGTCTGCGAACTGTCTGGTATGACAGAGATGGAAGCAGAGAAGAAATACAAGCTCAGCAAATATGATTATATCATAGGCAGTGAGCTGGATCTGTACAATCAGGAAGTATATGATGAATTAATGGCATGGGCGAAGTGGTATGAGGATGTGACCGGAGTGGACGGATTCCGTTTCCAGGAAGCAGAGAAGATTCCGGGATGGTTCATCAGAGACTTTGCAGAAGCTGCGTCGAATGCCGGAGAAGAAGAAAAAGAGATCTTTACGGTAGGTGACTTCTGGCACTGGAGATGTGATTATATCAATGATTATATCGCGTCTGCGGACAATCAGCCATCTATGTTTGATGTGCCGCTGCATTTCAGTTTCCATGATGCATCCGTTGCAGAAGGAGAATATGATCTGAGCCGGTTACTGGATGGTTCCATGATGATGAGTAATCCTGCAAAGGCAGTTACATTTGTAGAGAATCATGAATCACAGCCGGGCGGTGTGCTGGAATCTGCTGTAGCAGAGTGGTTTAAACCACTGGCATATGCGATCATTTTATTAAGAGAACAGGGATATCCATGTATGTTCATGGGTGATTATGAAGGCATTCCTGCGGCTAAGATCAAGTCCAGAAAGACAATCATGAACAAGCTGTTAAAGCTTCGTAAGAAATATGCATACGGAACACAGCATGACTACTTTGATCATCCGGATGTTGTTGGCTTCACCAGAGAAGGAGATACAGAGCATGAGAATTCCGGTCTGGCGGTTATTATGTCAGATGGAACCGGCGGAACAAAGCGCATGTATGTCGGAAGACAGTTTGCAGGCTGTCATTTCGCAGATGTAATGGGAAATGCAAAGTATGATATCCGTATCGATGAAGAGGGCTGCGGCGAATTTTATGTAAACCGTCAGGGACTTGCAATCTGGATCAAAAAAGATTGCAAATTATAAGAAATTGAGTTATCATATTAATACTTTAGATTGTAAAAGTGCATGAAAGTCTGAGGATGATCCGGATTTTCACAGCATAAAAGTGGCAAAGGAGTATGAGTTATGGGAAAGACAGTACATACAGAAGCAGTCCGTGATCTGTTTGAAGCAATACTGACATTGGAGACAGAGGAGGAATGTTTTAATTTCTTTGAAGATGTTTGTACGGTAAATGAATTGCTGTCCATAGCCCAGAGATTTGCGGTTGCGAAGATGTTAAAGGAAGATAATACTTATCTGGAAGTTGCCGAGAAGACCGGTGCATCGACAGCAACAATCAGCAGAGTGAACAGATCTCTTAATTATGGTAAAGATGGTTATGAACTTGTATTCAGCAGAATGAATCTGGATAAAGAAAAGAAAGATTCAGAATAACAACATATAAAACAGGAAATCCTCCGGGAATGGATCAACTTGATCCATTCCCGGAGGATTTTTGTCTTTTGCCCTACAACCAACCTATGTCTGTGCAGGCACTACGGCAAACAGGAGTACTTGTGCAAATGACTCGCTTCGATTTCTATAAACTGCATATATCTGATTCGCAAATATTCCTGTGCTAACTCGCCTGACGGCTCAAACAAGCACCCATATTTGCTGATATATGCAATTTATTACGAAATCTTCGCTTGATGTCATTTGCACAAGTACTCCTGTTTGCCGTAGTGCCTGCGCAGACATAAAATTGGTCGGACAGACATCAGTCTGCCCGACCATGCGGGAAGGAAATCCCATATATATTTGGTATTAAGAAGCGAGGCAGGATTTAAAGGGTATTTACAAAGCGCATGAATGCTTCTCTGCCTTCTGTGGTATTTTTGTATACACCGGAGCATTCCAGAACTTTTGAGAATACCTTGCCAATCTCGTTCTGGATAAGTTCATGGATGTTTTCCGGAGTAATGTCATAATTTCCGATCCATTCATCAACCCAGTCTGCATGTTTTTCTATAGCTTCATTTGCGCGGATGTCCTTGTGGTTTAATATTGCATCCTCAAGCTCTGCCATTTCACCTTTTAATCTTGCAGGAAGAACAGCCAGACCCATAACCTCGATCAGACCGATATTTTCCTTCTTAATATGATGATACTGGCTGTGTGGGTGGTAGAGTCCCATCGGACATTCTTCGGTCGTGATGTTGTTACGAAGTACCAGATCCAGTTCGAACAGATCTCCATGCATTCTTGCGATCGGAGTGATCGTGTTATGTGGAGTATCGTCTGTGTAAGCGTAGATATATGCAGCTTCGTCTGTGTAATTTCTCCATGCTGTCAGGATGTGATCTGCTGCATCTGCGATACGAGCAGGATCAGATCCCTGAAGACGGATAACAGACATAGGCCATTTGACGATACCGGCTGTCAGGTCTTCGTACCCTGGTAAAGTAAAGTTTGATTCATATGGAGCCTTTGCCATTGCAAATGTATAGCCGCCACCCTGAAAATGGTCATGGCTTAAAATGGAACCGCCAACGATCGGAAGATCTGCGTTGGAGCCGGCTGTATAGTGAGGGAACAACCGGACAAAATCAAGTAGTTTTACAAACGCGGCGTGGTCAATCTTCATTGGTGTGTGGTTTGCATTAAAGATAATACAGTGCTCGTTGTAGTACACATAAGGGGAGTACTGTAAGTAATATGCCTGTCCGTCTAAGGTAATAGGCATGATCCTGTGGTTCTGTCTGGCAGGATGTGAGAAATGTCCGGCATAACCTTCGTTTTCACGGCAGAGCAGACAGGCTGGATAACCGGATTTCTTTGCCTTTCCTGCTTTCGCGATATCTCTTGGGTCTTTCTCCGGCTTGGACAGGTTGATCGTAATATCGATCGGACCGTATTCCGTTTCCGTAACCCATTTTTCATCCTTTGCGATACGATCTTCACGAATATAGTTTGTAGCCTTACTGAAAGCATAATAATAATCCGTTGCTTCCTTTGGGGATACGGCATATTTATCAGCAAATATTTTCCGTACAACAGATGGAGCAGGAGTGAGCATACCCATGATCTTTGTATCGAAAAGATCACGGTTTGTGATCGTGTCATCCTCCATCAGCTTGTGCTGGTATGCATAATCTAACATATCGTTTAAGATATCAACGAGCGGACGGGATGGAATCTCAGCCGGTTCGTTGTATTCCTGAATGTCGAATAACTCTAGCAGACGGTTTGTAACATATATTTCGTCTGCAGGATCTACAAGTCCTTTGTTTAAACCATAAGTAACCAATTCTTTGATATATGTTTCTATCATAGTCATAACCTCCCATAAAATTTGTTATTATATCGTGAGCATAGCTCACTCAATGCATTTCGCAAAATCAGCATCCTTGCGAGCAAATAATTTTGCGTTCATTATATCATGTGCTTCGCACATTCAATGCATTTCGCAAAATTAGCCCCCTTGCAAGCAAGTGATTTTGCGTTCATTATATCATGTCGTCTGTTTTACAGTACCTGCATACCGCCGTATTTACGGATCTTCAGTACATGGCAGGAGCCTCCGCCAAATACGTGATCCATAGCCTGGCGATACGTCTCAACAGTATCGTTTTCTACAAATGCCTGAATAGTTCCGGCAAATCCACCGCCGTGGACACGGCTGACTCCGTGACTTCCAAGTGTGATATCACTGACAGCCAGAGCGACAGATACATTTTGAGCCTGAATATCTTTATTCGTATATACGTTCTGCAAATACTTGAAAGAAGAATCACCGGATGCTTTAACCGCTGCAAGGAATGCAGGCATATCACCCTTTGTCAGGGAAGCAACCTGAATTTCTACCCGTTTTACTTCTTCAAAATAGTGAAGGGCACGAAGCAGGTAACGGTCGCCGAGTTTGGTGCGGATGTCAGCCATGTGGTCGATAATATCCTGTTCGCTTAATTCGTTTAATACCGGTTTGCCAAGCATCTCCGCAACGGCACACATCTCGGCAGGAACTGCAGCATAGTCAGCAGTCAGATCTACATGAGAGCCCTTTGTATCAGTGATACAGAGACTGTAACCGCTCTTTGCCATATCAAAGTCGATCTTTTCAACAATAGGATCGGCTGGATCTGCAAAGTCGATATGTACAAGATTTCCGACGGAAGATGCCATCTGATCCATCAGGCCGCAAGGCTTTCCGAAGTATACATTTTCTGCATACTGGCCGGTGATCGCGATCTCGATTGCAGATACGGAACCATTATTATAAAGTCCCGACAGGATGGTTCCGATGATTGTTTCGAATGCTGCAGAAGATGAAAGACCGGCACCAATCAGTACATCACTGGTGATATATGCTTTGAAGCCGCCGACAGCGTGTCCGTGTTCCTTTAATCCGGCAGCAACACCCTTGATCAGAGCCGTTGTTGTTTCTTTTTCACTTTCTACAAGAGAAAGGTCGGATGCGTCGATTGTAATGAGATCATATCCGTCTGAGATAACCTGGATCTTATCATCGGAAGTCTTTGCAACGATGGCAATCGCATCCAGATTGATAGATGCGGCAAGTACCTGACCGTGCTGATGATCAGTATGATTTCCACCTACTTCACTTCTACCCGGAGCGGAGAAGATAGATACCTCTGTGTCTCCAAAATCTTTGATGAATTCCTGAAGAGCGGCGATATATCTGCCATTCTGATAAGCGAGCAGATGCTCATCGACATAGATATCGGTTAATAATTCATTGTACTGTTCTGATTCAAAGTCTTTTATTAATTCAGATGCATGTTTCATATGTTTGTCCTCCTGATCATACATGATAATTAATGTGCTTACACCTGTACGATGCGTAAATGTGTGTTTACTTGTACAGATGTGCCTGTTTTCCTAAGTCTGTTTGTTCTTTATAGTGACAGGATAACATATGTTTAGTAAAATGTCAACCACACTTTAGTAAAGATTTACTAAAAAAGTAATTGAAAAATAAAAAGAAATCTGTTACACTAAGTTAGTAAAAATATAGTAAATTTATCCAATAAATATGGAGTAAAGAGGTACATTATGACAACAATCAAGGATATTGCGAGACGGGCAAATGTGTCACCGGCTACAGTTTCAAGAATTTTGAACGATGATCCGACATTAAATGTTTTACCGGAGACAAAGGAAAGAGTCCTTCGGACAGCAAAAGAGCTACACTATACAAAGAAAAAGTCAGCCAGATTGAAGAAGTCATTCCAACTTGGTCTTGTACTCTGGTTTTCCGCAGAGGATGAGATGAAGGATAGTTATTATCTGTCCGCAAGAAAGGGAATCGAGGATTTCTGTATCAGCCAGTCGATTGAACTGGTTCGGGTATTTCGGAATGACAGCAACTATCTGGACATGCTGCGTGGTTGTGATGGAATTATCTGTCTGGGTAAGTTTGCGCATGAGGAAGTAAAATCATTTATAGAGATATGCAGTAATATCGTATTTCTGGATATGAAGGTTGAGAACTACAACATTACATCCCTGACAATGGACTTCAAACAGGCAGTACGGGATGCACTTGACTATCTGTATCATCTGGGACATCGTAAGATCGGTTTCATGGGTGGTAAAGAGTTTGTGGGCGATCATGAGCTTCTGGTAGATCCGAGACTGGAAGAATACATTGCATATATGAAGGAGAAAAAACTCCCGTATGAGAAATATTTGTATGAGGGAAGCTTCAATACATTCTCTGGTTATGAGATGGGGAAAGTAATAGCAGAAGCTGACGAACGTCCAAGTGCAATCTTTGCAGCCAGTGATGCTCTTGCAGTAGGAGCATTAAAGGCATTCAAGGAAGCGGATATGGAAGTGCCGGAGGACATATCGCTTGTTGGCTTTAATAACACAGAGCTTAGTGAGTATACAGTTCCTGCACTTACAACCGTAAATGCTCCGGCATATGATATGGGACAGCATGGTGCTAATCTGATCTATGCTGCATCAAACCTTAGTATCCGTACTCCGTTAAAGGCGGAGATTCCTTGTAATCTGATCGTCAGGGAATCCTGTATGGAATACACAGAAAAATAAAATTATTCGTTGTAAAGTAAGTGCAACACATGAATTGTGTGTTGTACTTACTTTTTTTATGCGTTGTTTTCCCCCTCTCAACGCATGAGTTCCCATCCTTTTTCTTGGAGCGTGTCAAAGGTCGATGCGCTCCGCTATAAAAAGGATTAGTAAAATAATAGGGGGTAGAGAAAGGTGGGTTTTTATGGAATTTGTAATGAACAAAGGAATAACAGTAACTATCGATGATGATGAGATTGTGAGCTGGAATCATGACCAGAAGAAAAAAGCATGTTTTATAAGGGTTAAAGATGGATCTATATGGTGCTATATGTAAGCTACGAGAGAATTTTTTTCTTTGGATAAATATAATTAAAGTTTGTAGGGTGGCGCATCCGCGCTGAATATAAAAGAAAGATAAGAGGTAGAAGTTATGAAAATGGCGAGTACAGTATTATGGGCTTAAATCTGGAATGGAAGAGATTCACGACATGGAATATGAATGATTATATGGAATTTGAGATTGATCTGGTGAAGAAGCTGACTCCGGATCGCCCGGTTACAACGAATTTTATGCAGCTCTATGACGGACTTGATTATCGGAAGATGACAGACAAGCTGGATGAGATCTCGTGGGATTCCTATCCGAGATTTCATAATGATTATGAGAGCTTAACAGATACATTTGCAAGAAGTGCATTTGACCATGCAGTGATGCGCTCGATGAAAAAGGATCGTCCGTTTATGCTGATGGAGAGTGCTCCGGGACTTGTGAACTGGCATGACTATAACACACTCTGTTATCTGGGTGGTTTTCCGGGAAGTGGTTTAAATGAATTGTTTGGTGTAACGGTAGAGGAACTGGATACATATTATCCAAATGATAAGAATTATGTGACGTTTTCAAATAAAAAACAGGGAACTGTAAAAGATTATGCAGAACGAATCCGGGTGCAGGATGCAGAGATTTTTGGAACTTATGTGGAAGATTTCTATGCAGGGGAAGCGGCAGCAACCAGAAAACAGACCGGAGCCGGATGGGCATATTATACGGCTTGCAGACTGGATCAGGTATCAATGACAGAACTGATCAAAGAGCTGATTACAAATGCAGGAATCCGGATAAAGGAACTGCCTGAGAACGTGGAATATCATGAGCGTTATACGGATACACACTGTTATGCCTTTTATATCAATGAGGGCGATGTGGCGGCAGAAATTCTGAATGTGAATGGGACAGAACTTCTGAGTGGACAGGTTGTAAACGGAAAAATCACTGTTGATGCAAAAAATGTGATGACTATAAAAGAGAAAATATAAATTAAAAGATCATCAGTGCTGCTCCATAAAAGATGCCTAATAAACGCAGGACGGCAGATAAAAAACTGTAAAAGCAGGCTGCGGAAGTATGGAGTTGATTTTTGAAAAATATATAGGCAGAAGCTGTATTAAAAGGAGGATGTTATGTTTATAAAAGGAATGGATATTTCCACCCTGCTGGAGAAAGAAACCTGTGGTGCGAGGTATTATGATAATGGTGTAGAACAGGATTTATTTGCTATTTTGAAAGCATATGGTACAAATTCTGTGAGATTAAGACTCTGGAATGATCCATATGCGCCGGATGGTACCCCATATGGCGCAGGGACCAACGATTTGAATAAAGTGATCGTTCTTGCCGGGCGTGCAAAAAAATATCAAATTGGATATCTGCTGGATCTTCATTACAGTGATTTCTGGGCGGATCCGGGAAAACAGACAACACCAAAAGCATGGCAGGGTATGAACGAGGACGAATTGGAGGCAGCAGTATATCGGTATACAAAAGAAGTCATGCAGACACTAAAAGACAAAGACCTGCTTCCGGAAATGGTACAGGTTGGAAATGAGCTGACAAATGGTCTGCTCTGGCCAAGCGGCAGGAAACCGGAGTTTGACCGGATTGCAAAGTACCTGAATGCAGGAATCCGTGCAGTGAGAGAGATTCAGGCGGATATTCCGATCATGATCCATCTGGACAATGGTGGCTTTAATGAGATGTATGTGGAGTGGTTCGACGAATTTACAAAGCGAGCAGAACCATTTGACATTATAGGCTTGTCTTATTATCCGTTCTGGCACGGCACGATGGAAGATTATCGTGATCGCGAGGGTAAACCGCTGGATCAGTTAAAAGAAATGGCGACAAAGCCGGAGCTTGTAGAGAAGCTGGATTATCCGATGACAAAGGAAGGACAGACTTCATTTATGAAAGATCTTATGGAACTGATCGCAGATATTCCGGGTGGAGAAGGCTTCTATTACTGGGAGCCTGCATGGATTCCGGTTCCGGGATGTGGTTGGGCGACAGAAGCAGCACTCGCGTATATCGGAGAAAAAGGACCGGGAGGAAATGAGTGGGCGAATCAGGCATTATTCGATTATGATGGAAATGCCCTGCCTGCCCTTGCTGTGATCCGTGATTTTAACAGACTAAACTGTAAATGAAAAAAATATCAATTACGCAGTGGCAAGAAAACTGATATGACAGGTATGGAAAATCCATGATTTCTGTTGTGGATTTAAATATAATAAAAGGCTGAATGCTTTGTACATTTTTGTGCAAGACATTCAGCCTTTTGTTCTTTGGTGCTGCCTTTAGCGTCCGCTATTTTTGCTGCCGGTTGTTGTTCGGTTTGGCTTGGTATTATCCACAGCTTTCGTTTTGCTGTTTGCAGTAACCTTTTCGGCAGTCTTTGCCTTACTGATTGCAGTAACTTTCTCGGTACTCTTTGCTTTCTCGGCAGTTTTTGCTTTCTGTGCATTCTGCTTCAATGTTTGTTCCTGAACGGAATGCATATCATCAATCAGATGCTCGATACATTTCTTCTTAACATAGACATCGACGGACAACATAGATACCATACACATATCATGAAGATAAGCGTCTGTTTCCGGATCATACATATCGGATGCCTTATCATAGGTAGATAAAATGCTCTTGATAATATCGTTATAGTTATCAATCTCATAATTGAATAATTTGCGGTAGACCTCTTCGATATTGACCGGGGACTCGCCGTTATAGCAGTCGTTGTTATTCATCGGGGCAAGAAGTGTCTGGATATCAGTGATACTTACAAAGTTCTTGAGGTAGTAAATATACAACAGCATGATCAGATGATCCTTGGAGTAACGCTTCTTGTCAGGGGGCGGGAGAAGGTTGTTTTTCGTATAATTGTTGATCATGGTCTTCGTCATGGTCTTGTCTTCTTCGCTTCGCTTATTAGCGTTCAGCTTATCCTCCATAAAGGTTGTTAGCTGATCCATATATAGATCAATCTCGGGTATATCATCCGGATCAATGTAACTTAGAGAAGTTGCGATCTGTAATAATTTTTTTCTGCGAGTAATATTTTTATTCATTAGAATCTCTCCCAAACGTAACCAAATCTGTATGAATTCTATAGGAAAGTCCTGTTTTCATGTAAATGATATGAAATACAGGACTTTATAACCTTAGTATTCTATTATATAGGAATAAAAACCACAACACAAGCGTTTTGCCAGAATTTTTATAAATTACGAATTATATTGGAATCTGTATACCTGCACGATACCGGTATTTTAGTACAGGTAAAAGTCATATAAGACAAGACTTCATTATGCGTTGCCGTCATCATTGTCGGTATCCGGCTGTGGCAGGATTTCAAGAAGAACTCTGGATACACGTTTTTTATCCAGTTTTGTGACTTTACAGGAGATTGCTCCGTCGGATGCAGTATCACCGACCGAAGGAAGGTGATCTAATAACTGAATGATATAGCCACCGATGGAATCGTAATCTTCGGATTCAATATCCAGATCCAGAGCATCATTTAAGTCATCGAGCTTGATGCCACCATCGATGCTGTAGTGTGTATCATCTATTTTTACGATATTATTATGTTCTGCATCATCGTATTCATCCTTGATATCACCGATGATCTCTTCAATCAGATCCTCCATGGAGATCAGACCGACGCTGACACCGTATTCATCCAGAACGATACCGATGGAGTTAGAACTGGATTTCATATTGGTCAGAAGATCATTTGTCTTCTGAAATTCATACACATAGAGTGGTTCACGAATGATCTTTGCAACATCAAAATTGTTGATATCATGAGTTGCTTTATAAAAAAATAAATCTTTTACATGCAGAATACCGATGACATTATCACGGGAATCCTTATAAACAGGAAGTCTGGTGTAAGGAACCTCCATATATTGCTTCAGCAGTTCATCATAAGAAGCAGTAACAGGAACCATGGTCACATCGGCACGGGGAATCATAATATCACGTACACGGGAATCTCCGAAGTCCACTACATTTGTGATCATTTCCTTTTCTTTGTTCTCAATAACACCTTCTTCCTCGCTGACATTTACCATAGTGATCAGCTCGTCTTCGGTGATGGATTTGGCGCTTCCGTTTGTATCCATTCGTAAGATCCAGAAAATAACATGAGAGATCTTGTTTATAATGAACACAAATGGGGTAAAGATATATACCAGAAACCGTACGACGTCCACATAAAGTATTGACATTTTAACACTGTTATTTTGGGCAAGCGTTTTTGGTGTGATTTCACCAAATAACAGGATCAAGATGGTGAGAATTCCGGTTGCAATTCCGACTGCCTTGCTTCCGAATAAATTAGTGGTAAGTGTTGTTGCAAGAGCGGAAGCTGAAATATTCACGATGTTATTACCTATTAATATTGTGCTGATCAGTTTGTCACTGTTAGAGATCAGCTTAAGAACTCTGGTAGCACGTTTGTTCCCATTGTCAGCCATTGAGCGCAGGGTGAATTTATTGACGGTCGTAAGAGCTGTTTCGGCAGAAGAAAAGAATGCCGACAACAGGATCAATAGAATAATTGTAAATAACTGGATAATTGTACTGGGGTGCAAAAAAGATCATCTCCTAAAAATATTTTTGCTTTTGATTGTACAGAATAGAGGAAATCTTGTCAAGAACAGAACGGCTAAGAAATGATGACTTTACATAAACATTACACTATCCGGTAATGTTCGGAATAAATGACAGATAAGATGCAGATACTAATGCATGTAGATGATAATAGACAGTTATGCAGATATCATTGCCTGATGTTGTTGGTGCATGACCGGATCTATGAAATCTGCGAGAAAGACTGACAAATGTCAAGGAGGTAAGAACGATGAGAAGTTCAACAGAAACCTATCATGAGGTAGCAGAACGTTGTAGTGCTTATGAAAAGACATGCCATTGCAACAGCATGACCAACAAAGCGGATGGTGAAAAGAGTTGCTTAAACTGTTCCCATTTCAGCAAGGACGAACATTGTAAATTAGATCTTTATGATCCGATTGTAAAGAATCTGAAATAACAGGAAAACAGAACTGAAGGGTTCACCCCTGACCGGTCAGCCGGAAAAGACTTAGAAAATGAGCCTTTTCCGGCTTTTTCAGGCACATACGTTCTTTTCATAATTGACACATATTCAACTAATTGATATACTTTTAGATTAGAAAAATGGAAAGGTATGTGTATCGATGATAAGTGCAAATAACGTAACATTAAGATTTGGAAAGAAAGCTTTATTTGAAGATGTAAATATTAAATTTGTACCGGGTAACTGCTACGGACTGATCGGAGCAAACGGAGCCGGTAAATCAACCTTTTTGAAGATCCTTTCAGGAGAGATCGAACCATCAAAGGGCGATGTCACAATGGATGAGGGTGAGCGTCTGTCTGTATTACAGCAGGATCATTACAAGTTCGATGAATACACAGTACTCGATACTGTTATCATGGGAAACAAGCGTCTGTATGAGATTATGAAAGAAAAAGATGCGATCTATGCAAAAGAAGATTTTACAGATGAAGATGGTATCAGTGCTTCTGAACTTGAGGGTGAATTCGCGGATATGAACGGATGGGAAGCAGAATCCGATGCGGAGACCTTGTTAAATGGTCTGGGTGTAGACACAGAATATCATTATATGATGATGAAAGATCTGGATGGTGGACTGAAGGTTAAGGCACTGCTTGCACAGGCGTTATTTGGCAATCCCGACGTTCTCCTTCTCGATGAGCCTACGAACCACCTGGATATGGATGCGATTGCATGGTTGGAGGAATTCCTGATCAACTTTGAGAATACCGTTATCGTGGTATCCCATGACCGTTATTTCTTGAATAAGGTATGTACTCAGATCGCCGATATCGATTATGCAAAGATTCAGTTATATGCTGGTAACTATGATTTCTGGTATGAGTCCAGTCAGTTGATGATCAAGCAGATGAAAGAAGCGAATAAGAAGAAGGAAGAGAAGATCAAGGAATTACAGGAATTCATTCAGAGATTCTCGGCAAATGCTTCCAAGTCCAAGCAGGCAACTTCCAGAAAGAGAGCACTGGAAAAGATCGAACTAGATGATATCAAGCCATCCAGCCGTAAATACCCATATATTGATTTCCGTCCAAAGAGAGAGATCGGAAATGAAGTATTGACCGTATCTCATATCTCAAAGACAGTAGAGGGCGAGAAGCTGTTAGATGATGTATCATTCACAGTAGGACATGATGATAAGATTGCATTTGTCGGACCAAATACAAAGGCAACGACAATGCTGTTCAAGATTCTTGCAGGAGAAGAAAAGCCGGATGAAGGAAGCTTCAAATGGGGTGTTACAACTTCACAGGGTTATTTCCCAAAGGATAACACAAAGGAATTCGATAATGACCTGATCATAGTAGATTGGCTGACACAGTATTCGGAAGAAAAGGATGCAACTTATGTACGAGGCTTCCTTGGAAGAATGTTGTTTGCCGGCGACGATGGTGTTAAGAAAGTAAAGGTTCTGTCTGGTGGAGAAAAGGTCCGCTGTATGTTATCCAAGCTAATGATCATGGCTCCAAACTGTCTGATCTTAGATGAGCCTACAAACCATCTGGATATGGAATCTATTACAGCGTTGAATAATGGACTGATCAAGTTTCCTGGTGTTATTTTGTTCTCGTCACAGGATCATCAGTTCGTACAGACAACAGCAAACCGTATTATCGAACTTACCAATACAGGTCTGATCGATAAGCAGACAACATATGATGAATATCTGGCAAATGATGAGCTTGCAAGAAAACGTCAGATCATGAACATGGATGTTGATGGAGAAGATTAAGACAGAGATTAAGATGGCAGACAGGGGATGTTTCATATGAAGATGAGATTAGAAAAGCCTGAGATTGCAAAGCGGGCAGGCGAAGAAGGAAAGATTTATTCGTTTGGCAAGGAAATATGGCGGTTTATCCTGGTATTCCTAGTCGGAAGCTTTATTGCAGGTTTGATTCCTGCAATATATGAAATGTACCTGTTCCTGTCAGATATGGAAATGTTTGACCAACTGCAGCGACTGTTCTTAAACGGAGATTCATCTTTTTCGGATATGATGGAACTGGCAACCAATATGACAGACGGAATGTATATACTTACATTATTCTGTACACTGATCCTGATCATTTCTGTTCTGATCTATTGTAATAAGATAGAAAAGCGTTCCTATTATTCTATGGGACTTGTTAAGAAAGATGGAGCAAAGCATTATGTACAGGGCTTGCTTATTGGCGCGGTATCCTTTTCTCTTTGCGTACTTGCAGGTGCTGCTCTTGGATTTATAAATATTAAGGGATGGAATCAGAACTGCAATCTGCTGATCGTGCTTTTGTATTTTATCGGATTTTTGGTACAGGGCTTCAGTGAGGAGATCGCATTCCGAGGATATTTTATGATAAGCCTGATGAAACGAAGCTCGGCAGTAAAAGCTGTTCTTGTGAATTCACTGGCATTTGCATTCTGCCATATGTTGAATCCGGGACTTACGATTCTGGCGTTCCTGAACTTGCTATTGATTGGAATATTCTTGTCACTCTATGTGATAAAAACAAATGACATCTGGGGTGCGGCAGGCTACCACAGCATGTGGAATTTCGTGCAGGGAACCTTCTATGGAATCTCTGTCAGCGGAACCAACGTAGGAAGTGCTGTTCTTTCCTCTGAGATCAAACCGGGAAATATATTCCTGACGGGTGGTAAATTCGGCATGGAGGGCAGCATCGTGGCAACTGTTGTGATGGCAGCAGTCTTAGTCCTCGGAATGCTTTACTATAATAGAAAAGAAATAAAACAGAATATAGCTGGATAGAAGAAGATCACACAGGGCTGTCTCCGGAGTGGATCCGTTATATGAATATACCCACTATAACATGACGTTTGCGAGGATTTCGTCGCAAGCAACACATTGCCAGTAAATACGGGTGCTTGTCTGAGCCGAAGGCGAGTTAGCACAGAAGTATTTACGAATCAGGCATGTGTTGCGAGCAGAAACCGCAGCAAGTCATTTATAGTGGGTATATTTATATTTGGATCACTTCAGAGACAGTCCTGTGTGATCTTCTTCTATATAGGTATTATTTATAGATCCAATCCGAGGTCGAAGATGAAGTTACAGATCTGCTTGACACGCTTCTGGTTGTCTTCGGATACGCCGGGGAAACAGATGTAGACATCGTCGTAGCCCGGATTCAGTTTCTTTGCAAAGTCGGTATCGCTGATGTTAATTGCATATGGAGCACTCTTTCCTGTGTAAGCAGGAGAAGTTGTGATCTGGTCGTTGTAATCAGCGGTGAAAATATCATACAGATCGGAAGGCAATGCTTCACCCAGTGTATGAATGATCGAACTTTCACTTAAGTATTCCAGTCCCCGTTTATTTGTGATGATAATATCGTAGTAGTTTTCATCACAGAGAGTAGGAAATGCAATGTAGTTTCCGCTTTCGGCATCTTTGGATGCTTCGTTGGTACTGGTGCTTGGATCATACTTCAGATCCAGAACTTTCTGAAACTGATAATTGTCATCAAAACCATAGTAGTTCCAATAATCAGCTTCTATGACAGAGGTATCAAGTGCTTCCAGATCTTCACAGTTTACAACCGCATAGGAGAGTGCAATCGGTTTGTTGCCGCGGAAGAATGCAACTACGATCAGGCTGATTGCGATGATCACGATCAGCGGTAGCAGGATCTCCATCTTATACGCATATAAAAAGTATTGTAACTTCTGCACCAAGGTCATTCCTTCGGTCGTTTCCTTTAATCGTTTTCTTTTTGCTGCCCGACGCTCCTTACGGGACATGGTTGCAAATTCCAGTTTGTCCTCAATCTTAAGATCTTCCTTTGGTGGAACCTTGCGTGGATCTTTGAACTCGTGCGGCGGCTCCTGTTTGTTTTCGATAGTCTGTACCTTTACCGGTTCCTTCTTTTCGACGGCAGCCTGAGTATTGACAGTTTCCTGTTTAGTTTCGATATTTTGTGCCTTAGCCGGTTTTGCTGTTTGCACAGCAGTCTGCTTTTTTGCCTGTACATTGGAAGTTGCGGAGGTATGGTTGTTTTTCTTCTTTTTCTTTTTGCTGTTGCTCATAGTGTTTCCTTTTCTACTTATATAATAATGATAAGTATAACACAGATGGAAATGGATAAAAAGAAGCAGGCGTGGTAAAGAGTATGAAAAAAGAATGAAAATATAAGAAATGAAATATAAAGAATATGTATTTAGCAGATCATAAAGACGTGTACCTTGTAAAAAACAGAATTGGCGATATGCGTTGTGGTAAAAACGTATACATTTTAACGAATACGCAATGTACATCATATATAGATGGAGTTATACAGAAAGAGAACTGCAACTACGCAAAAAATGAGACAACGGAAAGATAAAGATTTAAATTGTATGTCAATTGAGCTAAAATTGTGGAAATAGTATAAATAAGCAGTGTCGCAAATTGGTAAATTTTTTTTAACGAAAATTTAAAAATGTACAAAAAAGATAAAAAAGAATAAAAAAGGGCTTGCCAAATTAGATAATATGTCCTATAATAAGCCTATGTTGACAAGGAAATTTGTCAATAATATCTTAAGAAAGCCACATACATAATCATGTTTGACATATTGTGTAAATGATAAGTTAATCAGATCATGTATAAAAGTGGCAGGCATTCCAGTAAATAATACAGATGCAGATGTCAATCCGCAGAAGTATGAATGAAAGGAATAGCACACATATTTTAAAAGGAGGGTTTTTTTGTGAGAAAAATCAAAAAAGCATTGGCTCTTTCATTAGCACTTGCTATGGGATTATCACTTGTTGCTTGTGGTGACAAGACAGATAACTCAACATCAGAGCCAAAATCATCAGAAGCAACATCAGAGACAGCATCATCAGAGGATGCATCATCAGAAGAAGCATCATCAGAGGACGCTTCAGGAGCAGCTAAGATTGAAGCTCCTAGCACAGATGGATGGGATGACAGCAAGAAGATTTACGCTTATTCATGGGATGAAGATTTCTCAAAGAAGCTGAACGTTGTTCTTGACAAGTTCCCAGAGTACAAGGATTACGTTGAGTTCGTAACACTTGGTCTTGGTGGAACATCAGATGACTACAAGACAGCTATTGATACAGCTCTTACAAGCGGAGACAAGTATCCTACACTTATCCCAGCTGATAACGATGTAGCTAAGTACTGGTCAGAAGATGATTCAAAGACAGCTAATCTGTATGACTTAGGTTTCACAGATGAGATGCTTGCTAACTCATACGACTTCGCTAAGCAGTATGGTACAACAGACGGCGAGCTTAAGTGCGTAACATGGCAGGCAACAGCAGGTTCTGTATACTACAGAAGAGACATCGCTAAGAAAGTTCTTGGAACAGATGATCCTGCAAAGGTTCAGGAAGCACTTGCTTCATGGGATAAGTTCTTCGAGACAGCTGAGACATTAAAGGCTGCTGGATACAAGATCGTGTCTGGTGCTCCTGATGTTAAGTATGCTATCTGGGATACTCAGTCACAGCCTTGGGTAACAGATGACGGTTCAAAGGAAACTCTTACACTTGACAAGTCAGTTACAGAGTATCTTGAGACAGCTAAGAAGATTTACGATGGTGAATATTCAAACAACACATCTATGTGGGATAATTCATGGGCAGCAGATATGAAGGATGATTCTAAGGTATTCTGCTACTTCGGATGTCCTTGGTTCATTGGTTCAATGCAGGGTAATGGTGCTACAGATGGTAACTGGGGAGCTGTTACAGGCCCTACATCTTATCACTGGGGCGGTACATATGTATGTGTAGGTAAGGATACAAATAACCCTGAGTTAGCTGCATTCCTTCTTTACGAATTAACATGTGATCCAGACGTAGGTGTTGAAATTACAAACCAGACAGGTGACTGTGTAAACAACAAAGAAGCTAATGCTAGACTTATCGCTGGCGAACTTAGCGCTGACAATGCAGCAGCTAAATTCCTTGGTGGCCAGAATCCTATCGAAGTATGGGCAGCATCAGCAGAAGGTATTAACCTCAGCAACTTAACATACCAGGATGCTTCAATCAAGGCATTTATTGATGAAGCTTCTACAGCATACAATTCAGGAACATACAAATCAGTTGATGAAGCTGTTAAGTATATCCAGGATAAGTGTGCATCAGAATTAGGTATTTCAGCTGAATAATCCCTAAAAACTGATTAAGTAACACAATTTGCACGCATCAGTAATGAAAGTTGCTGGTGCGTGTGTACTATAAACGATTAATTTTTAGGGGGTGCTCTTACACAATGAAAAAGAATAAGACAGTTGAATATGGAAAATATGGTTTACTTTTTCTCATTCCATTCTTTCTTGTATTCTTAGTTTTTCAGCTGTATCCTCTTCTTTATACTTTTTATAATTCATTTATCTATTCCGCTAAAAATGGTAGATATGTAACTGAGACGGTTGGTCTTGGAAACTTTACAAACTATGTATTTGCAAAGACTGGTAGCGAGTTCTGGCAGTCATTAATGGTAACAGTAGTTCTGTGGATCTTAAACTTCATTCCACAGATTTTATTGGCTTTACTTCTTGCTGCATGGTTTACAGACATCAAGATCAAGTTAAAGGGAAGCGGTATTTACAAGGTTATCATGTATATGCCTAACATTATTACAGCAGCTACAATCGCCGTATTATTCTACGGTATGTTCGAGGTTAATGGTCCTATCACGACTATTTTCAAAGACCTTGGCTGGTGTGATAAGGGTGGTATCTTAAATCATGGCTGGGCATCATTGATCATCATTGCTTTCATTCAGTTCTGGATGTGGTATGGTAACACAATGATCGTTCTTTGTGCAGGTATCTTAGGTATTAACCCATCCCTGTATGAGGCTGCAAGCGTGGATGGTGCTTCATCTAAACAGCAGTTCTTCAAGATTACACTTCCATTGTTAAAGCCGATCTTACAGTATACACTTGTAACATCAGCTATCGGTGGTTTACAGATGTACGATATTCCTCAGTTGTTCAATGAGGGCGGTCCTGTAGTTGTAACAGGCAGTGGATCATCCGTTAATTCAACAACAACAGTCGTAATGCTGGTTAAGAAGTATGTAAGTGCCGGAGGTACACAGGATTATGGTAAAGCCGCTGCATATTCAGTTATGCTTTTTGCATTCACACTGATTATCAGCTTACTGTTCTACAAATTAACAGCAGAAAAATCATCAAAGGATGGAAAGTAGGTGAACAAAGTGGATCAGACAGAATCAAAAGTATCAGGAGGCAAGATTGTCAGATACGTCGTTTGTATCTTGCTTTGTTTCCTGTCAATATTGCCATTTTATATTTTGATCATTAACTCTACTTTAAAGTCAACAGAAATTGTTACAGGTATTAAATTGATACCGGGTGGAGAATTTATTACAAACTTCAAAGGTTTGTTAGCAGGTAGTGAAAAAACAAGTGGTGTTAACGTACTTCAGGCTATGTTAAACTCTTTATTGGTTACTGTTCCGGCTACAGTATTGCAGATCTATTTCGGATCATTAACAGCTTATGCAGTTACAGTATATAACTTCAAGTTAAAGAAGTTTGCATGGGGCTTTATTTATGCGATCATGATGATTCCTCAGCAGGTATCAATCGTTGGTTTCATTAAGATTTGTAACTTAACACACTTATACGGATCATTCTTAGCACTGATTATTCCGGCAATCGCTGCTCCTACTACTGTTTATTTCATGAAGCAGTACATGGAAACAGGTCTTTCAGTTGAGATCGTTGAAGCAGCCAGAATCGATGGATCGGGAGAAATGCATACATTCAATACGATTGTACTTCCGCTGTTGAAACCGGCTATGGCAACACAGGCGATCTTCGGATTCGTTGCATCATGGAATAACCTGTATACACCTTCAATTATTCTTGCAACAGAGAGACAGAAGCAGACAATGCCTATGTACGTTTCAGCGTTAAAGGCAAATGATAAGTCAAGAGACTGGGGTCAGATTTACTGTGGACTTTTCACTACAGTACTTCCAATTCTGGTTATGTACTTCTTCCTTTCTAAGTACATTATCGCAGGTGTAGCACTTGGTGGTGTAAAGGAGTAAATAGGTCTTTTATAAAATATAATGTAGGTATCGGAAGCCATGGGCGATCGATACCCACATTATATATACTGAATAAGTGAGGAGAAGCTGCGGTAGCAGGTTCTCTATATTTTTGTTTATGAGGATAATTTGATGAATGAAATGACAAACAATCAAGACAACAAGAATAGCGGAAGGGATAAAGAACCGTTTTTGAGACGGGCAATGGATGCATTTGGAACAATGTTTGCACTGAATATCTGTTTTGTAATAGGATGTATTCCGATTTTTACGATTGGTGCATCATTTACTGCATTGTATGCAATGTGCATCCGACTTCAGGAAGATGAAGAGGAAACTGTTGTTTCTGGTTTCATTCATGAGTTTAAGCGTAGTTTCAAACAATCTACGATTGCGTTTTTACTGTTGCTCGTTGCAGTTGCTGTAATGTTGGCTGAATATATTATGATCAAACGAGTAACAGGATTTATTTCAACATTTTATACATTTGTGCTTATAATTGAGGCAGTATTAGTTGCACTTGTTGTACCGTTTTTATTTCCATTAATTGCAAGGTATAATAATACGTTGAGTATCACGGTAAGAAATGCAATGGTACTTTCAATCACTTATCTGTGGTCATGGGTAAAGGTCGTTATCGCATGGTTTGTCCCGATATTTATCTGTGTGAAATATCCGGTTGTGTTTGTGAGTATCTGGTATATGTGGTTGTTGCTTTTATTTGGAGCAATTGCGTGGGGAACAACACATACGATGCGTAAGATATTCCGTTTGAATGAACAAAGGATCATTGACACTGCAGAGAAGGAGAGAAAAGCTGCGGAAGAAGCGGCAAAGGAAGCTGAACTGTATGAACAGGAATCAGTGGATGAAGAGGGAAAATAAAAGAAAAACAAATTGTATTCTTTCAAAATAAAATAAAGGAAAAAGAAAAAGTCTGTAGAATAATAAAATTGTACGGACTTTTTTGTTATATTCGTTATATTGACCATGGAGGATGGTGAAATATGCTGATTCGTGAAAAACAGGAGCAACAGGAACATGAGATTCTGAATCCTTATGCATCATTCAGTGATCAGAGCAGAGGCAGGGATCGGGAAGAAGAACAGTGCGATCTTCGGACAGTCTATCAGCGGGACAGGGATCGGATCATTCACTGTAAGGCGTTTCGTCGTCTGAAGCATAAGACGCAGGTATTTCTATCACCGGGAGATGATCATTACAGAACCAGACTGACGCATACCCTTGAGGTGGCGCAGATTGCAAGAACGATCGCAAGAGCACTTCGACTGAATGAGGATCTGACAGAGGCAATCGCACTTGGTCATGATCTGGGGCATACGCCATTTGGGCATGCAGGAGAACGGGCATTGTCCAGATGCTCCGGCAGGTCATTTCAGCATAATGAACAGAGTGTGCGTGTGGTGGAAAAACTGGAGAAAAAAGGAGCAGGACTGAATCTGACCTGGGAAGTCCGGGATGGTATGCTGAATCATAAGACCTCCTGTACACCGGCAACATTGGAAGGAAAGATTGTCCGCCTTGCAGATAAGATTGCATATGTAAACCATGATATGGATGATGCCATCCGCGGTGGTATTATGAAAGAATCGGATCTTCCGATCAGTATTGTAAAGGCTCTTGGAAGCAATACAAGAGATCGGCTGGATTGTCTGATCCATGACGTGATCGATACAAGCTATGGTACGGATACAGTTGAGATGTCGGAGGAGATCGGAGATGCATTATCAGCTCTCCGCAGATATATGTTTGAATATCTGTATACGAATCCGGTGGCAAAGAGCGAGGAAGTAAAAGCAGAAAAGTTATTAGAGATATTATATGATTATTACATGGAGGATCAGTCAAGATTGAACAATGAAAGTATAGAGATGCTCTATATGGGTGAAGATCTTGCGACGGTGATTTGTGATTATATAGCGGGGATGACAGACAACTATGCGATCGAGACATTTAAGGAGATTTATGTTCCGAGTGCATGGCAGGGTGTCTGAGATGAGACTGCAATCCGTAAGGAGGATGTGTTTAGACAGAACCTTATGGACGTATAGATAGAAAGTAGTTGAATTGGAAAGGAAGGGTAGTCGTTGTACTATTCAGATGAAGTGATAGATGAGGTGATATCCAGAAATGATATCGTGAATGTGATATCGGGGTATGTCAGTCTCAGGAAAAAAGGAAGGACGTTTGAAGCCTGTTGTCCATTCCATCATGAAAAGACACCGTCTTTTAAGGTGGACCGGGACAAGCAGTTGTATCATTGTTTCGGATGCGGAGCTGGAGGAAATGTATTTACATTTATCATGGAATATGAGAATATGTCATTCCCGGAAGCCGTACAGTATCTGGCGGATAAGGCAGGAATGACGCTGCCGGAGAGTAATCAGTCCGGACAGGATGCATCAAGAGAGAAATATAAAATATTGCTTCGGGATATGAATAAGACCGCAGCAGCATATTTTCATTATATCATGCGGCATACAGAGCATGGAAAGAAAGCCTATGAGTATTTTAAGGGCAGAGGCCTTTCGGATGAAACAATCAATCAGTTCGGTCTGGGATATGCAGACATTTACCGGGATGATCTGTATCGTTACCTGAAAGGAAAAGGATATACAGATGCAGAGTTAAAGGACTCCGGTCTGGTTTTGATCGATGAGAAAAATGGTGGATCGGACAAGTTCTGGAATCGTGCGATGATTCCGATTCTGGATATCAATGGCAAGGTGATCGGATTTGGCGGACGAGTCATGGGTGATGGAAAACCAAAGTATATCAACACCAGTGATACAGTTGTATTTGATAAGAGCCGGAATCTGTTTGCAATGAATATTGCCAGGAGAAGCCGGCGAAAAGGGTTTATCTGCTGCGAGGGTTATATGGATGTCATATCCATGCATCAGGCGGGCTTTGATAATGCGGTAGCATCACTTGGAACTGCATTTACCTTTGGACATGCCAATATATTGAAGCGATATACAAATGAAGTATATCTGGCATATGACAGCGATGGCGCGGGTGTTGCGGCTACGCTGAAGGTTATATCGATCATGCGAGAAGTAGGTATCTCGGCGAGAGTTATTAATATGCGGCCGTATAAGGACCCGGATGAATTTATTCAGACACTTGGCAGTGAAGCCTTTGAGGAGCGGATCAAAAATGCAGAAAGCGCGATCATGTTTGAGGTTCGTATGCTGTCGGAACAATACAATCTGAACGATCCGGAGGAGCGAACCTCCTTCCACAATGAGACAGCAAAACGACTGGCACAGATAGAAGAAGTGCTGGAGCGTAATAATTATATAGAAGCGGTATCGAACCTATACCATATTGACAAGGCAGGTCTTACAGATCTGGTGCACAAATACGGAATTGCAGGTGTTCCGCGGTCAGAGATTGTAGAACGGGAAGAACGGCGGGCAGAGCATGAAAGCAGAGCTGCCGATCCGGCAAAGAATAAACCAATGAAGCTGCTTCTGACATGGATGGTCAACGAACCGGGATTATTTCAGAAACTGGATGGAATCATTGATGAAACCTGTTTTGAAGATGGTGTTTACCGGGTAGTGGCTGATAAGCTGTATTCCCAGTATCGGGAGAATGGCAGGGTAGAGCCTGCGAGCATCGTGACGACATTTGAGTCGTTGGAGGAACAGCGGCTGGTGGCAGAGATGCTTCAGACGAACATCGGAATTGATATGACGCAGGAAGAAATTAACAATGCAGTGACCGATGTTGTAAAAAAGATAAGTTTAAGCAGTATAGAAGATAAGCTGGCAAAGACAAATGATATAAGCGAGATGCAGAACCTCATACGTGCCAAAGCAAATCTTACAAAGCTGCATATTTCCTTATAGAATGGATAAACTATTATATATTTATGGAGGATCATGATTTATGGAATCAAAAGAGAATAAAGAGCAGATTGAAGAGAAATTTCAGGCGAAGCTGCAGGGCCTGCTTGAGATGGCAAAAAAGAAAAAGATGGTAATTGAAGATACAGAGATCATACGTTACTTTAATGATGCAAAAGAAATTGAGCTGAATCTGGAACGGATGGAGCAGATCTTTTCATTTTTAGAGAGCCACAATGTAGATATTCTGACGATCACAGAAGAGGATGACGATGAGGAGCTTCTGTTAGAAGATCTGGAAGAGGATGTGGATGTAGATAAGATCGACATTTCTGTACCGGACGGTGTCAGCATCGAGGATCCTGTCAGAATGTACTTGAAGGAAATTGGTAAAGTGCCTCTTCTGAGTGCAGAGGAAGAAATTGAACTGGCAAAACGTATGGAAGAAGGTGATGAGCAGGCAAAACAGAAGCTTGCAGAGGCAAACCTCCGTCTGGTTGTCAGTATTGCAAAGCGTTATGTCGGACGCGGTATGCTGTTCCTTGATCTGATCCAGGAAGGAAACCTTGGACTGATCAAAGCAGTAGAAAAATTTGACTACAGAAAAGGTTATAAATTCTCCACATATGCAACATGGTGGATCCGTCAGGCAATTACAAGAGCAATCGCAGATCAGGCAAGAACAATCCGTATTCCGGTTCATATGGTAGAAACGATCAACAAGCTGATCCGTGTATCCAGACAGTTATTACAGGAACTTGGCAGGGAGCCACAGCCGGAGGAGATCGCAGAGGTTATGGATATTCCGGTTGAACGTGTGCGTGAGATTTTGAAGATTTCGCAGGAACCGGTATCCTTGGAGACACCTATCGGTGAGGAGGAAGACAGCCATCTGGGTGATTTTATTCCGGATGATAATATGCCGGTTCCGGCAGATGCTGCTGCATTTACTTTATTGAAGGAACAGTTAGTTGAGGTACTTGATACGCTGACCGAACGTGAAAAGAAGGTACTTACCCTTCGTTTTGGTCTGGAAGATGGAAGAGCAAGAACACTGGAAGAGGTTGGTAAGGAATTTAATGTAACCAGAGAGCGTATCCGTCAGATCGAGGCAAAGGCTCTTCGGAAGCTCAGACATCCAAGCAGAAGCAGAAAACTGAGAGATTATATATACTAAAATAGGGATGGAGAGCATATGATAGAACTGTCGAAACGGATGCAGTCGGTTGCAGATATGATACAGCCGTGTGATGCAGTCGGAGACATCGGCTGCGATCATGCATTTGTATCGATATATCTGGTAGAACAGCGCAGAGCAAAACGGGTGATCGCATCCGATGTCAGACGGGGACCGATTGCGATAGCAAAACGGAATATTGAAGCAATGAACCTGTCGGATCAGATTGAGATTCGTATGGGTGACGGGCTTGATACAATTGTGCCGGGCGAGGTAAACGCTGTTGTTCTGGCTGGAATGGGCGGTATGTTGATGATCGACATTCTGGAACGCGGCGAAGAGGTGGTTACACGTTGTGATCAGCTTGTGCTTCAACCACAGTCGGATATTGAAAAGGTCAGACGATATCTGGCAGAAAAAGGATATCATCTTGCAGATGAACAGATGCTGATCGACGCCGGAAAATATTATAACCTGTTGGATGTAAGGGTTCATGAGATGGTGCAGAAGGATGAATATGATTGTTCAAAGCTTGCTGATGACTGGTGCTATATGTATGGTGGAAGCCTGTTACGAAAGAAAGATCCGGTTTTACGGTCGTGGCTGGTAAAACGGCGGGATACAACGGCCGGGCTGATCAACAGCCTAAGTGGTAAGAATACGGAGAATGCGGCAAAACGGCTGAAGACAGTAAAAGCAGAACAAAAGACCATTTGTGCAGTTTTGAAGCAGGTATATGGCATAGATGGATGACAGAGATCGTGGATGATATGATCATCAGTGGCCTTTGTTGACAGAAGGGTTTTGGAGGTTTATTAGAAATATGAGCGAAAAAGCGGTACATAACAGCGTGCTGACTTTAAAAGAGCTTGCAAAGAAATGGGCAGTCCGTGTAGGGGCTGATTCGGTTGAAAAGATCAATGAGATCGTAGAAGCAGGGAAAGGCACGGAATTGATCCTTGTATGTGAAGCCATGCAGCAGAATGCGATCTATGATATAGCCAGAAGTATCCGCAGAGAGAAAAAAAGGATTGTGATGATCGCAGGACCAAGCTCTGCCGGAAAGACGACATTTTCACACCGGCTTAGTATACAGCTTTGTGCACTTGGACTGCATCCGCATCCGATTGCAGTTGATAATTATTTTATCAATCGGGAAGATAATCCAAAGGATGAAAATGGAAATTATAATTTTGAATGTCTGGAAGCTTTGGATGTAGAATTACTGAATCATGATATGAATCAGTTGTTAAGCGGACAGACAGTTGAACTGCCGGAATTTGATTTTATGAATGGCAGAAGACTGTACAAAGGGGATAATTTGCGTATAGGGACTCAGGATGTTTTGATTCTGGAGGGAATCCATTCACTGAATCCCAAAATGTCATATGCACTTTCAGATGAGGATAAATATAAAATCTATATCAGTCCATTGAATCAGCTTATGATTGGATCAGAGGATAAGATTTCTACACTGGACAGCCGGCTGATCCGCCGGATCGTCCGGGATAACCGAACCCGTGGCCATGACATAGAACGAACTCTTTCGATGTGGCAATCCGTCAGACAGGGAGAGGAACGGTATATATTCCCATATGAAGACAATGCGGATGTGATGTTTAATTCCGGATTGTTGTATGAATATTCTGTGCTGAAAAAACATATTGAACCACTATTGATGGCAGTAGAAGAAACGTCTCCATATTATTCAGACGTCCTTCGATTAAAAGAGCTGACTGATCGGTTTCTTCCATTGGAAGAAACCGTCGTACCATTAAACTCCATCTTACGCGAGTTTATCGGTGGAGGCTGTTTTAAAGTTTGAGGATGATTCTCACTTTGTATAAGTCAATGAACAGATAAATGGGCTGGCTATATATGTGTTCTGTGGAATACATATATAGCCAGCCCATTTATCGTCAGTATGATAAAAGCTGGACGATAAGCCGGGTTATGTCGAGAGTGATCATCTATCTAGGCTTTATGTTGCCATAAAGCTCAAGCGACCTACCTGAGACTTGACGGGCAGCCATTCGTCTCACAGCCGAAGCTGCTTTTTTGGTCTTGCTTCGAGTGGGGTTTACAGAGCCTGTTCTGTTACCAGAAGCAGCGGTGAGCTCTTACCTCGCCTTTCCACCCTTACCATATACATGGCGGTTTATTTCTGTTGCACTAGCCTGGGAGTTTCCTCCACCGGACGTTATCCGGCACCCTGCCCTGTGAAGCCCGGACTTTCCTCACCTGTCATATGACAGCCGCGATCACTTGTCCAGCTCATTACTTTTATAGCAGAATAGGGACGAAAAGTAAAGGGGAAAATATAGAAACAGAAACATGGTTTTCAAAACTACTTCTCATGGTATAAAAAATGGTTGAAGTGAATGGAGATGGGTGTTATAATCTCTCTATAGAAGCCTGATAATAAGTATTATCAAAGATTTGATATAAGAGGGTGAATAATATGGAGAATAATTATCTGTTAAATAAAGATTATATCAGAATAAAAAACATGAATACGATCAGCTATGGTGGTAATCAGTCATGGTGCAAGAGTAAGAAGATGCAGAAGGTAGGCTGCGGAGTGATCGCACTGGCGGATATATCCATCTATCTTGCAGAACAGAATCCCGGACTTATGACAGATGCAATCCGCAAGATCAACAAGCCGAAGGGACTTTATAACAAAAATGATTACCTTGAATATGTGAAATGGTTCTATAAGCATTATGTATTTTTCCTGTGGTATAAAGGAATGACAGGCGTGACGATAATGAATACATTGAACCGTTATTTTATGCTGAATGATATTGGACTTCGTGCCAGATGGAGACTGTTTTTATCTGACGAGGAAATGATGAAACAGATCAGGCATTTGATCCGTAAAAATAAGCCGGTTGTATTATCAATTGGTCCGAATATACCAAATGTATTTGGAAATAAAGGAATCCATATGTATGTGGAAAAGGATGGGCGGATGCTTGCTTCCATGAAGAAAAATGTTCACAGCCATTTTGTTGTTGTGACAGGAGTAGAGGAAATAGCAGGTCATGAATACCTGATCGTTTCTTCATGGGGTAAGAAATACTACATCAGCTACGAAGAGTACCGTGATTATGTAAAACATTCCGGCGGAAGAATTACAAGCAGCATCCTGTACATCAAAGGAATGATCTAATACGGAAATGTCCTTCTGTAGTTTGTGCGGATATTGTTATTTATTACAAAACATATACAAGGGGTTCTGCCCCGGATACAGACAACCACTATAATATGACTCGCTGCGGTTTCGATTCGCTGCACATGCCTGATTCGTAAATGCTTCTGCGCTAACTCGCCTTTGGCTCGAACAAGCGCTCGCATTTACTGGCAATGTGCATCTTATTTCGAAATCCTCGCTTATGTCATATTATAGTGGTTGTCTGTATCCGGGGCAGAACCCCTTCTGTATGTTTATAAGGAATAACAATATCAGCGCAAAGTTAAATTAAAAAATTTTCTGTATTAATGCCTGTAACTCGGTTTCTGTCAGTTCGCGGAATTCGCCGGGAGCGAGGGCTTCGTCCAATGCCAGACTACCCATGGACAGGCGTTTTAAGTAGGTGACTTTCATGCCGAGGGCTTCAAAGGAGCGTTTGACCTGATGGTAACGTCCTTCGGTGATCGTCAGAAGAATTTCAGAGGTGCTGGTATCAGGATTGGTGCTTTTTATGACCAGAGTGCCCGGCTTGGTTGGCTTATCATCTCCGATATCCAGACCTGCCTTGAATGCTTTGATATGTTCTTCTGTTGCCAGCCCGTCGATACGGGCAAAATATGTTTTTGCTACATGCTTGGATGGGGATAAGAGATTGTGGGACAGTTCTCCATCATCTGTGATGAGCAGCAGCCCTTCTGTATCAATATCCAGTCTGCCGACAGGAAACAGATTTTTTACAGAAACAGAACCTTTTAACAGATCCAGAATGGTTGTGTGCAGTTTGTCATTGGTTGCGCTGACACAGCCTGCCGGTTTGTTCAGCATGTAATAGTGGTGCTTTTGATAGCCAATAACCGTTCCGTTGTAAGAAATCTGGTCTGTATTTTCATCAATCTTCTGTTCAGGAGATTTGCAGACCGTTCCATTTATTGATATCATTCCCTTTTTAATATATTGTTTTACCTGGGATCTGGAGCCGATGTCCTGATTTGCCAGAAATTTATCAATTCGCATAGCTGTTACCTGCCTTTTGTTCATTTGTTGAGTCTAAAACCATGCCTGCTGGCTGACGATTTTTCACCATTATAGCATGGATTTTTCGTTGCTGTGGAATAAATTCAGTAAATTTTAGAATATGGCTGGTATTGTGCGAAAATGTTATAATAAATCTGTAATTATGACGGAAATGTTAAGTGTGTGATTACAAAGTAATATTACAGCAGATTATATAAAATAAACAAAAAAATCCTTTGTTTATTCACAAGAAATTAATACATTTTACTATAAAAAGTTGATGCGGGGGACATATGCGTATTGACATGAAATCAAAATTAGAGTATTATTTTTAACAGAAATGTAACATTTTGTCATGGTTTTTAATAAATAGGTACGAAAAGATGAGAATTAACAAAAAAAATAATCGTTTTTCCCATATGAGGAGAGGTTTATTCAGTTATAGATATATGAAACGTAATCTGCTTGTAGCAGCAGCTACGATCGTTACGGCAGCAGGAATCGGACTTGTTGTTAAGTATGGGGAGGCGTTGGATCACAACCCTGCTTACCTGAACAGTCAGACCATTCAGACTGTTGAAGTGGAGACAACCAGTGAAGAGACTGCTTCTGTCGATACGACTGCACATCAGAACAATAGTACAACCAAGAAGGCAGCACAGAAGAAGACAGTAGTAGCAAAAGCAGAAGAGAAGTCCGAATTTGATGGTAAATTTATCGCCAAGATTGACGATACATTAAATATCCGTAAGGAAGCATCGACGGATTCTGATATTGTTGGAAAGCTGTTTGATGGTAATGTAGGTGATGTTCTGGAAACAGATGGTGACTGGGTAAAGATTTCCTCCGGTGATGTAACGGGATATGTAAACAGTGATTATATTCTGACCGGTAAGGATGCAGAGACATATGCGGCAGATTATAAGAAAGTGATTGGAACAGTAACGGATGATACCGTTCGTGTACGTGCAGAGAAGTCAACAGATTCTGATATTCTTGAGCTTGTAGCAAGGGATACGGTTCTTCCTGTAGAGAAACAGGATAAGGACTGGGTTCAGGTAACACTGGCAAATGATGTTACCGGGTACATAGCAGCAGATTATATCACAGTTGCAGAGTCTTATGAGTACGCAATGACAATCGATGATTATACAGCAATGGTTGATGCTGAGACACAGAAAACAATAGAGGTTGCGTCGGCAGAAGAGCCTGCAGACCAGGAAGCATCAGAACCGGAGATCATGTCAGTAGAAGAACCAACAACCGAGAGTGAGACTACGGAAGCACCGACAACAGAGGAAGCGACCACAGAGGCTTCAACAACGGAGGAAACTGTTACAGAAGCACCAACAACAGAGGAAGCAACCACAGAAGCACCTTCTGTAGATCCTTCCCAGTATGATGATGCTTATCTGCTAGCCTGTCTGGTCAGTATGGAAGCAGGATATGAGCCATACGAAGGTCAGCTTGCAGTTGCAAATGTGGTTCTGAATCGTGTAAAGAGTGGTAGCTGGGGCAGCTCGATCTCATCTGTTATTTATGCACCAAATCAGTTTCCGATGGCAACCGGAAGTGTGATGCAGGGATATCTGCAGAACGGACCGCTGTCTACTGCACAGCAGGCTGCAGATGATGCATTAGCAGGAAATAATAATATTGGATCTTTTATGAGTTTCTTGAATGTGAATTATATTGATACGGATTCCTTATCCGATTATACGGTTATTGGAAATCATTGTTTTTATTAATAAGTGAATGGATGTAAGAGATATGTTGAGGCAGATGAATGTAAAAGATAATTATAACGATGCTCAGACAACTCAGAAGAACAGAAGGTACATGCATGGTATGATGTACCTTCTGTTGTTTCTGTTTTGTCTGGGCTTTTATATTGTAAATATGATAATAAACGGACAGTATCCATTTGGAAGCCACAGCTTTCTGTATCAGGATGCATATGATCAGTATACAGGAATGCTGCAGACCTTTCTGGAATGGCTGCATTCCGGAGATAAAAGTACCTTTTTGTGGGATCATGGTCTGGGAATGGACATGCTTTTAAATATGTTTTATTACTGTATGAGTCCGTTTAATATCATAGCAGTAATATGCGGATCCGGACATGTGGAGCTGGCAATGGTTATTATGATCGTTGTCAAAGCTTCTCTGCTTGCTCCTTCGGGACTGTATTTTTTCAGACGTACAGAGTTGAAACGGTATGCAGATGAAGAAACTGGTCGTGGCTGGCAGACAGCAGTTGAAATTGTTTTGTCTCTGTCGTATGCACTGTGCGGATTTGTGCTGGTATATGAGCACAATGTGATCTGGCTGGATGGTCTGATCCTTGTACCGTTTCTTGCGATCGCAGTAGAACGGATGGCTGCCGGTAAGGGAAAGATTGCTTATACAGTGCTGCTTGCGGTTGGATTTATCGTGAATTTTTATTTTGCCTTTTATCTGTGCCTGTTTATCGTGCTGTATTTCCTGTTACAGGACTGGAAAACTCTTCGTGAATTTGGCAGGGGGATTCTCCGGTTTCTGATCTGGTCCGTTATAGCAGGGATGATCGCAGGTGTGGTACTGGTTCCTGCTTTTTATGCAGTGTTGCATTTGTCCGGGGCAGGAAGTATGGATGATAAGCTGCCGTGGTATCAGCTTGGTAATATCGGTAATTTTATCAATTCATTTTACCCGTTGAATAAGGTGACGACAGGCAATCTGTTTAATCATAATAATTATTGTGGCACACTGATTGTATTGCTTGTGATCCTGTTGTTCTTTATGAAGAAGATAGAATGGACCTGGAAGCTCCGGTATCTGACAGTTCTGATATTTCTTGCATTTGCAATGAATCAGGCAGGACTGAATTATGTGCTTCATGGATTCGCAGTCACACACGGTATGGGAAATCGTTTTGCATTTATCTGGACATTTTTGCTGCTTGGGGCAGCCTATGTATGTCTGTTGAATATAAAGAAGATCCGGATGTGGCAGGCAGGAGCAGCATTTGGAAGCTGCCTTGTATTGTTTCTGCTGGAGCTGTTCTTCAATCGCGATGAAACAAATCCAAATTCCTATGTAGCGGTACTCATATTTATCGTTGCTTATTTTGGTTTGTTTGTCTTTGTACTCCGGAAAAGCATCAAATGGAAGACCTTTTATATATGGGTGGTCAGCCTTTGGATCATAGAGCTGGTGTTAAATGGCAGCTATGTACTGAGTGCAAAGGGAAATAACAGAAGTCTTACAGATGATATAAAACAGACATCCAGGGAAACAGCATATGCAGAATGTGATCTGGAAGCCGGAGAACGTAAGACGGCATTGTATTCCTATGATAATCTGCAGTTATCAAATACAAACTGCTATTCCTCCATGGCAAATGGTTCTGCCATTGATTCCTTTGCTAGTCTTGGATTATCACATTATCAGAATATAGAGTATACCTACAGGAGAACGACTCCGGTTACAGCACTGATGTATAATGTCCGGTATATTATGACAAATGAATTAGGAGCAGCAGGTGGATATCATATGGTGGCAGCACCGGATGGAACATATGGATATCTGTATGAGGCGGATGCTCTTGCAGGGATGGGCTTCCTTCTGGATGAGGACATTCTGAACTGGAGTGGAGAGAAGAGTGCAGCCGAAAATCAGAATGAACTGGTAATGCTTGGAATGGATCAGCCGGAACTGGAAGATCTGTTTGAGAAGAAGACTCTTACAGATGATATGATCTCATTTACCGGTCTGGATGCAGCAAAGCAGGGCGATGGTGTCTATGCTTATACAGCTCAGGCGGATATTGCAACCTCCATGATCGTTTCCTATAAAGCAGAACAGGCAGAGGATCTGTATGTAGAGTGTTCGGACACAAGACTGCAGGGTGTTGATGTTTATGTGAATGATCAGCAGGTTGTGAGTTCGGTTTATCCGGAATCAGCAGGCATGATACATATTGGAAATGTAAATGCCGGAGATGAGGTTAAGCTGCGGTTTGCTACGGCTGCTGTTAGGAATGAGTCGGGCATAAAGACAGTTGCCTTGTATGCGATAAATGAGGAAACGGTTCAGGCATTTAAAGAGTATGTGTTAAAGAATACAATGGAATTTGATGGGTATGATGGCAATTGCTTAAATGGGCATATAACAGCGGACAAGGCTGGAATCCTGTATTTGGCGGTTCCGTACAATGAAGGCTTTACGGCTGCTGTAGATGGGAAAAAGGTAGCTCCTGTAAAGATTGGAACCGGCTTGATGGGCGTTCCGGTAGAAGTAGGGGAACATGTGATTACGCTGACCTATCATACACCATATCTGATGGCGGGCATATGTCTGTCTGTGATTGGAATATTAATATTGGCAGGATATTTGATTATCCGTCGAAAAAAATCATCCGATAAATAATGGACATAAATTATTTGCTTATAAAATGCAGATTTTGAAAACAGATCATAATAAATTCTTATAATAAAAACAGGCAACCTGAGTGCGGTCGCGCAGGTCAAGCTTCATAAGGATGTTACTGAGATAATTGCGGACGGTTCCTTCCGAGAGGAAGAGCTGCTCTGCAATTTCTTTGTTATTCAGACCATCGGCAATCAGCCGGATCAGTTCAAATTCTTTTTCTGTCAGATTGTAGGACGGATAATCAAAACGATCTTCAGCCTGTAACAGGGTAGGGATCTTGTTCATGATCTCATTTCCAAAAACAGTTTGTCCGTTGTGTACGGCGGTGATCGCAGATGCAACGGTCTCAAAATCCTGTTTTAAGATGTAACCCTTTGCGCCGGTCCGGATGGCTTTGATGATATAGTCATCATCGGCGAAGGTAGTAAGTAACAGAATCTTTGCGTCAGGGTGTCCGGTGATGATCTCTTTCGATGCGGTCAGACCATCCATGCCCTCCATACGGATATCCATTAACAGAACATCGGGGATGTAAGTATCGTACAGGGAGATGGCGTCGTGACCATTTGCTCCGGTCGCAAGTACGGTAATATCTGAGTAGGATTCTAAGATGATCTTTAATGATGCGCTGACAAATGCATCATCATCAACAATTATAATATTCATGCAGTTCTATCTCCTTTTTGTGTATGCTTTGGAATACTGACAAACAGGCGGAATCCGGAATTGGTTGTGATCTGTAAAGTACCGGATAAGGATTGGACTCGTTCCCGGATGTTGGTAAGTCCGATACCAGGGGTGTCTGTAAGGTGAATGTCTGTTCCATTGTCATGAATCGTCAACTGATAGAACCCCGGATGTTCCCGGATCAGAATCGAGAGCTGATCGCCGTTACTGTGCTTTACAGCATTTGTGATCGCTTCTTTGGCAATACTGATAAGACAGTACTTGATATCCTTTGGAACAATGTTGCTCATATCATATTCAAATGAAGTATGAAAGCCTGTTATATCATTTAACATATCCTGAATGGCAGCTTCCGTATCAATGGATTCATCGTGAAGGTCGTGGACACTTGATCGTATACTGTTCATGGCAGTATCCAGCGTAGTGCGGAGATCAGAAAGCGGATTTGTAAGGATTGGTTCTTTGTTGATCGTCTGGATTGCACCAACCTGGAGAATGGATCTGGTGAGCATGTGACCGACATTATCATGGATTTCTCTGGCGATACGATTTCTCTCTTTCAGGGTTGCAGTATAGATCCTGTTATCCTGTTCCTTCCGGATCATACGGATTCGTTCTTTTGCCAGAAGTTCATTTGTCTCTGATGTATCTGTAAGGTGCTTCATCTGTTGATGAAGGGTGGCAAGCTCTGTGGTCAGATATCCGTATAACATGCTGCACAGGCAGAGAACACATATTAAAAGAAGTGTTTCTACAGAAAATTTTGTTGTAGCCAGAATGATAGCAAGGATCCCGATGGGAGCAGTATAACAGACCGGCCGTCTGTTCAGATAGAAGCAGAAAAGCGGAAGAAATACAACAAGTTCAGGAATCATACAGCACAGAATAAATATGCCTGCATGGATAAGAGTCAGAGCTGCAGGTGAGAGTCTGTCGGCAATCAGTATTGTGCCAAAGGCAAGGATGATCGCAAGCAGGATATATATTACGCTGTGCGTGGATATCGAAAAAGTGTGAATACACATAATACAGCATATTACAAATATAAGCAGTCGTGTCAGGATTTGCTTCATAACTTCCCCTTGTATATAGATAGGTCACGCGGATGTCAGGTAATTGCGTGAACCGGATCGGATTCATAAGTGACGATATTAGTATACCTGTTGAAAAATACAGCGTCAATTGACTAAAGATGAAAAACTCCGGATTTTAAAAGAATGTGACAAATGTCATATTATGGATGTGAAGATTGGCACTGAACAGAATTGTCCTGGTATGGTAGAATGACAGCATAACATAGAAAACATGCGATGGGTTTCAGGTGCGATGCCGGAAGAAACGATAGCATCCGAATAGAAAATGAATGAGGAGACAGTTATGGAATATGCGATTGAAGTAAAAGATCTGGTGAAACGATATAAAGATTTTGTGGCATTATCACACTTTGATCTGGAGGTAAAAGAGGGCGAGATCTTCGGTCTGCTTGGACCGAATGGGTCGGGCAAGACGACGACGATCAACTGTATCTTGTCGTTGCTTACATACGATCAGGGCGATGTCCGGGTATTTGGTAAGAAGATGACATCGACAAGCTACGATCTGAAACGGGAGATCGGTGTTGTAATGCAGAATGTGGCTGTATTTGATGAAATGACGGTATATGAGAATATCGATTATTTCTGTGGGCTGTATATCAGGGATAAAGAGACAAGAAAACAGTATGTAGAGGATGCCATTGCATTTGTCGAGCTTCAGGACTATAAGAAGTTCCTGCCGAAAAAGCTGTCAGGAGGACTTCTCAGACGATTAAATATTGCATGTGGAATTGCACACAAACCAAAGCTGATCTTTTTTGATGAACCGACGGTGGCGGTAGATCCGCAGAGCAGGAACAAGATCTTAGAGGGAATTGTCGAGCTTAATAAGAAAGGCGCAACGATCATTTACACTTCTCATTACATGGAAGAGGTAGAACAGATCTGTAGCCGTATATTGATCATGGATAAAGGCCAAAAGGTCGCTCTTGGCACGAAGGAAGAACTGAAAAAAATGATAAAGAAGACGGAGAGTATCTTCATAGAAGCTCCGGCACTGACAGATGAACAACTGCTGGAGCTGAAACAGCTTCCGCATGTGTATGACAGTTCATATCAGGATGGAATGCTGAAACTGGTCTACTCCGGTGGAGATCACAATCTGATCCGGGTTATGGAATATATGAAGGAGCATGCGGTATTATTTGGAAAAGTATATACCGAGCTTCCGAGTCTGAACGATGTGTTCCTTGAGATCACCGGAAAGACGCTTCGGGATTAGGAGGGGTGGATATGTTTTGGCATAATTTTAAATATGCAGGTAAAATGCTGATAAAAGGAAAAGATACACTGTTCTGGACGATATTGTTTCCGATTGCATTATTCACATTCATGTACATGGCATTTGGGAATATCATGGAAAAGGATGAAATGTTTAAAGATATCCCGGTTGCGGTTGTGAGGGATGGCGAGAACGATACAGCACTTATGATGGTGCTGTCTACGCTCTCCATGGACGGCGAAGATAAACGGATCGACATGGAGGTGCTCAACGAGAAAGAAGCGCTTCAAAAGTTAAATGATGAAGAAGTGACCGGTGTGATCTATACATCGGATGCGAGCCTGACAGTGAGGCAGAGTGACATCAAGGAGTCGATACTGGAATCAATCCTGAATCAGTATAAGCAGATGGAACAGATGTATCTGAATCTGATGCAGAAGGATCCGGAGGCTGCATCGGAGATCATTCAGAAGACAGTGCAGAGCGATGCGGTATATTATGAAGAGATTTCCACAACGGACGGATGTCAGGATGAGTATTATAATTATTTCTATGCAGTGCTTGCTATGAGTTGCCTGTTTTCTTCCTTTGCCGGAATCACAAGAATGCATAAGCTGCAGGCAAATGAAAGCGCACTTGGAATGCGTCGTTGTCTGTCACCGAATCCTAAACTTGTGACTGTTCTGGCGGAGTATCTGGCATTACTGCTGGTTCAGTTTGCCGCGGAGGTTATCACTGTGATCTATATGCGGCTGTTCGGTGTACAGTTTGGAACAAAGTATCCGGCTATTTTACTGGTACTCTTTATTGCATGTAATATCGGTATTGCCGGGGGAATGCTGCTTGGTTCCTGGTCAAAATGCTCATATGGAGGAAAGATTGGAATTGCGGTAGCGGCCAGCTTGACCTTCTCTTTTATGGCAGATCTGATGGTGCACGGAATTAAAAACAGTATTGAAGATAAACTTCCGATATTGAACCGGGTTAATCCGGCAGTGCTGGTAACGGACTGCCTTTATGCACTCAATGTATACGATAATTATGATCGTTATTTCAGAAATATCCTGATCTTAACCGGTATGGCTGTCTGTCTGCTTGGAGCGAGTATTCTGGTCTTAAGGAGGAATAAATATGCAAGTGTTTAAATCCTATTTTAAAATCTTAAATAAGAAAAAAGGCTCAATGCTGATGTATATTGGGATCTTTGCAGGCATTATATTTGGATTTATATTACCGAATTCCGGTAAAACAGAAGATGAATATAAAAGTATGAAGTGTAAATTTGCTTGGTTTGATTATGACCAGACGGCAGAAAGTGAAGAACTGTTTTTGTATCTGGATCATGCACATAAACATGCTGAATTAAAAACAGATACAACGGAAGCGATGCAGGACAGTCTGTTTAACCGGAATACGGACTGTATCGTCCGCATTAAAAAGGGTTATGCGGATCATCTGGATAAGGAAGATCTGTCCGATTATATCGAGATCGTTGCAATTCCGAACCGGAGCAAGGTGGAACTGTTTGAATCGGGCGTGAATAAATACATCTCTTATCTGAATGCATATTTTGCAGCCGGATATGACCGGGCGGAGGCAGCAGCTCAGGTAAATGAACTGTTTCAGATCAGAACGAACGTAACAATGATAAGCGAAGACCATGGCGGAAAACATAGTACGAGATATACATTTTTCAGTTATCTGGGATGGATATTTGTGGTCATGATGATCGAAGGTGTAAGTCCGGTATTGATCGTATATGACAAAAAAGAATTAAGAGAACGGATCGCAAGCTCGGCATATAAATATTCCAATATGACAAAAGAAATCCTTCTTGGAACGATCGTAACAGGATTTCTTGGATGTGCTGTATTTGCGGTTGGAGGATGCTTTGTATTCAGAAAAGAAATGTTTACGGCAGCAGGACTTGGGAATCTGCTCAATATGGTCTGCTACATGTTTGTAGCCATGGCGCTTGCCTTTCTTGCAAGTAAGATTGCCCGAAACGAGGAAGGTTTCAGTATGATCGGCAATATAGTGTCCCTTGGTATGGCGTTCCTGTCTGGCATCTTTGTTCCGGTGGAATTCCTTGGAGCAGGGGTCATTAAGCTGGCACATTTTCTTCCGGCTTACTGGTATGTCAAAGTCGTTGATCTTCTGGACTATGAGGCAAAGATACCATCGGAAGCATTCGTATATATGGGGATCGAGGTGCTCTTTGCAGCCGCCATCATCACAATCGCAATCGTGATCGACCGTGCCAGAAACCACCGTTTGGTGGCGTGAAAAGAAAAAAATTAAGCCCATATATCTAATTCCTGTTTTTAGAATAAAACGACAAGCAATTTTTATTTAAAACAGAAAAAATTCCGTAGATGAAAAAACTACCGTGCAACAATCATATTCCACACTGGTATGGAGCAAGGTTGTTTGATTATTGAGACAAAATGGAAGATGCATTACTGTTATGAAGCAAGCCTTTTTCAACGCCGGTTCTTAGTGAATCGCCATAGGCGAGGAGCTTAGCACCGTTGCGTTGAAATAGAGTGCAAACGACTTGCGGAATAATATGTAATGCATCTTCCATTTTTATTTAATCATTTAGGATATAACCTTGCGTAATACCTTGTGTGTGGTGTGATGTTGCACGGTAGTTTATCATTTATGGAATTTTTCGTCCTAAAAATTATTTGTCGTTGTTTTTGTTCTTCTCGTTCATCATTGCACGGACTTTCATGGACAGGCCGAACAGGTTGATGAATCCGGTTGCATCCTTATGGTCATACAGCTCACCGGTAGTGAAGCTTGCAAGACTCTCAGAATACAGAGAATATGGAGAAGTTGTTCCGGCTTTGATGATATTTCCCTTGTACAGTCTCATCTTAACCTGACCGGTAACTGTCTCCTGTGTCTTTTCAACAAATGCCTGAAGTGATTCACGAAGAGGGCAGAACCACTTTCCTTCGTATACAAGATCGGCAAACTTGGTTGCTACGAGCTTCTTGTATGCAAGTGTTTCACGATCCAGAGTCAGCTCCTCTAACTGCTTGTGAGCTTCCATCAGAATTGTTCCGCCGGGAGTCTCATAAACACCACGGGACTTCATGCCGACAACACGGTTCTCAACGATATCGATAATACCGATACCATGTTTGCCGCCTAAACGGTTTAATTCACGAATGATATCAGAAACTTTCATCTTTGTACCATTAATAGCAGTTGGGATACCCTTTTCAAAATCAAGTGTCAGATATTCATCCTCATCCGGTGCCTTTTCAGGGGTAACACCGAGAACCAGAAGATCATCGTAGTTTGGTTCGTTTGCAGGATTCTCCAGTTCCAGACCTTCATGGCTGATGTGCCAGATATTACGGTCACGGCTGTAAGAATGAGCAGCATCAAATGGAAGATTAATACCATGTGCCTGACAGTATGCGATCTCCGCATCACGGGAATCCAGCTTCCATTCCGGCTGTCTCCATACAGCGATAACCTTGATGTCAGGAGCAAGCGCCTTAATTGAAAGCTCAAATCTTAACTGGTCATTTCCTTTTCCTGTTGCGCCGTGACAGATCGCAACAGCGCCTTCCTTACGAGCAACCTCAACTAATTTCTTAGCGATCAGAGGTCTTGCGAAAGAAGTACCGAGTAAATATTTATTCTCATATACAGCATCTGCCTGAACGGTTGGCATGATGTATTCATCACATAATTCATCAACAACATCCAGAATGTATAACTTGGAAGCCCCTGAATATTTTGCTCTTTCATCCAGTCCTTCCAGCTCACTTTCCTGTCCTACGTCGATGCAGGCGCAGATAACATCGTAATCATAAGTTTCTTTTAACCAAGGGATGATAGCTGTTGTATCAAGACCGCCTGAGTATGCAAGAACAACTTTGTCTTTTGCCATTTCTAAATCCTCCTTAAATTCATAAAGTTTTACCTGCAAATAAATATATAACGGTAATGAATATTATGCAAGTATTTTTGGAAAATGCTGGTCTGAAAATCGGACTTTGAAAGGAATATTGGTTGTAAATTGCGCTTTTTTATTGTATCATGTAAATAATAATGTCGTAAAATAAGTTGCAGAGAGGATGTCTTTATTTATATGGATAAGAAGACTACACAATTCGATCAACGTCTATCCGAATATCGGGACAGACTGTTACAACGGAATAAGGAAATGACGACTGACGATGATGACCGGATTGATGCGATCATCAATGGAAGTGCAGATACAGAGGAAATGGAGGCTCCTGCGGGTATGAATGAGATACAGGAGCAGTCGGAGGCATCGGAGAAGGAAGATACACAGAGAGCGCCGGAACCGGTGTCGGAATCGTATAAAGAGTATGCGGACAAGCTGGAATCTGTATTACAGGAAGTCGGCGTATCAAAGAAACCGGAGAAAAAGGAAGAAAATAAAAAAGAAGAGAAGAAAATCGAAAAGAAAGCTGAAAAGAAAAATGATATTGAAGCTGCTGCAGAACGGGAACGGAAACGGCTGGCAAGAAAGAATGCAGGACTTGACAAAGAAGAGACTTTGGAACTGACAGAAGAGCCGGAACCGGAAGAAGCTGATTATGATGATGACTCTTCAGATGATTTTATGGAAGAAGATGGCGGACGCACATCAGCAGCCAAGGAGAATCTTCAGAATATATTGTTTGGCGCCGGCCGGGCATTTCAGAATCTGAAAAAGGAACAGGAAGAGAAAGAGGATAAGGACAGGGAACGGAAACAATCTGGAACTGTATCTGTTGTTAATCGTTGGCTGATCGTTGGAGTTGTCCTTTTGATTGTCTTTATCGTGCTGACGATAAGTTATATTGGAGCAAACAAATCATACAAATATAACCAGATGGATATCCGTCCGATTGCGGAATCAGACCTGACAGTGAATGATGGCGTGGAAGATGCAACGAAAGGATATACAACGATCGCATTGTATGGTGTGGATTCCAGAGACGCCAATCTGAATACAGGAACCAACAGTGATACGATCCTTCTTGTCAGTATCAATAATGACACAAAGGAAGTAAAGCTGGTATCCGTGTACAGAGATACATTGTTTGAGATCCAGGGTGAGACACCGGTTACACAGAAGGTAAATTACGCATATCAGTTGGGCGGAGCATTAATGTCCATTAACACACTGAACACGAATCTGGATCTGAAGATCACAGATTATATAACGGTAGATTTTAATGCGATGTCAAGCATTATCAATGCACTTGGTGGTGTGGAGATAACGATCGAAGAGGAAGAAGTCAACAGCCTGAATAAGAATCTGGCAGAACAGATCGCAATATCAGGAGAATACTCCAATGGTGTTCATTCTGCGGGAAAACAGCTCCTGAATGGTCAGCAGGCAGTAGCCTATACCAGGATCCGGAGCAATGCAAAGGGTGATATTACCAGAACCGAACGACAGAGAATCGTTTTGTTAGGTCTGATCAACAAGCTGGGAAATGCAGGAGGCGATACGATCCGCAATCTGCTGGATGTATCCTTTAACTGTATCTCTACCAGCCTTACAAAGACAGAGGCGGAGAAGCTTGCGAAGAATGTTGCTTCTTACAAGATCACAGGCAATACGGGCTTTCCATTTGCCTATAGCTTCGCATCCCTTGAGGATAAGGGCAGTGTGATCGTGCCTGCAGATATGGCGGCAAATGTAACAGCACTTCATGCATGGCTGTATGGAGACAGCGGATATTCGGTATCGACAATGGCGGCTGCGATCAGTAAAACGATTGCTGATGAAACCGGTGTGGCATCAGCAGGCAGCATTGATATCGAGCAGGCGGTCAGTGAAGTTACGACTGAGTCGACGGAGTCTGCTTCAGAAGCTGGAAACGGTACAGAAGAAGATGATTCATCGGATGTGAAGACGATCACAACACCTCCGGAGGGTATGATAGAAAATGAATAGTCGGCAGATGCCGGGTAAATAGATTCAGACAGAGAACCTGAGAACTGTATCCGATGCGGTTTTCAGGTTCTTTTTCACAAGAACGAAGAAAGACAGGTATCATGCATATGAGAAAACGATGGTGGATATCCGGGATTCTGACTGTTGTTCTGACAGCAGGATTTGGAATCGGAAATGCCGGAAACGGTAACCAACAACTGAATATGGCAGGACAGGATGGAATCACCCATGTATACGCGGCAGAGCTTCCGGATGAAGAAACAGAGATCGTTCCGTTTCGTGGAAGAGAAAGCTATATCCTGTCAGAGTGGGAGCTGGAAACAGAAGGTAAGCTGGAACAGGCAGCTATGGTAAAACAGTACATATCTACGATGACACTGCGGGAGAAGGTGTGCCAGATGATCATTGCCGATCCGGAGAATCTGGTCACAACACATGATGTCACAAAAGTGGATGCGGAAATGAAACAGGCGCTTGCAGACTATCCGGTAGGCGGGATCATGTTGAAGTCCAGAAATATCGAAAGCAAGAAGCAATTAAAGAAGTTGCTTAAAAATTTGCAGAAGCAATCGGAAATCGCATTATTCCTTGCGGTAGATGAAGAAGGTGGAAATGTCAGCCGGGTACTGTCGAACCTCGGAAACCGGGAAGGCGGGACGATTGATCCGATGTATGAATATAAGGACGATGGTACGGATACGGCATTTGAAAATGCGAGGGAGCTTGGTAGCAATCTGGCATATTATGGGTTTAATCTGGATTTTGCACCGGTGGCTGATGTGTGGTCGAATCCTAAGAATACCGTGATCGGAAAACGGGCATACAGTGATGATTATGAACAGGCGGCGGAGCTGATTCCGTATGCAGTGGAGGGCTTTCATGCCGGTGGCGTGATGTGCACCCTGAAGCATTTTCCGGGACACGGGGATACCGTTGAGGATTCCCATTATGGAACGGCATATGTAAGGGGAACGCTGCAAGAACTGGAAACGCAGGAGTTTGTTCCGTTTCGGGCAGGAATCCGGGCAGGGGCCGATTGTGTTATGATCGGGCATCTGGTAGTGCCTGACATATCAGATCAGCCGGCGGATCTCTCGGAAACACTGGTTACAGACTGCCTGCGAAACGAGCTGGCCTTTCATGGACTAATCATCACAGACTCCTTTCAGATGGAAGCGATCACGGATCATTATGAACCGGGAGAAGCAGCAGTGCTGGCAATCCGGGCAGGGGTGGATCTGATCCTTGAACCGGAAGAACTTGGGGAAACGGTTGAAGGGATTCTGACTGCGTTAGACAAGGGAGAACTGACAGAGAAGCGGATCGATGAAAGCGTGGAACGGATACTGATGGCAAAACAGGTAAATGGAATCCAGATAGATCATAAAATTGAGAAACAATAGTAACACAATTCAAAAACATGATATAAAATGATGAAAATATCAGAAAAAATTATGAGTAAAAATGCAATTCATGGGGATAAAACCACTTGAGTTGCATTTTTTAATATATAAATATGATAAATTGTAAATACAAAATACTTTACAAAATTAAGTTTACAAACTATCTGACAATTTGACGAAAAAAGTTGTTTACAAACGGGAAAAAAGATAGTATGATTACAAATCATAAAAACACAGAGCTGTATTTGAGAAATACTATCAGATAATCGGGCAGTAGGATCTCAACAGGCACTGGCAATAAGTTGGAAAGGAAAACGAGCATGGAAGATAACAGAAATGTAGAAAATCCAGGGTTATACCGTGAAGAATATGAACATGATAACTGCGGTATCGGTGCTGTTGTGAATATCAAGGGCATTAAGACACATGAGACCGTAAATAATGCGTTAAAGATTGTTGAAAATCTGGAACACAGAGCAGGAAAAGATGCAGAAGGAAAAACCGGTGACGGTGTAGGTATCCTTCTTCAGATCTCACACAAGTTTTTCAGAAAAGCCGTTGCAGAACTCGGATATGATCTGGGGAAGGAACGGGATTATGGTGTTGGTATGTTTTTCTTTCCACAGGATGAACTGTCAAGAAAACAGGCAATGAAGATGTTCGAGGTTATTGTCGAGAAAGAAGGACTGGAGTTCTTATGCTGGAGAATGGTTCCGACGACTCCGGGTATCCTCGGTAAGAAAGCTATTGATGTTATGCCATGTATCATGCAGGCATTTATCAAGAGACCGGCAACCGTAAAAGCAGGACTTGATTTTGACCGGAAACTGTATTTTGTCAGAAGAATATTTGAAGAAAGTAACGATGATACCTATGTGCCATCACTTTCCAGCAAGACGATCGTATATAAAGGTATGTTCTTAGTTGGAGAGCTTCGTAAGTTCTATAACGACCTTCAGGATCCGGATTATGAATCAGCAATCGGACTTGTACATTCAAGATTCTCAACGAATACAACGCCTAGCTGGCTTCGTGCACATCCATACCGTTATCTTTGTCACAATGGTGAGATCAATACGATCCGTGGAAATGAAGATAAGATGATCGCCAGAGAAGAGACAATGGAATCCACGATCATGCAGGATGAGATGTACAAGGTTATGCCTGTACTTGATCCAAATGGTTCCGATTCCGCCAGACTGGATAACTGTCTGGAGTTCCTGGTATTAAATGGCATTCCGCTTCCACTTGCCGTTATGATCACGATTCCGGAGCCTTGGGAGAATGACCGATTTATGAGTCAGGAGAAAAAGGACTTCTATCAGTATTATGCAACTATGATGGAACCTTGGGACGGACCTGCATCGATCCTGTTCACAGACGGAGATATCATGGGTGCAGTGCTCGACCGCAACGGACTCAGACCTTCCAGATATTATATAACAGATGATGATTACCTGATCCTTTCCTCAGAGGTTGGTGTATTAGAGGTCGATCCGTCAAAGATCGTTAAGAAGGATCGTTTAAGACCGGGACGTATGCTTTTAGTTGATACGGTAAACGGCCGTCTGATCTCTGATGATGAGATCAAAGAAAAATATGCAAAAGCAAAACCATATGGTGAATGGCTCGACAGTAATCTGGTCAAGTTAAATGACCTGAAGATCCCGAACATCCGTGTAGAGGAATATACCGATGAAGAACGGGCAAAGCTTCAGAAAGCATTTGGTTATACATTTGAGGACTTTAAGAATACGATCTATCCAATGGCTGAAAAAGGTGCAGAAGCGATCAGCGCAATGGGAACGGATACTCCGCTTGCTGTACTTTCAAACAGTGACAAGCCATTGTTTAACTATTTCAAACAGTTATTTGCTCAGGTAACGAATCCTCCGATTGATGCGATCCGTGAGGAGATCGTTACATCAACTTCCGTGTATCTTGGAAAGGATGGCAACATTCTGGAAGAGAAGCCGGAAAACTGTCATGTATTAAAGATCCATAATCCAATCCTTACAAATACTGATATTTTAAAGATCAAGAACATGAAGGTAGAAGGATTGAAGGTCGGCGTTCTTCCAATCCTTTACTATAAGAATACATCACTGGAAAAAGCGTTAGACCGGTTGTTCGTAGAAGCAGACAAGCTGTACCGTGATGGTGTAAATATCCTGATCCTGTCAGACCGTGGTGTCGATGAAACACATGTTGCGATTCCTTCCTTATTAGCAGTTTCAGCTATGCAGAAGCATCTGGTAAGGACCAAGAAGAGAACTTCGGTTGCAATCATTCTGGAGAGTGCCGATCCTAGAAATGTGCATCATTTTGCAACCCTGCTTGGTTACGGTGCCTGTGCTGTCAATCCATATCTGGCAATTGAGACGATCAAACAGATGGTAGACAGTCATCTGTTAAATAAGGATTTCAATGCGGCTGTTGATGATTACAATGCAGCGATCATGCATGGCATCGTAAAGATCGCATCCAAGATGGGTGTATCAACGATCCAGTCTTACATGGGATCCCAGATCTTTGAATGTATCGGACTTTCCAAAGAGGTCGTTGATAAATATTTCACAAATACAGTAAGCTGCGTAGGCGGTTCCGGTATCAAGGAGATCGAGAAGACGGTGGATGCCCTTCATTCATCTGCATTTGATCCGCTTGGCCTGGATACCAATCTGGCACTGACAAGCATCGGTGCACATAAGTTCAGAAGCGGTAAGGAAGAGCATCTGTATAATCCACAGACGATCTACCTGCTGCAGCAGGCGACCAGAAGAGGAGATTACAGCCTGTTCAAGCAATATACCGCATGTCTGGAAGATGAGACAAAACCATTCCATCTGAGAGGACTGATGGAATTCAAATATGCTGAGAATCCAATTCCGCTGGAAGAGATAGAACCGGTAGAATCCATTGTAAAACGTTTCAAGACCGGAGCAATGAGTTATGGTTCCATTTCACAGGAAGCACATGAATGTATGGCGATCGCAATGAATACGATCGGTGGTAAATCCAATTCCGGTGAAGGTGGAGAGTCGATCGACCGATTAACAATAGGAAAAGACGGTAAGAACCGTTGCTCCGCGATCAAGCAGGTAGCATCTGGACGATTCGGTGTTACATCCAGATATCTGGTCAGCGCAAAAGAGATCCAGATCAAGATGGCACAGGGCGCAAAGCCGGGTGAAGGTGGACATCTTCCTGGTGGAAAGGTATATCCATGGATCGCAAAGACTCGGTTATCTACTCCGGGTGTCAGCCTGATCTCACCACCACCGCATCATGATATTTATTCGATCGAGGATCTGGCACAGTTGATCTACGATTGCAAGAATGCAAACCGTGATGCAAGAATCTCTGTAAAACTGGTATCAGAAGCCGGTGTTGGTACAGTTGCAGCCGGTGTTGCAAAGGCAGGAGCACAGGTTATCCTCATCTCCGGTTACGATGGTGGTACCGGTGCAGCACCAAATAACTCCATTCATTATGCAGGACTTCCTTGGGAGCTTGGTCTGGCAGAGACACACCAGACACTGATCAAGAATGATCTTCGTAACAAGGTTATCCTTGAAACCGATGGTAAGCTGATGACCGGACGTGATGTTGCAATCGCAGCCATGCTTGGTGCAGAGGAATTCGGATTTGCAACAGCTCCGCTGGTAACCATGGGCTGTGTAATGATGCGGGTATGTAATCTGGATACCTGTCCGGTTGGTATCGCTACACAGAATCCGGAGCTTCGTAAGAGATTCAAAGGCAAACCGGAATATGTCATCAATTTTATGAAATTTATTGCAGAGGAGCTTCGTGAATATATGTCGAAGCTTGGTGTCAGAACGGTGGATGAACTGGTAGGACGTTCCGATCTGTTATATGCAGGAAAGGGAGCAGAGGACAGAAATGTTGATCTGTCACTGATCATCAATAATCCATATATTGACGCACCTCAGAATAAGATCAAATATAACGAGAAGCATCCATATGACTTCCAGCTTGAAAAGACGATCGATATGCGTGTTCTGTTAAAGAAACTCGGACCTGCTCTTGAAAAGGGACAGAAGAAGAGTATCGAGATCGATGTTGTGAATACCGATCGTTCCGTTGGTACGATCTTCGGATCAGAGATCACAAAGCGCTATGGAGATGCCTTGGAGGATGATTCTTACCTTGTAAAATGTAATGGTGCAGGTGGACAGAGCTTTGGTGCATTTGTACCAAAGGGACTTACCTTAGAGCTTGTCGGAGACAGCAATGACTACTTCGGAAAAGGACTTTCCGGTGGTAAGCTGATCGTATATCCGCCACGTTCCGCAAAATTTGTCCATGAAGACAATATTATTATCGGTAATGTAGCACTTTACGGAGCAACCAGTGGCAAGGCATATATCAACGGCGTTGCCGGTGAGCGATTTGCAGTTCGTAACTCCGGAGCAACCGCAGTTGTTGAAGGTGTCGGCGATCATGGTTGTGAATATATGACAGGTGGTAAGGTGGTAGTCCTTGGACGCACCGGAAAGAACTTTGCAGCCGGCATGAGTGGTGGTATCGCATATGTTCTTGATATGGAGAATGACCTGTATAAGCGTCTGAATAAGGAAATGATCCATGTGGAAGCAGTATCCGACAAATATGAGATCGGTGAACTGAAGCAGATGATCATGGATCATGTAAATTATACAAATTCAGAGATTGGAAAACGAATCCTGGATAAGTTTAATGAGTATCTTCCAAAATTCAAGAAGATCATTCCAAAGGATTATGAGAAGATGATGAACACCATTGTTGCGATGGAAGAAAAGGGTCTGACCAGTGAACAGGCAACGATCGAAGCATTCTACAAGATTAAAAATGGAGGTAAATAGATATGGGAAAGCCAACGGGATTTTTAGAATATGAAAGAGAAACCAGTATAGAGATCGCTCCGGAAGAAAGAATTAAGAATTTCAATGAATTCCATATACCATTAAGTCTTGAAGAACAGAAGATCCAGGCTGCCAGATGTATGGACTGTGGTGTTCCATTCTGTCAGGCAGGTATGATGATCGGCGGTATGGCATCCGGTTGTCCGTTAAATAATCTGATCCCTGAATGGAACGATATGATCTATAATGACAACTGGGAACATGCTTATGCCAGACTGAGCAAGACCAATAATTTCCCTGAATTTACCAGCCGTGTATGTCCGGCTCTCTGTGAGAAGGCATGTACCTGTAATATTAACGGTGATCCGGTATCCGTAAGAGAAAATGAACGTGCGATCATTGAATATGCCTATGCAAATGGTCTGGTAAATGATCAGCCTCCAAAAGGAAAAACAGACAAAAAAGTTGCCGTGATCGGTTCCGGCCCATCCGGACTTGCGGTGGCAGATATGTTAAACAGCCGTGGACATGAGGTCACTGTATATGAGAGAAGTGACAGACCGGGCGGACTTCTGATGTATGGTATTCCAAATATGAAACTGGAAAAAGAAGTCATCGACCGTAAGATCGCATATATGGAAAAGCGAGGCATCCGTTTTATATTAAATACAGAAGTGGCAACCGGAAAGTCCACAGCAAAGTCACCGTATCCAAAGGATGACCAGATCACAGGCTATCTGAAGAATCCAAATCAGAAGTATGTAAAGGCAGAAGATCTGTTAAAGGAATATGATGCAGTTGTACTTGCCTGCGGCGCATCCAATCCAAGAGATATCAAGGCAGCAGGCAGAGATGCGAAGGGAATCTATTTTGCGGTTGATTTCTTAAAGACAACGACAAAGAGTCTTGTAAATTCAAAGTTTGCAGATAAGCAGTTCGTGAACTGCAAGGGTAAAAATGTTCTGGTTATCGGCGGCGGTGATACCGGTAATGACTGTGTGGGAACTGCCGTCAGAGAAGGAGCAAAGAGTGTTACCCAGCTTGAGATGATGCCGAAGCTTCCGGATCAGAGAGCAGAGAATAACCCATGGCCGGAGTGGCCGAGAGTCTGCAAGACCGATTATGGTCAGCAGGAAGCAATTGCAGTATACGGACACGATCCTCGTATCTATGAGACGACCGTTAAGGAGTTCTTAAAGGATAAGGATGGTAATGTGAAGGGGGCCAAGTGCGTAAAACTTGACTGGCAGAAGGATCCAAAGAGCGGCCGTATGAATATGACAGAGGTACCGGACAGTGGGTATGTGATCGACTGTGAAGTCGTTCTGATCGCAGCCGGATTTCTTGGCAGCCAGAAGTATGTAGCAGACAGCTTTGGCGTAGAATTAAATGAACGTACGAATGTGAAGACTGCATGTCCGAAGTCCTATGCAACAAATGTGCCAAAGGTATTTGTTGCAGGTGATATGCACAGAGGCCAGTCGCTGGTCGTATGGGCGATCCATGAAGGTAGAGAAGCTGCTGTTGCAGTAGATTCGATGTTGGTTGGATATACAAACCTGAACAGCTAAATATATTTATAGAAGAAACTGTTATGCAGATGTCCGGAGTAAGGATGTCTGCATGGCAGTTTTTTCTGTTAAATATGTGCAAATTTTCTAATTTTTTGGGTTTTCTTTTATACTTATTGACAGAAAAACCGGGGGCGTTTAAAATAGATGTTATCTAGGTGAATTCTGCCCGGAACGATGTTTTAACAGAACAAAATCAGGCAGATGAGTAAAAAGAAGGAGAGTAAACTATGAGAAAAGGTAAGAAATTTATCTCAGCGGCACTAGGGTTTGCGCTGGTATTCCAGTCGTTTGCCGGAATTGGTCCGGTAGCTGTCGCTGCAACGGGAGATGTAGATATCAATTCGACATTTACCGACGCGAACTTTCGGTCATATGTATCATCGAATTTTGATACAAATAAAGATGGCACGTTGTCAGAAAAAGAAATTGATGCGGTAACATCACTGAATGTAAGTATCAGTACATATTCAAAGAAGATATCAAGTCTTGCAGGCGTGGATGTATTTACGTCACTGGAATATCTGGACTGTTCCGGTCAGGCAATTGGAAGTCTGGATGTAGCGGATCTGGAGAATCTGAAATCTATTAATGCATCGAGCGACCAGTTGACGACATTTACATTACCAAAGAAAGCAGAACAGCTTGCTTCTGTTAATCTTTCCTATAATCAGATCACAGATATCACATTCCAGACGACTTATGCAGCTCTGAAAGAATTAAATGTATATGGAAACCAGTTGACTTCAATCGATCTGTCAAAGCTGCCGGCACTTGTGCGGTTGAATGTTGGTTACAACGCTTTGTCGGTACTGGATCTGAGCAAGAACACGAATCTGGAATTCCTGCACTGTCAGAGCATGACAAAGCTGCAGACGTTAGATATATCAAGCAACAGTGCGGATCATACAAAATTAGCCTATGTTGATTGTTCCCATATGTTGTCGGGTGGTCAGGGTGCGATCAAAGAACTGGATGTTACAGGTGATACCGGCCTTAAGACACTGATCGCAGATGATAACTCCATAGATGTATTAAATATGGATGGAGCAACGTCACTACTGACACTGAGTGTAGCAGGAAATAAGATCAAGTCGATCGATGTGTCCAAAGAATCCAGTCTGGAAACATTGAACCTGTCCAATAACAGTATCCAGTCTGTGGATGTCAGCAAGAATGCGGTCCTGAAATATCTGAATCTTGGAGCTATGCAGTTAAGCACGATCGATGTTACAAAGAATCCGTTACTGGAGAAGCTGGATCTGAATTCCAACCAGCTCATGGAGATCAATGTGAGCAAAAACACAGCACTGACAGAGCTGGATCTTTCGAATAACCGGTTACAGAGAATTGACGTTAAGAATAATACAGGTTTAACTACATTGAAGCTGGATAATAATGCTTTGGTTGCAATCGATGTATCTTCCTGTCCTGGACTGTTGGAGGGTGAGTTCTCCTGTACAAATAACAGCAGACATATTTCTCTTTCAGAGCCAAACTACATCTTTAATATGGCGGATTTGGTAGCCGATGGATATCAGTCAGAGTATTCCGGTGTAGACCGTAAGGATGATACGATCGGATATGCATGTATCCGTACGACGGATCAGAATGGTAATAATCTGATCAAGAATGCAACACTTCAGGGATACACCTTATATACAGACGTTACCAATGAAGAGACACAGAATGTTGAATACAGCTACTATATCGGACTTGGAAAACAGACAGCAAAGTTTAAATTAATTGTGGATAATCCATTATCCTTAATTGTATGGTATACCTCAAATGGCAGTATTGTGAACAGTGGAAATGCAGAGTTAAGCCTTCGTGTGGGTGATACCACAACATTAGTTGCAAAGGATAAGAAGGAAAACGAATATTCCAAGGATATCATTTCCTGGAGCTCCAGTGATCAAAAGGTATTCAAGGTAGATAATGATGGTACGCTTACCTGTGTTGGTGCAGGAACAGCAACCCTTTATGTAAATATCAATAACAAAGCAAGAGCTTATATGACGATCAACTGTCATAAGCCGGTAACAAAGGTTGTATTAAAAGACAAACAGAATGTTGAATATAATGATGGTGATACGATCGACCTGGTAGCAGGAAGCTGGGTTGGCGATGACCTGAAAACAAAAACACTTACAGCAACCTGCTATACAGATGAAGGCGTAGCAGACAAAGAGTATTCAGGCGTTACTTATAAGGTTACAACAACAGCAGATAAAGACAGCGCATCAAATTATAAAGTTGCAACTTGTACCAATGCAGGCGTGTTGACAGCAAAGGGGGCAGGTACAGTATACTTACATTGTATTTCAAAGGATTCAGGTGTAGATACAGTGTTAAAGGTAAATGTTTCCCAGATGGGCGAAGGTGTAACACTGTCAGAACAGAAGACAACGATGTTCACAGGTGTATCTAAGACATTCACAGCAACAGTAACACCGGATACCGCAACAAACAAAGAACTTGTATGGTCATCCAGTGATGAAACCGTAGCGCAGGTTGACCAGAATGGTAAGGTAACAGCAATTTCTGAAGGAACTGCTACTATATTCTGTAAGCTGAAGGCAAATCAGGGAATATATGCAAGAGCAGAGATCACAGTATATACAAGTGCAAATGGTGTAACCTTAAATCACACAGAATATACCCTGATCAAGGGAGCAACTGCAGAGGAAAGAAGAGTAACACTTGTTGCAAAGATCCAGGCAGAAGATACATCTTTATTTAAACCGAAATACAGCAGCAGTAATCCGGAGATAGCAACCGTAGGAACAACCACGGGTATTGTAAGTGCAGTAGCACCGGGAGAAGCCATTATTACCTGTACGATTGCAGATGGTATATCAACCGAGTGCAAGATCACAGTTATACAGAGAGTAACCGGAATCCAGATTGTAAGAGAAGGAACTGTTATGAATTCCGGAGAGAAGATGAAAGTAACAGCAAATGTTATGCCTGCAGATGCAAGTAATCCGGATGTAGAGTGGTCATCTTCGGATGAGAACATTGCAGCAATTGCTGCTGATGGAACGATCACCGCATTAAAGCAGGGTAAAGTAATCATTTACTGCAAGGCTCTTGATGGAAGCGGTAAACAGTCACAGTTTAATCTTACAATTAATGAACTTGCAAAAGATATTACCGTTGATCAGACAAATGTAGTCGCATATATTGATAAAGATACGGTTGTAAAAGCAAAGGTAACACCGGATACAGCAACCAAAAAGACACTGTCCTGGTCATCGGATGATACATCCATTGCAACCGTTTCGGGTGGAACAATGACAGTAGATGGAATCTCATATACGATCGGAAGAATCCGTGGTGTTGCACCGGGAACAACAACGATAAGATGTACAACACAGGATGGAAGTAATATTGAAAAAGAAATTAAAGTCACAGTTGTACAGCAGATCACAAATATCACACTGGATAAGACAGCAGTTGAGATCAATGCAGGCGAAAAAGCTTCGATCGCAGCATCTGTATTACCGGCAAATGCAGGTAATAAGAAGGTTGTATGGTCATCGTCCGATGAGAAGATCGCAAAAGTAGATCAGAAGGGTATGATCACAGCGGTTGGAAGAGGTACAGCCGTAATCACATGTAGTGCTGCAGACGGAATGGGTGCTAAGACAACCTGCCGTGTAACGGTTAAGCAGAGAGTTACATCAATCAAGTTAGATGCAACGACAATGAAATTATTTGTGGGCAATAAACAGTCCTTAACACAGACGGTATTACCGGAAAATGCGAATATGGCTACTGTAGAGTGGAGCTCCTCAAATGCAAAGGTTGCACAGGTAACATCTTATGGTCAGGTTACTGCAATGGCAGCAGGAAAGGCAGTTATTACATGTAAAGCAAAGGATGGAAGCGGCGTATTCGCAACCTGTAGTGTTACGGTTGTAAATCCGGTACAGACCATCAAACTGAATCAGACACAGAGAACAATCTTAAAGGGTAAGAAATATACCTTAAAAGCAAAGGTTGGACCAAAGAATGCAACCAGCAAGGCTGTAACCTGGAAGTCTTCAGACAAAAAGATTGCAACAGTAAGCTCAAAGGGTGTTGTAACTGCTAAGAAAGCAGGTCGTGTAACGATTACATGTACTGCGAAGGATGGAAGCAATGTTTACGCAACCTGTTCTGTAACCGTTGCAAATCCGGTTAAGACGATCAAACTGAATAAGAAAAAGGTTACGATCAAGAAGAAGGGAACATATTTGTTAAAAGCTACTGTAGGACCAAAGTCAGCAGGTAATAAGACAGTAAAGTGGACATCTTCAAATAAGAAGGTTGCAACTGTATCTGCATCCGGTCTTGTAACAGCTAAGAAGAAGGGCAAAGTAACAATTACTGTGAAGGCAAAGGATGGCAGCAAGAAAACTGCAAAATGTATTGTAACAGTAAAATAAATATAAGGATTTGGTGAACATGACCGGTATTTCCGGAGCATGGGAACAGTAAAAATCAGGATATCCAATACCTCCGATAAGGAGTGAGGATATCCTGCTTTTGTTATCTTAGGCTTTTGAATCTATTGGGCATATTGTGCATGAGATCCTTGAGGCGAAATAAATATTCGTGAAAGAAAGGACAGAGCTATAGAAAATATGCGCAGTCCGTATAAATTAAATAAGCCCTTCTCAAAAGAAAAGGGCTTATCTAATATCTTCAACAACAAAGAAAAAAATTATGAATTAAGAACTGTCTATATAATAACGATAAATTATGAACAAATTATGACCATAAAAACAACGATTTGCAAATTAAAAGTAAGTTTTTTTTGACATATTTTCATACGTTGTGCGTTTTATACAAAAAAATCCATGCGCATTGTTTATCTTGATGAATTCACCGGACGCATGGATTTTTGATTGTATTTTTTGATGTACAGGCAATTAATGTAATAAGTGATCGACCGGAAGATATACAGGAAGTCCATCTTTATACTGTAATGAAACCTCACCGATGATCAGAGGACGAAGATAGTCGATCATTTCGTCTGTGACATCATTTCCTGCTTCATTGATCCATTCAACCGGAACGGATTTTGCTTCGTTTGCAATATCAGCAACATCGGCGGATTTGATCACCCACTGATACGGATCGTTTGAGATTCGTTCGATCGCAGCCATGATACCGGTCTTGCCTTCAGCAGCATATTTGACTGCTGCCTGGCCAAGAGAAAAAGATTCTGTAATATCGGTTCTGGATGCAATATGACCGGCACAACGCTGTAATACATTCAGCTCGATGGAACGTACTTTAACACCGATTTCATCACGAACCAGATATTCCAGAGCCTTGCCGGCACCGCTTAACTGTGCATGACCGAATTTGTCTGCAACAGCAGAATCTGAGCTGATGTAGTTGCCGTCAGCATCGTGAATACCCTCCGAAACAGCAACAATAACCGTTTTCTGTTTTGTAAGTTTATCTTTAACATCGGCTAAGAACTGTTCTTTTGAAAATGCAACCTCCGGAAGATAGATCAGATCCGGAGCCTGACTGTAGGTTGTTCTGGCCAGAGCGGAAGATGCAGTCAGCCAGCCGGCATCCCGACCCATAATTTCGATGATGATAACTGCCGGAATCTTATAGATATAAGCATCATGTGCAATCTCTAATACGGTGGAAGCCACATATTTGGCAGCAGAGCCAAAGCCCGGTGTATGGTCGGTTGCAAACAGATCGTTGTCGATCGTCTTTGGTACTCCGATGATCTTAACATCTGACTGGATGGATTTGGCATAGTTGCTGAGCTTTAAAACTGTATCCATGGAGTCATTTCCACCGATATAGAAGAATGCACTGATTCCATATTCTTCAAAACGTTCAAATATCTGCTTATATGGAGCGGGATCCTCGGTATAATCCGGGAGCTTGTAACGACAGGAGCCAAGATACATGGCTGGTGTAAGCTCCAGTGTATTCAACATAGGAAAATGGGAGAGTGCCATCAGTGACATATCCATCATATTATTTTCCAGAACACCGGTAATACCATGCAAAGAACCATAGATTCTTGTAAAACTACCGGATTTTCGAACTCCATCGATCACACCGGCTAAAGAAGCGTTGATTGCAGCGGTAGGACCGCCGGATTGAGCTACGATACAATTTTCTTTTTTCATTTTTGTCTCTCCATTCTTTTGTTCTATCAATTACTCAGTAGTGCTGTCAGATTTCAGCTAACTGAATGATTCCTTTTTTATAGAGGATATCCGGAACGTAGGACATCTTAGACTTACGAAGTCCGGGAAGTCCGAGATCCTCTTCGCGGTTTACATAGGTATAAGCCTGAAGCTCATGCGTGACAAATGACTGATTGATCATAGGATAGATGCCGTCAATACTGTCATCTGCTTTCTCAAAATGTACGTCAAAGGTATCTGCGGTCAGCGGTTCCCCTAAGGTAAATGCAGACGGGATGTGATTGACGTAGATGATTCCTCCGGTCATCTGAAGTTTTTTCCTGTTTGCAAGAGCTTTCCGGATGATATTATATTCATAAGCATGTTCTTCTGCAAGATCCGGCTGCAGGACATCGTGTTTTTCCACCCAGTATCTGGCGACTGCAAGACAGGCATCGATGTGCTCATCTGTGATTGTATAGTATTCATAATCCGGGTAATTACGCAGAAAGCTGTTGATATGATTCCGTTTGCCATGCAGCTTCTTTCCATGCAGACCGGTCAGCTTTTCTACTGTGTAGATATAGTCAAAATCACCTGGATCCAGAGTATAAGAGAAGTTTTTGCCGTACCAGCCGGAGATGATTTCATACATTTCCAGTGTCGCACAGTGGACACTGGGGGTTACACCCTTTGACTGAAACCAGGCACAGATTTCTTCAAATACGGCTTTTGCATTCTGAAGATAGACAGGATCCTGAAGATCTTTCACAAAATCTTTGCCTTTGCCGAGCGGAAACGTAAAAGAAGAAGGTTTTCCGCCTTCTTCTGATATAAATACAAGCATACCAGAGAGGATTGTATAGGATACATGGTATTCCTCTGCCCATAAGATGGCATTTCCAGGACAGAAACCACAGTCTCTGATACTGGTACCTCTCAGATACGGAGTTAAAATGTCAAGTTGCGATAAAGTTGGTTTTATAAGTTCCATGTATATGTCTTTCTAATTCTTAATTCTTCTACTATATTTTTATTCAGGACTATAGAGCAGGGTTAACAGATTCTTACGACCGTAGGTCATAAGGCCGTCAATGATCGCTTTTTTATTGTCCTCTGAAGTCCTGATCTCAACAAGCTGCAGCAATGCATTTACATAGCTGGTCCAGCGTTCATAGATCTTGCGCTGTGCATCTGTCGATACCGGAGGAAGCGAGGTGACTGGAGCATCGTCATCATCCGAGGATACGCCTGTTATATGGAATACAGGAGAGTCCGGTGTCAGGGCTTCAATTCCGTATGCGATCATATAGAGCTCTTCGGTTCGCACCAGACCGCAGTCATACATTTCCACAACCAGATCATTGATACATTCTTCCAGTTTGTTGAAATGATGTTCGCAGCGGAGACGGGTGATCGCATCGCCATCTTCCATATCCTCTTTGTTATACCAGTAACCCATATCGGCCTCTGTGTCACCTTCCAGTGCCTCTTCATATTTCTTTTTCACAGCAGTTGTCCGGCGGCTTCGTTTGTTTGCCATTTTTTCCTTTGATACCTGGATAGACCAGACGATCAGAGCGATAAATGCAAGAAGAAGTAATATGCCAAAAACAACTGTCAGAATCGATTTGATCATAGTTCATTACCTGCCATATTATTGATTGGATCTGCATAAAATGCAATAAAAAAAATCATACCTACAACATATTATACTACAGAGTGCCATTCCTTTTCAATTCTTCTATTTGAAAAAATGAAGGCAATAACCAAATTTTAGGGCTTGCATGAGTAGTATGCCTATAGTATAATTACGTTAAAGCTGAGATGTACTAAGCTTCTTGCGATTTTGAACCTACATTTGAATAAAAGGGATTCCTATATTGCTGTTTGCGATGTCAGGCCTCTTCAAACGTGGAAGGCAGAGATTCAGTTGCGGTTGCCCACCTAGCATTGGCTAGGACTCAAAATGCAGGAACGCATTTCAGTTTTCAACAAATGATAAAGAGAGCAGCATCTATGATGCTGCTTTTTCTTTCGATATACATGTGCAGCAGAGCACATGTATAAATAAATTATGCCACAGGAACTGGAATTTTATGAAAAATTTTTTAAAATTTTTAACCTTTTGTGTGATGATCCTGTTGGTCGTTTTGATCATTTATGCAGGAAAATATGCTGTAAAAGAAAAAGAAGAAATACCGGAAGAATATAAGCAGACCGATATTTCCATATTATCAAATCTTCGGGATTCAGCAGGTGCCGGTGTTGTAAAAGAGTCGGATAGTCAGGCAGATAAACAGGCACGGGAAGCCATGCAGACCGATCATACAGCGGAGCTTCCTGTTTTGTCGGAGCAGAACATGCCAGATACGATCCGTGTTCTGTTGTCCGATGACGGAAGCTACTGGCAGTCAGAAGTCCGGGTGAGCAGTGATTCGGATCTTCGTGTTGTCTGCGGGCAAACAGAAACAAGCTATAAGAAAGGAACGGAGATTGATCTGGCAGAGCTTACCGGGGACGCAGATCCGGTTTCCCTGACGATCATTCCGGAAAAACAGGGAAAACTGACAGTAGAGAGTCTTCATAAATCAGAAGGAGCACCGTCCTATCGGGGAAAGCTGCAGATAAAAAAACAGGAAAATAAATACTGTATTGTAAACGAACTGGCGTTTGAGGAATACCTGTATGCGGTTGTTTCCAGTGAGATGCCTTCCTCATATGAGAAAGAGGCGCTGAAGGCACAGGCGGTATGTGCAAGAAGCTATGCAGTTAGAAGGATCCAGGATGGTGCATTTGAAGAATATGGGGCGGATCTGGATGACACAACTGCCAGTCAGGTATATAACAATGTATTTGAAACAGAGAAAACGATTCATGCAGTACAGGAAACCAAGGGACAGATTCTGACCAATGACGGGGATGTGGTAAATGCATATTTCTTTTCAACCTCCTGTGGAACGACATGCCGGAATGATGACGTCTGGGGTGGAGAGAAGTTAGATTATCTGAATGATCAGTTGGAGATTTATACAGAGGCGGATCGGAAACGGTTAGGAGATGCAACTGTTATGCTCGATCATGGATATTTTCAGATAGGGGATGGCAGATTGTCAACGGAAGAGGTATTCCGTGCATTTATCGATCAGACGGTCTATGTGAACAGTATTGAGAAAGAAGAACCATTTTACCGCTGGCAGGTTACGCTGACGGCAGATCAGATACAGACACTTGCGGGTGCAGATATCACAGATCAGACCGGAGAGATTGAGAAAGTCCGGATCACGAAAAGAGGAAATAGCGGAATTGCCCGGAATATGGTATTATACGGGAAAAAGAGTTCTGTTACGATTGAAGGACAGATGGAGATACGTGAACTTCTCTGTTCGCCGGATGTTGTGATCCGGAAACAGGATGGAAGTGAAACATCAGGTTTTGATCTGCTGCCAAGTGCGTATTTTTATATTACGCAGGATAAAGAGGGAAATTATCAATTGCATGGTGGCGGCTTTGGTCACGGAGTCGGCATGAGCCAGAACGGGGCAAATGATCTGGCAGAAGCAGGATATGGATATGAGGAGATCCTGTCTCATTATTATAATGGAACAGAACTTGAGAAATTGAGAGAAACGGGAAATAAAACAAATGAAGAATAAAGTAAACCGGGTGAAAGAGAAAATCGAATGGATCCAGAATCTTACAGTTGTACGGATGGTTCAGGGAGCAATGAGGATCAACAAGGATAATCAGTTGTCTGCGTTTGCGGCACAGGCGGCTTTCTTTCTGTTGCTTTCTTTTTTTCCATTTGCAATGATGCTCCTGATCGGCATTCGTTTTCTTCCGGTAACACAGGCGGAGTTTATAGAGCTGGTAGCGGAGATGATACCGGGAAAGATGGCAGAGACACTCAGCTTTATGGTCGATGAAATCTACAGTACGCAGGTTGGAACGACGATGATCGTGTCAGCAGTCGTAGCAGTCTGGTCGGCGGCAAAAGGAACGATGGCGATCGAACGAGGACTCAATTTTATGGATCGGACGAAGGATACCAAGAATTATATATTACGAAGACTGACAAATGCATTATATACGCTGATATTCTGCGTGATGCTGATCGCACTGGTCGGTGTATACGTTCTTGGCAATACGATCATGGAAGATATTCTTGCAAAGACAAACTGGGTGGATTATTCCGAGAAGATCTTCTTTTATTCCAGACTGTTAACTGCGCCGGTGCTGGTATTTGCAGTTATTTTACTGATCTATTGTCGTCTGCCGGATAATCATCTGCGTTTGAAGACAGCAATACCGGGGGCGGTATTCACAACTGTCTGCTGGGTATTGTTATCAGCGGCATTTTCATCCTATCTTACTTATTTTGGAATCAATACGTATATGTATGGCAATCTTGGAGGCATGGTCATCGCAATGCTCTGGCTGTATATCTGTATGTATATCCTGCTTTTGGGGGCAGAGTTGAATCTGTTCTTCCGTGATGAAATCTGGGCTGTATTCCGGAAAATCCACACAGACCTTCATAAAAAAAGAACAAAAAAAGATTAAAATTTTATAAAAAATAGTTAAAAAAACGACAGGAGAGAAATATACTAAGCGTATATGAGACGAGGGGAAATCGTTCAATAAATGGAGGAAAGTTTAATATGAAAAGAAGAACATGGAAGAATTCAGGTTTTTCACTTGTAGAGCTGATCATTGTGATCGCGATCATGGCAATTCTTGCAGGTGCACTCGCACCGGCACTTATCAAATATGTAAAAAAATCCAGACTGCAGGTATATCTTGATACGGCATCAGAGATTGAGAAATCCGTTGTTAATATGGTGGTTGATGCAGAGGAAGATGGCTATGCGATCCGTGCTGTGACATATAAAGGTTCAACGAATGGTGGTTCAGGATCAGGAACGTTGATCTGTGCAACTGCTTCCGGTTACGCAGACATGGCGAATTCTTCAGATAAATCAAAGTATTTTTCTGAAATGTTTCAAGCAATGGGAATGGGCAGTATCACCCTGTATATGAATGGTGGAATTCCACTTCAGATCGCATTGTCAGAAAATGGAAAAGTCGTTGCCTCAGATCCGGCAACAGGTGTGAGTTCTGAGATCCTGTTATCTGACCGGCATGGGAATCTGAAGGCAAAACTTGTCTATTCAACAGAAAAATCTGAATGGGTGATCGCAGAAAGTTATTGACACATATTAAAAATGTGCTATATTTAAGTATAGTTTTAACCATCTTGCCTATGATGTGGATGGAAGAGAAGACGTTGAAGATGCAAAAGATGGGATATGTCTGACAGAGAGATCGGGTCATCGGCTGGAAGCCTGATTGAGCACCATATTTCATTTAATTTCACATCCGAGTTTTATCTCTGAGAATTCTTTAAACGGAAGAGTAGGAGATAACGGGTTATGACCGTTATAACATAGAATGAGTGCTGACAGCGCCGGGAAGACCGGATGTCAGAATCAGGGTGGTATCGCGGTTGCTCCGTCCCTTTGTGGACTGGGGCTTTTTTTGTGTACATCATCGAGCCGGGAGGCAGGAGGGTGTATCCCAAGCAGGAGTATTCCGCATGTTTATTCACAAATATTGAGAAAATATAAATAAGGAGAATGAAAGATGAAAGACAGATTAGAGGCAATCAAAGCAGCAGCACTTGCCAAGATCAATGAAGCAGATGTTCTGACATCCTTAAATGATGTAAAGGTATCTGTACTCGGAAAAAAAGGTGAACTGACCCAGGTATTAAAGGGTATGAAAGATGTAGCACCTGAAGACCGACCAAAGGTTGGACAGATGGTAAATGAGGCACGACAGGCAATTGAGACAGCCTTAGAGGAAAAGTCAAAGAAGATCAATCAGTCACTTCGTGCAGAGAAGATGAAGCGCGAAACGATCGACGTTACCCTTCCGGGAATCAAGAAAATCGATGGACACAGACATCCGAATCAGATCGCTCTTGAAGATCTGGAACGTGTCTTCATCGGTATGGGCTACGAGATCGTAGAAGGCCCTGAAGTTGAATATGATAAATATAATTTCGAATTATTAAATATCCCTGCAAATCATCCTGCAAAGGATGAACAGGATACCTTCTATATTACAAAGGATATCCTGCTCCGTACACAGACATCTCCGGTACAGGCAAGAATCATGGAGAAGGGCAACCTTCCGATCCGTATTCTTTCACCGGGACGAGTATTTAGAGCTGATGAAGTAGATGCAACACATTCACCATCCTTCCATCAGGTAGAAGGTCTGGTTATTGATAAGAACATTACGATGGCTGACTTAAAGGGAACTTTACAGCAGTGGGCAAAGGAATTCTTTGGTGAGAACACAAAGGTTAAGTTCCGTCCACATCATTTTCCATTCACAGAGCCATCAGCAGAGATGGATGTAACCTGTTTCAAATGTGGCGGCAAGGGCTGTCGTGTATGTAAGGGTAGCGGCTGGATCGAGATTCTTGGCTGTGGTATGGTTCATCCGAAGGTACTTCATGACTGTGGCATTGATCCGGAGGAATATTCAGGATTTGCATTTGGTATCGGTCTGGAGCGTGTAGCACTGTTAAAATACGAAATCGACGATATGCGTCTTCTTTACGAAAACGATGTACGTTTCTTACAGCAGTTCTAAAAAACAGGAAAAGGAGATAGAAAAATGAATACACCACTTTCATGGATAAAAGTATATGTGCCTGATCTTGACGTAGAGGCACAGGAATTTGTCGATGCAATGACACTTTCCGGTTCACATGTAGAAGGTTTTGAGAAGAAAGACAAGAATCTTGAAAAGATCGTAGTTGGTAAGATCGTTAAGATAGAAAAGCACCCGGATGCTGACAAACTGGTTGTATGTCAGGTCGATATCGGAGCAGATGAGCTGCTTCAGATCGTAACCGGAGCACCAAATGTAAAAGAAGGAGATCTGGTTCCTACCGTACTTGACGGAGGTAAAGTAGCAGGCGGACACGATGGCGGAGAGCTTCCTGCTGATGGAATCAAGATCAAGAAAGGAAAACTTCGTGGCGTGCCATCTTATGGTATGATGTGTGCGATTGAGGAGCTTGGATCATCCAGAGAACTGTATCCGGAAGCACCGGAAAACGGTGTCTATGTATTCCCTGCGGAAGCAGATGTAAAGCCGGGTGATGATGCGGTAAAGGCACTGGGACTGGATGATGTTGTTGTAGAATATGAGATTACATCAAACCGTGTAGACTGCTTTTCCATGATCGGTATGGCAAGAGAGGCTGCTGTTACATTTGACAAGCCATTCTACCCACCGGTGATCAAGAAAACAGGAAATGATGAAGATGTAAATAACTATGTATCTGTAGAAGTTCAGGACACAGATCTGTGTAAGCGTTACTGCGCAAGAGTTGTAAAGAACTTAAAGATCGGCCCATCACCAAAATGGATGAGAGAGAGACTTGCTTCACAGGGAATCCGTTCGATCAACAATCTGGTTGATATCACAAACTATGTAATGGAAGAATATGGACAACCAATGCATGCGTATGATCTGTCCACAATTGCAGGAAATAAGATCGTTGTCAGACGCGCAAAGGATGGCGATACATTTGTGACGCTTGATGGTCAGGAAAGAAAGCTGGATAAGGATGTTCTGATGATCTGTGACGGAGAAAAAGAAGTTGGTATCGCAGGTATCATGGGTGGTGAGAACTCCATGGTAACGGATGATATCCAGACCTTATTATTTGAAGCAGCCTGTTTCGATGGAACCAATATCCGTCTGTCATCCAGAAGACTCGGACTTGCAACAGATGCTGCATTCAAGTTTACAAAGGGACTTGATCCAAATCTTGCAGAAGAAGCAATTAACCGTGCATGCCAGCTGATCGAAGAAATGGGTGCAGGTGAAGTTGTTGGCGGTATGGTTGATGTATATCCGGATCCTGTACAGCCTAAGGTGCTTCCGTTTGAGCCTGAAAAGATCAACAAGCTTCTTGGTACCGATATTGATGAAAAGACCATGCTTGATATATTTGGTAAGCTGGAATTAACATATGATGAAGCAGCAAAGACACTTACTGTTCCAACCTTCCGTCAGGATTTAAACTGCATGGCAGATCTGGCAGAAGAAGTTGCCCGTTTCTATGGATATGATAAGATTCCGATGTCACTTCCAAAGGGTGAAGCTACCGTAGGTAAGAAGCCATACAGCCATAGAATCTATGACATTGCAAGAAACATTTTGGAAGGAAACGGATTCTCCGGTGGTATGTGCTATTCATTTGAAAGCCCGAAGGTATTTGACAAATTACTGCTTCCTGCCGATTCCATTTACAGAAAGGCGATTACGATCGCAAATCCGCTGGGTGAGGATTTCAGTATCATGAGAACGGTATCCTTAAATGGTATGCTGACTTCTCTTGCAACGAACTTCAATCGTAAGAATAAGGTTGCACGTCTGTACGAGTTCGGAAATGTATATCTTCCAAAGCAGCTTCCACTGACAGAGCTTCCGGAAGAACGTATGAAGCTCACGATCGGTATGTACGGCGAGGGTGATTTCTTCAACTTAAAGGGTGTGATCGAGGAGTTATTCGATAACCTTGGTATGAAGAATATCTGTACCTATGTTCCTACAACAGAGCATCCGTTCTTGCATCCGGGTCGTCAGGCAAATATCGTAAAGGACGATACCGTTGTTGGTTATCTCGGTCAGCTTCATCCGGAAACCTGTGATAACTATAATTTAAAGGGTGAGATATATGTAGCAGTTCTTGATATGCCAAATGTCGTAGCACTGTCGTCCTTCGATATCAAGTATGAAGGTATCGCAAAGTTCCCTGGAAGTACCAGAGACTTAAGTATGGTTATGGACAAGAGCATCTTTGTTGGTCAGGTAGAAGAACTGATCAAGAAGTGTGGCGGCAAGCTGCTTGAAAGCTATAAGCTCTTTGATGTATATGAAGGCGAGCAGATCGCAGCCGGTAAGAAGTCTGTTGCTTACACGATGACTTTCCGTGCAAAAGACAGAACCTTAGAGGCCGGTGAAGTCGATAAGATCATTGAGAAGCTCGTAAAAGAATTAGGAAAGCTGGGTATCGAACTCAGAGCTTAATTTACAGGTTGGAATAATTCTGGTATTATGAACCGGAGAATATTTGTTATACAGGTATTCTCCGGTTTGGTATATCAGACTGTGCAGACGTTTTTGGTTGCAGGGATAAGAAGGAGAGAAGATGGGAAAAAGACGATTACGAATGATGGCGGTAGCTATGGCTTTGGTCGTTGGCGGCAGGGCAGTCCGGAGCAGGCTTTGTCAGTGGTATGGGATCTGTGACGAAGGTCTGTGCAGAGACGGAAGATACAACGGAGCAGGAATATATAACAGCAGATGGCTGTTATACATATAAAATCCTGGATGCGGAGAAAAAGACTGCAGCCCTTACGAAAGTGGATAAAACAAAGTTGTCTGTTACAGAAGTGGATTCGCAGAATATCCTTACGATTCCGTCAAAGGTGGATGATGAATATACAGTAACGGAATTAGGCGACAATTTGTTTTGCATGGTATATGAAGTTGGACCGGTTGATAGTCAGACAGAGGATGCAGATAGTAATCAGACCGGTGAAACGGACAGTGATCAGACAGATGATACGGATGGTGACCAGACCGAGGATAAAAAAATAACCACATAGAGAAGGTCGTTTATCCTGTTCTGTCAGGAAAGAAGACAGATCATGGATAATGAAGTGGTGTTTGCCGTCGATGCTACCTACCAGAAAGCATAGTATGATGCCAGTGCCAAACGGCTGCTTGGACAGAAGATCATGCTGGCGCATATACTGATAAGAGTAGTAGACGAATTTAAAGGCATGGATGCAGAAACGGTCGCTTCACTGATCGAGGGGGAACGCTATTGTCACAGACAATGACGGCAGAACAAAAGTTGAAGCTTATGAAAAAGGGTGTCAGGTACAGATAAAATTTGTTTATTTGTATCTGGCATTTGTTTTGTTATCTGTTACCTGCTTTATTCTTTGTTTTTCTTCCTTGCATTTAGACATAAAACGTGGCATTATCATAGTTGAGTTTTAAGGAGGATAAGAAAATGCAGTTATCAGATTTTTACTATGATCTGCCTCAGGAGTTGATCGCGCAGGATCCACTCTTAAAGCGTGATAATTCGAGATTAATGGTTTTAAACAGAGAAGAAGGAACCATCGAACATAAACATTTTTATGATGTAATATCATATTTGAAAGAGGGCGACTGTCTGGTTATTAATGATACAAAGGTGATTCCTGCCAGACTGATCGGTGAGAAAGAAGGAACCGGAGCAGCTATCGAGGTGCTGTTATTGAAGCGCTTGGATGATTGTACATGGGAGACGCTTGTAAAACCGGGAAAGAAAGCCAGAGTCGGTGCAAGGATTATCTTTGGTGGCGGCAAACTGGTTGGTGAAGTTATCGATATCGTGGAAGAGGGAAATCGTATTGTTCGTTTTGAATACGAGGGAATCTTTGAGGAGATCTTAGATGAACTCGGACAAATGCCACTCCCACCATATATCACACATAAATTGGAAGACAAGAACCGTTATCAGACTGTCTATGCAGAGCATGAAGGTTCTGCTGCAGCGCCAACAGCCGGACTTCATTTTACAAAGGAGCTTTTAGAGGAGATCAAGGCAAAAGGCATCAAGATCGCACATGTAACGCTTCATGTCGGACTTGGAACATTCCGTCCGGTAAAAGAGGACAACATTCTGGATCATCATATGCATTCGGAATTCTATGTGATCGATGAGAAAGCAGCAGAGACGATCAATGAAACAAAGAAAAATGGCGGTCGAATCATTGCAGTCGGAACGACCAGTACGAGAACATTGGAAACAGTAGCTGATGAGAACGGTATGCTTCGGGCTTGTAGCGGTTGGACAGATATCTTCATCTATCCGGGTTATAAGTTCAAAGCCATTGATGGACTGATCACGAACTTCCATCTGCCGGAATCCACGTTGCTGATGTTGGTATCAGCCCTTTACAGCCGCGAGAAGATTCTCGAAGCCTATAAGGTAGCCGTGGAAGAACGCTATCGTTTCTTCTCCTTCGGCGATGCTATGTTGATTCTGTAGGACAAAGACTCCGCCGTATATTTTATGGAAATATGCTTTGATGCCGGTTTTCAGGATCTTGATATAAATAAATGACAATACCAGTGGTATAGCAAGATTCGTTTCATTTTCTATTCGGTTCGCACGCTGATTTGTCAGCAGTCGCCCAAACTCACCCTTACGGGTTCAGACAAGGGCTTGGTGCTGACAGCTAGTGCAAACCTCATGACGAAAATTACACGAACATCTTCTATTACCACTGGTATTGTCGTTTATTTATAATATAGATGTTAGTGAAATCGGCATCAAAGCAGAAAATCTATTTTATGTGGCGGAGCCTTTTTCCTCATTGCTTTGAAAAGCTCGGACGCTGGGATGAGTTATATCGAGATATTATATAAGGGAATTACATTAAAAATCCTGCTGCCCGGCTATGTACAAAAGACGTAAGCGAAGTTTTCGTTATGAGGTTTGCACGAATTGTCAGCACCAAGCCCATGTTTGAGCCCGTAAGGGTGAGTTTGGGCGACTGCTGACTAATAAATGTGCGAACCGAATAGAAAACATGCTTGTCTTTTTACATAGCCGGGCAGCAGGATTTATTTGTAATTCCCTATCAGAAGTGTTGATTCACTCATTCCAGCGTCCGGGTGGGATACTACCTCAACCCGGCGAGATCCTGATAGAAGGTCGGGTAGGAGATGTTTACGCAGTCGCTGCCAAGAATCTCTGTGTCGCCGTCGGCGTTAAGTCCGGCGATGGCAAAGCTCATGGCGATGCGGTGGTCGAGGTGGCTGTCGATGACAGCGCCGTGAAGCGGCTTGCCGCCATGGATGATCATGCCATCATCGGTAGCGTTAATATCTGCGCCCATAGCGGAAAGGTTCTTCACCATAACATCGATCCGGTTTGATTCCTTCACCTTCAGTTCCTGTGCATCTTTGATAACGGTTTGTCCCTTTGCAAAGCATGCCATGATGGCGATGATCGGAATCTCGTCGATTAGCTTCGGAATCAGGGAGCCTTCGATCACACAGCCTTTTAAATCTGAGGTCTGTACTGTGATGTCTGCAGCAGGTTCGCCCGGCTGATCCAGTCGGTCGTAGGTGATCGTACCGCCCATCATTTTTACAACTTCTAATATTCCATCACGGGTATTGTTGATACCCACATTCTTGATCGTGATACAGGAATCCGGTGTGATAAGTCCGGCTGCGATAAAGTAAGCCGCCGAGGAGATGTCTCCCGGGATCATGATCTTCTGACCGTATAATTTATCCGCAGGTTTTACAATTGCGGTTGTGCCGGAGGTCTTGATATCGACACCGAAAGCATCAAACATCAGCTCTGTATGATTTCTGGATACATATGGTTCGGTTACACTGGTTTCGCCGTCAGCATACAGACCGGCAAGAAGAATACAAGATTTGACTTGTGCCGAAGCAACCGGTGAATCGTAGTGGATGCCATGTAATGGCTTTCCGGTGATCAGAAGCGGCGCACAGTCGTTTCCGTTTTCGCTCACGATATCAGCACCCATCAGAGAAAGCGGGGTCATGATCCGTTTCATCGGACGGCGGCAGATCGATGCATCACCGATCACGCGGCTTTTGAAATTCTGTGCGGCAAGAATTCCGGACATCAGTCTTGTAGTTGTTCCGCTGTTACCGACATCGAGTGTTTCTTTCGGAGCCTGCAAACCATGAAGTCCTTTACCGTGAATGATAACGGTATCCCCATTGTGGTCGATCGTTACACCCATTTCGCGGAAGCAGTTCATAGAAGAAATGCAGTCTGCACCGTTTAAGAATCCATGTACTTCGGTTATACCATCTGCCAGTGATCCAAGCATGATCGAACGGTGGGAGATGGATTTATCTCCGGGGATCGTAAGGACCCCTTTTAATCCTGTTCTTCTGGAAAATATCATAATGTATTACCTGTCTGGACGCGATATCGTCCATTTCCTTTTTATGTAGTCTTATCTGTTATATAAACGGTATCCGGCATCTGCAAGAAGGTCAAATGCTTTCCGACATGCATCCGTATCGTAGAAGGATAAACGTAGAACGCCTTCCTCGTCTTCACGATTATGGGAGATTCCGAAGTTCTTCAGATTGATGCCTGCATCAGCAAGCAGTACCGTAACCTTTGCCAGAGCACCCGGTTCATCCGGGATATCGACAAAGAGTTCATATTGCATACGGATAACACCGCTTGTATTGTTCGGGATGGAATCCCGGTATTCTCTGGATGACTCAAAGAAAGCATTGATGTCCTTTGCGTCATTTCTTTCAATATCATAAATCATTTTATTTAGAAGCTCAATATATTCCTTCAATCCATTCACGATGTTCTTCGGATTGCTGAGGAGAATGTGCTCCCAAACCACCGGATTTGAGGATGCGATTCGTGTGATATCTTTAAAACCTCCGGCTGCCAGAGATTTAAAGATTCCGTCCGGAGAATCGGCATGTCGTACCAGATTGACCAGAGACGCTGCGATCACATGCGGTACATGGCTGATATAGGAAGTGATCTTATCGTGTTCATCCGGGGAATACCGGATCGGGATAGCACCCAGATCGCCGATAAATGTCATAAATTCCTCCACGCGGTCTGACGGAGCATCCGGAGATGGAGTAATGAAATAATAAGCATTCTCAATCAGACGGTCGGTTGCTGCATCGTAGCCGGATCGTTCCGATCCGACCATTGGATGACCACCGATGAAATGAGAACCAAGTCCCAGTTCCTTTACAGCATCGTAGATATCGGATTTGACACTGCCGACATCAGATAGGATACAGGAATCAGAGATCAGTGGTTTTAAAGTTTTCAGATATTCTATATTATAATGAACCGGCGCACACAGAAAGATATAATCACAGTCTGCGATGTCACTGATATTTGTTGTATAATGACCTAAGGTGCCATCCTCCTGCGCTTCTTTTAAGGTCGCGGTGTTGACATCATAGCCGATGATCGTATAGTTTGGGAAAATACGGTGAATAGATTTTGCCACCGATCCACCGATCAGACCAAGACCGATAAAACCAATTTTAAATGCATTCATAGCTGTTTCTCCTTTTTTGGATTTAACGCGTTAAAGCGTGTAACAACATTATATACACATAAAATCAAAATAGCAAGAAAAACTAAAAAGGTGTACAATAGAAATCAAAGTAAAAAGACAGGAGAACAGAGCATATGGAAGAAAGAAAAACAGAAGTTGATCTCATATCAGAAAAGCCGGAACAGACAGGCTTGTTAAAATATATGTTAGAAAAAGGAATTACCCAATTCCATGTTGTAAAGCATGGAGAGGAATATCTGAAAGAACACGGATTTTCCGAGCTTAAGTTAAAGGACAAATGGCAGCTTCAGGCAGGAGCAGATTATTATGTCAGACCATACAGTTCTGTTATGATCGCATTTCATCTGCCGAAGCAGCTGCAGCATATCCGTATAGCGACCAGCCATACGGATTTTCCGATGCTGAAGTTAAAGCCGTCAGCCGATATGGAAAAAGGCGGTTATCATATGTTGAATATAGAGACGTATGGCGGACTGTTAATGAAGACATGGTTTGACCGCCCGCTGGGACTTGCCGGCAAGGTAGTGGTAAAAGGCAGCGATGCATTTCATCCGGAGGTACGATTATATGATTCCGAGAAGCCGGTTGCGATTATACCGAGTCTTGCGCCGCATCTGAAACGTGGAGACGCAGAGACAAAATTAGATCCGCAGAAAGAACTGATCCCGGTATTTGGGCTTTGGAAGAAGGATGAACCGCATAGCTTTTTAGATGAGGTTGCAGAAATGCTTCAGATCGATAAGGTGGACATATTAGACTATGATCTGTATTTATATAATTGCGATTCCTGCCAAATGATCGGAGACAGTGGCGTATTTACATCACCGAGAATTGATAATGTATCTTCCGTTAGTGCGATTTTGGAATCTTTGGTGCGAATCGGAAACAAGTGGAAAGAAGAAAAAGGTAAGGGAACAGAAGCTGCATTGGCAGATGAAAAAATATCGGAAGCAGATGGATCTGATATGAATCTCGACATCGGAGTATTTTTCGATAACGAGGAGATCGGGAGTTTGTCCAAACAGGGAGCAGATTCCGGACTGCTTCGGATGATAACGGAACGTATCTTAAAAGACAGCGGAGAGAGCCGTACCATACAGGAGCTGCTTCCGGAGATATTTTTGATCTCTCTTGATGTGGCACATGGAACACATCCGAATTATCAGGAGAAATCCGATCCGGTCAACCGGGTACTGCTTGGAAATGGGGTTGTCTTAAAGAGCAGCGCGTCTCAGCGATATGTGACAGACAGCGAGGCTGCTGCAGTGATTCAGGTGCTCTGTGAGGATGAAGGAATTCCGTTTCAGCGTACGGTCAATAAGACAGGAATGCCGGGTGGAACTACGCTGGGTCCGATCGTTTCATCCTATCTTCCGGTAAAGGCAGTCGATATGGGAATGCCGGTACTCGCTATGCATTCAGCATGTGAAATGGCACATTTGTCAGACTATGAGTCGATGAAACGGCTCCTTATCGCTTTTTGGTTGAAATAGAGCCATATTTATGCGATAATAGACATTAGGTGTATAGAAATATGGACGGAGGTTACTTATGAAGAAGGTTTACAGAACAATACTTATATGTATGATGATCATTCTTTCAGCATTTGTACTTGCAGCCTGTGGGAAAAAGGATGCAGGAAAAAAGACGACTACCGAGAGTTCAACAGAAGCTTCTGAAGATGTAGCATCCACAGAGGATACAACAGAAGCGACGACGGAAGCACAGGTGGATGAAGAAGGATTCACGATCGTAAATGACAAGGTGACGACGACTGATTATGTAAATGTCAGAACAGCACCATCGACAGACGGAGATCCTGCGATGCAGCTTGCAGATGGTGTAGAGCTTGACCGGATCGGTTATAACGATGAGTGGAGCAAGGTATCGATCAAGGGTGAGACCTATTATGTTTATTCGAAATTTGTAAAGGCAGAAGGAGCAGCATCCAGTGGTGATGACAGCAGCACAGAAGAATCAACACAGGAGACAAGCAATGTTGGCGAAGGCAAGCTGATCTGTATTGATGCAGGTCATCAGGCAACGCCGAATACGGATACAGAGCCGGTAGGTCCCGGTGCGGAAGATAAGAAAGCAAAAGTCTCAGCCGGTAATACAGGTGTTACAACCGGTACAGAGGAATATGAACTGAATCTTGAGGTAGCGTTAAAGCTTCAGAGTGCATTAGAGGCAAGAGGCTATACTGTGAAGATGATCCGTACATCCAATGATGTCGATATCAGTAACGCTGCAAGAGCAGAACTTGCAAACAGTGATAAGGCAGATGCATTTATAAGAATCCATGCAAATGGTTCTACAGATACAAATGCGAGCGGTGTTATGACAGTATGCCAGACTAAGGATAATCCATACAATGCAGATATCTATGATTCCTGTAAACGGTTGTCTGCCGATGTATTAAGCGGAATGGCAGCAGCAACAGGGGCAAACAGCGAAGGTGTCTGGGAGACAGATTCCATGAGTGGAATTAACTGGTGTAAGGTTCCGGTTACGATCGTTGAGATCGGTTATATGACAAATTCAGAAGAAGACCAGAAGCTTGTAACATCAGATTATCAGAATCTGCTTGCAAAAGGAATTGCAGATGGTATAGATGCATATTTTGCAGGTGAGTGATCTGTAACAGATAATGAGATGATTTTTCGAAGACATTGAGTGAGTTATACTTGCGATATATGTAAGAAGATACAAAAGATATTTATAAAAATACAGGAGGACAAGACATGGAAGCATTAGAATGTATTAAGACAAGAAGATCGGTAAGAAAATTCAAAGAGGATATCATCCCGGATGAAGTGATCCGTGAGTTAGTAGAACTCGCATCCTATTCACCATCCTGGAAGAATACACAGACAATCCGTTACATCAGTGTTTCTGATCCGGAGAAGATCAAGAAGATCGCAGAAGAGGGTGTAATGGGATTCGCATTAAATGAGAAGACAGTTTCCAGAGCACATCAGTTGATGGTTGTGACACAGAAGAACGGTATTTGTGGATATGAGAGAGATGGAAGCTTCAGTACAAGCAAAGGTGCCGGATGGGAGATGTTCGATGCCGGTATCGCAGCCCAGACATTCTGTCTTGCAGCACATGAGAAGGGAATCGGAACGGTTATCCTTGGAGTATTTGATGATAAGAAGGTTGGAGAGATCGTAGGTGTGCCGGAAGGTCAGACAGTTGCCACCGTTATTGCAATGGGATATCCGGTATTTGCACCGGAGATGCCACCAAGAAAATCAGTTGATGATCTATTAACGATCCAGTAAGAGCTATTTTATTCATTATATAATGAATACTGACAGAAGATAGATTTGGAAGAAACAAAAGTCTGTCGGAATAGCCAACAAAACGAATAGTGTCTCGAAAGAGAAAAAATATACTGCACTTTAGTATAGATGATATGGTCTGCTAAGGTGCAGTTTTGTTGTAGAAGGTGATTTTTTCATGGTTTTGACAAAAGCAGATACATTAGATTATTTGAAAAACAGAATAACAAAATCGAGAATAGAAGACCTTATGATCGTAACCGGGAAAATGTATGGTGAGAACCGGAAACAGATCCTTGCCGATATTCAATCACAGTTTAAAGGACAGACGATTGTTGTTCGAAGCTCCTGTTCCAATGAAGATTCCTCCGAGACATCAAATGCGGGTCATTATGACAGTATATTGGATGTCGACGCTGATGATCGCGATGCTGTATGTCATGCGGTTGAGACAGTATTTGATTCCTATAAAAAAGATCTGCCAGATATCAGGAATGAACAGGTGTTGATCCAGACGCAGACGAAATCTATCATCAGCAGCGGAGTTATCTTCTCCAGAGAGATTAAATCAGGAAGATTGTATTATGCAATCTCATATGATGAAGATTCGACCGATGCGGTAACCAGTGGAAGCGGAGGAAAGACGATTTATATTGCAAGGACAGCAGAGAGTTCATCTCTCCCGGAGCACTGGGGTGTTCTGATCACAGCCATGAGGGAATTAGAAGACATCTTTCCGGAGTATCCGCTCGATGTGGAATTTGCAGTTGAAGCAGATCTGACAGTTACGATCTTTCAGGTGCGTCCGCTTGCGGCCTGTATTAAGAAACTGCAAAAGCCGTCTGACTACAAAGAAGACAGAGCAAAGAATGATCGTATATTTGGAGAATTGATAAACAAGATAAAACAGCAGTATCAAAAACTCAGTGATCTGTTGTATGAGAAACAGGCAATCTTATCCGATATGGCATTCTGGAATCCTGCTGAGATCATAGGAGTGAATCCGCATCCGCTTGATTTCTCCCTTTACAGAGAGATCATAACGAAGGCTGCCTGGAATCAGGGACTTACCACGATCGGATATCGTGTGGTGGACGGAGATCTGATGTACAGGGTCGGAAATAAACCATATATATCATTGCGGAAGTCATTTCTGTGCCTGATGCCTGCGGATTTAGATGAGGACATGGTGAAAAAACTTTTGGCATTTTATGACCGGAAGATATTATCGGATATAACGGCACATGATAAAATAGAATTTGAAATCGTATTTTCCAATTATGATTTTACAACGGAGGATCGGTTGCAGGAATTATTAGAATATGAATTCACGAAAGGCGAGATTCAGGATTTGTCAAATAGCCTGTTTCGTCTGACGGATCGTGCAATCTGTAATTTCAGGCAGAACCGGATGCAGGATATCCGTTCCTTAAACGGACTGAAGGTGCATCGGGAAAATATCAGGAATAACTGGCTGATGGCAGCAAAGGATGTGAATACTTCCATCCGTTATTTTATAGAATTGATCGAGAGTATCAAACAGTACGGAACACCGAAATTTGCAAGACAGGCAAGACTTGCATTTATCTCAAAGGCTCTTTGCAGGTCACTTAGTGCAAAGGGATATTTTACGAGCCGTGAGATTGATGACTTTATGATGTCAATCTACACAGTAGCATCGGAGTACGATTCGGATTTTCAGGATTTTGCAGAAGGACGGATTACCAGAGCTGCATTTGATGAGAAATACGGGCATCTTCGTTCCGGCACTTACGATATCACCTGTGAGACATATGAGGAACGGGATTTTGACAGCTCCAAGGCAAGCGAGACAGCAAAGAAGCAGAGACAGAGAATTGAGCGGTTAAAGCATACACCGCTTGATCCGGAGAAGGTAGAACAGGCACTTTCCGATATCGGCTTTGGTGTTGATGCAAAGAAATTTGTGGAATTCTTAAAGGATTCCATGGAAGAACGGGAATATTTTAAATTTGAATTTACGAAATCCTTAAGTCTGGCAATCGATATTCTGATCAATATTGGAGAAATGTTGAATTTTTCAAAAGAAGATATGGCATATCTCACAGTAGATGATATAATTGCAGTGTATCATAAACCAGAAACGGAGATCCGAAGGATATGGGAACAGGTGATCACAGAGAGCCGGAAAGCATATACAGATGCTTCTGACCTGATCCTGAAGGATGTGATCTGTAATAAGCAGCAGTTGGAATATATCGAGATGGTAGAGGCGAGACCGAATTTTATCACCTCGGAGATCGTGACCGGAGCAGTTGTCGTATTGGAGGATGAGGAATCGAAGCGTGACGATGCCGGAGCGGTTGATGTTGCAGATAAGATCGTAGTGATCCCGAAAGCAGATCCCGGCTATGACTGGATCTTTGCAAAAGGAATCCGGGGCTTTATTACGAAGTATGGTGGTGTTGCATCCCATATGGCGATCCGATGTGCGGAATTCAATATTCCGGCGGCTATTGGATGTGGCGACGTTATTTATAATTATGTAACAGGACTTGACAAACTGACACTTGATTGTAAAAATGGAAAGATACTGAAGGAGGAATAGGCGTATGCTTCACGCACTGATAACACAACGCGAAGGTCAGAATATGTATGGAAAATCCACGGATGTTCTGGAAGCTGCCTATACGGAATTTTATGAAAGCATGGGAATAAGACTTCATCCGGTGTCGAATTTCACCAGAGATTTTGAAGCCTTATTTGAAGATCCGATTGACGTACTGATCGTAACGGGTGGCGGTACGCTTCACCCGAAATATTATGTAGAACCGCATAAGGCAGAGCTGCAGCCGCATCGGGATGTGATGGAGGAACGGCTCATTATGTACTGTGTGGAGAATGAGATACCGATCATCGGGGTATGCAGAGGTATGCAGCATCTGAATGCTCTTTTTGGTGGAAAGATTTCATATTCTGCACCGTTTGTGGTACCAAGACCGCGAGGTGTTGACCATATGGCAAAAATATGTAATTCGGATCGATATATAAAGATAAATAATTTTCACAGTGATTGTGTATATCTGGAAAACCTTTCAACAATGTTTTATCCGTTGGTTGTAGATGAAGAAAATGGATCGGTTGAGGCATTTGTGTCACCAACCATGAGTATTCTTGCGTTTCAGTGGCACCCGGAGCGGTATTTTGAAAGTGAAGAAGGAAGGCTTTTCAGCAGACATCTGATTCAGGATTTCTTAGGTATTCCAAGAGATGATAAGAAACCGGATCTGTAAATAAAATCCTATAAAGCCATAGTTGGAGGAAGTAATAGACATGGAAAAAGGAAAAGCAAAACAACTGCTTGATAAGATGCAGGTATTGATTGAGGACGGACAGAATGTTCCATTTGCAGCAGGGAAGGTTCTTGTAAATAAAGAAGAAATGCTGGAAATGATAGAAGATCTGAAAAAGACGATAGATATAGAATTAAAAGCGTATCATGAGATCACGGATAAGCGTGGCAAGATCATAAAGGATGCGAATAAAGAAGCCGAGGACATTATCGTAGAGGCAGAAGAATCTGCAAGCCGGATCCGAATGAGCAAGCCGAATCCGCTCTATGTCCAGAGGCAGGTAAAGGATCTGAACAAGAAAGATAAGATGGCACTTCGGACAGCAAATGAGATCTATGCGGCATCGATCATTTATACGAATGAGATGCTTATGGAGATCAATGAATCGGTACGTCAGGCATATAATATGATCAGCGAGGAAACCGACCGTGTGCTGGATTCCCTCAGACAGAAATCCGATGTCATTGAGCAGAATAAGCGAGAGCTGATGGATGGACTTCTGGATATGAAAAAGCAGGAACGGTATGCCGATATCTTAGAGATCAGCCAGCTCCTTGCAAATGAACTGTACTATGAGAAGAACCGGTTTGAGGAAGAAGAACAGAAGACGAAGAAGCAGGCAGAAGAAAATGAGATGGTTCAGTGGGAATTTGATTTTGAGGATAAGAAGGAAGATCCGATCAAGGTAAAACCATCCAGGCAGCCTGTGAAGCTTCATGATGATATTTTGCATGATGAGGTTGTTGATTCAGCATTTGAAATTGCAGATGAATTAAAGGAAGAAAAGAAAAAGTCATTATTTGAGGATCGGACACCTGTGCCGTTAGAGGAATCAATTACGGATGCAGGGGTTGCAGGAAAGGCAGCAGAAGGCTCTTCTAAGAAAATTCCGGAGTTTCGGATTGGTGGAAACATCCATAAGAGCCTTGACGATGAACTTTAAAGCCACCTAAGAACAGAAGCGTGATACTTTACATTTAATTCATGATTCAGGCGTTGCGGAGCGTACGCCTGTTATGATATTATGGGTTTGTGAGCACGAAAAAACAAGAAACCATAAAGTGTAAATATATACAGGAGGTAATTATTTATGGGGATTTTAAAGAGATTTAAAGACATTATGTCAGCAAACATCAACGCTATGCTTGATAAGGCAGAGGATCCGGAGAAGATGATCGACCAGTATCTCAGAGACTTACAGGAAGATCTTAGAAACGTAAAATCAGAGACAGCAACCGTTATGGCAGATGAGACCAGATGCAAACGTGCATTGGATGACTGCGATGCAGATATTGCCAAGATGCAGAACTATGCAGAGAAGGCACTCCTTGCAGGAAACGAAGCAGATGCCATGAAGTTTTTAGAGAAGAAGAATCAGTTATCAACCAAGAGAACTTCGTTACAGCAGTCTTATGATATGGCAGCAGGAAATGCGGCTAAGATGAAAGAGATGCATGATAAGCTGACGAAGGATATCATGGATCTGAACGCAAGAAAAGATGCGATCAAGGCTAAGGTTCAGGTTGCAAAGACGCAGGAGAAGATGAATAAGATGATGGGAAGCGTAACGGATACAGCCGGAACGATCTCAGCATTTGACAGAATGGAAGCAAAGGCTGATGCAATGCTTGACAAGGCAAATGCTATGGCAGAATTAAATGCCAGCGGTAAGGATGAGACAGATGATCTGATGAGCAAATACGATGCAGAACCATCATCAGCAGTTTCAGACGAACTTGCAGCATTAAAGGCAAAGATGGGACTTTCATAGGAGGAAACAGATGGGATTATTTTCAAATCAGTTTGCCAATGTAGTTGAGTGGGAAGAATACAGAGATGACTTGCTCTTCTGGAAATGGACAAATCGAGAGATAAAGAAAGATTCCAGACTTATCATTAAACCGGGACAGGATGCAATCTTCCTGTATAACGGTGCGGTAGAAGGTATCTTCACAGAATCAGGAAGTTATACGATTGATTCGGATATCATTCCATTCCTTTCTACATTAAAGGGATTTAAGTTTGGTTTCAACTCAGGACTTCGTGCAGAGGTTCTGTTCATCAATACGAAAGAGTTTACCTGTAACTGGGGAACCAGTTCACCGATCCGTTTACAGGCTCCGGGACTTCCGGGCGGACTTCCGGTACGGTCAAATGGTAAGTTTTCATTCAAGATCGATGATTACAATGTGTTGATCGAGAGAATCGCCGGGGTAAAGGCAATCTTTACAGTGGATGATGTCAGAGACCGTATTAAGGGAATCTTAGATGGACTGTTGATCAAATGGATCACAAAGGTCGGCGGTGACGTATTCAATCTGATGGCAAATGCAACGGATATTGCGAAGGGTATTTTAGAAGATCTGGATATGGAACTGATCAAGATCGGTCTGACCATGACGGATTTCAGAATCAGCGAATTTACATATCCTGAGAATATATCAAAACGTGCAGATCAGGCTGCTGAGTATACGATGCTTGGTGATATGGGTCGGTTCCAGCAGGTGAAGATGGTAGATGCACTTGCAAATTCCAACGGAAAAGGCGGAACAAATATGGCAGATGTTGCCAGCGGTATGATGGGAATGCAGATGGGTATGATGATGGCAAATCAGATGACCGGTAATCTGCAGAACAACATGAACGGACAGATGAATCAGCAGGCAGCTCCAACCGGAAATGGTACGGCTCCTAAGTTCTGCCCGAACTGCGGAACCCCTACAAATGGAGCAAAGTTCTGTGGTAACTGCGGAACAAAGCTGATATAAAGGAGTACAAAAGCGATGGCTGGATTAAATGACATGCAGGATTTGGCATGCAGACATGTCGATGGACCGCTTCTGATACTGGCAGGTGCCGGATCAGGAAAGACCAGAGTAATCACCCACCGAGTAGCGTATCTGATGGATGAGATCGGAGTGAATCCATATAATATCCTTGCGATAACATTTACAAATAAAGCCGCAGCCGAAATGAGAGACAGAGTAAATAACATTGTTGGAGAGGGTGCTGAACGAGTATGGGTCAGCACCTTTCATTCGTTATGTGTACGGATTCTGCGACGGTTTTCAGACAGGCTCGGTTATGCAACAAATTTTAATATCTATGATTCGGATGACCAGAAATCTGCGGTCAAGAATATTCTGAAGGAATTGAAGATCGATCCGAAGAAGTATCCGGAGAAGATGTTCCTGGCGGAGATATCAAATGCAAAGGAACGGTATATTTCACCGGATCAGTATGCGAAGATGAATGCGACAGATTTTGTGAAGACACAGACGGCAACCGTATATTCCGAGTATATGAAGCGACTCCGTAAATTCAATGCATTTGATTTTGATGATCTGATCTACAAGGTGGTTGAGCTGTTTGAACATAATCCGGATGTACTGGAATTATATCAGGACAGATTTCGTTATATTATGGTGGATGAGTATCAGGATACAAACCACATACAGTTTCTGATGGTGAAGCAGCTTGCTTCCAAATACAGAAACCTTTGTGTCGTTGGTGATGATGACCAGTCAATCTACAAATTCCGTGGTGCCAATATTACGAATATTTTGAATTTTGAAAAGGAATATCCGGATGCGAAGGTCGTGAAGCTGGAACAGAATTATCGTTCCTGTGGAAATATTCTGGCGGCTGCAAATGCGGTGATCAAGCATAACGAAGGAAGAAAGGATAAAGCCCTCTGGACAGATCAGGGAGATGGCGAGAAGCTTGTATTTAATCAGAGTGAGGATGAATACATGGAGGCGGATCGTGTCGTAAATGAGATCATCCGTCTGACAGCAAATGGTGCACAGTATAAAGACATTGCTTTACTATATCGTACGAATGCACAGTCTCGTATCCTTGGTGAGAAGCTGGTTATGCGAGGAATACCACATCGGGTCTACGGTGGTCAGAATTTCTATGAACGAAAAGAAATTAAAGATATAATGGCATATCTGAAGGTTGTAAATAACTCTACAGACGATACCTATCTCAGACGAATCATCAATGTACCAAAGCGTGGAATCGGTGATGCTACCGTTGATAAGGTGGCCGCATTTGCCACTGCAAATGATATGACACTGATGGAAGCCATGCAGATCATAGAGCAAGTTCCGGGATTACAGCGTTCGGTTGCAAAAATTTCCAGCTTTGTGGAATTGATCGATGGATTTCGGGGGATAATAGAGGAGCAGGAACCACTCAGTACATTATTTGACCGTATTCTGGAGGATACCGGATATGAAGATGAACTGATAGCGGAGCACACGGATGAATCGATGGCGAGACTTGAGAATATCGATGAGTTAAGAAACCGTGTGGTTCAGTTTGAAACCGATTATGAGGAAGCAACATTGGCAGATTTTCTGGAGGATATCGCGCTGGTTTCGGAGACCGATAAAATGTCCGATGATGATAATATGGTTAAATTAATGACGATCCATGGTTCAAAGGGACTGGAGTTCCCATATGTATTCTTATGTGGCATGGAAGAGCGAATCTTTCCAAGTGCGATGGCGATCAATTCGGATGATGAAGATGCGCTGGAAGAAGAACGCAGACTTTGCTATGTAGGAATTACAAGAGCGATGAAGAAGCTATATCTGTCCTGTGCAAGAAACCGTATGCTGCATGGAAGTAGAAACTGCAATGACATCTCTAGATTTATTAAAGAGATTCCGCCGCTGCTGTTCCAGGATTCCGGTGATATTACAAGGCATGTAAAACGGATGGAAGAACGGCAGTTTGCAGACACCGGATATACCGGAAATAGGTATGGTAGCAGCGGACAGTCAGGATATGGAAAAGGCTCATATCATGGAAAATCGTCGCAAACAGGTTCCGGATATTCTTCATCGAATCCATACAGCAGCTACAGTAAGGCAAAGAAAGAGCCGATCAGTATAACACCATCGACCAAACCATCATTTGGCAAAGAATTTACCGTGAACCGGGAACTGGTTCTCGACTATGGAGAAGGTGATCGGGTGCGTCATATGAAATTTGGAAATGGAACTGTAACGCAGCTTGTAAAGGGCGGCAGAGATTATGAGGTGACGGTAGATTTCGATCGTGGCGGTACAAGAAAAATGTTTGCTTCCTTTGCAAAATTAAAGCGTCTGGAAGAATAAAGAAATTATAATAATTCCAAGATAATATAGAAATAGAAAAAAGAGTATGCTATAATGACGGCATACAGAAACTAAATGAAAGGGTGGTAGTTTATAATGAAAAATAATGATGTAATCTTAGTAAAAAGCGAACCAACAGAAGAAAAGGCAAAAGGTGTTGTATTTGTGATCCTTGCGATCATCGGTGCAGTAGCAGCGATCGCAGGTATTGCATATGCAGTATATTCATACCTGACACCTGATTTTCTTGATGATTTTGATGATGATTTTGATGATGATTTTGATGACGACTTCTTCGATGATGACGATGATGACGAGGAAGAAGCACCGGCAGAGCAGCCTGCCGAGACAGCAGAAGCACCGGCAGCAGAGCCTGTAGCAGACGCTGAATAATCAAAAATTTGAGCTGAATCAAAGTGAGTAAAATAACCGGATTAGTTTTTTGAATTATAAAGAGCTAATTCGGTTATTTTTATCTAAAAAGATATATGAAAAGTATTCATTTATAGTTAGTGGAAATTTTGTGGAAAAGGGAGAAATAGAGCGGAAGCGTCTTGCGGAATAAAGGTACATGTGCTTCGATGCCAAATCTTACTTCTTATTTTTGTTTTATAACTGACAAGACACCTGTAAAGTGGTGTAAAATACTATATTGTCATGTACAACAGAACGTGGTATACTAAGGCAACGCTTTTTTATACAAGAAGAAAAACGAATAAATATAGTTGGAGAAACAATATGAAGACAGATATTTTAATTGTGGGAAGTGGATGCGCAGGTTTATATGCTGCATTGAATCTCCCCAGTGATAAACAGATAACGATCATAACAAAGGATATCGTAGAACACAGTGATTCCTTCCTGGCACAGGGTGGCATGTGTATGTTGAAATCAGAAGATGACTATGACAGTTATTTTGAAGACACCATGAAGGCGGGACATTATGAGAATAATCCAAAGAGTGTAGAAGTTATGATACGTTCATCGGTCGATGTTGTAAATGATCTTGTAAAGTATGGAGCGGATTTCCATCGGGAGCCGGATGGCAGTCTTAGCTATACAAAGGAAGGAGCACATAGCCATCACCGTATCATTTTTCATGAGGATGTAACAGGAAAAGAGATCACAAGTGCCCTGCTCCGCAATGTAGAGAAGCTTTCGAATGTGACGATCTACGAACATGTAACCATGGTGGATATCCTGTGTAAGGATAATTGCTGTTACGGTGTGGTGGCAAGGGATGCGGAGAATAAGATCTTCCCGATCATGGCAAACTATACCATGCTTGCTTGTGGGGGAATTGGTGGTATTTACAGACATTCGACTAATTTCAGACACCTGACCGGAGATGCCGTTGCGATCGCATTAAAGCATGGGATTGAGACAGAGCATGTGAACTATGTCCAGATTCATCCGACAACCTTATATAGCAAAGAGCCGGAGGACAGGAGTTTTCTGATCTCGGAATCGGTTCGTGGCGAGGGGGCACTGCTCTATAACAAGAATCATGAGCGGTTTGTAAATGAACTTCTTCCGAGAGATCTGCTGACAATCGAGATTCGCAAACAGATGGAGAAGGACGGGACAGATTATGTCTGGGAAGATATGACTGTGATTGATAGAAAAGAATTAGAAGAACATTTCCCGAATATCGTTGAGCATTGCAAAGAAATGGGATATGATGTGTATACAGAATGCATACCGGTTGTGCCGGCACAGCATTATTTCATGGGCGGTATCAAGGTGGATTTGTCCAGTAAGACATCGATGGATCAGTTGTATGCGATCGGAGAGACTGCATGTAACGGAGTTCACGGCAAGAATCGTCTGGCAAGCAATTCGCTTCTTGAGAGCCTGGTATTTGCCAAGCGGGCAGCAAAGGAAATGACTGAGCAGTTCGACCGTACAAAGATGGAAGACATCTCTTACAGGGAAGACGATTATACGGATAAGAAGAAGCTGGCAGCAGAATATAAGGCACTGCTTAAGGCTGAGATTGCAAGGGAAAACGAAAAAGACCTGCACAGACAGGAAGCATAGAAAAATCATTCAGGAGGATATTATGTACGATCAGATTACTTTAAAATTAAATGTAGACCCTTTTATTCTTGGAGCATTAAAAGAAGATATTACAAGTGAGGATGTATCAACAAATTCCGTTATGCCGGAGACATGCATGGGAAAGGTAGAGTTGATCTGCAAGCAGGATGGAATCATCTGTGGTTTACAGGTGTTTAAGAGAGTGTTTGAACTATTAGATGATACAACCGTGACAGAATTCTATTGCAAGGATGGCGATGAGGTAAAGGCAGGACAGTTGATGGGAGTTGTAACCGGGGATATCCGTGTATTGTTATCGGGAGAACGGACAGCACTGAATTATCTGCAGAGGATGAGCGGTATTGCTACATATACACATAAGGTTGCAGGACTTCTTGCGGGAAGCAGGATCCAGTTGCTTGATACCAGAAAGACGACACCGAATAATCGTATTTTTGAAAAATATGCGGTTCGTGTTGGTGGTGGACATAATCACAGATACAATCTTTCGGATGGAGTCCTTCTGAAGGATAACCATATAGGTGCAGCCGGCGGAGTGAAAGAGGCAATCCGTATGGCAAAGGAATATGCACCGTTTGTCAGAAAGATCGAAGTCGAGGTTGAGAATCTGGATATGGTAAAGGAGGCTGTTGAAGCCGGAGCAGATATTATCATGCTGGATAATATGTCAGATGAAATGTTAAAAGAAGCAATCGGTATCATTGATGGCAAGGCAGAGATCGAGGTATCAGGTAATGTAACAGCAGAAAATATCGAGCGATTGAAGAACCTTGGTGTTGATTATATATCAAGTGGAGCACTGACACATTCCGCTCCGATCATGGATATTTCTCTGAAAAATCTTCATAGAATCTAACTGAATATTGTAACAAAATTTCTGGTGCCTTTGGGTGCAGGGAAGGTTTACATGAAAAATAGAATGGGCTAATGGATGATAAGATTGGGAGGAAGAACATGACAGGAGTTGAAAGACGGGAAAAACTGTTGTCGATGCTTGCGAAGAGTAAAGAGCCGATTGCGGGGGCGGAGATGGCAAAGAGGCTCAGTGTGAGTAGGCAGGTGATCGTACAGGATATTGCCCTGCTTCGTGCGGCTGACAATAATATTGTTTCAACAAACCGGGGATATGTGTTATTAAAGCCGGGAAAATGTGAACGAATATTCAAGGTGCGTCATACTGCGGAAGAGATAGAGAAAGAATTACAGATCATCGTAGATAATGGCGGCAGGATTCTGGATGTATTTGTATATCATAAGATTTATGGAGTTGTAAAAGCTCCGATGAACATAAAAACCAGAAAAGATATTTATGAATATGTAAAGACCTTGAGCAGTGGAAAATCATCGCCGCTTCTTAAGATAACCGACAATTACCATTATCACACGGTACAGGCAGATTCAGAAGATATCCTGGATAATATTCAGAAAGATCTGGAGGAATGTGGTTTTCTTGCGAAACTGCTGGATTTCGAACCGGTTGATTTTTGGGAAAAAAGCGAATGACACAGGATGGCAGGTGGTCTATAACAGATTGCCTGCCATTTTATGCTATAAGATGACAAGGGAATGGAATTAATTATATATAGAAGTAAAGTTGGATGTATCGGATGTAATCTATGGTATCATCGAATATGTGTATTATTGAATAAGTCAATATTGTACAATAAATATATAAAAATAATGTAAGAAAAACAGACGGATAGATAATATAATAGCATTATCAGGTATAATAATAAATTATATACCAAATAAAAAGGAAAAGAGGAAATGAGAATGATAAAAAAATACACATATGGTAATCCGTTTTTTACAGAATCGGTTGTTGCGTCATTTGAGGCATCGGAAGGTATGCCTGAAGTTGGAACAGTAAATCTGGATGATGGCTTTTCATTTCTTTATGATATGAAAGCAGAGGATGCAGTATATGGACTTGGTGAAGCAAATCGTGGAATCAACAAAAGAGGATATAAATATATAAGCAATAATACAGATATTCCGAATCATCATGAGGATGTTTATTCTTTATATGCATCTCATAATTTTGTTATTATATCCGGCGAGAGAACATTTGGATTGTATATAGATTATCCATCTTCGCTGGTATTTGATATCGGATATACTAAGATGGATGAACTTCATATTTTCTGCGATAAAGCAGATTTGGATTTCTATGTGATCACAGGCGAAAGTATATATGATATTGTAAAACAATTCAGACAAATGATAGGAAAAAGTTATATTGCCCCAAAGTTTGCTTTTGGTTTTGGACAGAGCCGTTGGGGTTATAAGACACCGGAAGATTTTGCTTATGTTGTGAAGAAATACAGAGAAAATCATATACCGATCGATATGGTATACATGGATATCGATTATATGGATCATTATAAAGACTTTACGATAAATGAAGCATTTGGTGATTTTTCTGAATATGTAGAAGAGTTGAAAAAAGAAAATATACGCTTGATCCCGATTATTGATGCGGGAGTGAAGATTGAAGAAGGATATGATGTGTATGAAGAAGGCGTAGCAAACAATTATTTCTGTAAAAGAGAGGACGGAAGTGATTTTGTTGCAGCTGTATGGCCGGGATACACACATTTTCCGGATGTATTGAATCCGGAAGCAAGAAAATGGTTTGGCGGAAAATATAAGCTTCTTACAGATGCAGGAATTGAAGGCTTCTGGAATGATATGAATGAACCGGCAATTTTTTATACACCGGAAGGCGTTTGTGATGTGAAAGAGGCAATGCGGGAATTTATTGATAAAGATGAATCCGTGGATGATGTCTGGGGAATCCGGGATATGGTAGCAGATCTGGCTAATAATGCCAAAGACTATGCTTCGATGTATCATAATGTGAATGGAAAGATGGTGCGTCATGATCAGGTACATAACCTTTTCGGTTATAATATGACACGGGCAGCAGGTGAAGCACTTCGAGAGATCTGTCCGGAGAAAAGATGCCTGTTGTTTTCCAGATCATCTTATATCGGAATGCATCGTTATGGCGGTATCTGGACCGGAGATAATAAATCCTGGTGGTCCCATATCCTATTGAATCTAAAAATGCTTCCATCATTAAATATGTGTGGTTTCTTATATACAGGGGCAGATCTGGGTGGATTTGGCTGTAATACGACCAGAGATCTTTTGCTCAGATGGCTCGCGCTTGGTGTATTTACACCGCTGATGCGTAATCATGCATGCCTTGGCACAAGAGAGCAGGAGTGCTATCAGTTTGAGCAGATTGAAGATTTCAGACATATCATAGGTGTTCGTTATCGGTTGCTTCCATATATTTACAGTGAATATATGAAGGCTGCTTTAAATGATGAAATGATGTTCAAACCGCTTGCATTTGAATATCCGGAAGATCGCATGGCGGTAAATGTAGAAGACCAGCTTATGCTTGGTAATGAGATCATGATCGCACCGGTATATACACAGAATGCAATCGGAAGATATGTTTATCTGCCGGAGGATATGATGCTTGTCCGTTTCAAGGCTGAGGGTGATATTGAACAGACCGAGATGAAAAAAGGACATCATTTTGTAGAAGTGCCGTTGAATGAAGTGATTTTATTTATTCGGAAAGGAAAATGCATTCCTCTTGCTGACTTTGCCGAGTGCGTTGCGGATATTGATACGAAGAAGCTACAGTTACTTGGGTATGCGGGAAGCAGTTATCAGTTGTATGATGATGATGGATTTACAAGAGAGTATAATATGGAGATGTCCTGTGTAATTTTGAATAATTAGTAACAGAATATCAGATAAAAGAAAAAGGCAATCGATTATGATTGCCTTTTTTGATGCGGATAACAGGAGTTGAACCTGCACGTCTGTTGACACTAGAACCTAAATCTAGCGCGTCTGCCAATTCCGCCATATCCGCAGAGTTTCTTCTATATATAATAGAATAAAAGAATAGAAGAGTAGATATAAAAAAATCAGATATAAAATTATATCTGAAATTTTAATGAGCCATCGGGGACTCGAACCCCGGACAACTTGATTAAAAGTCAAGTGCTCTACCGCCTGAGCTAATGGCCCATATAAATTAAGTTTTTGACTGGGCTAGCTGGATTCGAACCAGCGAATGCAGGAGTCAAAGTCCTGTGCCTTACCGCTTGGCGATAACCCAAAAGCATCGCTTAATATGCGATAAAGAAAAGGGTGGATAGAGGGACTCGAACCCTCGGCCTCCAGAGCCACAATCTGGCGCGCTAGCCAACTGCGCCATACCCACCATATAAGTGAAACATCCATATGGAACAGCAGTAGTGCCACAGAATGAAACAAATAAATGTGCCCGAAGGGATTCGAACCCCCGACCCACGGCTTAGAAGGCCGTTGCTCTATCCAGCTGAGCTACGGACACATTTTAAATTCCCGCTATAAATATTAGCGAAAATAAAGAGCGGGTGATGGGAATCGAACCCACGTATCTAGCTTGGAAGGCTAGTGTTCTACCATTGAACTACACCCGCATGATTGCTTAACAGTGTTTAGATTTATGATTATCTAAGTCGGGGTGACAGGATTCGAACCTGCGACCTCTTGATCCCAAATCAAGCGCTCTAGCCAAGCTGAGCCACACCCCGGAACAAAGTGTTTGTCGTTTTTTTATGTTCGTCATATCTCTGACGCAAGACATATTATACATAAACACCCCTTTGATGTCAACAATAAATTTTATTTTTTTTTGCATTTTTTTTGGCAAAGCGGATTTCCTTAGGTTTTAAGCCACTTTCCAGTATTTATTTTTTTGAATATTATATATGGACTGATGATAATCTCATACATTTTAGCATTAATTTAAAGTTTTCGAGATCTGGCAGGTATGTATCTGTTGCATATAGATCTTTTAAAAAAATCGGATAAAAATTGAATCGGGTAACAAGCTGTGCTATAGTAAGGGCTGCGACAGTTTAATTAAGAAAAGAGAGAATGGAATGAGTGATTTTTTATTTAGTATAAATGCGACAGTGCCGATCTTTCTGGTGATTCTGTTGGGGTGGTTTCTGAAACGGATTGGGCTGATCAATGATGAATTTGCAAATATAGCAAATAAATATGTGTTTAAGGTATCCCTTCCGGTGCTTTTGTTTCGGGATATCGCAACAACCTCGGTATTAAAAGACGTAAATATGAAATTTGTGGCGTTTTGTTTCTTCGGAACTTTTATTATGTTTGCATGTGCATGGTGCTTTGCAAAGATATATTGCCGGGATAAGACGATGGTCGGAGCGTTTGCGCAGGCATCGGCAAGAGGAAGCGCGGCGGTGCTTGGAATTGCCTTTGTAGAAAATATCTGTGGAAGCTCAGGGATGGCTCCGCTTATGATCGTTGCGGCGGTACCATTGTTCAATATCCTGTCCGTTATTATGCTGACCTTTGGGGGCAGAGATAATATCCATGGTGCAGACGGAATCAAAACGGCATGCATTAATATTTTAAAGAATCCGATCATAATCGGCATCGTGCTCGGAGTTCCGTTTTCATTATTGAATATTCCGATTCCTGCGATACCGATGAAGACGATCAATTATATCGCACAGACGGCGACTCCGATCGCATTGATCGCCATAGGAGCAGGTTTTAATACAAAAGCAGCACTGGAGAAAATGAAGCCTGCGGTTACAGCAGCTCTTATGAAGCTAGTCGTATTTCCTTTGATCTATATGCCGATTGCGGTTAAGCTTGGGTTTGCACCGAGTGAATTGGCAGCAATCCTGATCATGACAGGCTCACCGTCCACGGTAACCTGTTATATCATGGCTAAGAATATGAATAATGATGAAGTCCTGTCATCAAATGCGATCGTGCTGACAACCCTGTTTTCATCGGTCACGATAACGGTATGGGTATATGTCCTTCGCGTTATGGGATGTATATGACACAAGTAATAATAAAAATCCTTGAATAAACAGAAATGGGATTAAATTAGAAGTAATGAATACAGAGAACAAATGAAAAGATTAGGATAATATAGAAAATTAAAATACAGAGAATGGAGAAAGAAGATGAAAAATATAGTTTTGATCGGAATGCCTGGTTGTGGAAAGAGTACGATCGGTGTGGTACTTGCCAAGGTTCTTGGATTTGATTTTGTAGATGCAGATGTGTTGATCCAGAAGAAGCATGGTAAGCTTCTTCGTGAGCTGATCGCAGAATATGGAGATGATGGGTTCCTTCAGATAGAAAATGATGTAAACAAAGAAATTGACTTAAAGAATACGGTTATTGCAACCGGAGGAAGTGTCGTATACTGTGATGAAGCCATGCAGCATTATGTAAAAAATGATATTGTAGTATATATCGAGCTTCCATATGGAGTGATCGCTTCCAGACTGGAAAATGTAAAACGGCGTGGCGTAGTGTTAAAGGATGGTCAGACTTTAAAGGATCTTTATAACGAGAGAATCTTATTGTATGAAAAATATGCACAGATCACGGTAAAAGCCGAGGGACTTTCCGTAGAAGAACTCATGGATACGATTGCAGAAAAAGTGTTGGCATATGAGAAGACACATTAATGTGAAGATCGAGCGCAAACAGCATAGATCCAAAGTAATGATATGAATTTGGATTTATGCAGCGGGTTTATGAAGTGCTAAAAACAGATTGGAAAAACGACTTCTGAACAGCAGAATGAAATATTTGGCGAAAGCTGAAAAAATATCTGCAAGGAAGTCGTTTTTTATATTGACGAAAATGGATGTATCCAATATAATCTATTTTGTGGTTTAAAACGTAGAACTTTAAAGTCGCTTGACTTCAACGCAATAAAGCAAAATGAGCCGGATTATGTCAGAATTCGAAAATCAGAAATTATAAGATGCGCTATTGTTGGTGGAAAGTTGACTGTAAAATTCTGCGAATACAAAAATGAGAAGTGACGGGAGGTCGACATGGTTATTAAAGTGATTATGCTTGTTGTATTCTTTGGCATAATGATCGGTGTAGGATTTTATGCAAGAAAACAGGCCACAGATGTGAACGGATTTGTACTGGGAGGAAGAAGCGTAGGCCCATGGCTTACAGCATTTGCATATGGTACGTCCTATTTTTCGGCAGTTATTTTTATTGGATATGCAGGACAGTTTGGATGGAAATACGGAATTGCATCCACATGGATCGGAATTGGAAATGCAATCCTTGGGTCTCTGCTTGCATGGGTAGTGCTTGGCAGAAGAACCAGACTGATCACGCAGAAGCTGGATTCCAGAACAATGCCGGAATTCTTTGAGAGAAGATATAACAGCAAATCCATGAAGATCATTTCTTCCTGGATCATATTCATATTCTTGATCCCATATACGGCTTCATTGTATAACGGTCTTTCCAGATTGTTTGGAATGGCGTTCGACATTGATTACAAGATCTGTGTTGTTGCTATGGCAGTTCTTACCGGTATCTATGTAATTGTTGGCGGGTATATGGCGACAGCGATCAATGACTTTATTCAGGGACTGATCATGCTGGTTGGTATAGTAGCAGTTATCTATGCAGTATTAAACGAGAGAGGCGGACTTACAGGTGCGTTAGACAGGCTGGCTCGTGTAAATGATCCGGCGGTTTCGGATACACCGGGTGTATTTGCATCCTTCCTTGGACCGGATATCTTCAATCTGGTATGTGTTGTCATATTAACCTCACTTGGAACATGGGGCCTTCCTCAGATGATCCAAAAATTTTATGCGATCAAAGATGAGAAATCAATCAAGACTGGAACGATCGTATCTACTTTATTTGCAACGATCGTAGCCGGAGGATGTTATTTCCTTGGTGGTTTTGGACGTCTGACCGAGACGGATGTAGCAACAGAAGGATTTGATGCGATCATTCCACACCTGCTTGAGAATCTTCCGGAAGTATTGATGGGACTGGTGGTTATCCTTGTATTATCTGCTTCGATGTCTACCTTATCTTCATTGGTTCTGACCTCAAGCTCCACACTTACGATCGACTTTATCAAAGCATCGATCGCACCGAAAATGTCAGAGAAGAAGCAGGTCCTTACAATGCGGATCATGCTGGTAGTATTTATCGCATTATCGGCGGTCATTGCAGTCATTCAGTATTCCAGCAAGGTGGCATTTATCGCACAGCTTATGGGTATTTCATGGGGTGCGATCGCAGGTGCCTGTCTGGCTCCGTTTTTATATGGTCTGTACTGGAAACGCACGACAGTGGCAGCCTGCCTTGTTAGTTTTATCTGGGGCGTAGGCATCATGACACTGAACTTTATCAGTAATACATGGCAGTTATTTAGTTTTCCACAGGCATTACAGTCACCTGTAAATTGTGGTGCAGCAGCGATGATCGGTGGATTGATCCTTGTTCCGATCGTCAGTCTGATCACAAAGAAACCGGATCAGGAGCGCGTAGAGGAGGTCTTCTCCTGCTATGAAGCGACAGTAACCGTACCTCAGAAGGAAGCACTGGATTAATATTATACACAAAATATACATAACATGCATAAAGCCGGCAGAAGGAAGATATCCTGTTCTGCTGGCTTTGATTTTTATGAGAAATGCAATAATGCTGCTTTAAATATAACATTTTCTGCATAATATAATAATTTGGAAAATATATAAAACATGTATGATCAAATTAAGAATGCGATGCTGGGATATAAAAATAAAAAATATTTTTGCATATTTATTAATTAATGCTTGAATATTATGCATAATAACTGTATAATCATGGAAGATTATACGAACTGTATTTTCCTATGAAAGCGGTTGACGGAAGAAAATGCAGAGAGTAAGATAAATGAATGTGTAGAAATACAAATAGGACGATGGCTGTAACGGAAAATGACCGGTTGCAGCAGATTGGAGTAAGATATGATAAAGGCAGGAATTATTGGTTCAACCGGATATGCCGGTCAGGAAATAGTAAGAATTCTTCTTGGACATAAGGATGTGGAAATAGTCTGGTATGGTTCCAGAAGTTTTATAGATAAGAAATATTACGAAGTATTTGGAAACATGTTTCAGATCGTGGATGCAACCTGTCTGGGCGAGAACATGGATGAACTGGCTGAGAAAGTGGATGTTATTTTCACTGCAACCCCACAGGGTTTATGTTCTTCTCTTGTAAATGAGGATATCTTATCAAAGGTTAAGATCATTGATCTAAGTGCGGATTTCAGAATTAAGGATGTTGCTACTTACGAGAAGTGGTACAAGATCGAGCATAAGAGTCCGGAATTTATCGACGAGGCCGTATATGGTCTGTGTGAGATCAACAGAGATAAGGTAAAGGGATGCAGACTTCTGGCAAATCCGGGCTGTTATACAACCTGCTCCATTCTTTCCTTATATCCGCTTGTAAAAGAGAAGCTGATCGATCCGAATACGATCATTGTAGATGCTAAGTCCGGTACATCAGGAGCAGGACGAGGAGCAAAGATCCCGAACCTGTTCTGTGAGGTAAATGAAAGCATTAAGGCATATGGAGTAACGACTCATCGCCATACACCGGAGATCGAAGAACAGCTGGGATATGCATACGGCAGTCCGATCATGATTAATTTCACACCACATCTGGTTCCGATGAATCGTGGTATTCTGGTTACGGCATATGCTTCATTAAAAGAAAAGGTAGATTACGATACTGTTCGTGCTGCATATGACAAATATTATGCAAACGAGAGATTTGTCCGTGTTCTTGACAAGGATGTATGTCCGGAGACACGTTGGGTAGAGGGCAGCAATTATGTAGATGTCAACTTTAAGATTGATGAAAGAACCGGACGTATCATTGCAATGGGAGCACTTGATAATCTGGTAAAGGGAGCAGCCGGTCAGGCAGTTCAGAATATGAATATTATGTTTGGACTTCCGGAAGAAGAAGGACTGCTGATGGCTCCGGTATTCCCATAAAGAGTAACGGCATCGGATATCGTGGGAGAACAGATGATATAAGGCGGTGATCGGTATGGAGATCATTTCCGGCGGAGTGACAGCTCCAATCGGATTTCTGGCAGCAGGTATGCACGCCGGAGTAAGAAAAAATAAAAAGAAAAAAGACATGGCATTGCTAGTCAGCAAGTGTCCGGCGAAGACAGCTGGAGTATTTACACAGAATGTAGTCAAGGCTGCACCTGTTATGTGGGACAAAGCATTATGTGACGATATCGGCTTATGTCAGGCACTGGTTGTAAACAGTGGAGTGGCAAATGCGTGTACCGGAGAAGCAGGAGATGTTGATGTGGCGCATATGGCAGAGCTTGTGGCAGCAGAACTTCAGGTACCGGTTGATCAGGTTGCGGTTGCTTCGACCGGAGTAATAGGTATAAGGCTTCCGATGGAGACGATCGCGCATGGAATCCGCGAACTTTCCGGGATGCTTTCCGATGATTTGGAAAGTGGAAGTCATGCGGCGGAAGCCATTATGACGACCGATGTATATAAGAAAGAGATCGCGGTAAAGCTGCAGATCAAAGGGAAGACAATTACCGTCGGAGGCATGTGCAAAGGTTCCGGTATGATCAATCCGAATCTTGGAACGGTGCTTGGATTCCTGACAACGGATCTGAATATCAGTCAGGAGTTATTGCAGAAAACACTGAGAAATGATGTCATAGACACTTATAATATGTTATCTGTCGATGGGGATACTTCAACGAATGACACCGTTATGATATTTGCAAATGGCATGGCAGGAAATGATGAGCTGCTTGAAACGGATGCGGATTATCCGGCATTTGTGGAGGCGCTTCGATATATCAACACCTACTTCGTGAAGCTGATCGCAGCGGACGGAGAGGGAACGACGAGGATGTTTCAGGTACAGGTAGCAGGGGCGGAATCCAAGGAGGGCGCAAGAAAGCTTGCAAAATCCGTGGTGACCTCAAACCTTGTAAAATGCGCCGTATACGGCTCGGATGCGAACTGGGGACGTCTGGTGTGCGCGATGGGACAGAGCGGGATCGCATTTGATCCATATAAGGTAGATATCATAATATCCAGCGAGGCCGGTTCCTTAAAAATAGTTGAAAATGGGGTTTGTACCGATTATGATGAAGAAAGAGCGACGGAGATCCTGTCGCCGGATCAGGTATGTTTTTATGCGGATATGCATGCAGGTACAGAGACAGCTTCTGCGTGGGGCTGTGACCTTACATATGAATATATCAAGATAAATGCAGAGTATAGAAAGTGAGGAAGTAAATAAGATGGTAAAGGGAGATTATACAGTAGATCAGGTAATATCAAAAGCACAGACACTGATCGAGGCTTTGCCTTATATTAAGAAATTTCAGGGGAAAACAATTGTTGTAAAATATGGCGGAAGTGCTATGTTGGATGAGAATCTGAAATACAATGTGATCGAAGATGTTGCATTATTAAAGCTGGTTGGACTGAAACCGGTTATCGTGCATGGTGGCGGTAAGGAGATCAGCAAATGGGTAGAGAAGATTGGAAAAGAGCCTGAATTTATCAATGGACTTCGTGTAACAGACGGTGAGACAATGGAGCTTGCTGAGATGGTATTATCCAAGGTAAATAAGAGTCTTGTCAGCATGATGCAGAAGGTTGGTTTAAAGGCTGTGGGTATCAGTGGAAAGGATGGTGGACTGTTCACCGTTAAGAAGCGTCTGCCGGGCGGAAAAGATATCGGTTATGTAGGCGAGATCACAAAGGTTGATACAGAGGTGATCGATGCACTGGTCGATCAGGATTTTATACCTGTTATCGCTCCTATCGGTGTCAGTGAAGAATATGAGGATTATAATATTAATGCTGATGATGCTGCATGTGCTGTTGCAACAGCATTAAAGGCGGAAAAGCTGGTATTCTTAACAGATATTGAAGGTGTATTTATCGATCCGACAGATAAGTCTACCCTGATCTCAGAAATGGACATCCACGAGGCAAAGGATATCATTGAGAAAGGTGTTGTCGGCGGTGGTATGCTTCCAAAGCTTAATAACTGTATCACAGCCATGGAAAATGGTGTATCAAGAGTCCATATTTTGGATGGCCGCCTGAAGCATTGCCTGCTTCTTGAGTTCTTTACTCAGAAGGGTATTGGTACTGCAATCTTAAAAGAGCCATTATTCTAAGAAGCACATTCAATGAAAAGTTAAAAGTAAAACAGAAAAAGACCGGAGCTGTGCACCGATAACGAGAAAAATCGGATGCCGCATGACTGGTCTTTTTCTATTTTGCTATTGTAAAAGGAATCGAAGTTCGTTAAAATGGGGGTGTGCATGAGTGTACCGGCATATCAAGGAGGTATGCAGGTATGATAATAAAGAAAAAACTGTTATATGCAGGACTTGCCGGATGGATGTTGTTGTCCGGGATTACTCTGGTCGGATGCCGGAAAAATGGCATGATACTTGAGACGACAGAGCAGAATACCGGTTCACAGAATGATACGGCATATGCCGAAGACGCCGTGGCAGGTACTGTTACAGAAAGAGATCAGGAAGACACAGAAGCCATAATAGACACAGAAGCTATAAAAGACACAGGAATTTGTGTATTTGTCTGTGGGGCAGTAAAACAAGAAGGAGTATATGAACTCCCGATAGGTGCAAGGATCAATGATGCACTTCTTGCAGCAGGCGGATTTGCAGAGAATGCTGCGGAGCAGGTGGTAAATCTTGCAGACTTTATCGAGGATGGACAGAGGATTTATTTTCCGACGGAGAAAGAGGTGCAGGAGCAGCCGGAACGCTGGCAGGATCCGGAAACAGAAACGAACGGACAGACAATGGAAGCGGGAGCAGTGAATATCAATACTGCCGGGAAAGAGGAACTGATGTCATTGTCCGGGATTGGTGAAGCAAAGGCGGAGAATATCATAACTTACAGAGAGACACAGGGTGCATTTGAAAAAACAGAAGATATTATGAATGTGAATGGTATCGGAGAGAATTTATTTCAGAAGATAAAAAACGATATTTGCGTGGGTCGGTAGAGATATAGAAACAAAGGAAAGGTGGAAATCTGGTATGAAAAAGGTATTGGTCGTAGATGATGAGAAACTGATCGTGAAAGGTCTGAAATTCAGTCTGGAACAGGATGATATGGAAGTAGACGTGGCATATGATGGCGGAGAGGCGTTTGAGAAGATCAAAAACAATGATTATGATATCGTTCTGTTAGACATCATGATCCCGGTTTATACCGGAATTGAAGTATGTCAGATGGTGCGTGAATTTTCCAATGTTCCGATCATTATGCTGACGGCCAAGGGTGAGGATATGGATAAGATCATGGGTCTTGAATATGGTGCAGATGATTATATCACCAAACCATTTAACATACTGGAGGTAAAGGCAAGGATCAAAGCTATCTTAAGAAGAAGCGGAAAAAAGGCAGAGCCTGTAAAACCGGTAAATATTTTAGAAATCAATGGCATGAAGGTAGAATTGGATAGCCGCCGTGTATTTGTTCATGGAAAGGAACTGAATCTGACAGCAAAAGAATTCGATTTGCTGGAGCTTCTGATGGCGCATCCGAATAAGGTTTATTCCAGAAATGAACTGTTAGATACGATCTGGGGCAGTACATATCCGGGAGATGCCAGAACTGTGGATGTTCATGTAAGAAGACTTCGTGAGAAGATTGAGGAGAATCCGGGTGAGCCGGTGTATATTCATACAAAATGGGGCGTTGGCTACTATTTTAAAGGATGATGAGACAGGGAATGCGTAAAGCATTCCTATCTTACTGGATTTTTTTGGAATGGAAAAAAGTAAAGATGAAAATGTAGAAAATAAGAATAAAAATATCTGGAAAAACAGCAGGCGGAGGATCAGTCTTCAGGTTGTTATCTTTGTAATGATCATGGCAGGTTTTTATCTGATCTCAATCAGTATGAAAACGGTTCTGCTGCAGTTGATGTTGAATCAGAGATATAGTGATTGTGAAACACTGTTGCAGGAAAACGCAAAAAATCTGGAATATCTGATCAATGATATTAATTCGGAAACAGAAGGTACAAGCAAGACTTTTCATGGTATGAACACTCTGGCGTACAGCCTGTCTGCCAGAGTTATGATCGTAGATACTGATTACAGGGTAGCCTATGACAGCTTTCGTCTGTTGAAGGATACCTATATCATGAATAATGATATCTATGAGATCATGAAGGGAGACAGAGACGAACGGCTGGTACGGGAACAGTCCTACATTGAGTATATGTTTCCTGTGGTGAACCGGGAAGGTTATATTGATGATGTAGCTGTGATCGCAGTCAGTCTGGAAAGCATGGAAAACGAAAGAGGATATTTGTCATACCGTGCCAATATCTTGATCTGTATTTTTATGGTGATCGGGGTGCTGACAGCATTTTTCATTTCTTATATGGCGGTTCGTGATACCAGAAAGATCAAGAGTCAACTTGTAAATATGAAGGATGGATTTCTGGGACAGATTTCATCGGATGGTTTATGGCGAGAAGCTGGGAGCGTTGTTGACAATATGAATGGGATATTTGCCAAATCGCAGTTGTTGGAGGAATCCCGGCAGGAATTTGTATCAAATGTATCACATGAGCTGAAAACACCGATTACTTCAATGAAGGTTTTATCAGAATCGATCTTGATGCAGGATAATGTTCCGGTTGAGATGTACCGGGAGTTCATGAACGATATTGTTTTAGAGATTGACCGTGAAGCGCAGATCATCAGTGATCTGCTGACGCTGGTCAAGACAGATAAGGGATCAGACAGCCTGAATATCGAGCGGGTGGATATCAATGAGCTGATGGAGGTTATTCTGAAACGGTTGACGCCTCTGGCAGAAAAGAGAAGCATTGAGATCACATTTGAAAGCTTCCGGGAAGTGGAAGCTGATATTGATAAGGTGAAGTTTACGCTGGCAATCTCCAATCTGATCGAAAATGGAATCAAATATAATGTGGATGGCGGATGGATCCGCGTATCCCTGAATGCCGATCATAAGAATCTGTATATTAAGGTTGCCGATTCCGGTGTTGGTATTCCGGAGGATTGTGTAGAGCATATATTCGAACGTTTCTACAGAGTAGATAAGGCGAGAAGCAGGGATACCGGAGGGACCGGTCTTGGACTTGCAATCTCAAAGAATATTATCGTTATGCATAAGGGTATTATAAATGTGTACAGTGAGCCTGGAAAGGGAACTACATTTACAGTACGTGTTCCGATGAACTATGTGAAATAAAGGAGCAGAAGATGGAGAAACGGATCATGCATATTATAAGCGGGATGCTGTTAGTTGTGGCGCTGCTGTCTATGACCGGATGTGGGAAAAGTGGACATGCGGAGAGTCAGAGAACAGATACCGGTACGGATGCCGGGATGCAGACATATTCCGTATATTATATGAATCAGAAATGGACAGAGTTTTCTGTCTATGATACGAAGATCGATCAGTTGGAATCAACGGAAAATGTGATAGATAAGCTGATGAATCTGTTGATATCAACAGAAGACGAGCAGCTTTATAAGATTCCGGTTGCAGATGGAATGACCTATCAGCGATATTCTTATGATGGAAAAGGACTGGTAACGATCATGTTCAATCTGGATTATGATACCGCAGAGAATTATCAGATCCTGTTGTGTAAAATGGCATTTACAAAAACCCTGTGTCAGGTAAATGGTATTTCAGGGGTTTCATTTGAATTGTCGGATCTGATTGGAGAGAAGAAGGTAGATACAAGTGTTTACAATGCGGAATCATTTTCAACGATCGGTGATAATTTTATGGAGGCTTCTTATTCCGTGACGATCTATACGCCGGATAATACCGGAAAACGGCTGGATAAGCATACGACGGAGATTGATGCGTTGTCTTACAAAGCACCGGAGGAACAGATCATGGAAGCACTTCGAAATTCCCAGGAATGGAAGAGTCCGATCGATAAAGATGTAGATATTCTTGATATCTATGTGTTGGATCGGGTGTGTTATGTTAATTTCAGCAAGACCTTTTTGGATCATGTCGGTGATTATGATGACAAAGTGATCATTTATTCGCTGGTTGATTCTCTGACAGAGCTGTCAGATGTGGATGGTGTTGTATTTGAGGTAGAAGGCAGTCAGGATCTAGTATATGGAGAGAATTTGGATTTCTCAGAGACATACACAGCGAATTATTCAATGTGTAATTAGACAGGTACTGACAGATAGCGGAGGAAAAGAAAATAAAAAGACCACTATTTTGGGCCGCATGTGCATTTATGCTTGGAGAGGCGGAGGCGATTGCTGGCAGCAGGTGGTTTACTTTGGCTGCAATGATAGTTGCAGCCTTTTTTCTGTTTACGGGAGAAAAAGGGCAAAAACAGGGAAAAAGGCAAAAACAGCAAAAACAGAAAGAAGAGTCCGGCTGGGATGAAAAAATACGGATGTCGGACAGGCGAAGACAGACAAAGCAGAGTGTGGATGTAAAACGAACAGTAAGAGTAACTGTCGGAATTCTCATATATGTGCTGTTTGCCGGAATGGGGTATATGAATATCAACATATTGCATGAGCAGGAACAATATGCTTCCCGGCTGAACGGTTGTTCCGGAACAATTTCCGGAACGATATACGAGATAAAGGAAACGGAAAACAGGCAGCAGGTCTTTATTAAGATCGTGGATGCAAGAGGAATGTCCGGTGAAGAATGGACTGGGTTTCATGAAAATATGAAGCTGCTTGTGTATGTGGAGAAAGGTATAACCTTGTATCCGGGACAGGAGGCAGTATTTGCCGGCAGATTTGAACAGCCGGAGCATGCGGGAAATCCGGGAGCCTTTGATGCATATCGATACTACAGGAGCCAGGGGATCTTTCTTATACTTTCAGATGCAGAGCTGCAGAAAACAGGAAAACAGTACTCGCATATACGGGCGGGGCTTCGGAAGCTCCGAAAACGGATATCAGATGTAATTGGTAACTTATACGGCGAGGAGGATGCATCTGTGATCCGGGCGATGCTTCTGGGTGAACGGCAGGGGATGGACGGTGATGTGAAACGGATGTATCAGTTGAATGGTATTGCACATATTCTTGCAATATCGGCATTACATATTGCGATCATTGGTATGACCTTGTATCGGCGTATGCGAAAATGGGGAGTTTCCTACTGGAGTGCGGGAATTGGATGCAGTATTCTGGTTATTCTGTATGGACAGATGACCGGACTTGCAGGATCAACGATGCGGGCAATCATTATGATGGGGCTCCTGTTATTTGGGAAAGCCATTGGGCGTTCGGTGGATCTTCTGACCTCAACAGGAATTGCCGGGGTATGGATGTCGGTGATAAATCCTTATGTTGTATTAGATGCCGGATTTCAGCTTTCATTTGCAGCGATAATCGGGATAGCTGTGATCGTGCCGGTGTTACAACGGGTATTTAGCAAAAGGGGAAGTGCCGACCTAATCAATAAGCTTGGTGCAGGGACGGTGTTACAACACATATTTGGTGCAGGGGAGAAAATCCGGCAGTCGCTTACTGTCAGCATGGCAACCTTTCTGGCGACCTTGCCGGTGATCGTCTACTATTATTACCAGTTTCCATTGTATGGTATTTTATTAAATCTGATCGTTGTGCCATGTGTATCGGTCGTCCTGACCGGTGGGATCGGAACGGTTATCTGTGGCTGCATGTCACTTCAGGCGGCCGGATGGCTTACGATTCCGGTGAAGGGGATTTTGTGGTTATATGAAATGTTGTGTCAGGGGATGGAACAGCTTCCCGGAGCCTGTATCAATATCGGACATATTCCGGTGAAGCTGGTGGTGGGTTATTATATTGCGTTACTAATATCCTTATATTTTATGACCAGGATGAGAGCAGATAGAGGAAACAGAACGGAAGGCAAACAGACTCGAAAAATCGTAAAAAAGTCAAAATGGCAGGTCCGTAGAAATCAGGCAGTGGAAGAAAAGTGTGATCAGCAGACGATAAAGGAACGGAAACACAGAAAAATCCGGTATGGGATCGCAGAGATTTTTGTCGTGCTGATATTCTGTATATATGCAGGAAGCGTGCTCGACCGTCCATTTACGGTTGCTTTTCTGGATGTCGGGCAGGGGGATGGTATACTGATCCGGACGGAACAGGGAACGAATATTATGATCGATTGTGGTTCATCGGATAATAAGAAGGTAGGAGAATATGTTTTGCTTCCTGCTCTTCGGTATTATGGGATGGCAGAACTGGATTATGTTTTTATAACACATGGGGATAAAGATCATATATCCGGGCTTCAGGAATTATATGAGCTGGAGCATACCGGGATTCGGATCCGGAATCTTGTTGTGGCGGAATATGGCGACCGGGAGGGGCTACTGGAACTGATCAATCAGGCAGAACAGCATGGAACTGAGGTTTTATATATGGATGCGGGTAGCATATTTTCTGAACCGGAAGCCGGAGCTTCCGGGATATTTCGGATCGCATGCATATATCCGGGAGAATCGGATGTTCACGCAGATGCAAATGAAGCCTCTCTTGTGCTGCAGGCAAGTATCGATTCCTTTCATCTTCTGTTTACAGGCGATGCAGGGGAAAAAGCAGAACAGCAGATGACAGAGACTGGAAGATTGGGTGCGGTTGATGTTTTAAAAACAGGGCATCATGGCTCCAGATATGCAACCTCGGAGCCGTTTCTTCAAGATATAAAGCCGCAGTATGCGGTGATCAGTTGTGGAAAAAAGAACCGGTATGGTCACCCACATAAAGAAACGCTGGAGAGACTGCAGGCTGCCGGTGCAGAGGTTTACCGTACTGACAGCAGTGGCGCTGTAATTTTGCAGATACGGGCAGGGAAAATTATGCTTCATGGGTACGGAGGATAAAATTAAGCATTGATACCAAGCCCCAAATGAAATGATGGGTATATGAGAGAAAACATTTCCGAAAGAAGAATTAATATGTGCCAAAAATGGAAAAGGATATAAGTGGTATTTGAAGAGTGCAGGAGAGTATTATTATTGGGAACATTTCGGTATGATGGACAATCCGGAATATGCGAGTCCTGCCTGCAGGAAAATAAAAACATATTGTGATAATGGAATAATACCATCTATTAATTTAATTATGACATATGAAACCAGTGCTTGTCCTATCGGAATGGAAAGAATAGAGCAAGTGGCAGAATATTATTTCGGATAAATGACACATTTGATATAATGAACGCAAAATTATTTGCTCGCAAGGATGCTGATTTTGCGGAATGCATAGAATGTGCGAAGCACATGATATAATTATTATAAGGAAGTGGCAAACTATACTCTACAGTGCGTAGAATCCGCAGAAATTCACCATTTTCTACGCTTTATGGGTATGATGCCGGATGCAGGTATGTAATAATCTGGTCAGAAAGGAGGCAGATATGGATCAGATCAGTATAGGCAGGTTTATTGCAGCAGAAAGAAAAAGAAAAGGTTGTACACAGAAGCAGCTTGCAGAAAAACTGAATATCAGTGATAAAACAGTTTCTAAATGGGAATGTGGAAAGGGATTCCCGGAAGTGTCTCTGTTATTACCTTTATGTAAGGAACTGGACATTACGGTAAATGAACTGTTGTCCGGTGCAAGAGTGTCTGAGGAAGAATATCAAAAGAAAGCGGAGGAAAATATGGTGAATATGATTAAAGAAAGAGAAGAAAACAAGAAGAAATTAATTCCTACAATTATAACGGGTTTAATTGCAACGATATCATTTATTACATTGATCATGGTTGTTGCAGTGTATACAGAGGTGATCGCAGTACCGGTTAAGATATTACTGATAGTGATCGCATGTGTTATATTTGGTTGTGGACTTATGGTTGCGATGGAAGGTGAGCGCACCATCGGTTATTACAAATGCCGTCATTGCAATGAGCTGTTTGTTCCGACCTTTGGTGCATATACAATGGGAATGCATATGATTTCAACAAGATATTTGAAATGTCCAAAATGTGGAACAAAAACCTGGTGTAAAAAAGTTCTGGCAAAAGAAAATAGAAACATGATGTAAAAAAGTTCCGGTAAAAGAAAACAGAAACACGATGTAAAAAAGTCCTGGCAAAAGAGAAGTGATTTCTGTTATAGAAAACAACCTGTCTTTTGCCGGAACGATGAAGATTCAAAACCTAAATATGAAAAATATTGATCAAAAATACCATTGCCAGTCCGTAGTAGGTGATCACGGCAACCAGATCATTGACCGTTGTAATGAGTGGACCGGAAGCAACCGCAGGATCAATATGGATCTTGTGGAAGAACATAGGAATGATAGTTCCGACAAAGCTTGAGATCACCATTGCAACGATCAGCGAGATACCGACACAGCCAGAGATCAGGAATGCAGATGCCCATATATATTTCTTAAAATAGTGGATATAGATTCCTAAAAACAGGAGAGCCATGATTCCAAGGCTTGCACCATTTAAGAAGCCGATCTTCATTTCTTTGATAAGAAGGGAAAGCTTCTTTTTAGTACTCAGGTCTTCGTCCATAAGCACACGAATCGTAACAGCGAGGGACTGTGTGCCGACATTTCCAGCCATATCAAGGACAAGGGACTGGAAGCATATTACGATTGGAAGCACCGCAACAACGGATTCAAACATTCCTACCACAGAGGATACCGCCATGCCAAGAAACAGAAGGATGATGAGCCATGGCAGACGCTTTTTCATGCTGGTAAAGGTTGGTTCGTTCAGGTCTTCTTCGGATGTAAGACCGGCGAGCTTTGCGTAGTCATCACCCATAGCATTATCCACCAGTTCCACGATATCATTTGCAGTCAGGATACCGGCAATGGTTCCGTTTTCCGATAAAACCGGGATGGAATCCTCTTCATAATCGGTGAGATCTTCGATACAGTCTGCAATCTTCACATGCTCATATACAGACGGATAGGAGCGGCTGATAATATTTGACAAAGAGTCATTTTCCCGTGCGATGATCAGATCTTTCAGATCGATAGCACCGGAAAACTGACCATTTATATCAGTGGTATAGATCGTCGAGATATTGTCATGTTCTCCTGCCTGCCGAACCAGTGTACTCATAGCTTCACGGATGGATAAGGTGTCCGGAATACAGATATAATTGTTCGTCATGCAGCTTCCAATCTCATCGTCTTCGTAAGAAAGCAGCTTCTTTACATCTCTCCGGGAATCATCATCCAGACGGGCAACCATTTCCTGTTGTTGCTCGGCGGAAAGTTCATCCAGAATATCCAGAGCATCATCTGCATCCATATCGGATATGACTCTTGCGGCTTTATCAAGTGACAGTTCATCCAGATACGGCTTGGCATCATCCAGATAAGAGAAGATCTCTGCGAGCCGTGGGGTGCCGATCATAGTGTATAGTTGCATTCGTTCTGTTTCGTTTAGCCGTGTGATTGCTTCTGCGACATCTTTGTCGTGATAGTTTGCCAAATGCTTCTGCAATACCTGTGCGTTCTTTGCATTACGGATGATTTTTACGAGTTCTGTTACATAATCTTTTTTAAATACTGTGATTTTTGTCATTGTGACCTCCTTCCTGCCTGTTTTCAGACATAAAAATACATCGTCTCAGTGTGAAGACCGGATGGTCAGGATCGTCTGATGCGATGTATGAAAAGGCACACAACAAATATAAGATGGGGTTATCGGATCTTCATAGACAGCCACATCCATTTATGCTTTTTTATCATAACATCGCATATTTTACTTCGTTCAATACGATCGCAACTATCCATGAAAATTCACCTCCATTTGAAAATCGAAATTTAGATTTTGGTATTTGATATTCTCAAAAACCTTTGCTACTATAACAGAAAAGAGTTGAATTGACAACCCGGATAATCCGGATTGGATAAATTTTATATTTCGGTTATATTTTTTTAGTACATAGAAAACAGGAGGATATCAGAGATGCGGATCGAACATGTTGCAATGTATGTAGAGGATCTGGAAAAGACAAAAGAATTTTTTATAAAGTATTTTGATGCTGCTGCGGGAGAACAGTATTATAATCCGAAAACAGAGTTTCAGTCGTATTTTTTAAGCTTTGAGGATGGAGCAAGACTGGAGATCATGCAGAAACCACGGGTATCCAATGTGAGAAAAGAGCTGGCACGAACAGGGTATATTCATCTCGCTTTTTCAGTTGGAAGCAGAGAGAAAGTCGATGCATTGACGAAAAGACTGGAAGAGGACGGATATAAAGTTGTCAGCGGACCACGGGTGACAGGTGATGGATATTATGAGAGCTGTGTTCTAGGTATCGAGGATAATCAGATCGAGATCACGGTCTGAATTCCGGTCTGGATTTGGTAATATCTCACAAGCTATACGCAAAGCCGCTTGACTTAGCCAGTGCCATTTCTTACAATAGATCAGTAGATAAAAGTCTGGTAGATGTATGATACCAGACTTTTTTTGTGGTTTAAAGTCAGAAAGAGAAAGGTGAGAGAAAATGAAGTGGAAAGATCGATTGGGAATCCGGCTGGTGGCATATCTGGGAGGCTTATTTATCATGACGGCAGGAATAGCCGTATCGGTAAAATCAAACCTTGGGGTATCGCCGGTAAGCTCGATCCCATATACGATTACCTGTGTATTTGGTATGGAGATGGGAAACGCAACCATCCTGTTTCATGTTGTGCTGGTTTTGCTGCAGATCCTGTTATTACGGAAAAATTTTAAATGGATCAATCTGTGTCAGGTTGTAGTTGGAATTATATTTGGAAAATTTACAACGTTATGTAATTCACTTGTGGCGTTGCTGCCATCTACCGATAATATGTTGATACGACTGGGAATGATGCTGATCAGTGTTGTTCTGATCGCTGTCGGAATCTTCTTCTATCTGCCGGCAAATATTATGCCGCTTGCAGGAGAGGGAGCGATGCAGGCAGTATCAACGATCACCGGTATTGCATTTCCAAAGGTTAAGATCGGATTTGACTGTAGCATGGTTGTCATATCGTTAGGTGCATGTTTGATCGCAATACATAGTGTTGGCAGTGTGGGAATCGGAACAGTCATGGCAGCGGTTCTGGTAGGCTTTGTACTGGGACTGGTAACAAAAGCATTTGGAACATGGCGTGACCATCTGTATTACGGAAGAATATCATAGACAGGTGTTGAAAATCAAATCGGTATTTGGCATAATGGACTGGAACAGGAAAGAAAGGAGACATAGCTATGGCAGCAGGAAAAAAACAGAGCGGCAAGGATGCAATGGCGGTTATCAACGAGCATATAAAGAACGAAAGCTATGCTCCGGTATATCTGTTATACGGAGATGAAACATATCTTGTGAACCAGTACAGGGACAAATTGCTTTCGGCGGTAACAGACCGTGAGGACAATATGAATTTTGCAAAGTTTGCAGGGGAGAAGATCGATCCGATGGAGATCATAGGCTTCTGCGAGACGATGCCATTCTTCGCTGATCGGCGCGTGGTGCTGGCAGAAGAGACCGGGTTGTTTAAAAAGAGCTGTGAGGAATTTGCGGAGCGGATCAAAGAGCTGCCGGATACTTCGCTGATCCTGTTTGTTGAGTCAGAAATTGATAAGAGAAATAAATTATATAAAACCGTTGATAAGCTGGGAGAAGCTCTGTGCTTTGAAACACCAAATGAGAAGACGCTTGCTGTATGGGTTAAGGGAATGTTCAAGGGAGAAGGAAAACGGATAACCGATGATGCGATCCGTTCCCTGATCGAGCATACCGGATCAGATATGAATTCGATCAAGAATGAGATTGATAAGCTGATAAGCTATACGGTAGACAGGGAGGATGTAACGGTATCCGATGTGGAAGCTCTCTGCGTTGGCAATTCGGAGGGACATATATTTGAGATGATCGATGCCATATCCAGAAAACAGCAGGATCGTGCACTTCACCTGTATCATGAACTGCTTGAAAACAGGGAGCCTGCGATGCGGATTCTGTTTTTGATCGCCAGACAGTATGATCTGTTATTAAAGACAAAGATGTGTCTTGCCGAGAATAAAAATTATGCAGATACGGCATCGGTGCTTGGCATTCCGTCATGGTCGGTGAAGAAATATGCGGAACAGTGCCGGAATTATTCGGAACAGGAACTGAAGAAGATTATGGAAGCCTGTCAGGATACCGACTACAAATTAAAGACCAGTCAGGCATCGGATGTAGTGGCAGTAGAAGTGCTGTTGATATCATTGAGCCGGTAGCCGGAGCTACACGAACATCGTTATATCATTGTATATCACAGGTATTATTATAGTCTGGAGACTGAATTATTACACAAAAAAACAGAACCTCAAGGGTTCTGTTTTTTTTGACGGTTTTGATTATATATGTGCAGCCTTACATATGTAATCAATTATAAAAATATATATGAGTCAGATTAAGCCATCTTGTTGACAGCGGCTGTAAGACGTGATACTTTACGAGAAGCATTGTTCTTGTGGTAAACGCCCTTTGAAGCAGCCTTGTCGATCTCTGAGATAGCAACCAGAAGATTTGCCTGAGCAGCTTCTTTGTCACCAGCAGCGATAGCAGCTTCTACCTTTTTGATAACTGTCTTAACCTTAGACTTGATCATCTTGTTTCTTAAAGTCTTCTTGTCAATTACTTCAATTCTTTTCTTTGCAGATTTGATGTTAGCCAAAATTCTCTACCTCCATTTGAATTATAGATTATAATAAGGTTTTTACATTAAAACCGGACACGGACAATTCAATGTAAACATACTCATCAATATTAGTATAGAGAAATTTATTTGTCAAGGGGCGAAGTGAAAATATTTCCATTTCTGAAAAATAAGATCGGATCTTATTCCCATCAATTTTATTTCTATCCTATTTCTATTACTTGTTGGCTTGTATGGAAAGGGAGGACATGGTATACTGTCTCTATTAATGCGTTATATATTATTACATACCAGGAGGTAAGAAAATGTTTGGATTTGATGAAATTACAAAAGTGGATCCGGAAGTTGCGGCAGCAATGACGGATGAACTGAACAGACAGAATAACAATCTGGAGCTGATCGCATCAGAGAATATCGTATCAAAGGCAGTTATGGCAGCCATGGGAAGCCATCTGACTAACAAATACGCAGAAGGTTATCCTGGAAAGAGATATTATGGCGGATGCCAGTATGTAGACGTAGTGGAAGATCTTGCCAGAGAGCGTGCAAAAGAATTATTTGGATGTGAATATGTAAATGTTCAGCCACATTCCGGAGCACAGGCCAATATGGCAGTATTTTTCGCTATTTTAAATCCTGGCGATACATTTATGGGAATGAATCTGGATCATGGCGGACATCTGACACATGGATCACCTGTAAATATGTCCGGTAAATATTTCCACTGTGTACCTTATGGTGTAAATGATGATGGCTTTATAGATTATGACAAAGTTCTTGAGATCGCAAAGGAATGCAAGCCAAAGCTGATCGTAGCGGGTGCATCTGCATATGCAAGAGCAATCGATTTCAAGAGATTCCGTGAGATCGCAGATGAGGTTGGAGCATATCTGATGGTAGATATGGCACACATCGCAGGTCTTGTAGCAGCAGGACTTCATATGAGCCCGATTCCATATGCACATGTTACAACAACTACTACACATAAGACACTTCGCGGACCTAGAGGTGGTATGATCATGTGCAGCAACGAAATCAATGAGAAATTCAACTTCAATAAGGCAGTATTCCCTGGTATCCAGGGTGGACCTCTGATGCATGTCATCGCAGGTAAGGCAGTATGCTTAAAGGAAGCATTACAGCCGGAATATAAGGAGTATCAGGCACAGGTTGTAAAGAATGCAGCAGCACTTGCATCCGCATTAATGGCAAGAGGCTTCAATATCGTATCAGGCGGTACAGATAACCACCTTATGCTGGTGGATCTTCAGAACCTGGATCGTACCGGTAAAGAAGTAGAGAAGCTTTTAGATGAGGTTCATATCACTGTAAATAAGAACACAGTACCAAATGATCCAAAATCTCCGTTTGTAACAAGCGGTATCCGTATCGGAACACCGGCGGTTACAACCAGAGGTGCAAATGAAGCTGATATGGAGACAATTGCTGAGGCGATCAAGGCAGCAGTGATTGATGATGACAAGGCAAAAGCAGAAGCACTTGTTAAGAGTATTGTAGAGAAATATCCACTGTATGCATAAGGTTGTTATATGGAAGATTTATTTGACGAGAAGCTGTTAGAAGCGATCCGGCTTGCAGAAGCATTGCAGGATGGACAGTCAGAAGAAAAAGAGTCAGAAGGAAAAAAGACAGAAGTAAAACAGGAAACCGAAAACAGCCGTCCGGTCAGCCGGACGGAAGAGCCGGCTGCTGCTCCGGTTCCACAGACTGGTGAGGAAGCGGTCGATCAGCTTATAAAAGAGATCGTGCAGGAAACGCAGGAAGAGATCGCTGCCGAAGGCATCCAGACAGAGGATATCAGAAAAGAATTTTTCCAGAAGAAGGCAGAAAAAGCGAAACGGGAAAAGAAGAAGCTGGATCCGGAACTGGAATCCAGACCGGTACATGCACCCAAAAAGCTGAAGGATCCATGGAGCCTCCGGAAAAAGATCTGTGTGATCCTGCTTGTTGTGATTCTGGTTGTGACCGGGATCCCTGCCGGTATATTTGCAAGAATGTATATGAATGGAAAGAACCGGCTGGCAGAAAATGCGCAGGGAGAAAAGGTGAGCTTTCATACTGACGGATCTTCATCAACGGCTATCACATATAAAGGAAAGAACTACGTTTATAATACAGATAGCGTATCGATTCTGGTATTTGGCGTGGATAATTCCGAGTATGTGCCGAAGGAACCGGAAAAGAACGAAGAACCGAAGACGACAGAGGCGGCAACGGAAGAAACAAAGTCCAAAAAGTCAAAGAAGTCAAAGAAAAAATCAAAGAAAGCCTCAGAGGATACAGAATCCACGACGGAAGCTGATCTCAGAGACAGAGATGATGCCCTGACTTATTCGGATGCAAATGGTTCTGAATATGTCCGGTATGGCGGAAGGATCGATCTGTGCTTCCTGATGGTATTTGATCTTCGAAATGATAAGCTTCACGTTATTAATATAAATCGTGACAGTATGACAGATGTGGATATTAAAACCATAGAAGGAAAAACAGCACTTACAGACCGGATGCAGATCGGACTGGCATATGGTTATGGGGATGGCGAGATCGTCAGTTGTGAGAATTTTACACATGCGGTATCCGGACTGATGTATAATCTTCCAATCAACGGTTATGTGGCACTTGACATGGATGCAATGGCAGATATCAATGACGTCCTGAGCGGGGTAACATTGACAGCCAGAGATACGATCAGTGAGAATGTCTTTGAGAAGGATGTAGTCACCTTACAGGGCAATGACGCATACCGGTATCTGGAAAAGATGGATACGGTAACGGATGCAGTCGGCGAACATGGCAGACGGATGGAACGTCAGAGTCAGTATCTGGCAGGCTGGCTGGAGCGGTTTGAACAGTGCTATTCCGATGATAAGGGAATCATAAAGAAGGTATACGAGGCAGCAAGTCCATATCTGCAGACGAATCTGGACAGAGATGCCTGCCTGTATCTGTTCAGCAGAATGCGTGGAATGGATATAGCAGTTGCAGAGAAGGATATACAGAAGCTTCCGGGAACGTATGAACGCCCTGCTCATTTTGATGAGTATCAGGTGGATACGGGAAGTCTGGTAGAAGAGATGCTGGATATTTTCTATATTCCAACCAGTTAGTGTGACATATTATATAAAATAAAAATTAAAAATATCCCAAATGCGGATTGAAGCGGCATGCAAAAAATGGTAAAATTCACTTAAATTTTGTTTGCGCGGAACTGCATTTGGGGTATTTTTTTATGCAATATCATAAGAGACAGGATGAAATGAAAAATATGCACAGAGGGGCAGTACAAATGTAGAGACATCTTGTATAAAGTGTATAATACAGCGGGCATAACAGCAAGGAGGGCATTTTAGAAGCATGAGAGAACATGGAAAAAGAGCAGCAGCATGGTTCCTTACCGTTGTCATGGTCATCACGATGATCGTGCCGTATGGCGGGGCAGGAATTCCATTTGCAGGTCGGGTGAAGGCAGCGGATCTGATCGACCTGTCCGGAAAGGATGGAGCACATAAGGTTACTGTTGTAGCGACGACGGAAACCGGTCTTGGTAATTATTATACCGGCGAGGCGATCGAAGCACCGGTTACGGTAAAGGTAGATGGGGAGGAAGTACCGTCAGACTGTTATGATGTGGTATACACAAACAACGTGAACGTGTCAACTGCAACTGAGCTTGCCGTGGCGACGATAACCGGTAAACCGGAAAAGGGTTATACAGGAAGCAATACGGCAAAATTCAAGATCCGTGTCACACCGATCAATAAAGCAACGGTCAAATTTGCATCCGATACGACACTTGTATCCGGCAAGTATTATGTTCCATATGTAAAGAATCTGGCAAATTCTCCGACAGTCGAATCGGTTACCTGGAATGGAAAGGTTCTGGTAGCAGAGAAAGATTATTATGAGAATGTTACTCTTTCAGAGAATTATCTGAAGATTGGTTCTAAGGGAACGACAGCGATTAAGGGAATGAATAATTTCAGTGGTTCCAAAACCTATACCTGGTATCTGAAGGCTGCCAATATCCAGGATCAGATCATCACACTAAGCAATTCCAATTACAGCTATGATGGAAAGGAAAAGAAGCCATCGGTAACGATTGCCGATGTGAACTCCTGGCTGGATGAGAATAATGATTATCAGTATCTGGAAGAAGGTGTTGACTATACTCTTTCTTACAGCAATAATACCAATGCAGGAACGGCATCTGTAACAATTACAGGTATAAATTGTTATACAGGAACAAAGACAGTAAACTTTACGATCACAAACAGCAGCAGTGGCGGAGATACAGGAACGAAAGATATCTCGGCAGCAAGCGTAACGGTAGCATCCTGTACCTATAACGGAACCGCTCAGACACCGGCAGTTACCGTAAAAGACGGAAGTACAACACTGAGACAGGGAACGGATTACACCGTACAGTATGCATCCAATACCAATGCCGGAACCGGAACAGTGACGATCACCGGATGCGGCAAGTATAGGAATACGAAGACAGCGACATTTACAATTGCAAGAAGAAATCTGTCGAATGCAACGCTGACAGCAGCGACAGAAACCTACAATTACGGAGCATCAGTTACATCATCTAATATCACAGTCAAAGATAACGGACTCGGAAGAACATTAACGAATAATACCGATTATACGATAGGAAGTTATAATGCAGTAAATGTTGGAAATGTAACGATCACAGCAACCGGAAAAGGAAACTATACCGGAACGGTCAGCGGAACCTTTACGGTAAATGCACTGAATGTGTCAAGTGTAGCAGCAGTTACATTAAATCAGACAGAATTTACGCAGACAGGATCAGAGATCAAGCCAACCGTTACAGCAGTAACAGCAGGCGGACATACATTAACGGCAGGAACCGATTATACCGTAAGCTATCAGAATAATACTGCGGTTGGTACTGCGGCAAAGGTAATTGTCACATTCAAAGGAAACTATACAGGGTCAAAGACAGTATATTTCACGATCAAATCAAACAGCAGCAGTGGTGGAGATACAGAGACAAAAGATATCTCAACAGCAACGGTAACGGTAGCTTCATGTACATATAATGGACAGGCACAGACACCGGCTGTCACGGTAAAGGATGGAAGCACGACATTAAAGCAGGGAACGGATTATACGGTATCCTATTCCGCAAATACAAATGCAGGAAATGGAACGGTTCTGATCAGTGGATGCGGCAAATATGCAAATACAAAGTCCCTCACTTTTAAGATCAATCCAAGAGATATTTCAAAGGCGACTTTGACGGCAGAGCCTGCAACATATAAATATGGAGCAGAAGTATTTTCACCAAAGATCAGTGTTTATGACAGCGAACTGAGAACAACATTGACGAATAAAACCGATTATACAGTTGCAAGCTATGTAGCAAAGACAGCAGGAACGGTACCGTTCAGTGCGACAGGAAAAGGCAATTATACAGGAACCGTTACCGGTACATTGACTGTCAATCCTCTGGATGTGACGAATACAGCAAAGGTAACATTGAATCAGACATCCTTTGATCAGACCGGTGCAGAGATCAGACCGACAGTAATGTCGGTCACTTCAGATGGATATACACTGACCAAAGGAATAGATTATACGGTATCTTATAAAGATAATGTAGCAGCCGGCAATCTTGCAAAGGTAATTGTTACGTTCAAGGGAAACTATACAGGTTCCAAAACTGTGTACTTTACGATCACTTCTTCCCTGCCGGATCTGTCAGGGGCAGTGTGCAGTACAATTGCAGATCAGACCTATACCGGAGTACAGATCAAACCGGAGGTTACAGTGACCTATGATGGCAAAGCACTGACGAAGGACAGCGATTACACCGTTTCATATGGCGCAAATGTTAACTGTGGTACAGGTACGGTTACGATCACCGGAAAGAACGGATACAGTGGAACGAAATCTATAAATTTCAAGATCAGTGCAAGAGCGCTGGCAGATTGCTCGTTCAGTTATGATGAGAGCGTAAAATGGACAGGAAGTGCCGTAACGCCGAATATCCGTATCACATATGGTCAGAAGCTCTTAATAGAGGGTACGGATTATACCGTTGCTTATTCCAATAATATAAATGAGACAACGGCAGCGACTGCTACAGTGACAGGAAAAGGTAATTTTACAGGAAGAAAAGTACTGACATATAAGATCACCAGAGATCGTACTGACGTCAATGCTTCAACGATTACAGTCGATGCGATCGCAGACCAGGAATACAATGCAGGACAGGGACTCCGACCTGCTGTTACAGTCAGAAATGGTGGTACGATCCTTACTCTGAATACAGATTATACGGTTACTTATACCAATAACTATACCGCAGGTTCTAAAGCAATAGTAACCATTACGGGAATCAATGATTATACAGGAACAAGAACAGCAACCTTTAATGTTGTTGCACTTGATCTGACAAATGCAAAGGTTGTTTTGGAAGCAGACAGTTATGAATATACAGGCATGCCACAGACTCCGGGTGTTACATCCTTTACAACTGTATCTGGAAAGACCTACACCAGTATGACGAATTTCACTGTAAGTTATTCGAATAATAAAAACTGTGGAACGGCAACGGTAACTATAAAAGGAAAAAATGCAAACTTTACAGGAAGTGCAGAAGGAACATTTACTGTTACAAAGAAATCAATCAACGGAGCGGTTTTCAGTAATATTACAGCATGTACATTTACAGGAAGTGAGCAGAAGCCGACAGCAACCGTAAAGATTGGAACTACGACGCTGGCTGCCAATACAGATTATGAATTATCATATGAAAATAATATTAATGCCGGTATAGGAACGATTACAGCAACCGGAAAAGGCAACTACAGCGGAAGTTCAAAGACGACCTTCACGATCGCAGCCAGAGCTATCACATCCTGTAAAGCAGAATACAGCAAAGAGATGATATATACCGGATCCGAGGTAAAGCCTTCTGTAAAACTGACCTATGGTTCCTACGAACTGAAGGCAGGAACGGATTACACTGTTTCCTATAGCAATAATATAAATGAAACAGACAGTGCATCGATCCGGATCACAGGAAATGGAAACTTCAGCGGTACACAGACATGTACATTTAAGATCACAAAGATCGTAACAAACATCAATGACCGTTCGATCAGCATAGCATCGATCGGAGATCAGGAGTATCAGGGAGGCGAAGCCATTATTCCGAAGCTCAGGATCACACGGGATGGAGTTACTCTGGTAGAAGGTGAGAGTTATACTATAACAGTAACCAACAATAAGACGGTTGGTTCCACTGCAACCATTACGATACAGGGTATCGGAGCATATACAGGTAAAAGATCCCTGACATTTAAGATCGTGGCAGCAGATATTACAGGTGCAGAAGTAGCACTTGTACAGCGGGCATATGAATATACAGGTGCGGCATTTACACCGGCAGTTGTAAGCCTTACAACCACAAGTGGAAAGCGGATCACAAATCTGTCAGAATTCAGTGTTTCATATTCCGGCAATACCAATGTCGGAACGGCAACTGTTACTGTGACCGGAACCGGCAGTAATTATAAGGGAACCACAACCGGAACTTTTGCGATCACGAAGAAGGCGCTGAATAATTCTCTGGTAATGAATGTGGGGACAGTGACTTACACAGGATCTGCATTAAGTCCGGATATTACAGTAACCTTTAACGGTAAAACGCTTACAAAGGGCAAGGATTATGCAGTTGCATTTACAAATAACATCAATGCCGGAACTGCAAAAGCAAAGATAACAGGTCTTGGCAATTATGATGGAACAGTTGAAAAGAACTTTACCATTCTGCCTTTTGATATAAATAATGGCGGATTTATCATGGTTATGGGTTCTCCATATACCTATACAGGAGGAGAGCTGAAACCGGGATTCACTGTTATGATAAGTGGAAGATCACTGGCGGCTGCAAACTATGACGTGGCATATTCCAACAATGTCAATGTCGGAACTGCAACGATCACAGTTACAGGCAAAGGCAATTATAAGGGAACGATAACTGAAAAATTTACAATCCAGGCGAAGCCTCTGAAAGACGTTTCTGTGACTTATGCAAATCTGATGTCATATACAGGAAAACAGGTTTGTCCGGAAGTAAAGGTAATGGATGGAGCAGTTGAGCTAAAGCAAAATGTTGATTATGATGTCAGCTATCAGAATAATACAGAAGTGACAACATCTGCACGGATCAAGATCACAGGAAAAGGAAATTATACAGGAACAATAGACCGGTATTTCTCAATCCAGAAACAGGAGATCAATCTCAAGGATGCAGAGATAACAGCAGATAACCAGACTTATAACGGCAGGGAACAGAAGCCGGCTGTTACAGTAAAGGTATCCGGCAGAGTGATCGATCCATCCGAATACAGTGTGCTCTATTCTGAAAATATCAATGCCGGAACTGCAAGAATCACGGTAAATGGTCTTTCGGATTCCTTTAAAAATACAGGATATGGAACCTTTACGATCCTTCCAAAACAGATAGAGCAATGTACGGTGTCCTATACAAAGAGCGTATCCTATACAGGAAAGGCTGTCACACCTTCCGTTATTGTCAAGGATACAGCAAGAAATGCAGTGCTGAGCGCCGGAGCATCTGCAGACTATACGGTATCGTATCAGTCGAATACAGAGCCGACAACCAAGGCTGTGATACAGATTACAGGAAATGGAAATTACACCGGTACATTGACACAGTATTTTGCAATTGTAAAACAGACGACACCGGTTACAAAGACAGATCTGTCTGCGGCAGTTATAACGGTGGCAGACCAGACTTATACAGGAAAAGCATTAACACCTGCAGTTACTGTTACATTAAAAGGTAAGGAGCTGAAGCTGAATACAGATTACACGGCAGCATATTCCAACAATACAAATGTTGGTACAGCGAAGGTTGTGATAACCGGAAAAGGCAATTATACAGGAAGTGTGTCAAAGACATTTGCGATTAAGGCAAAGACCACACCGAATGTGAAGAAGCCTGGTACAACAAAAAAGATTACAGTAAGCAAGATCAAGACAACTTCTGCAAAGATCACATGGAAGAAGGTATCTGATGCAGATGGATATATGATCTACCGGAAGCAAGGCTCCGGCAAGAAGAAACTTATAAAAACGGTGGGTAAGAATGCATCTTCTTACAATGCGAAGAAGCTGAAGGCAGGAACCAAATACACTTATAGTGTATGTGCTTATAAGAAGTCAGGAAACTCTAAGATAAAGGGCAAAGAGAAGAGTAAGGCATTTGTAACAAAGCCATCAAAGGTAAAATCAGTAAAGACGACAGCGAAATCAAAGGCATGTAAGATAAGCTGGAAGAAGGTAGCCGGTGCCAGTGGATATCAGGTATATATGGCAACCTCAAAGAAAGGCAAGTATAAGAAGATCGGCGATACAAAGAAGCTGAATCTGACAAAGAAGAGCCTGAAAAAAGGAAAGACATATTATTTTAAGGTCAGAGCATACAAGACTCTGAATAAGAAAAAAACATATGGTGCATATTCCGTTAAAGTAAAAGCGAAGATCAAATAAGCGGGAAATAAAAAAGAAACAGCCATTGATGAAAAAGAAGCCGGATCCATAAACGGATCCGTTTCCAACGCATCGATGGCTGGTTTGTTATGGGTGAAATTATAAATATTATTTTGGCTGCTGATATGGAAGACAGGTTAAATGAATTCTGTAAAAAATGTATCTGCCATATGTTCCAGAAATTCAATGACTGCATCATATGGAAAAATCTCAGCACGGGTGACGGAAGCTTCCGGGGCAGGTGACGGATTCTGAGTAATGTATGACTGCAGAGCTTTTGTGATCTGTGATGGATCCTCCGGCCGGCATTCTGTAATATGTACAAGCTCCGGCTGATAAGTGCTTTGTTCCGGTATATATGGATGAAAGTCCTTTAGAAGACGTGGATTGATCCTGTCATATTCTCCATAAAAGTACCGGTCAGAGAAAAATTCTGCCAGAGGAATCTTTTTTTCCGGTTGGGAGGAAATGTGAACATACAAAGGTTGTCTTGTATCAAAACAGGTATTCCCTGCTGGATCTTCTATAGTGAAATATTCCGGCCAGAAATCAGTCACATAATGAGTATCCAGATGGAGATGTGCCAGGATGCCATAGTCAGCCGGTGACAATATCGCATCATCCGGGTAGAGGGCACGGATATGAGCAAGCTCCGGATATTTTGTGATCAGGTTCTTCTGCCATGCCGGGCGGAAATGCGTTTTTTCTTTATTATCCGTGATATCCGGCAGGATACAGCCGAGGAGAAACTGTTCAGGGGCGGCTTTTATTACCGACAGATGGGAATCTGCCGCAGAAGTTACACCTGTATTTATTTTATTGATTATCATTTCACCCTCGATCAGATGCATCAGAAAATCGGGCATGCGACTTAAACCTCCTGTAGATCATAAGTTAAAGAAATAATAGTGACTTTTAATGGGGATGTCAAGCCGGAGAAAAGAATATTGACGTATGACAAAAAAGAATATAAAGTTAGCGTTAGAAACAAAGGATCGAAAAGAAAGAGGAGGTACTTATGGGAACAAAGATCTGTCCGGTATGTGACGGGAAAGTAAACAGTATTAATTTTTGCAAAACCTGTAAACGGTTTGTGACACCGATAGAAACCAGTCATACCTTTTATCTGAACGAAAGACGAGAGCTTGAAGATTATCAGAGAGAGTATCAATATAGTAGGGATGTATCGGACTACAGTGCGGACAAACCTGAAGTTGAGGATGAAGTAACAGATTGCCATGATGAGTTTGAAACCGAGCTTCCGAAATGGGCGAATCGTACTCCAACATCGGCAAAACCTATACCGAATCCGGATACGACCTATACGACAAAGAAGAAATCGAAAAAAGCAGAGGGCGTGATCTCTGGTCTGCTTTTTCTGGCTGCAATTGGAGTATGTTTCCGGATGAGCAGTTTGTGGGACGTATGGCAGCAGTACCGGGATGAGCAGGAGCTGCAGGACTCTCTGGATGAAATGCATGAGATGATGGATGAACAGGATGAGAAAAACTATGTAGATGAGAACGGATACAGCTACCGCTATATCTATCAGCCGGGAGAAACCACGGATTATGGGACAGGCAGTCTGGTTGGCTTATCGGCCGATGAAGTGTACGACCGGGGAGAAGCCTGTGATGGTGTGGCTCATTATGAGGGTGTCACCGGTGATGAGCTGGAGGCTGATTTTTTACAGAATGCGGAGAAAGATGACATTTTATTTGAAGATACAAGTACAGGAACTGCCGGAAATCTGAGTTTGTATGAATACTCGTATCAAAATGGAGATACATTTACATACTATAATAAAGAAAAGTATATTTCAGATGACGAATATGGCATTGATGTGAGCATAAACAGTGATCTGAATACACAGGCGATCCACTCTGTCCGTATATGGCAGTATCCTCCGGATGTCGATGATGGTTTCTGTCTGGATCAGATCTATGAAGATCTGGTAATGGCACTTGGGGATGAAACGCTTCAGGGCGATAGCCTGGAACGGACAACAGAGATGATCCGCTCCTATCAGGAAAAGGAGTATTCTGCGGATGATTCCAGCGCAAATTATACAGACCTTCAGATTGGAAAATGGAGCCTGACGATCAGCAGAGGAGAAACCTCTCTTGGTATTGCGATGGACTATCTGGGTGAATAGAAAGGTTAAATCTTCATGAACAAAAGCGGTACCATCTTGAAAGCCGGGAAAAACGTGGTTATAATGGATGCGAAATTGCCGGAAATATATACAAAAGAAGAATACAGCAGACAGGCTGTATAAAAAGGAGGTTCTGATTGGACAACAATTTACCTGATAACAGTAATAACAACAATAATAACAGCAATAACAATAATAATGGAAATAAAGGAAGAAACAACCGCTCGATCATGGTGATCCTGGTTATTTCCATTTTACTGACATTTTTATTCTGGCGCGTATTTGACCGGGTGTCATCCGGCAGGGAAGAGGAAGTCACATATGGTCAGTTTATCGAGATGTTAGATAAGGGCGAGGTTGGTTCCGTAAAGATCTACGGAAGTAAGATCGTATTTGAAAATAATGCCGATGATAAGGTGATCAGTAAGACGAAATATACTGCAACCAGAATATCGGATGACAGTCTGGCAGAGAAGCTTCGTCAGGCAAAGACCAAATATGGAACAGAATATGAAGGTGTAGATGAAAGCGGAAGTGCCATGGTTGGCACGATCATTTCTTACATTGTAATGATCGTTGCATTCTATCTGCTGTTGTCGATGATCATGAAGCGAAGCGGTGGTGTAGGAAGAGCCAATGCGAAGATCTACGTTGAGAAGAAAACAGGCGTTACCTTTGCGGATGTAGCCGGTGAGGAAGAGGCTAAGGAATCTCTGACAGAGATGGTCGATTTCCTGCACAATCCAAAGAAATATCTGGATATCGGTGCGAAGCTGCCAAAAGGTGCACTGCTTGTCGGTCCTCCGGGAACCGGTAAGACCCTGCTTGCAAAAGCAGTGGCAGGTGAAGCAAATGTGCCATTCTTCTCTATGTCCGGTTCCAGCTTTGTAGAGATGTATGTCGGTGTGGGTGCTTCCCGTGTCAGAGATCTGTTTAAACAGGCGACACAGATGGCACCATGTATTATATTTATTGATGAGATCGATGCAATTGGAAGAAGCAGAGATTCCAGGCATGGCGGAGATTCCGAACGGGAGCAGACCCTGAATCAGCTTCTTGCAGAGATGGATGGCTTTGATACATCAAAGGGTATTGTAATCCTTGCAGCAACGAATCGTCCTGAGGTGCTTGATAAGGCACTTCTTCGTCCGGGACGATTTGACCGCAGAGTTATCGTAGAGAAGCCGGATCTGAAGGGAAGAATCGATACACTGAAGGTTCATTCCAAGAATGTCAAGATGGATGAAACGGTTGATCTTCATGAACTGGCACTTGCAACTTCAGGTGCGGTTGGTGCGGATCTTGCAAATATTATAAATGAGGGAGCGCTGGCCGCTGTCAGAGATGGCAGAAGTCTTGTTTCCCAACAGGATCTGATCGGTGCGGTAGAGGTTGTATTTGCCGGAAAAGAGAAAAAGGATCGTCTGCTCAGTAAAGAAGAAAAGCAGATCGTTGCTTATCATGAAGTCGGACATGCATTGCTTGCAGCACTCCAGAAGCATACGGAGCCGATCCAGAGGATTACGATCGTTCCAAGAACCATGGGTTCCCTTGGTTATGTATGGCAGGTTCCTGAAGAAGAGAAATATCTCGAATCCAAGAAAGAACTGGAAGCAGAGCTTGTAACCCTGCTCGGCGGACGTGCTGCAGAAGAGTTGAAATTCGACTCCGTGACAACAGGAGCATCAAATGATATCGAGAAGGCGACCAAGACAGCCAGAGCCATGATCACCATGTATGGTATGTCAGATAAATTTGGCATGGTGCAGCTTGAATCAATAGAAGGACAGTATCTGGACAGAAATCTTGCCCTTCAGTGTTCCGATGAAACTGCAACCAAGATCGATAAGGAGATCCGTGATATGCTGCGAGATTCCTATAATAAAGCAAAGAAACTTTTGTCTGCCCATATGGCAGCCCTGGATTCCATCGCCAGCTTCCTTATAGAACATGAAACGATCACCGGCAAAGAATTCATGTCGATTCTTGCTCAGGTGGAACCACAGAGATAGGAATGTAACACCGTACCCAGTCTGGCATATTACACAACTATTATTCCGCAAGGCGCTTGCGCTCTATTCCTCGGCGTAGCGGTACATAAAGTTGCAAAAGACGCAACTTAAGTACCGACGCTCGGAAAGGCTTGCTTCATAACAGTGTGTGATATATCAGACTGGGGACGGTGTTTTTGATATATCTTGTGGATCAGCATAGAAATGGTCTATTAGCAAAAAAGTGGACATTTTGTTAATCCGATAATGCTTTATAGGATATAGGTGATCGATTTATGCAGTTGAGAAAGAAAAAATCATTAACACTATAGGTATTATACACTGTTATGAAGCAAACCTGCCCGAATGTCGGTCCTTGATGAGCTGCCGAAGGCAGGGAGTCTAGTACCGTTACATGAGGGTAGAGCGAGAGCGTTTTGCGGAATAATAGTTGTATGATACCTATAGTATTAATGACTTTTAAAAAGTATAACTGCGTAAATCGATAGAATACCTATATAAAGCATTATCGGTCGTATTGAAGCTGGTCGAGGTTTTTGCCGTAGGCAGGGAGAAAGTCGGACAGAAAGCGTTCAACCTCCGGAAGGTCGGCAGCAAGCTTGTCGACAGCGGCCTTTGTGGATTCATAGGCGCTGGAGAATTCCGGATTGCCGACAGAGGTTTCTTCCATGCATTTGATAAGAGCAGACAGTTTATCTGCCGCTTTTACAAGCTTCCAGATATATTCATCTCCGGACTGGCGGAAGAAGAGTGGTTCATACTGTGGTTTCATTTCATCCGGCAGTTTGTTTAACAGCTTGTAGCAGGCTGTTTTCTCGATCATTTTAAAGGATTCCTTGATAGCATCGTTATAATACTTGACCGGTGTCGGCATATCACCGGTTATGATCTCTGAAGCGTCATGGTATAGTCCGATCAGAGCAGCCCGCTCCGCATTCAGATCCTTTTCATAATAGGTATTGCCGATCACGGCAAGTGCATGAGCGATAATGCTGACTTCCAGACTGTGCTCACACAGATTTTCTTCTCTGGTATTCCGCATCAACGCCCAGCGGTCGATGTATTTCATTCTCGAAATCATAGCAAAAAAATTATATTCCATCTTTATCTCCTTATTAAATAATTGTGAATATATCTGCAAAAAAATAAGAAAGTAAATTATATTTGGACAGTTTGACTTACCAAAACAGGGGCATTTGAGTCCGCCGGTACTCATATTTCGTACTTAGTGAGTGCTTGCACGAGCTTAGAACGAAAGCGCACCCCTGTGGTGTGATGGTGCATTAGTAGCATCTTAGTACCGCTGCAGGAGTAACTGAGACCTTAGCGAGGCTTAGCCGAGGTTAGTTCGAAGTTACACAGAGTGGAAACGAGTGGGAACGTCCCCTGGTTGGTAAGGTCAAAAGTGTCCAAATATATTATGCCATTTCCATCTTTTGCAGATATATTCACAGGTTAGCTCACTCCTTGTGGAAAAATCCGTACACCGCTTCGGCGGCATTCCGGTTCATGGATGGCGCCTGCATCAGTTCTTCGATGGATGCCTCTCGGATCCTTGAAATATCCTTGAAGTACCCCATCAGATCCTTTCGTCTGGCAGGACCGATGCCCGGTATATCCTCAAGGATAGAATGTACCTGAGATTTGCTCCTGAGGCTTCTGTGATATTCGATGGCAAAACGGTGGGCTTCGTCCTGCAAACGGGTAACCATGTCAAATGCCTGTGTATTCTTTGGAAATTCCACTTCTTTATTGTTATAATACAGTCCTCTGGTCCGGTGGTAGTCATCCTTTACCATACCGCAAACCGGAATATTCAGATGCAGTTCGTCAAGAACCTCCAGGGCAATGTTGACCTGTCCCTTACCACCATCCATCATAAGGATGTCAGGATAGACTTTAAAACGTTCATCGGTAAATCGTCTTGTCAGAACCTCGCGCATACTGGCGTAGTCATCCGGTCCGTCGATCGTTCTTAATTTGAATTTGCGGTATTCATTGGGTCTGGCTTTTCCATTTTCAAAGACCACCATCGAAGCAACCGAATGGTAGCCGCTGATGTGCGAGATATCGAAGGCTTCCAGCCGTTTGGCAGATGGGACACCGATCAGTTCTGCCAGTTCCTTTGCAGCACCTTCTGTTCGAGCCTGCTCCCGTTTCAGCTTTTCAGTATCCTGTGTCAGAACAAGAAAAGCATTGTCACGCGCAAGCTTTAACAGCTTAGCTTTGTCACCTTTTTGAGGTGTGAGGATGTGTACCAGATTTCCCCGTCGTTCGCTTAAGTATTGTTCGATCAGCTCCTGCTCATTTACTTCATGCTCCAGAATGATCTCCTTAGGGAGAAATGGAGTAGAAGCGTAATACTGTTTTAAAAATGCAGCCATAATATCTCCATAAGATTCCGACTGCACACCGGTCATATGAAAATGTTCTCTGCCGATCATCTTGCCGTTTCGGATGAAAAAGACCGAGATAACGCCTTCGTTCATGTTGTTGGTAGCCATCGCGATCACGTCACGGTCATCGGTTGTTGTGTTGTCAACACGCTGCTTTGATGCGATGTGCTTGATGCTTTCGATCAGATCACGAACCTCTGCCGCCTGTTCAAATTCCATATCGGCTGCCAACTGTTTCATCTTTTCTTCCAGTTCTTTTACCGTCTGCTGGTGATGCCCGGTCAGAAAATGGATTGCCTGTCCCACCTGTCTGCTGTAGTCCTCTTTTGAGATGTAACCCTGACAGGGAGCCTTGCACTGTCCGATGTGGTAATACAGACATGGACGATCCAGCCCTGTTTCCTGTGGCAGCTTTTTGTTGCAGCTTCGCAGATGATATAGTTTTTTTAACAGATCAATGGTATCCTTGACAGCACCTGCATTCGTATAAGGACCAAAATATCTGGCGTGATCCCGGTGCATCTGATGCGAGAACAGAATACGAGGGAAATCCTCGTTGACTGTGATCTTGATGTATGGATAGCTTTTGTCATCCGTAAGCATTGTATTGTAGTGCGGACGGTGTTCTTTGATCAGATTACATTCCAGCACCAGTGCTTCAATTTCAGATTCGCAGATGATATATTCAAACCACGCGATGTGGCCGACCATTTTTTCGATTTTAGGTGAGCGTTTATATCCTGACTGAAAATACTGGTGTACCCGGTTATACAGATCAATGGCTTTGCCGACATAGATGATTTCATCGGTCTTGTTATGCATCAGATAGACACCCGGTGTATGAGGCAGTTTTTTTAATTCTTCTTCAAAATTAAACATACTTTGAATTCATATCCTTTCCGCTGCGTATTCTAAAAACAGCAGATTCACACATAAAAATCAGTATAACATAAGATTCAGAAAACAGGTGGCTTTTTTCCTGAAAAAATAAATTGATGAATTGACGATAAATAGGTTGTAGAATATAATGAAACAAGAACTGAAACTAGGGAAAACAGGAGGAGAAGATGGTTTATAGTATAACAGTATCCAAACTCATAGAGAAAATGAATCTGAAGAATTATACACCGGAGATCGATACCGATAAGGTGCTGATCCAGGATCCGGGTATGAACCGCCCGGCGGTACAGTTTGGAGGATTCTTTGAACATTTTGATGCAGGACGTATCCAGATATGCGGAAATGTAGAACATGCCTATATTGCGGCGATGCATACAGAGGAAGAAAATATCAAGATCATAAATGAATTTTTCTCATATAAGCCGCCGTGTCTGATATTCTGCAGAGATCTGGAACCATATGAATTTATTATAGAAGCAGGAAAGAAACACGGAGTGCCTGTCCTCACATCAAGTGCTGTTACATCTGCATTTGTTCATGAGGTAGATCGTTGGCTCCATGTAGAACTGGCACCAAGAATATCCGTACATGCTGTACTGGTCGATGTATACGGCGAAGGTGTTCTGATCATGGGTGAGAGTGGTATCGGTAAATCGGAGGCTGCTCTGGAGCTGATCAAGAGAGGGCACCGTCTGGTTGCAGATGATGTGGTTGAGATCAAGAAGGTCAGTGATGCGACGCTGGTTGGACGAGCACCGGATATTACCAGACATTTTATCGAGCTGCGTGGTATTGGAATCATTGACGTAAAATCACTGTTTGGTGTAGAATGTGTAAAGCTGGATCAGAACATCGATCTGGTCATCAATCTGGAAGAGTGGAGCAAGGATACGGAGTATGACCGTCTGGGACTGGAAGACCAGTACACGGAATTTCTTGGAAATAAAGTCGTAAGTCATAATATTCCGATCCGTCCGGGCAGAAATATCGCGATCATTGTTGAATCTGCAGCGGTTAACCATAGACAGAAGAAGATGGGATATAATGCGGCACAGGAATTATATAACAGAGTGACGCAGAATATCATGAAGGGCAATGCAAATAAGGAGGAGCAGTAGAAAAATGGCAAACTATGTATTTGGAGTAGATATTGGAGGAACAACCGTAAAGATCGGTCTGTTTACAACACAGGGTGAGATGGTTGAGAAATGGGAGATCACAACAAGAACAGATGAAGGCGGAAAATATATCTTAAGCGATATCGCAGCATCTGTTGAAGATAAACTGGCAGAGAAAAGGATCGAGAAGTCTGATGTAGCAGGTGTTGGAATGGGTGTTCCGGGTCCTGTAAAGGCAGACGGCACGGTTATCAAATGTGTAAACCTTGGATGGGGAATCTTCAATGTAGAAGAAGAACTCAGCAAATTATTAGACCTTCCTGTAAAAGCCGGAAATGATGCAAACATGGCAGCGCTCGGTGAGATGTGGCAGGGCGGCGGAAAAGGCCATAAGGATATCGTAATGGTAACACTTGGAACCGGTGTCGGCGGCGGTATTATTTTAAATGGAAAGATGCTCGCGGGAACCAACGGTGCAGGCGGTGAGATCGGACATATTTGCGTAAATGACGACGAGACAGAAGTATGCGGATGTGGTAACAAGGGCTGTCTGGAACAGTATACATCAGCAACCGGTATCGTTCGTATGGCAAAGATCATTTTAAATACAACAGACAAGCCATCCAAGCTTCGTCAGATCCAGTACATTTCAGCAAAAGAGATCTTTGATGCAGCAAAAGAAGGTGATGAGCTTGCAGCAACACTGGTAGAAAATCATGGAAAGGTTCTTGGAAAAGCACTTGCCCAGATCGCATGTGTAGTAGATCCTGAAATCTTCGTAATCGGTGGTGGCGTATCCAGAGCAGGAGATATCCTGATCGATACAACTGCAAAATATTTTGCACAATATGCATTTCATGCATGCAGACAGACCAAGTTTGCACTTGCTACACTTGGTAACGATGCGGGTATGTATGGTGGTGCGTGCAGTATACTGAATCAGTAAAAGTATTAAGTAAACTATGTGTAAATTACATAAATCGGGTTGAAACGCCCTGAAAATTCTATACATTTTTAATATTGAATTCTAAAAGCCTTTAATGTATGATATTGTGTGGTAGTGTTTGAGATTTTGAGAAATCAACTGGAACAGCATGCAAAACCTTATGTTAAAGGCTTTGTTTTGTCTATCAGGTTTATAAGATTCTTGAGAATCCGGAATAAAAACAGGTCAGGAGTTTAAAATTATATGACATCGTTTTATGAGAGCGCAGCAGCGATCACAGGAGAAAACAGAATAAAAACAAAAGAACCTTTGAACCGATATACAACCTTCCGGATCGGTGGAAAAGCAGATTTTATTGCTGAACCGGAGAAACCGGAGCAGATCGCAGAGCTTGCAGACCTCTGTAAAAAGGAAAAAGTTCCGTTTTTTATTATGGGAAATGGAAGCAACTTACTGGTATCAGATGATGGCTATCATGGAATGATCATTCATATAGCAGATGGAATGTCTAGGATCACGGTGGAAGGAACAAGGATCACTGCGCAGGCAGGTGCATCCCTGATTAAAACTGCGGTAACAGCAAAACAGCACGGACTGACCGGAATGGAATTTGCATCTGGTATACCGGGTAGCGTTGGTGGTGCTGTTTATATGAATGCAGGAGCATATGGCGGAGAGATGAAGCATATTATCACATCTGTAAAGGTGCTGGATCAGGATGGACAGATCTATGAGATCGCGGGTGCAGATATGGAATTCGGCTACCGACACAGTAAGGCAGAACAGGATGGCCTGGTTGTGCTGGAAGCTGTAATTGAACTTCAGACCGGAGATATGGATAAGATAGATGAAGAGATGAAACGGCTGGCAGAAGCGAGAATCTCAAAGCAGCCACTGGAATATCCGTCGGCAGGATCGACTTTTAAACGACCGGAGGGATATTTTGCAGGAAAACTGATCATGGATGCGGGACTTCGCGGTTATACTGTAGGAGGAGCTCAGGTATCAGAGAAGCATTGTGGTTTTGTGGTGAACAAAGGCGGCGCAACGGCGGCTGATGTTATGCAGTTGGTAGACGATGTAAAGAAAAAAGTAAAAGACAGTTCCGGTGTGGATCTGGAGCTTGAGATAAAGACACTGGGGGCATTCTAGGATGAGATTTGTAATTGTGACAGGAATGAGCGGCGCAGGAAAGACAACAGCGATGAAAACGCTGGAGGATGCAGGATACTTCTGTGTGGATAATCTTCCAATCCAGCTTATTAAGCGTTTTGCGGAAATTGCATATGATGAACAGATTCAAGTTGATAACGTGGCGATCAGTGTCGATATCCGGAGTGGAAGAGCGTTAAGCCAGTTGAATGCCTGCTTAAATGACATGAAAGAAAATGGATACCAGTATGAGATCCTGTTTATGGAATGTTCAGATGAGAAACTGGTAAAACGGTTCAAGGAAACAAGAAGGAATCATCCATTATCTGCAAAGAACGGAAGGATCATAGATGGTATCAAAAAAGAAAGAGAACTGATTGGCTTTATCAAGGATGAAGCCGATTATATCATAGATACAACGAATTTGTTGGTTCGGGAGTTTAAATCTGAACTGGATAAGATCTTTGTGCAGAATATGGAATATGGGAATTTTATCATTACCATTATGTCATTTGGCTTCAAATATGGAATCCCAAGAGATTCGGATATTGTGCAGGATGTAAGATTCCTGCCAAATCCTTATTATGATGAAGAATTGAGACCACTGACCGGAAATGATAAGGTGATTCAGGATTATGTCATGAATTGTAAGGAAGGACCGGAATTTCTGGATAAATTTATAGATCTGGTACAGTTCCTGATTCCGAATTATATTAAAGAAGGCAAGAACCAGCTTGTTATCTCGATCGGCTGTACCGGTGGCAAACACCGTTCTGTAACGATCGCGAATGAAGTATATAGTCGTCTGCAGAAATCCACATACACTGTGAGAATATATCACCGTGATATCGGAAAAGATGCAGTCGTAAAGAAATTGTAGAACAGGAGTGAGACATATGTCCTTTTCCTCGGAAGTAAAAGCAGAACTTGCGAAGAATATCAGCAGTGCCAGACACTGCAGGATCGCAGAGCTTTCAGGAATGATGTCGATGGTGGCAGATGTATGGTACAGGAATGGTTCACTCTTTAAACTCTGTATAACGACAGAACGCAGTATTATAGCAAAGACGATGGCAGCTTTGATCAAGGTATTATTTGATATCCGTATGGAATGTTCCGTAAAAAGAACCGGGAGCAACAGCCGAATCTACCGGATGGTGTTAGATCAGCAACAGGAGATCGAACGGATGATGCAGACACTGAAGCTCTCGCCTGATTTTGGGATATCTCAGAATGGCGTAGCAAAGGTAAGCTGTCAGGATATGACAGTCAACCGGATGGTTGTGCAGCAGCAATGCTGCAAACGGGCATTTATCAAAGGTGTATTTATGACATCCGGATCGGTCAGTGATCCGAAGAAAGGATATCATCTGGAGATCGTCTGTAATAATGAGGATCGTGCCGGAATGATCGGGAAGATCATGGCGGAGCTTGATATCGAAAGCCGTGTCATTGCCAGAAAAAAGTATAGTGTCTGTTATATAAAGGATGGAACCATGATCGTTGATATGTTGAACATCATGGGCGCTCACATTTCTTTAATGAATATGGAAAATGTGAGAATATTAAAAGATATAAGTAATAATGTAAACCGCAGGGTAAATTGCGAAGCAGCGAATCTGAATAAAACAGTCAGTGCGGCTGTCCGACAGATCCAGGATATCAATTATGTGATAGAAACAAGAGGTATCACATATCTTCCGGATAATCTGCGGAGTCTTGCAGAACTCCGGCTGGAAGAACCGGATGCGTCGCTGAAAGAATTAGGCGAGATGATGAATCCTCCCATTGGAAAATCGGGAGTCAATCATAGATTAAGAAAAATAAGTGAAATAGCAGAAGACCTAAGACAAAAGTCGTATGTGTAGGAGGAAAAAATGTTAGAAAGAACAGTTAAGGTAGCCATGACCGAAGGAACCGAAGAAAGACCAGTGGCAGTGCTTGTACAGATCGCAAGTCAGTATGAGAGCCAGATCCATCTTGTATCAGATGACAAAAAAATCAATGCCAAGAGCATTATGGGCATGATGAGTATGGGATTTACAGAAGGACAGGAGATTACGGTCATTGCAGATGGAAAAGATGAAGCAGCAGCAGTAAAGGAGATCTCAGAATATCTGACAGCGAATGCATAAAATCTTCTGTTAATTAATTGGTGTTTTTATTGCACGCTTTGGTTGAATGTGATAAAATCAGATTATTAATGGATATGTGTCATCGGAGGAAGCAGATATGGGATTTTTTGATGGGATTTTTAAGAAAATACCTTTCGTGTCCAGATTCTCGAAAAAGAAAGCGCCGGTTAATAATGTAGAGTTACAGTATAACAAGGCTATGAATCTTATGGATAATGGTGATTCTGAAGAATCTGTTAAGATACTGGAACAGGTTGCAGATATCGGTATTATGGATACCCAGTACAAATCATATGGAGATGATGCCCTTCTCGCACTTGCTGAGTTTTATGAAAAGGGTGTTTACCGCAACGCAAAAATAAATGTAGATATGAACAAGTCTACAAAATACTACGAGAAGTATGTGAATCAGAACCGTGATGGTGATGTGATATACAAGCTTGCTAAGATGATGCTGGAAATCCAGAATTTTTCAAAGGCAATCAAGTACTTCGAGATGGCAGCAACGGATTATGGTATCAAGGCAGCATACATGAGCCTTGGTTCTATTTATGAAAGCGGTCTGAACCGGATTGATGAATATGGAAATAAGAGTGATTTCGTTGTTCCTGTTGATCTGGAAAAGGCAATGCAGTGGTATAAGAAGCTTGCTGATGCCGGTGATGCAAAGGCAAGGGCATCTTATGAGCGCGTGTTATATGCAAGCACACATGAAGATAGTCTGGAATTTGAGGAAAAAGATAAGCTGTATACGGAGATTTCCCAGAGAAGAAAAGAAAAGGGAAAAGAGCCACGATATAAGGTGATCGAGGCATCCAGGTTACAGTATCAGTATTCCTATGTACACAATCAGGTGGAAGGATATATCCACAAACTTCCAAAAGACTGGGTAAAGACGATTAATGAGTCAACCGGTGAAGAATATTACGCACCAAGCCTTACATATAAAGACTTTGCAATCTATGTTTATTATGACAGTATACCAAAGGATTCTAAGAAGACGTTGGAAAACTATCTGAGATATTGTAATGATGCATTTGACGAAGATTTACAGTTGAAAGCATATATTACAGAGTATGCAGATGGTATCTGCACGACATACTACCATAAGGATATGGAAAAGGGTATTGTTTCATTTGCGTTCTATCAGGGAAGACGACTGGCATGTATGCGTTTCGTATGTGCAACGATGGAGATCATTGAACAGTACGAGGAGATTATCTTCGAGGTAGCAAACTCATTTGCATTTATTGATCCGACACTGGTCAGTGAAGAAAGTGCAAACCGGAGAGATATGCAGTATTACAATGAAGCAATCTACTGTTACTATCTGGAAGATTATGAAGGTGCCATGAAGGCTGCAAAGCAGGCACTGAAGTTTGGAAGCATCAAAGCAAGTTATCTGCTTGTAGAGCTATACTATGATGAGGACAGCCCATACCGTGATCTGGAAAAGACGATTAGTTATGCAAAGCAGTTGTTTGAAGCGACGAAGGATCCGGAACTTGCGTTCCTGATTGGTAATGTATACGATCAGCAGATGAAAGATTACATGAAAGCTTTGAACTGGTACGAGAATGCAGAACGGCTGGGACATAAGCGAGTTGCATTCTATCTGGGACGTATTTATTATTATGGATTACTCCGTACCAAGAGAGATGGAAGAAAGGCTCTGGAATATTTCAAGAAGGCAAGAGAGAACGGTATACCGGAAGCAGAAGGTTATATCAAGGATCTTGAGGAATTGAAGGGTGAAGATCTCCAGACGGCCGTTGAGAAATGGGAAAGAGCGGTTCAGGCAGGAAGTGAATCTGCAGCAATTAAGATCGCAATGATGAAACAACAGCAGATTTTCTATATAGCAACGCCGTACGAGATTGAGAAAGCATATCTGGAAGCACTTGGACTTGGAAGTGCCAGAGCAGGATATGAACTTGGACGTATCTATCAGCTTCAGGAGAAACAGGAAAACTATAAGGGCGAGATCAAGAGTATCAAGTATTTTGAGAAAGCCTTTAATGCGAACTTTGATGATTGGGATAAGGAAAATCTGTTCAGAGTTATTAATTACAAGGTTGAAAAGGGACTCGATAACGAAGAGGCTATCAAGCTCTATATCGAAAATGCAAGTATGGGTTACGTTCCGGCTATCGAAAAGCTGTTTGAACTGGTTCCGTTTACAACACAGCAGATCTGGAGTTTGTATGATGCACTGATCGAGCTGGCAGAGACTGGTGATGAGACTGCTATCGTAGCGATGAACAAACTGGAAATGCATTATGTAGATCTGATTATCCGTGAACCGGGTAAGGGACAGAAGATTGTGGAGAACAAGTTTTTCCGCTTATGTGTTCCAAAAGAATGTTCAGCAACGATCAATGATGAAGGCGGTACGATCAAGCTTGCCGATTCTGTTGTTGAATTTGCGGTGGCTGAGATGCCTGTCAATGCGACAGCAGAGCAGGATTATCTGAAGATTTATAAACTGATTGTATCAGAATATCTGCCAGATGAGAATGCAGAGGTTATTATTGCGAACTCCAGAATGATCGGTTCTGCGATCAGAAGTTCGAAGGATAACATCCATACATACAGTATTCTTTTGATCAGCTCAAAGAATCAGTATATCTTTAAGCTTAGTTCGAAGGACAGACGGGAGATGATGCAGTTCAAAGATGTATTGAACACGATTGCAAAATCTCTGGTTGAGACTGGTGAGATCTACAAAGCAACAGGTGAAAACAGAAAGAACATTGGTCTTGCATTCCTTCTTAAGGCAAATGAGAATGGATTCCTTTCGATAGGAAAAGATGCTTAATAGAATTTAGAACAATATGTTTTAAAGCAGTATCTTGCCCGGAGAATAATTCTTCGGGCAAGTGTCTGTTGAAGCAGCATGTAGAAATGACAAATGTGTTTGTCGTAGAGGTGAGTACAAATGTTTAGAAATATCATGAACAATCTGGCAACATGGTATGAGATTGGAGAAAATAAAGCAGCACTCATTAGAGGAGGAAAGTTTGTAGGAAAGACATGGGCAGCCCTTGATTTTGCTACAGGTTTTTTTGATGAACACATTCTTATCGATCTGGAGCAGTATCCGGATTTTTGTCAGTATATTTCAAAGGAGAGAAAGCCGGAGAAACTACATGCGAAATTAACAACTTCATTGGATAAATATGACTTTCAGGGAAAGTTATTGATTTTTGATAATGTACAGCTTAGTACAATGGCGGTTCCGAATCTGGTAGAATATGCCAGGGTAAGCAGCGGCGTGCGAATCTGTATGCTTGCAACAGTGAATGGAATGTTGCCGGGTGAAGCAGAATGCCAGGATGATCTCTTTGTGTATGAGTTAACGCCGATGACCTTTGATGAGTTTTTAAAGGCAGGAAAAGGCAGAAAGCTCTGGAAGTACATTGAGAACCAGAGACTGGAAGGATTGCCGGAGGAGGTACGGGCAAGCGTAGATACGATGCTGGATGCATTTTTAGTGACCGGGGGAATGCCGGAAGCGGTAAATGCATATTACAAAAATGAAAATTTTGAAGAAGTTGACGGTATTTTGCAAAAAACACTTGACAAGATGACCGAATATATAGTAAAAGTAACACCGAAGAAACTTTTAACAAAGGTGATGCTGATCTGGAACAGTATTCCTGTTCAGCTTACCAAAGAGAATAAAAAGTTTATGTACGGATACGTAGATCCAAAGGCGAGAGCCAGAGAGTATGAGTCGTCAGTTGACCATCTTGTACGGATCGGAGTTGTCCGTCAGGTGTACCGTGTAAAACATGGTATATTGCCACTTGCAGAGCAGGTGGATGAAAAGTCCTTTGAGATCTATCATTTGGATCATGGACTTTTAAGGATTATGGCAGGCATTCATTATTATGATATAGATCAGACCAATATCGTTGATACGATGGATGGCATGATAGCCGAGCAGTATGCGATGGAAGAATTATATGCGAATAAGAATATTGGCAGGTTGTTCTTCTGGATATCATCTGCAACAGCGAAGGTTGATTTTGTGTATGAAGGTGATGGTGAGGTTGTACCGGTTGATGTACAGACAGAGCCACATACGAAGGCACAGAGTTCCAAGGTGTTCAAGCAGAGATATAACAATGCAACGTCTATCAGAATTTCAACAGATGACATGTATATGAATAACGGACTTTTAAATGTTCCGCTATACGGCATCTGGAACTTTTAACAAACGCCGAAATAGCTCAGTTGGTAGAGCAACGCATTCGTAATGCGTGGGTCGAGGGTTCGAGTCCCTTTTTCGGCTTTGAACTTGAAACCGGAAAATCTTGTAAGATCAAGGTTTTCCGGTTCTTTTTATTGCTAAAAAACGTGTAGGTGTGCAAAAAGTGTGCAAAATTTTAAGAAAGTAATAAAGCAGAGGTATTATCCGTTTTTAATGGATGATAAAAATAATCGCAATTTTTCTCAGGTAACTGCTTTCTTGGGTGTTGGCAAAAAGGGCAAAATGAAATACAATAAAAAGATGGATAATATTTAGAATAAAATCGGAGATGAAACGTTTCATGAACATGAACTGGTATAAACATTTGAAAACGATCAACCATCATAAGTGGCTGGTTATGAAAAACTGCTTCCGGGTAGGCTTATATAAACAGGGACTGCTGCATGATCTGTCCAAATACTCATGGGCGGAGTTTTCAGTGGGTGTGAAGTATTATCAGGGAGACCGAAGCCCGAATGATGCGGAACGAGAGGATAAAGGCTATACAAGTGCCTGGCTGCACCATAAAGGAAGAAATAAGCATCATCTGGAATACTGGGTAGATTACAGCACCGATCATTCCGGTGCGTTAGCGGGCTGTAAAATGCCGGAAAAATATGTAGTTGAGATGTTCTGTGACCGGATTGCAGCAAGTAAGAATTATAATAAAGAGAAGTATAACGATTCTTTCCCATTGGAATATTTCAGAAAAGGTAAGGCTAGAAAGAATCATCTGCTCCATCCGGAAACGGATGCATTGCTTGAGAGTCTGCTGGTGATGCTGGCAGAAAAAGGGGAAGATTATACTTTTGACTATATACGGCGGGAAGTATTGCATAATAAAAAACCGAAGAAAAAATAGAAATAAGATCGTTATTGACAGTAACGTCAGACTGGAGAAAGTATACAAACGGAAGAGAGGCTGAAAAGCCGGAGGGATAAATATGGATTTTACACATTTACATGTGCATACAGAATATAGCTTGTTGGACGGCTCGGCGAAGATCAAGAGTCTGGTAAAGCGTGCGAAGGAACTGGGATATGATTCGCTTGCGATCACCGATCATGGCGTTATGTATGGAGTTATTGATTTTTATGAGGCAGCAAGGGCAGAGGGCATCAAGCCGATCATAGGCTGCGAGATCTATGTCAGTCCGGGATCACGATTTGACCGTGAGAATACCAGAGGCGAGGAACGATATTATCATCTGGTACTGCTCGCAGAGAACAATCAGGGATATAAGAACCTGTCTAAGATCGTATCCAGAGGATTTACGGAGGGCTTTTATTATAAGCCAAGAGTAGATATGGAAGTGCTGGAACAATACCATGAGGGCATTATCGCGCTTTCGGCCTGTCTGGCGGGTGAGGTTGCCGTCAATTTAAGAAAGAACAACTATGAAGGAGCGAAAGAGGCAGCACTCCGTCATTTGAAGATATTTGGAGAAAACAATTATTTCCTTGAGATGCAGGATCATGGGCTGGCAGAGCAGGCGACGGTAAATGCAGGTGTTATGCGGTTGTCCAAAGAACTGGGTATCCCGATGGTCGTAACGAATGATTCTCACTATATCCTTGCAGAGGACTGGGAGGCACACGATATCCTTCTGTGTATCCAGACAAACCGGAAGGTACATGAAGAAGATCGTATGCGCTATACAGGTGGACAGTATTATCTGAAATCCAAAGAAGAAATGTATGAGCTTTTCCCTTATGCGAAGGAGGCTCTTGCAAATACGCAGAAGATTGCAGACCGTTGTAATGTAGAGATCGTATTTGGCGAGCAGAAGGTGCCGGAATTTGATGTGCCGGATGGACTGACGGCCGAGGAGTATCTGGAAAAGCTCTGTATGGAGGGAATCAGGAAGCGTTATAACCCGGTAACACCGGAGTTGATGGAGCGTCTGACCTATGAGATCAATACGATCAAGAAAATGGGATATGTAGATTATTTTCTGATCGTATCGGACTTTATAAGATATGCAAAGGATCATGGGATTGCTGTCGGACCCGGCCGTGGATCTGCGGCAGGCAGTATCGTAGCGTATTGCCTTGAGATCACAAATATTGACCCAATCCGTTATAACTTACTGTTTGAACGATTTCTGAACCCGGAGCGTGTATCCATGCCTGATATCGATGTGGATTTTTGTTACGAGAGAAGGCAGGAAGTTATCGATTATGTTGTCCGTAAATATGGAAAAGAAAAGGTCGTACAGATCGTAACCTTCCAGACGATGGCGGCACGAAATGTTATCCGTGATGTTGGTCGCGCACTGGATCTCCCATATGCACTTTGTGATGCGGTAGCAAAGACGATCCCGATGGAGATCGGCATGAATATTGACACAGCTCTGAAGGTCAGCAAGGATCTGAAAGAGATGTATGAGGAAAATGCAGATGTCAAACAGTTGATCGATATGGCAAGAAAGTTAGAGGGACTTCCAAGAAATACCGGTATGCATGCGGCCGGTGTCGTGATCGGCAGAGATTCTATCGATGAATATGTACCGCTTGCAAGAGGCGGTGATGATTCGATCATCACCCAGTTTACAATGACAACGATCGAGCGATTAGGACTTCTGAAAATGGACTTTCTTGGACTTCGTACTCTGACCGTTATTCAGGATGCAGTAAAGTTTATAAAGCAGGAGACCGGAGTTGATATTGATATCGATCATATCGATTATGATGATAAAAAGGTATTCGAGTTGATTACGTCAGGTAAGACAGAGGGTATCTTCCAGCTTGAAAGTTCCGGTATGAAGAACTTCATGAAGGAGTTAAAGCCTCAGAGTCTGGAAGATGTCATAGCCGGAATCTCTCTGTACCGCCCGGGACCTATGGATTTTATTCCAAACTATATCAATGGTAAGGAACATCCGGAGAAGATTGCCTATGACGTGCCGGAGCTTCAGGAGATCCTGGAACCAACCTATGGCTGTATTGTATATCAGGAGCAGGTTATGCAGATCGTTATGAAGCTTGCCGGATATACACTAGGACGAAGCGATCTGGTGCGCCGTGCCATGTCAAAGAAGAAAGCAGATGTCATGGCGAAGGAACGCCAGTATTTCGTATATGGAAATGAAGAATTAGGAGTGCCGGGCTGTATCGCCAGAGGCATCCCGGAAGCAACTGCAAATAAAATCTTCGATGATATGACGGATTTTGCAAAATATGCATTTAACAAATCTCATGCAGCAGCATATGCGGTTGTTGCCTATCAGACAGCATTTTTAAAATGCTATTATCCGGTTGAATTTATGGCGGCGCTGATGTCATCAGTAAAGGATAACAGTTCCAAGGTGGCGGGTTATATTCAGTCCTGCCGCCAGATGGGAATCCAGATCCTGCCGCCGGATATCAATGAAGGCTACAGCGGCTTCTCAGCAGCCAAGGGTGCGATACGATATGGCATGTCAGGGATCAAGAGTGTCGGAAGTGCAGTAGTAGACCGGATTGTAGAAGAACGGGAGGCAAATGGACCGTATAAAGACATGAAGGACTTTCTGGTTCGTATGACACCGAAGGAGACCAATAAGAAGACGGTTGAAGCATTGATCCTTGGAGGTGCATTTGACAGCTTTGGTGTGAAGAGACGCCAGATGATGATGGCATATCCGATGATGATCGATGAAGTCTATAAAGAGCGGAAAAATTCATCTGCAGGACAGATGTCATTTGCAGAATTTTTTGGCGGTGAGTTTGCAGAAGCGGCAAAGACGAAATTCCCGGATGTAGAGGAATATGACGAGCAGGAGAAGCTGGCACTTGAGAAATCTGTGCTTGGTATCTATATATCCGGCCACCCGCTTCTTGATTATGAGAAACTGATGAGTGAGAAAACGGCATTTTCATCGGTGGATTTCATGATCGATGAGGAAGAAGGACGGGCAAGAGTTCCGGATCAGAGTATCTGTATTCTTGGCGGCATGGTAGCAGGTGTTACGGTGAAGTTGACAAAGAACAATCAGAACATGGCATTTGTTACGTTGGAGGACATGGTCGGACAGACGGAGATCATTGTATTTCCAAAGAAATATGAAGATTACCGGGAGAAACTGACGGCAGATAATAAGATCTTTGTAAAGGGTCGGGCGACGGTTTCAGAGGAGGACGCGAAGCTGATCGCGGAAGAGATCCTGACTTTTGATGAAGTGGCGGCAGGAAATGATTTCAGCCGTTATACTAACAGTGGCAGGATGAAGCCTCGCAGAGAAAATACAGGAAAACCGGAATTTACAGAGGGTGATCTGCAGGTCTGGGTATGCTTTGATGATAGAAAAGAATATGATGAGCTGGAGAAAGAGTTCCTGTCAATCCTGGAAGAATATAAAGGAAACTGTCCGGTATATATATTCATCAAACAGGAAAAGCAATACAAGAATATGGGAAGGGGCTTTATGGTAGACGGAGCTTCCGGTATCGTAGACCGGCTGAAGCTGGAATATGGTGTCAGCCGTGTAACCGTTCGTCCAAATAAGATGAAATAGCAGCGTTCGTGTCTGGATTGCTTACATGGCAGATCCTGAAGGATTGCTGGAAAAGAAAATGACAGGAGGATGCAGGTATGGAGATCATTACTGCAAATTCAAATCCTAAGATAAAGAATATCAACAAGTTAAATAAAAATGCGGCATTCCGCAAAGAAGAACAGGTATTTATAGTAGAAGGAAGCCGTATGTTCCGGGAACTTCCGGTTGACCGGGTAAAGCAGGTGTTTGTATCGGAAACGGCATATAGAAAATATGAAGCGGAGCTTTCTGTAAAAGGGATCACAGAACAGGACGGACGACTGGTTGTTGTATCAGACAGTGTGTTTCAGTCGATGTCACAGACGAAAACCCCGCAGGGACTTCTTGCTGTCGTGGATAGATATCATTACACGATGGATGATTTGATTTCTGTGATGGCTAAACATGAGGGTGGAAACACTTTTTTGGTGCTGGAATCCATACAGGATCCCGGTAATCTGGGTACGATCGTGCGGACAGCAGAGGCTGCTGACGTTACAGGTATTATCATTGGAGGGGATTCCTGTGATATATACAATCCTAAGGTGGTACGATCTACAATGGGAACGATCTTCCGGGTGCCATTTGTCTATGTGGATGATCTCATGGGTACGGTTGACCGGTTAAAGGAACATGGAATTGTTGTCTATGGGGCGCATCTGGACGGACAGGATCTGTACGCGGGAAAACTTGAAAAGAACAATGCATTCCTGATCGGAAATGAAGGAAACGGTCTGACCTATGAACTTTCTGCAAAGGCTGACCGCCTGATCCGTATTCCGATGGCAGGTCAGGTGGAATCCTTAAATGCTGCAATTTCAGCGACACTTCTTGCATATGAAGCATACAGGCAGCGAAAATGATCGGATAATAGACAAAACAAGACAAAAAAAGGCAGCATATCTTCTGGTATATAAGAATATATTTTATGGTATACATTCGAAGGGATATACCAGAAGGGAGAAAAAGCATGGAAAAAACATTAAACAATAACCAGGTGATCGTAGCGGGGGAGATCGCGTCAGACTTTACGTTCAGTCATGAGATCTTCGGAGAGGGATTTTATATGGTGGATCTTGTTGTCGCCAGACTGAGTGATACCTATGACGTAATACCACTTATGGTATCTGACCGGTTATTTGATGTAGAAAATTCCCATATTGGGGAAAAGGTGGTTGCAAGAGGACAGTTCCGTTCTTATAACAAACATGAAGAGACGAGAAACCGTCTGATCTTATCGGTGTTTGTCAGGGAGATATCGGTACTGGATGATGAGGAGGACGAAGCGGAAAACAAACCAAATCAGATTTATCTGGATGGTTATATCTGCAAGGAGCCGGTGTACCGTATGACACCACTTGGAAGAGAGATTGCAGATATTCTGCTTGCAGTTAACCGGGCATATGGCAAGAGTGACTATATTCCATGTATCTGCTGGGGCAGAAATGCAAGATTTGCAGGGAAGCTGAAGGTAGGAGAGCATGTTGCGGTCTGGGGCAGGATCCAGAGCCGGGAATATCAGAAACGGATCGGGAATGACCAGATCATCAGTAAGACGGCTTATGAGGTATCTGTCAGCAAAATGGAATGTCTGGAGTAGCACGGCAAAGGGACGGTAAAGCAATGAACAGGCAGGGAAAAGAAGTTGTTACATATTGACAGAAACAGACAGGAATGATATAGTAATTTTATCTAATGGAAAAAAGAAAATTCAGTAGAGGCGCGGTATTTATCAGTAAATATATGGATATATATGGAGGTAGATGATATGTGTTGAAAGGGGATACCGCCGAAGGAAGCAGTTATCCATAGGGCTGTAACCTGGTTGTGCAGCGAATAACTGTATGACTGTCATCGTCACAGATGGAGGGCTACTTTTTCAGAAAGTATATTATTTCTAAAGGTCGGCGCTCGCGTGCCGGCCTTTTATACTGTATAGAAGAAGTAAAATTGATTCCACGAGGATTTACAGGTTTTAGATTTTAAGGAGGAAAAATTTATGTCAATTTTTGAAGGTTCAGGTGTAGCGTTAGTAACACCATTTAAGGAGAATGGCGAGGTTGATTTCGATAAGATGAAGGAGCTTGTTGAATTCCATATTGCAAATGGTACAGATGCCATTATCGTATGTGGAACAACAGGTGAAGCATCTACATTATCACATGAAGAACATCTCGCATGTATAAAGGCATGTGTAGAATATGTAGATCACAGAATCCCTGTTATCGCAGGTGCAGGTTCTAATTGTACAGGAACAGCTATTTACCTTTCTACAGAGGCAGAGAGCTATGGCGTAGATGGATTACTGTTAGTAACACCATATTACAACAAGGCAACCCAGAATGGTCTGATCGCACACTTTACAGCTATTGCGAATTCTGTAAAGATTCCAATTATCTTATACAATGTACCATCCCGTACAGGATGTAACATTCAGCCGGAGACAGCAGTTACACTTGCAAAGACTGTACCAAATATCGTAGGTATCAAGGAAGCGTCCGGTAATATCGCACAGGTAGTTAAGCTTGCAAAACTGGCAGATGGCTGTATCGATATTTATTCCGGTAACGATGATCAGGTAGTACCACTCCTGTCATTAGGTGGAAAGGGTGTTATCTCTGTAACAGCAAATATTGCTCCAAGAGATGTACATGATATGGTTAAGAAATTCATGGACGGCGATGTAAAGGGAAGTCTTGATATCCAGTTAAAGACGATCGATTTGTGTGAGGCATTGTTCTGTGAAGTAAATCCAATTCCTGTTAAGAAAGCAGTTGAGCTTATGGGCTTATGCGGCGGAACAATGAGAATGCCATTAACAGAGATGGAGCCTGCACATGTAGAGAAGTTAAAGGCCGCAATGACAGCGTACGGCTTACTTTAGAATAAAAAGAAAATACAGATGATCCGGTAGAGGATTAGGCTGTATGATATAAACAAAGATGGACAGAAGGGATACAGGAATCTGTCTGTAGTATATAAAATCCCGCAGGTTCTGCGGGATTTTTGTTTAGTTTGCGGGTACTCAGCCAAAGCTCATGTCTGCATGAGAGATTTGGCGGCTGCTACGGCAGAATGAGAAAAACACAGGATAAATGGAGGAAAAGAAAATGGTTCGAATTATAATGCATGGATGTAATGGTAAGATGGGACAGGTGATCACAGGACTTGTAGCGGATGATCCGAATGCACAGATCGTTGCAGGCATTGATATCGCAGATAACAGAGATAACGGATATCCGGTATTTACAGATATTAAAAAGTGTGATGTGGCGGCAGATGTAATCGTTGACTTTGCAGCAGCAGTAGCAGTGGATGCACTTCTTGATTACAGCGTGGAAAAACAGATCCCGGTAGTTCTCTGTACAACCGGTTTAAGTGATGAACAGCTTGCAAAGGTAAAAGAATGCAGTGCAAAGGTTGCAATCTTAAAGTCAGCCAATATGTCACTTGGAATTAACACTTTGATGAAGCTGTTAAAGGATGCCGCAAATGTATTTGCACCGGCAGGCTATGATATCGAGATCGTTGAGAAGCATCATAACCAGAAGGTAGATGCACCATCCGGAACAGCGATAGCACTTGCGGATTCTATTAATGAAGCAAGAGGCGGAGAATATGAATATGTCTACGACAGAAGTCAGGTCAGAAAAAAGAGAGATAAGAAAGAGCTTGGTATCTCAGCCGTTCGTGGCGGAACGATTGTTGGAGAACATGAGGTCATCTTTGCGGGAATCGATGAAGTGATCGAGTTCAAGCATACAGCATATTCCAAGTCAGTATTTGCAAAGGGCGCAGTAGAAGCCGCAAAATTCCTGGCAGGAAAACCGGCAGGCATGTATGATATGGCAGATGTGATAGGATAGGAGAAACAATGAAACCAGAAAAGGTTGTATTATGTGCTAGTTCGAAGTACGAACAGAAATTTTATCTGAATGAGGAGTTTAAAGGACTTCCGGAAGAAATAAAAAAAGAATTAAAAATCATGTGTGTATTGTTTACAGAGGATGTAGGTGGTATACTGAGGCTTGAATTTGACCAGGAGGGAAGCCTGAATCTTGTAACAGAAGCATTTGATGAGGATTTGTTATATGATGAGATCGGATGTGAGTTGAAGATCAAGCAGTTACAGAAGGACAAGCAGCAGTTGTTTTCCAGTCTGGAATTGTTTTATAAGGTATTTTATCTGGAAGACTATTAGAGGTGAGAGATGCTATTTGCAATTGATGTAGGAAATACGAATATCACGATGGGATTATTTGACGGAGAAAAGTTAGAGAAGACATTCCGTATGACGACGGGAATATCGAGAACTTCAGATGAGTTTGGTGTATTTTTGGGAGAATTGCTTCGAATGAGAAATCTTCCGTTAGATGTAATTGATGAAGTTATTATTGCATCTGTAGTACCAAATGTGATGCATTCCCTGACAAATGGAATAAGAAAATATTTTAAGTTAGATCCTCTGATCGTGGAGCCTGGGGTAAAAACAGGTATTAATATTACGATTCCAAATCCAAGACAGCTTGGTGCAGACCGTATCGTAGATGCGGTAGCAGCGTACCATATGTATGGCGGACCTGTGCTGGTGATCGATTTTGGAACTGCAACCACATATGATCTGGTAAATGGAGATGGTTCATTTATAGCAGGTGTAACTTCACCGGGTATTCGCCTGGGTGCAAATGCATTATGGAGCGGAACAGCGAAGCTGCCGGAAATTGAGATCAAGGTGCCGGATACGGTACTGTGTAAGGATACGATCTCCAGTATGCAGGCAGGTGTATGTCTTGGCTATATCGGACAGACAGAATACATTGTAAAGCGTATGCGGAAGGAATCCGGCTTTGATAATATGAAGGTTGTTGCGACTGGTGGACTTGGTAAGATGATCTATGAGAATACCGACTGCATCGATACCTATGATCCGGATCTGACACTGTATGGTCTTCGAATTATTATGGATAAACAAAAACAGGCATAGGAGTATTTATGGATTTTACGAATAAACTTGTTTTAGCACCAATGGCTGGGGTATGTGACCAGCCATTTCGTTTGCTGGCGAAGGAACAGGGCTGCGATATTTTATACACGGAAATGATCAGTGCAAAGGGTTTGTACTATAATAATAAGAATACAGTTCCGCTTCTTGCGGTTTCCCCGGAAGAAGATCCGATCGGTGTGCAGTTATTTGGCTCAGACCCGGAGCTGCTTGCAGAGATGGCGAAGAAGATCGAAGACTGTGGATTTGCATTTGTCGATGTGAATATGGGATGTCCGGTTCCAAAGATTGTAAATAACGGCGAGGGGTCTGCGCTGATGAAGGATCCGTTGCTAATAGGAAAGATCGTATCAGCAATGACAAAAGCGTGTAAGCTGCCGATTACGATCAAGATCCGAAGCGGATTTGACGGCGGGCATATTAATGCGCCGGAAATCGCACATATAGCAGAGGAATGCGGTGCGGTTGCTGTGGCTGTTCATGGCAGGACCAGAGAACAGTATTATCATGGTCATGCAGACTGGGGCGTGATCGCAGACGTGAAAGCGGCTGTGAAGATTCCTGTGATCGGGAATGGCGATATCCTGACACCGGAGGATGTGATCCGGATGAAGGAACAGACAAATTGTGATGCCTTTATGATCGGAAGAGGTGCGCGCGGCAACCCATGGATCTTCCATGAATTAAAGACATACTTTGAGACCGGAGAGATTCCGGCAAGACCGGATAAGCAGCAGGTGAAGGAGACGATGCTCCGCCATGCCAGACTGATGATTGATTTTAAAGGGGAATTTACAGGAATCCATGAGATGCGGAAGCATGTGGCATGGTATTCGGCAGGTATGTATGATTCTTCCAGACTTCGGAATCTGATCAATCAGGTAGAGAGCTATGACGAGATGGTGGAACTGCTTGATGCATGGACCGATGGCTCCCTGTTTGAAGCAGGTGCAAAAGAGGATATGTAATAATTTTAGATGCATTTCTGATACAGTTTTGAAAATATTTTAAAATATATCCAGCGGATATTGCGAAAAACAGAGATGATTTCGAAATATTTACAGCTATATGCGTATATATTTCTGAATTGTTTCTGTTTTTTTAAGAAAAATTGCAGTTTTGATACTAAAAATTAAGAAATTCCCTTCGTGGAAGTGTCCAATGTGCTAAGTTGTTGCATAATTGTTAAGATGTTAAAATGTATAATATGCACAAATGATTAATATGTAAATTGGTTATAAATACCATAAAATAATGATAATAGATTTTGTAGCCACGACATAATTAATAAAAATAGCTGGTTTGCTTGACCTTTTGATTGTCAGGCATTATAATAACGATACAAACAAGAGTTAATCTTTTTGTAACAATTTCGAAACCGAAAAGAAATTAAGGAGAGAATATTATGAAGAAATTTTCAAGCTCCAGCCAGATGTTTTCTGAGAATCTTAAGAAATATCTGAAAAGAGCAGGTATTGCTGTAGTATCCACTTCCCTTGGAGTTGCATCTGTGATCGCATTTGCATCCGATGAATCAAAACTCCATTCCGATGCAAAAATGATAGCTGTATCCCAGCTTGAATCTACAGCAATTGAAGATACTAAGGTTGAATATTCTAAGATTGAATACACAGATTTACAGAAGTCAATCAAGGACGCTGAGTTATCAGCTAAGATTGAGAAGACCGGAAAAGTAACAGAAGCAGTTGCATTGGCAAAGAAAGAAGAAGTACCGACAGAGGATGCCACAATAGCTACAGAAGCAGAGCTTGCTTTTGCTGAGAAGGAAGATACAACAAGCGCAAACCTCGTAGAGGATGTTACAGAAGAGACTGCTGAAGAACCAACAGAGGAAGCATCCTCCGCAGATATCACTGCAGAAGATATTACAACTGAGCTGGTAACAACAGAGGACACAGAAGTAACAACTACAGAAGAAACAGAATTAGCAAAGTCAAACGGTAAGAAATCAAAGAAGAATACAACAGAAGCTACAGATAAAAAGCAGCAGACAGGAATCGAAGCAACAGAAGCTACAGAGGAAGCAACAGCAGGTGCAATTCTTGTAGAAGATGACAGCTATCAGCCGGGAACTTATCTTGGTACATTCACAACAACAGCTTACTGCGGATGTTCATACTGTTGTGGTAAGTCCGATGGAATTACAGCCAGCGGTACATATGCTACAGAAGGAAGAACCATTGCGGCACCAAGTAATTTTGCGTTTGGTACAGAACTTATCATTGATGGTCACACATATGTCGTAGAGGACAGAGGTGGTGCAATTCGTGGCAACAGAATCGATATTTTCTTCTCAAGCCATCAGGCAGCTTTAAACTACGGAAGAAGAACTGTTGACGTATATGTCAAATAATTCAGTACAGACAGAGCAGGACAGAACCCAAAAGGTTCTGTCCTTTTTTGCGCAGCGAGTAGACCATGCCCTGCTCACTGTGTGGCAACGATAAAGCCCATGTATGGTAACAGTTTTCTATGATCGGTTATGACTCATTTCGTTTCTATTCGATACACTCATCTATTTGTCAGCAGTCGCCCTAACTCACCCTGCGGGTTCAGACAAGGGCTTGGTGCTGACAGCTAGAGTGTATCTCATTACGAAACTACATGAATGTCATTCCCGATCATAGAAGACTGTTACCATACATGGGCTTTATCTGTTATACGTGTTATGCAGAAATTGTGCTTGCACATATTTCTATATGACGGCCAGAATTCATCGCGCAGATAAGTATCCGGACCTTATATTTTGTCCCGTATGTACGAAAATAGAGGGGAATATTTGTGAGATTAGGCAGGCAATTTTCATTGTGGGATCTGGCAGTTATTGGTATAATTAATTTAACTGTGAATTTATAGAAAAAGCTGTTGCAGACAGGTAATGGATGAGTGGGGTATTGCTGGAACGGCTTTTGAGAAAAAGAAAGGAGAAGGTATGAGCAGACAAAGGGACAAATGGGTTACAAGGGTCATAGCATGGATGCTGTCATTTGCAATGGCAGTAAGCCTTGTGGTGATTCCTTCAGACAAGACAGAAGCAGCGGGGGAGACGATTGCGCTGTCTTACAGTACGGATCAGGTGACAGCAAGTGGAAATGTGGATAATCAGGTCAGCCTTGATCTTGGAAATGGCGGATACAGCGATCTGTCGGAGTTTAAGAGTGCGGGGCTTACCAAGCTTCGTGTCAGCTTCGAGGTATCATCAGCCGATGGAACCGGAAATATTGGCGGACAGGCGTTTGTAAATGCGAAAGGAACATGGAAGGGTGAATGGATCAATGTGAATGCAGGCTCCGGCACTCAGACCGTAGAACTGGACCTGACACAATTCTATAGCAAATCCGGTCAGTTATATAATTTCGGTTTTCAGTTTGAAAATGTAACAAGTATTACATACAAGATTAAAGAGGCGGTTCTGGTAAACTCAGGCAGCAGTTCAGGTGGAGATTCCGGCAGCGGTTCCGATTCTTCTGATTTTGGAACAGAGAGAGAGTATTCATCAGGTGTGACAGCAACCGTGAAGAATCAAGGAACACCAAGCAATGACTGGTCAGGCTTTGAAATGGCGATCAGCAATAATACGGGAGCATCGATCTGTGACTGGATCGTAGTATTACAGGTACCATCCGGTACAGCTTCGGCATTTAAGTGTTGGAATGCAACCTTTGTGGCAGATGGTGATACGATCTATATGTATCCGATGCAGAGTGGGGGAAATGCAGTCCTTGCGGCAGGAACAATGCAGAATGATATACCAGGTGGTGGATTCGCAGCAAAATATGTAAACGCATCCAGCATTCAGGTAAAGGGAGTTTATTATAACAAAGGAACTTCATCTTCTGTAGATTATTCCCAGGGAGATACCAATGATAATACAGGCGGATCCGGCGGTTCCGGTGGAACCTCATCCGGTGATACCACAACGAATAAAGATCTGGATGTAGAATTCAACTATGCAAAGGCATTACAGGAAAGTCTGTATTTCTATGATGCAAATATGTGTGGTTATCTGGAAGACACCTGTGCACTTTCCTGGCGCGGAAACTGCCATACCTATGATGAAAATGTAACATATACAAAGAATGGAAAAACCTACAATGTAGATGCTTCCGGTGGTTTCCATGATGCAGGCGATCATGTGAAGTTCGGACTTCCACAGGGATATGCAGCATCCATGCTTGGAATGAGCTATTATCAGTTCAAGGATGCATTTGACGAGCTTGGTCAGAAGGAACATCTGAAGAAGATCACGGATTATTTCTGCGATTACTTTAAGCGGTGTACGGTGTATGAGGGAGATCAGGTTATCGCATTCTGCTATCAGGTAGGTGACGGTAATACAGATCATGGTGTATGGACAGCACCGGAGGGACAGACGATCAGTCGTCCGGCATTCTTTGCAGATGCAAGCAATCCGGCTACAGATGAAGTGAGTGTTGCGATCGCAGCACTGGCATTGAACTATATTAACTTTGGAAATAATGAGGATTTAAAGACAGCAAAGGATCTCTTTACATTTGTAGAGAAAAATAATAAAGCATGTGCAACCGAGGGCGCATCAACATTTTATGCATCAAGATCATATGGTGATGATTATGCATTTGCAGCAAGTGCACTTGCTGCTGCGACAGGTGATACCTCTTATAATTCTATTTATAACGAATATAAAGATAATTCTGATAATGGTGTGAATCAGTACTGGGTATTGGACTGGGAAAATACCGGAGCGCTGGCATGTATGCTTCAGAAGGATACTGCAAAGATTGCAAGCATTACAGATGTATGCAAAGGCAAGAGTGCCATCGATGGAGTATTTAACTGTGTTAGTGACTGGGGCTCCTGCAGATACAGTGCAGCTGAGCAGTTTACCGGTCTGGTGTACGATAAGCTGACAGGAACAACAATATATGCAGATTGGGCAACCAGTCAGATGAATTATATGTTAGGAGATAATCCGAATAAACGATGCTATATCGTAGGCTATAACGAGAATTCTAGTAAATATCCGCATCACAGGGCAGCATCCAGATCGACAGATTCAAAGATTATAAACAGCAATCATTATACGCTGCTTGGAGCTCTGGTAGGTGGACCTGGTGCAAATGGAACCTATAAAGATGATCAGGGCGATTATTATTGCAATGAAGTAGCGCTTGATTATAATGCCGGACTGGTTGGTGCGGCGGCAGGACTTTATCTGGTTCACAAGAATGATAAGACAGTAAAGTTATCTTATGCAAAGAAGAATGCAACGAATTATAGTACAAAGACAGCCTCTGCGGCAGAACTTGCTGCTGTAGGCGTGAAGACTTATTATGGAACAAATTCCGGTGATGATACAGAGGAAGAAGTAAAGGCAACAGCCATCAAACTGGATAGCCTGATTGTTGAATTAACAGAAGGACTTGATACTACGATCCGTGCAACGGTTACTCCAAAGCCTGCAGAACAGAGGGTGACATGGAAATCTGAAAACGAGAAGGTAGCGACTGTTTCGGAAACAGGAAAGGTAACTGCGGTCGGAGCAGGTGAGACAACTGTGACAGCTACAACGACAGATGGAACAAATCTCACAGCAAGCTGCAGGGTGACAGTAAAGGCTGCACCAAAGGCAGAATTTGTTATAGATCAGACAGCTTTAACCTGTGCTCCTGTTATTTATGGATATGAAGCAGGATCGACAGCGTCACTGGTATTAGAGAATAAGGGAAATGATACAGGATCTGTAATGATACAGTTAGAAAAAAGCACAGACAGTCCATTTGAAATATCCGGTGATACATCCATAAAGGTTGCAGCGTCAGATAAGACAACAGTGGGTATCGCATTAAAGACAGGTAAGGATGCAGGTACTTACAGTGACAATCTGCTGATAGAGGCAGATAATGGACAGTCCTTTCAGATTCCGGTATCTGCAACGGTTGCGAAATGTCCGGTAACGGGAATTACATTCCCGACAGCAGGAATGATCGTAACCGGTCAGACTCTTTCTGAGTCAGAATTATCCGGTGGAGATGAGACCTATGGAACATTTGCATGGGCAGATGCAGCAGCGAAACCGGAACGAGGAACGTATCAGGGACAGGTGGTATTAACCCTTCGTTCCGATGCAAAGAAGAATTATGCATTTGATCAGATCACAGGGTATGATGCAGCAGCAGGAACGATCACACAGAATGTGACGGTAACAGTCAGCAGAGCAGGACTTCCGGCTATCACATTCCCGGAGGCTTCCGAGCTGGTATATGGACAGAAGCTTTCTGATTCTGCTTTTGCAGGCGGTTCAACCGAGTATGGAACATTTGCATGGAGCACCCCGGATGTAACAATGGGCGAACAGGAAGTAGCAAATGGTATCAATCAGTATGAGGTTGTATTTACATGGAGTGATGCAAGCAAGAAGCAGTATCAGATCGAGGACTCTGATGAAGATGCCGTTTATAAAAAGATAGTTTCTGTAAAAGTACGAAAGACAGAACAGACAGCAGTTCCGGATACTGTGACACTTCTTGCAAGAACAAAGGATACGATCCGGATCTCCGGTCAGGCGGGTGTCCGGTATTCAGTGGAAGGAACAACGTGGAAGCAGGCAGCTTCCAATGGAGAGACAATTGAATTTGCCGGATTACGAAGCTTTACAAAGTATACAGTTTCAGGCAGCTATGCAGAAACTGCAACTGCATATGCAGGAAAAACAGTGGAATTGCTTACGGTATATACACTTGTTCAGGATCCATATACGATCGATATAGCAAAGATTGCGGACAAAGAATATCAGGATGCATTACGGACAGATGATGGCAGAACAACAGTCAGCTATACGGATCCGGTTCTCACACTTACGGAAGATGGCAGGGACTATGTGATTACAGGAAAGAATAAGGAGCTTGTTATTAAGGCAGATAGAGCAACAAAGATCACATTGAATCAGGCGGAGGTTGGAGCCGTTGCGATCATCGGAAATGCAGATGGTAAGACGGAGATCATAAGAAAAGGAACGGTAACGATCGCAGGTAATGTCGAGACGGATGGCGGACTTGTGATCAGCGGAAATGGATCCCTTACAGTATCCGGTAAGATATCTGCAGCAGGAGATATAACGATCAAAGGCGGAAGGGTATCGGTTGATGGAGGAGTCTTGGCAGGTGGTACAGTTCTGATCCGGGATGCAGAGCTTGCTGCAGGAACAGATGAGACAGGAACGGCGATCAAAGCAGATACTGTACGGATTGAGGATTCCAAGGTAACGGTCGGAGCAGATCAGGTTACAAAGAATCCACCGATCAAATCAGACAATATTATTCTGGTCGGAGACAATACAGTAGCATCCTCTTCAGGTTCAAAGGATATCTTTTCGTCGAAACCAAAGGATGAAAATGGAGATGAGATCCCGGATACGATCCTGATCGAGAAGATCACGTTAAATAAGACCAGCGTGGTATTAAATATTGGTGATACAGAACGGATCGCAGTAGCGGCCGTTATACCGGCAAATGCAACACTGAAGACATTTGACTGGAAAAGCAGCAACGAGAAAGTGGCAAGTGTATCACAGACCAGTGAAGTGAAGGGCGTAAGTGCCGGAACTGCAATTATTACAGTAACAGCAAAGGATGGAAGTGGTGTTACAGGCTCCTGCACCGTTACGGTAAAGAAGAAAGAAACAGTAACACCGACACCAACGCCGAATCCGGAAAAACCGACAACCGAGAAACCAACGATTGAAAAGCCGACGACCGAGGAACCAACAACAGAAGCACCAAAGAAGACGGTCAAACCGGCAAAGGTCAAGATTCAGGCAGCAACCAAAAAGATAGCTCCGGGAAAGAAGCTGACTTTGAAAGCAACCGTTACACCTAAGAAAGCGACAAATAAGAAAGTAAAATGGACGATCCGTAAATCGGATAAGAAATATGCATCTATTAACAGCAAGGGTGTGCTGACAGTGAAGAAAGCTGCTAAGGGAAAGACGATCAAGGTAACAGCAACAGCAGTCGGTAACAGTAAGGTGAAGGCAACCTATACGGTTAAGGTTATGAAAAAGGCAGTTAAGAAGGTTACGATCACATCGAAGAAAAAGGCAGTAAAGAAAGTAACGATCAAGAAGAAACAGTCTATAACCTTAAAAGCAAAGCTGACTCCAACAAAGGGAATCAGTAAAGAAGTGACATGGACCTCCGGTAATCCGAAGGTTGCAAAGGTAACAGCTAAGGGTAAGGTAATCGGAAAGAAGAAGGGAACGGTTAAGATCACAGCAAAAGCAAAAGACGGAAGTGGTAAGAAAGCAACCATTACCATTAAAGTAAAATAATTAATTCCATTTGTAACAGAAGGGAATAGAAAATACAGATGGCGGAAGATCGATCAAATTCTATAAAATATAAAAAACAGATTTGAGAGATACCTCCGCCGTCTTGTGTTTTGAAAATGGGTATGCTATAATGTGGACGCTTGCAGGTCGAATTCAGGATGTCTGGATGAAAGCATCGGAAAAAGAAAGCCTGCATAAATCAAAAGAGTAAATAAAACAGAAGGAGAGTGCCATATGGAATTGATATACAGAAGTACAAGAAATGCAAATGAAACAGCAACCGCATCAGAAGCAATCTTAAAAGGTCTTGCAAATGAAGGAGGATTATTTGTTCCTGACAGTATTCCTGCTCTTGATGTCAGTCTTACAGATCTGGCGCAGATGAACTATCAGCAGGTTGCTTATGAAGTAATGAAGCTGATGTTTACGGATTTTACAGAAGAAGAGTTAAAGCATTGTATCAATTCAGCATATGACAAGAAATTTGATACACCGGAGATCGCACCACTCGTACATAAAGCAGGTGCATATTATCTGGAATTATTCCACGGTTCAACGATTGCATTTAAGGATATGGCATTATCCATTCTTCCTTATCTGCTTACAACATCCGCAAAGAAGAATCATGTAAAGAACGAGATCGTTATTCTGACAGCTACTTCCGGTGATACAGGAAAGGCAGCACTTGCAGGATTTGCAGATGTACCGGGAACAAAGATCATCGTATTCTATCCAAAGCATGGTGTAAGCCCGATCCAGGAGAAGCAGATGGTAACCCAGAAGGGTGAAAACACATTTGTCGTAGGAATCACAGGCAACTTTGATGACGCACAGACCGGTGTTAAGAAGATGTTCTCAGATGAGAAGCTTGCTTCATACATGGACGAGAAAGGATATCAGTTCTCATCAGCCAATTCAATCAATATCGGACGTCTGGTTCCGCAGATGGTTTATTATGTATATGCATATACAAGACTGGTTAAGGACGGTACGATCCAGGCCGGCGACAAGATCAATGTTGTTGTACCAACCGGTAACTTTGGAAATATCCTTGCAGCATATTATGCAAAAGAAATGGGACTCCCGATTGCAAAGTTTGTATGTGCATCAAATGATAACAAGGTATTATATGATTTCTTTACAACAGGTACTTATGACAGAAATCGTGAATTTATCTTAACAACATCACCATCTATGGATATCCTGATCTCAAGCAACTTAGAGAGACTGATCTACAAGATCGCAGGAAATGATGCAGAGAAGAATGCAGCACTGATGAAGCAGTTAAGCACAGAAGGCGTATATACAATCACAGATGAGATGAAAGCAAAGCTTGCTGAATTTGCGGGCGGTTATGCAACGGAAGCAGAAACCTCAGCAACGATCAAGAAGGTATATGAATCGGATTCTTACATTATGGATACACATACAGCAGTAGCGGCAACCGTATATGACAAGTATGTAAATGAAACAGGAGATAAGACTCCTACGGTTATCGCTTCTACAGCAAGCCCATATAAGTTTACAAGAAGTGTTATGGAATCTATCGATGAAGCTTATGCAGCAAAGAGTGACTTTGAATTAGTCGATGAGCTCTGCAAGTTATCCGGTGTAAAGGTTCCACAGGCAATCGAGGACATCCGTACAGCTCCTGTTCTTCACGACACAGTATGTGACAAAGAAGAAATGGAGAGCGTCGTAAAGAAGTTCTTAAACATCTAAAAACAGATGCCGGTCAGATATGACAGGCAATACAGAAACAGAATAACTGACAGTTCATTAATACCATCCTGTCACTAAACAAAACTAGGAAAAAACGCGCATGAAGGGCATTTTCCTATATGCGCGTTTTTTACATAGGAATGTTATATTGCACAGCTGTCAGTTTGTACGATGTAATCGCCCGACTTGTTTCGTTTCTATTCGACCTGCACGCCTATTTGTCGGCAGTCGCCCAAACTCACCCATACGGGTTCAAACATGGGCTTGGTGCTGACAGCTAGTGCAGGTCTCATAACGAAACTACACAAATGTCGATGCTTATTACATCGTGCAAGCTGACAACTGTGTAATATAACATTCGAAAATAAAAGAAAGAGGAAGATATGTACAGTTTAAAGACAAATTCAAGTTTTGACAGCGCGCATTTCCTTGCGGGCTATGAGGGTAAATGCAGAAATCTGCACGGACACCGCTGGACGGTTGAAGTTGAAGTCGGCGGCGAGAAGCTGATGCAGGACGGACAGACCAGAGGCATGGTTGTAGATTTTGGAGATCTGAAAAAGGATCTTAGAGAGAAAACAGAAGAGATGGATCATTGCCTGATCATGGAGAAAGGTACATTAAAGGAAAAGACGATGGAAGCACTGGCAGAAGAACAGTTCCGTATCATCGAGCTTCCGGTACGTCCGACAGCAGAGAATCTGGCAAAGTATTTTTATGAATATATGGCAGATAAGGGATATCAGGTGATTCGTACCACAGTTTATGAGACCCCGACCAATGCAGCAACTTATGCGGAAGCATAATAAAAGAAAATGATAATAAATGAAATCGATCAAAGGTGTCATATCAGAGATATGACATCGAAGAATATCATATACAAAAAGTAAGAAGGAAATAGAAATGGCAAAATTTAAAGTAGCAGAACGATTTGTCAGCATCAACGGTGAATCCGTAAAAGCCGGAGAACTGGCGGTATTTATTCGTTTTACAGGCTGCAACCTGAATTGCAGTTACTGTGATACCAAATGGGCAAATGAAGCAGATGCCCCATACGAAGAACTGACGGATGCAGAGATCTATGACTATATCAAGCGAACCGGAGTCAGAAACGTGACATTAACCGGTGGAGAACCGTTGATCCAGGAGGATATCGATAAGCTGCTCCTGATGCTGGCGATGGATGAGGAACTTCAGGTAGAAGTAGAGACAAACGGGAGTGTGGATATCGCAGAGTTTAAAGCGTTGACAGACCGGGTAGCATTTACACTTGATTATAAGCTTCCGGGAAGCGGAATGGAAAGCAATATGTGTTTCTCCAATTATAACTATATTGATAAGAAGGATGCGGTAAAGTTCGTATCCGGCTCGATCAAGGATCTGGAAACAGCAAGAGACATTATTCATGAATGGGCATTGGATATCAAATCAAACGTCTATATCAGTCCGGTATACGGTAAGATTAATCCGGAGGATATCGTTGATTTTATGATCGAGAATGAAATGAATGGTGTAAAATTACAGTTACAGCTTCATAAGTATATCTGGGATCCGGAGATGCGCGGAGTGTAAAACGGATGAAACCGCAGGTATCGATATTAACATATTATTTGGATAATAGATTAAGAGTAATAAGAGAATGGAGTAGAAATGGCAATTGATAAAGAAGCAATAAAGGAGCATATACGTGGAATCCTTGTAGCACTTGGTGATGACCCTGACCGGGAAGGCTTAAAAGAGACACCGGACCGTGTTGCGCGAATGTATGAAGAAGTATTTGAGGGAATGAATTATACCAACGATGAGATTGCTGAGATGTTTGGCAAGACATTCAAAGAGGAAGATGCGGCACATACAAGTGATATGGTATTCGTAAAGGATATCGAGGTGTTCAGTTACTGCGAACATCATATGGCACTGATGTATGATATGAAGGTGTCAGTGGCATACATCCCACATGGCAGGGTCTTAGGACTCAGCAAGATCGCACGGATCGCAGACATGGTAGCGAAGCGGTTGCAGCTTCAGGAGCGGATCGGATCCGATATCGCATATGTGGTTGGAAAGGCAGCAGGCTCACCGGATGTAGCCGTATTGATCGAGGCCAATCATAGCTGCATGACAGCAAGGGGCATTAAGAAGCCGGGAACGAAGACCTATACAACGACGTTCCGTGGAGCATTTGAGAATGATGTGAATTTACAGAATAAAGTATTGATGATGAACCGATAGGAGGATATGAAAGATGCAGAATTTGAAGAACAGAGATGAAGCAGTTGTTGTATTCAGTGGTGGACAGGACAGTACGACCTGTCTGTTATGGGCACTTAAGAAGTATAAAAAAGTATACGCAGTATCATTTGACTATGGACAAAAGCATGTAAAAGAATTAGAATGTGCAAAGAAGATTGCTGAAAAATTTGGAGTAGAGCATCATATTCTGGATATGAGTCTGTTGAATCAGCTTGCACCAAATTCATTGACAAGAAGTGAGATGAAAGTAGACGAGAATGCGCCGGAGGTCGGTACACCGAATACATTTGTAGATGGAAGAAACATGGTATTCCTGACATTTGTAGCGATCTACGCAAAACAGAAGGGCGTCAGCGACATCATAACAGGTGTCAGCCAGAGTGATTTCTCCGGCTATCCTGACTGCAGAGATATTTTCATCAAATCATTGAATACAACACTGAATCTTGCGATGGACTATGAATTCGATATTATCACACCATTGATGTGGATCGATAAGATGGAGACATGGAAGCTGGCAGATGAACTCGGCGGACTTGATGTTATCAGAGATATGACACTTACTTGTTATAATGGTATTCCGGGTGAAGGATGCGGTCATTGTCCATCCTGTAAGCTCAGAAAAAAAGGATACGATCTTTACATGGAATATAAAAAGAATCACAATGCATAAAGCATAAGTCAGACGGGAACAGAGCAATCGGATAAATGTGTTCCTGTAAACAGTAATGAGGTATGAATATGAAGAAGATGCTGTTTATTGTAAATCCCAAAGCGGGACGAACAACTTTGAAGAATTGTCTTATAGATGTGATAGATGTCTTTTGCAAGAAAGAATATGAAGTCAGAATTTATCTGACACAGGGAGTCGGCGATGCTGCCCGTGTCGTAAAAGAAGAAGGAGAGAACTACGATGTGATCGTATGTGCCGGAGGTGACGGAACGCTTGGTAATACAGTCACAGGATTTATGGAATGTGGACTGAACCGGCCGCTTGGCTATATCCCATGTGGCTCGACAAATGATTATGCCAGAAGTCTTGAGATCCCGAAAGAAGCAATCGAGGCAGCAGAACAGCTTGTCACTGCCGCACCTTTTTCAGTAGATGTCGGAGAATTGAATAAGAATTATTTTGTCTATGTTGCAGCATTTGGCATATTCTCTGATACATCATATGCAACCCCTCAGAATATGAAGAATATTTTAGGACATGCGGCATATGTATTACAGGGTATGAAGAGTCTTGTAAATGTTCCCACATATAATCTGAAGATAGAATTTAATAACCAGACATATACCGGTGAGTTTATGTTCGGTATGATATCGAATTCAGTATCGGTCGGCGGATATAAAAGTCTGACCAGCCATGGAGTTGAATTCGACGATGGTTTATTTGAAGGAGTCCTGATTCGCAAGATCCAGAATCTTGCAGATCTCCAGAGAATCATCAATTCGCTGCTCCTTGGAAATACGAATGAGACCAATATGGTAGCATTCCGAACCAATCGTGTCGTGATCGAGAGCGAAGAACCGATCGCATGGACACTGGATGGAGAGTATGGCGGGGAGTATACCACATCCGAGATCTCTGTACATCGGAGAGCAGTTTCTCTGCTGGTATCACCGGAAGAAGAAAAAGAAGAAGTTAAGTAGTTCAAACTGAGTTGAAAGAAAGAGGTTTACAGTTATGGGTAAATATTTTGGAACAGATGGATTCAGAGGTGAGGCAAATAAGGATCTTACTGTACAGCACAGCTTCAAGGTCGGACGTTATCTTGGCTATTATTATGGCAAGAAGAATCCGGAAGGCAAGGCAAAGGTGGTTATCGGTAAGGATACCAGACGTTCAAGTTATATGTTTGAATATGCATTAGTTGCGGGCTTAACGGCAAGTGGTGCAGATGTATATCTGATGCATGTAACACCGACGCCAAGTGTTTCTTATATTGTCAGAACGGATGGCTTCGACTGTGGAATCATGATCTCGGCAAGCCACAATCCATACTATGACAATGGTATCAAGATCATCAATGGCATGGGTTACAAATTAGAGGCTGCGGTTGAAGAAGAGATCGAGCGTTATATCGATGGTGAGATTCCGGAGATTCCACTGGCTACAAAAGAAAATATCGGATGCACGATTGATTACTCTATGGGAAGAAACCGTTACATGGGATACCTGATGACGATCCCTACCCGATCCTTTAAGAATATGAGAGTTGGCCTGGACTGTGCAAATGGTGCAGCCTATCAGGTTGCAAAGGCAGTATTTGATGCACTCGGAGCAAAGACCTATGTAATCAATAATGATCCGGACGGAACCAATATCAATACAAATTGTGGATCTACCCATATTGAGGGACTGCAGAAGTTTGTAGTAGAAAAAGGACTGGATGTAGGATTTGCTTATGACGGTGATGCAGATCGTTGTCTGTGTGTTGATGATAAGGGTGAGTTAGTAGACGGAGATAAGATCCTGTATGTCTGCGGACGTTATATGAAGGAACGTGGAGAACTGAATAAGAATACCATCGTAACAACGATCATGTCAAACCTTGGCTTATATAAAGCACTGGATAAGAAGGGAATCTCCTATGATAAGACAGCAGTCGGTGACAAATATGTATTTGAATCCATGATGGAGCATGGATATTCTATCGGCGGCGAACAGTCAGGACATATCATCTTCTCCAAATATGCAACGACCGGAGATGGTGTATTGACGTCTTTGAAGATCATGGAAGTTATTCTGGAACGCAAATGTAAATTATCAGAGTGCTTCAAGAGCCTGACAATTTTCCCGCAGCTTCTGGTGAATGTAAAGGTATCCAGTAAGGATGCGGTTATGAATGATCCGGATGTGCAGGCATTAAATCAGAAGATCGCAGAGGAGCTTGGTTCTGACGGAAGACTTCTTCTTCGCCAGAGCGGAACAGAACCGCTTATCCGTGTTATGGTAGAAGCAGAGAGTGATGAGCTCTGCAACAAATATGTATATCAGATGGTAGATCTGATCAAAGAGAAAGGTTATGCAATATAGAGAAAATGGCTGTTAATTTCCGGAATAATTTTTCACATTCCAACATTGACAGAAAAACAGAAAACGTATAAAGTCTTAGTGTGTTAAAAAATAAAATACGAGAGGCAAAACATGAACGAGAATATAAGATCCCATTATTTTGAGAATGATGACAAGATGCATGAAGAATGTGGTGTTTTCGGAATGTATGATTTTGACAACAATGATGTTGCAACCTCCATTTATTATGGATTGTTTGCATTGCAGCATCGAGGACAGGAGAGCTGTGGTATCGCAGTATCAGACACGGAAGGTCCCAAGGGGAAGGTAAGCTCCATGAAGGGCATGGGTCTGGTAAACGAGGTGTACACACCTGAATCCTTTGAGAAATTAAAAGGAAATATCGGTGTCGGACATGTCAGATATTCAACTGCCGGCGCGAGTACGATAGAAAATGCTCAGCCATTAGTCTTGAACTATGTAAAAGGTACACTTGGTCTTGCACACAACGGTAATCTGATCAATGCGCCGGAGCTTCGTAAGGAACTGGCACTTACAGGTGCGATCTTCCAGACGACGATCGACTCCGAGGTTATTGCTTATCATATCGCAAGAGAACGTGTGAACAGTGCAAGTGCCGAGGAAGCAGTTATGAAAGCACTCAGAAAAGTGAAGGGATCTTATTCACTTGTAGTAATGAGTCCAAGAAAGCTGATCGGAGCCAGAGATCCATTTGGATTCCGCCCGCTCTGTATCGGAAAACGTGATAATGCCTATATTCTTGCATCGGAAAGCTGTGCCCTTGATACGATCGGTGCAGAATTTATCCGTGATGTAGAGCCCGGAGAAGTCGTAACGATCTCACCGGAGTATGGTATTCAGTCCTATAAGGATATGTGTCAGGAGAAGCATGCAAGATGTATCTTTGAATATATCTATTTTGCCCGTCCGGATTCCGTATTTGACGGAATGGGAATCTATGAATCCCGACTGATCGCGGGAAGATGTCTTGCAAAGGACAGTCCGGTAGATGCAGATATGGTTGTAGGTGTTCCGGAATCGGGAAATGCAGCAGCTCAGGGATATTCACTGGAATCCGGCATTCCATACGGAACGGCATTTGTCAAGAATGGCTATGTCGGCAGAACATTCATCAAGCCACAGCAGAGCCAGAGAGAGTCCAGTGTCCGCGTGAAGTTAAATGTATTAAAAGAAGCGGTAAAGGGTAAGCGTATCATTATGATCGATGATTCCATTGTCAGAGGTACAACCTCAGACCGTATCGTAGGAATGCTTCGCGAGGCTGGCGCAAAGGAAGTTCATGTAAGGATCAGTTCGCCTCCGTTCTTATATCCTTGTTATTTTGGAACGGATATCCCGGACAGAGAGCAGTTGATCGCATATAACCGTTCGGTTGATGAGATCTGCAAGATCATCGGCGCCGATTCCCTTGCTTATCTTCGCAAGGAGCGGCTGGTAGAGATCTCCGGTGGAAGACAGTACTGCCACGGCTGCTTTACAGGGGAATATCCGATGGAGCCACCAAAGGAAGATATCCGCGGAGAACATGAGGATTTCAAACGCGGTGAAGATTCAAAAGTAAAATAAAGAAATACAGGAGAGGTAAAAATGAGTACAGACAGATACACAAGCCCATTCTGCGAGAGATATGCAAGTAAAGAAATGCAGTATATTTTCTCTCCGGATAAGAAGTTTAAGACATGGAGAAAATTATGGATCGCCCTTGCAGAAACGGAGTATGAACTCGGCCTTTCTGAAAACGGCAAGCCGGTTATCTCACAGGAGCAGATCAATGAGTTAAAGGCACATGCAGAGGACATCAATTATGATGTAGCAAAAGAGCGTGAGAAGATGGTTCGTCATGATGTTATGAGCCATGTATATGCATACGGCGTTCAGTGCCCAAAGGCTGCCGGCATCATCCATCTGGGAGCAACAAGCTGCTATGTTGGTGATAACACAGATGTTATCGTTATGACAGAGGCTATGAAGCTTGTCAGAAAGAAATTATTAAATGTGATCAACGAACTGTCCAAGTTCGCTATGGAATATAAAGATCTGCCGACACTGGCATTTACCCATTTCCAGCCTGCACAGCCAACAACTGTTGGTAAGCGTGCAACCTTATGGCTTCAGGAACTGATGTTGGATCTGTCTGATCTGGATTACATGATCGGTCAGCAGAAGCTCCTGGGATGTAAGGGAACAACAGGAACACAGGCAAGCTTCTTAGAGCTCTTTAACGGAGATCATGAGAAGGTTCGTCAGATCGATAAGAAGATCGCAGAGAAGATGGGATTTGAAGCATGCTATCCTGTATCAGGACAGACTTATTCCCGTAAGGTAGATTCCAGAGTGTTAAATGTACTTTCCGGTATCGCACAGAGTGCACATAAGTTCTCAAATGATATCCGTTTGTTACAGCACTTAAAAGAGATCGAGGAGCCATTTGAAAAGAACCAGATCGGTTCATCAGCAATGGCATATAAGAGAAATCCGATGAGAAGTGAGAGAATTGCATCTTTATCAAACTACGTTATGGCTGATGCATTAAATCCTGCATTTACAGCAGCAACACAGTGGTTTGAGAGAACACTGGATGATTCCGCAAATAAACGTGTATCTGTTCCGGAAGCATTCCTTGCAATCGACGGTATCTTAGACCTGTATCTGAATGTTGTAGATGGTCTGGTTGTATATGATAAGGTTATCTATCAGAGATTCATGAAGGAGATTCCGTTTATGGCAACTGAGAATATCATGATGGATGCTGTAAAACGTGGCGGCAATCGTCAGGAGCTGCATGAGCTTATCCGTGAATACTCCATGCAGGCAGGCGCAACTGTAAAGAAAGAGGGCAAGGAAAATAACCTTGTTGATCTGATCGCTGCAGATCCTGCATTCGGCATGACCAAGGAAGAGATCGAAGCCATCCTTGAGCCAAAGAACTTTGTCGGACGCGCACCGGAGCAGACCGAAGAATTCATCACAGAGGTTGTAAAGCCGGTACTTGATGCAAATAAAGACATACTTGGCATGACCGCTGAGATCAACGTATAAAAGTTAAATATCACATGAATCAATTAGGGATGCATATCCCTCTGTAATGACGTGTTGTGGTTTCTATTCAGTGCACATACCTGATTCGTAAATGCTCTTGTGCTAACTCGCCTTCGGCTCAAACAAGCACTCGCATTTACTGGTAATGTGCACTTCATAACGAAATCCTCACAATGTCATTACAAGGGGATATGCATCCCTGATTAATTCATGTGATATTTTGTTATATCGTTATAATCAATATAGCTCAGAAGTTCATTAACAGTTAAAGGACCAATTATCGGATGACAGGAAAGCTACAGCAATTCCATCAACTTCATAGCGGCGATGCTCATGCCACGTCTGCGGTCGCTGATGATGCACATGTTCCGCTTGGGAATGTGCTTCTTGAAATTTAACCGGAAGATCTCACCACGGTCAATATAGTCACCGGCAAAGTCGGCCACGATCGATCCGATTCCAAGGTTCCTCTTTGCAAACTGTGCGATCATATCACTGGTTGCAAGCTCGAATTCAGGGGTCAGCGTGACGCCTTCATGTGCAAGAAACTGATCCACATAGGCTCTTGTGCTGGTGTCATTTTCCAGACAGATGATCGGAAGCTTTTGCAGATCCGGATAGTCGAGAACTTTACCTTTCAGGTCGTTAAATCTTGGGCCGGCTATAAAGATATCTTCAATCTCCCGTGCGTTTCGAATCTCCATGTTCGGATTCTGTGGGAGAGGAGTTGTAACGATACCGAAGTCAATGTTATTTGCAAATAAGTGGTCGATCGTACTTGGGGTCGGAGCATTTGTTACATGTACCTTGATGCCGGGATAGAGCTGGTGGAAGCGTTCGAGATGCGGAAGCAGATAGAACTGGAGTGTCATATCACTGGCTCCGATCCGGATCTCGCCGGTTTCCAAGTGCATCAATCGGGCAAGCTGCTGTTCGCCCATGGAGATTGCCTCGTATCCTTCGGCTACATGTTTGTAGAGAAGTTCGCCTGCACCTGTCAGGGATACACCTTTTTTCGTCCGGATAAACAGGTTGATACCGATTGCCTGTTCTAAAGATTTGACCGCCTGACTGACAGCGGGCTGGGATACGCACAGCTCTTTGGCGGCAGCAGAGATACTCGCTGTCTTTGCCACATAGTAGAAGATTTTATAATATTCATAATTAATATTCATAATCGAAGCTCCCGGTTAATTTTATTACAGATAATTGTAAAAACGTTATTAAGGCCATGCATATGCATATATCGGGTATATGTATATACGATATCAAATATAGAAATGCAGTTATGCTAATTGTTATATTGAAAGTGTAAACCGAATCAATGTATTTGTAAAGAATAAATATAAGCACTACTTATGCTATATATAATTAATATCGATTTTACTTATAATACATACATGCTATAATGTAAAAGTAATTGAGTTCAATTTCGGAAGATATTTCCGGAAAAATGCCATGAAAGCGAGGATAAAAATATGGTAAGAGCGGTTGTCGGAGCCAACTGGGGCGACGAAGGAAAAGGTAAAATAACAGATATGCTGGCGGAAACATCTGATATTATTGTCAGATTTCAGGGTGGTGCAAATGCAGGTCACACAATTGTAAATGACTATGGTAAATTTGCATTGCATACACTTCCGTCCGGTTGTTTCTATGATCATACAACAAGTGTTATCGGAAATGGTGTAGCATTAAATATCCCGGTTCTGTTCAAAGAGCTGAACAGCATCGTAGAAAAGGGAGTTCCAATGCCAAAGATCCTGATCTCAGACAGAGCACAGATGGTTATGCCATATCATATTCTGTTTGATGAGTACGAGGAGGAGAGACTGGCCGGTAAGTCATTCGGATCTACAAAGTCAGGTATCGCACCATTCTATTCAGACAAATATGCAAAGATCGGTTTCCAGGTAAGCGAACTGTTTGACACAGAGGAAGAATTGAAGGATAAGATCAGCAGAGTTATCGCATCCAAGAATGTTCTGCTTGAGTATCTGTATAAGAAGCCACTTCTTACAGTAGATGAAGTATATGAAACATTGATGGAGTACAAGGCTATCGTAGAGCCATATGTATGTGATGTATCCGCATATCTCCATGAAGCGATCAAAGCAGGCAAGACAATTCTGTTAGAAGGTCAGCTCGGAACATTAAAGGATCCGGATCATGGTATTTACCCTATGGTTACATCATCATCCACACTGGCTGCTTATGGTGCAATCGGTGCCGGTATTCCTCCATATGAGATCAAGCAGATCGTAACAGTAGTAAAGGCATATTCAAGTGCTGTAGGCGCCGGTGAGTTCGTCAGCGAGATCTTCGGAGATGAAGCAGATGAGTTAAGACGTCGTGGTGGTGATGGCGGTGAGTACGGTGCAACAACCGGACGTCCAAGACGTATGGGTTGGTTCGACTGTGTAGCTTCCAAGTATGGCTGCCGTATGCAGGGAACAACAGATGTAGCATTTACCGTACTTGATGTACTGGGTTATCTGGATGAGATTCCTGTATGTGTCGGATACGATATCGATGGTGAAGTAACAACAGACTTCCCTACAACAGCTAAGTTAAAGAAAGCAAAGCCTGTATATGAGGTTCTGCCAGGATGGAAGACAGATATCCGTGGTATCAAGAACTACGAAGATCTTCCAGAGAACTGCAGAAACTACATTGAGTTCATTGAGAAACATATCGGATATCCGATCACTATGGTTTCAAACGGACCAAAGAGAACCGACATTATCTACAGAAATAAATAATAAATAAAAAGAAAAACCATACCGACAGCATATATATCTGGGTGAATAGGTAAATCACATAAAAAATATATATGCTGCCGGTATGGTTTTTTGATTATATAGAAAAATCTGTATTAGAATATATTATGCAAGGCTCTTTTGACAACGCTTCAGCATCGCCGGGGTCTCCTGACCGAACTTGCGGCGAAGACGTTTTACAACATAGATATAGGCAGGAATCAGGAAGATATCTGCAAATATCCATGCGAGCGGACTGCCGAGTGCTACAAAGACATAACCGAATTTTGGTACCAGGATAAAGCCTGCGATCGTACGGGCAACCATTTCACAGATACCTGCGATAACGGCAAAGGCGGAATAGCCGAGCCCCTGAATCATAAACCGGACGATATTTACAAGGGCAAGCAGGATGTAAGCTCCTGAGTTGCCAAGCAGGAAATAATATACAAGCTTGATGATCTCTGTCTCTTTTGCATCCAGGAAGAGCAGTGCCAGATTCTTGCCGAATAACAGGATAAATACAAATGCAAGAATCGCATAGGCAATACCGAGTTTGATACATGCCTTTAAGCCGGCATCCACACGATCCATTTTCTTAGCACCGACATTTTGTCCACCGTAGGTTGCCATTGTCGATCCCATGGCATCAAACGGACAGCAGAGGAACATGGAAATCTTTGTTCCGGCGGATACGGCAGCAATAACGGATTCACCCATCGAATTAACTGCAGCCTGAAGAATAACACTGCCAATCGCTGTAATCGAGTACTGAAGCCCCATCGGAACACCCATACCGCATAAGGTCAGACAGTGGCGCATACTAAATGCCCAGTCCTGTTTTGTAAAATGAAGATATCCGAGCTTCTTACACATATAGATCAGACAGCCGACACCGGAGATTGCCTGTGCAACAACGGTTGCAACAGCAGCACCGGCGACACCCATCGGACGAACTAACAGGATATCCAGTACGATATTTAACAGGGAGGATGCGATCAGACAGACAACAGGGGTTACACTGTCGCCGAGAGAACGCAGGATACCGGAAACCATATTATAAAGGAAGGTTGCAGGTATTCCCATAAATATAATAAATATGTAGATAAATGCCTGATCCAGGATGCTGTCCGGTGTCTTCATCCAGATCAGAATATTTCTGGTAAGAATTCCGACTGCAACTGTCATAACGGCAGCGAAGAAGATCGAAGCCCAGACACAGTTTGTAATGTACTTTTTCATATTATCAGTGTCTTTTGCTCCAAAGGCTTGAGCAACCGGGATGGCAAAACCATTGCAGATACCGATGCAGAAACCGAGTATCATAAAGTTGATCGATCCGGTTGAGCCGACGGCTGCAAGTGCATCGACACCCAGAAATTTACCAACGATGATCGTATCGACCATGTTATAAAATTGCTGGAATAAAAGCCCAAATAATAATGGCAGTCCAAAGTTCAAGATCAGTTTCATAGGATTGCCTTCAGTCAGATCCTTGGAACCGTTAATTTTTTTCAGTAAGTTTTTCAATGATTTTACCTCCTTGTTTATTTTCAGCGCATACTGGATATTACTTCTTTTTATAAGAAAAATCAATCTGGTAAAAATCATGTTTTTTGTCGGGGGTTTTAGTACAAAATGTCATGTTTACTCTGGCTTGCTTTTTATGACTGTAGAAAATATAATAGAGAACAGAAAATATACAGAAAGAACGAGGAAAACACATGCAGCATACCGTAAAGAAAAACAGAGCAACCAGAATTGCATACCGGATGGTTGGTGTATTTTTTGTTGTTATCGGAGCAGCATTTATCCTGTTGATGATCAAATCCCATGGCAGTACCGGTGGTCGTATTTTTAAGCTGGCATTTGGTCTTGCACTTGGAGTATACGGACTGGTGCTGGTGAAATCATCATTTCGAAAATCGGCATTTGATCTGACCTATCATTTTGAAGACGATGAACTGATCATAGAAAAGGGAAAGAAATCTTATCATACACCATATGAGAAGATTACAAATGTGAATCTGGTCATTCCGGATCCGCATTTGCCATATTACATATTGAAGATCGATATAGGAAAAGAGCAATTCGTACTGCCGTTCAGCGGAAAACGTGAGAAGTGCGATGCAATCTATTATCATTTATTAAAGAAGATGGGAATTTATCAGGAAAGTGAGACAGAAAGAAGGTAAATCATGAAAGAAAAAATCCTTGCGTTGCTTCGGACAAGTAGTGATTATATATCCGGTCAGGCGATCTGTGAGAAATTAGGTGTCTCAAGAACCGCTGTCTGGAAAAACATCAATGCCTTAAAGGCAGAAGGCTACATTATAGATGCTGTAAATAATAAAGGCTATCGGCTGGTCGGAGAGCCGGATATCGTTACGAAAGAGAAGATAGAGGCAGCGCTCACGACATCGGTGATCGGAAGAGAACTGTATTATTATGATGAGACGGATTCCACAAATATACGGGCAAAGCTTGCAGGAGAGACAGATGGAACACACGGAGCGTTGTTTGTTGCAAACGAACAGAATGCAGGACGAGGAAGAAGAGGAAGGGCATGGAGCACCCCGAAGGGAACCAGCATAGCCATGACATTTCTGCTCCGTCCGGATGTGCCGATCGAGAATGTATCCAGACTTACGATCCTTTCGGCACTTGCAACGGCGCGTGCTCTTGCCGATACAGCGGGCTTACAGGCACAGATCAAATGGCCGAATGATGTTGTAGTCGGCGGCAAGAAGATCTGTGGCATTCTTACAGAGATGAGTTCGGAAGGTATGGATATCAAATATGCAGTTGTAGGTATCGGCATCAATGTATCCATGATGGAATTTCCGGAAGAACTGGCAGATAAGGCGACATCGATCAAGCTGGAAAACGGAACCGGCTGTGACAGAAGCAAACTGGTCGCCAGTGTGGCAAATCATTTTGAAGAGCTGTATGACGCATTTGTCAAATGTCAGGATCTTCAGTTCATGCTGGATGAATATAATTCCATCCTTGTGAACAAGGATGAACAGGTCTATGTGATCGAAGGATATAACCGGACAGAATACACAGCCCTCGGACTTGCACCAAATGGAGGACTTCGTGTAAAGGATAAAGATGGACAGGAGTCGATCATTATATCCGGGGAAGTGTCCGTGCGCGGAATTTACGGATATGTGTAAAAAACTTTCAAAAAACTGGAAATAGCAACATTTTTCATGTATAATTCTAGGCGTGTATAAAAATAGGTAAGTAATTAGAACTATAATAAAAGAACATGGAGGAACGAGCAAGATGGAAAAAATTCAAATGACTACCCCTTTAGTAGAGATGGATGGAGATGAGATGACCAGGATTCTCTGGAAGATGATCAAGGATGAACTGATCTATCCATTTATCGATCTGAAATCCGAGTATTACGATCTGGGACTTGAATATAGAAATGAGACAAATGATCAGGTAACATTTGATTCCGCATATGCAACACAGAAGTATGGCGTAGCTGTTAAATGTGCAACGATCACACCAAATGCTGCACGTATGACAGAGTATGACCTGAAAGAAATGTGGAAGAGTCCAAATGGAACGATCCGTGCAATCCTCGACGGAACTGTATTCCGTACACCAATCATCGTAAAGGGCATTGAGCCATGTGTAAAGAACTGGAAGGCTCCTATTACAATCGCAAGACATGCATATGGTGATGTATATAAGAACGTAGAGATCAAGGTTCCGGGTGCCGGGAAGGCTGAACTGGTGTTTACAGGTGCAGATGGTACAGTGATCAAAGAGACGATCCATGAATTCGACGGACCGGGTGTGATCCAGGGACAGCACAACATCAATAAGTCAATCGAAAGCTTTGCAAGATGCTGTTTCAACTATGCGCTGGATATCAAGCAGACAATCTGGTTTGCAACCAAGGATACGATTTCAAAGAAATACGACCATACATTCAAAGATATCTTCCAGGAGATCTTTGATAAAGAATACAAAGAGAAATTCGATGCAGCAGGTATTGAATATTTCTATACACTGATTGATGATGCTGTAGCAAGAGTAATGAAGTCCGAGGGTGGATTCATCTGGGCATGTAAGAACTACGATGGTGACGTAATGAGTGATATGATCTCATCCGCATTTGGTTCACTGGCCATGATGACATCTGTACTGGTTTCTCCGGATGGAAAGTATGAGTACGAAGCTGCACACGGAACAGTTCAGAGACACTACTACAAGCACTTAAAGGGTGAAGAAACATCCACAAACTCTGTTGCAACAATCTTTGCATGGACAGGTGCACTTAGAAAACGTGGTGAACTGGATGGCATCGACGCTCTGGTTGATTTCGCAAACAAGCTTGAGAAAGCGACGATCGCAACGATCGAATCCGGAAAGATGACAAAGGATCTTGCACTTATCACAACCCTTGAGAACCCAACTGTATTAAACAGCGAGAACTTCATCAAGGCAATCCGTGAGACCTTAGAGGGCATGTTATAAAATAACTATAAAAATGTTGTTTTTATAATATGATTTGAGTATAATAAATATAAGAATAGAAATATTCTCGATGAAAGAGCATCGTAAAAAGTTGGGCTGTAAATGGAGCAGGGTAAAAAATCCATTTCATTAGATATCTTAATTGATATCGAGCCGTGCAATCAGGATATGGTTGTAGTCCACGTGGGGGACTTAATGATTTCCACGCCGATTTAGATATCTTAACTGGATATCGAGGCTGACAACCAGCATAAAACTCTTTATGAAGAATACAAAGAGGAGTGTGGTTTTCATCACACTCCTCTTTGCATATGATGAGGTGTGAATGGCTACAAAGACAGAAAAAAGGAAGGCAGTATGCCTTCCTTTTTATGTAGACTTGCAAACAACGGAGTTATGTGGTACACTCTAACTAATTTTGTGGTACTATAAATAAAAACCAGACAAGGAGACATACCATGGTTATTACAGACGAAACAATCGATTATGTAGGTATTCTGGCGAAGCTTGAGCTTTCCGATGAGGAGAAGGAACAGGCAAAGAAAGATATGTCAGATATGCTTGACTATGTAAGTAAGTTAAACGAACTGGACACTGAGAATGTGGAAGCAATGAGCCATACATTTTCTTATAATAATGTATTCCGTGAAGATGAAGTAACAAATGGCGACGACAGAGAGAATATGCTGTCAAATGCACCGGAGCAGAAAGATGGCTGCTATAAGGTGCCAAGAACATTTGATTAGGAGGTAACGGACATTGGATATGATGAGTATGACAGCAGTAGAGCTTGGAAAGAAGATCAAGGCCGGAGAAATCTCCGTTATGGAAGCAACCAAAGCCTGCATCGAGAATATAAAGACATACGACAAAGAATATAACTGTTTTATTACCGTAGATGAAGAAGGTGCATTCAAACAGGCAGAAGAAATACAGAAGAAGATCGACAGCGGCGAGCTGACAGGCCCGCTGGCAGGTGTGCCGATCGCGATCAAGGATAATATGTGTCAGAACGGTGTACTTACCACCTGCGCATCCAAAATCTTATCAAACTTCGTACCGACCTATACATCAGATGCTGTTGTGAAATTAATGGAAGCAGGAGCCGTGATCGTAGGTAAGACAAATATGGATGAGTTCGCAATGGGAAGTACAACCGAGACTTCTTATTATGGCGAGACAAAGAATCCATGGAATACAAATAAAGTTCCGGGTGGTTCTTCCGGTGGATCAGCAGCCGCTGTTGCAGCAGAAGAAGTACCGTGTGCACTCGGTTCCGATACCGGTGGATCGATCCGTCAGCCGGCAGCATTCTGTGGTGTAACAGGAATCAAGCCAACTTACGGCAGAGTATCCAGATACGGTCTGGTTGCATATGGTTCATCTCTTGACCAGATCGGACCACTTGCAAAGGATGTAACAGACTGTGCAACGATATTAGAGATCATTTCCCGGTATGATAAGAAAGATTCTACATCTGTAGAACGTACGGATAATGATTTTACAAGCGCATTAAAGGACGATGTAAAAGGTATGCGCATCGGACTTCCAAAGGACTATTTCACAGAAGGACTGGATCCTGAGATCAAGGATGCTGTGTACCATGTAGCTGAAGTGTTAAAAGAAAAAGGTGCGATCGTGGAAGAATTTGACCTTGGTATGGTAGAATATGCAATTCCTGCATATTATATCATTGCATCCGCAGAGGCAAGCTCGAATCTGGAACGTTTCGACGGCGTAAAATACGGCTATCGTACAGCAGAGTACACAGACCTTCACAACATGTATAAGAAGACACGTTCCGAAGGCTTCGGCGCAGAAGTAAAGAGACGTATCATGTTAGGCTCCTTTACCCTGTCATCTGGTTACTATGATGCATACTATGTAAAAGCACTTAAGGTAAAAGCCCTGATCAAACAGGCTTATGATAAAGCATTTGCAAAATACGATATCATCCTCGGTCCGGTTGCACCTACAACTGCACTGACCATGGGTGAATCCTTATCCGATCCGATCAAGATGTATCTGGGCGATGTATACACCGTTCCGGTCAACCTTGCAGGACTTCCGGGTATTTCCCTTCCATGCGGGTACGACAAAGACGGCATGCCGATCGGTGTCCAGATGGTAGGAGATGCATTTAACGAGAAAGCAATCATTCAGGCGGCATATGCATTTGAGCAGACAAGAGAGTACAAGCAGCCTGCCGCTGTAGCAGAAAGGGGTCTGTAAGATGAGTAAAGTATACGAAACCGTGATCGGTCTGGAGGTTCATGTAGAGCTTGCGACAAAGACGAAGATATTCTGCGGCTGCAGTACCGCATTTGGTGGTGCACCGAATACACATACATGTCCGGTCTGTACCGGTATGCCGGGTTCCCTTCCGGTACTGAATAAAGGGGTAGTAGAAAAAGCAGTTGCTGTCGGTCTTGCAACCAACTGTACGATCACACAGAATTGTAAATTTGACCGTAAGAATTATTTCTATCCGGATAACCCACAGAATTACCAGATCTCCCAGCTGTATTACCCAATCTGCAGAAACGGAAAGGTAGAGATCGAAGTAGAGGGCAAGAAGAAATTCGTAAGGATCCATGAGATCCACATGGAAGAGGATGCAGGTAAACTGGTACATGATCCATATACAGACAGCTCTCTGGTCGATTTCAATCGTTCCGGTGTGCCTCTGATCGAGATCGTATCTGAGCCGGATATGCGTTCTGCGGAAGAAGTAATTGCTTATCTTGAGAAATTACGTCTGATCATCCAGTATCTCGGAGCATCAGACTGTAAGTTAAATGAAGGTTCGATGCGTGCCGATGTCAATCTGTCTGTCCGTGAAGTCGGAGCAGAAGAATTCGGAACAAGAACAGAGACAAAGAACCTGAACTCATTCAAGGCTATCGCTCACGCGATCGAGAATGAGAGAGAACGTCAGATCGATCTGATCGAAGCAGGAGAAAAGGTTGTACAGGAGACCAGAAGATGGGATGATACCAAGGAATATTCATATCCTATGCGTTCCAAAGAGGATGCACAGGATTACCGTTATTTCCCTGATCCTGACCTTGTACCGGTACAGATCAGTGACGAGTGGATGGAGGAGATCCGAAGCCGTCAGCCGGAATTCCGGGATGAGAAGAAGATCCGGTATAAAGAAGAGTATGATATCCCAGACTATGATATAGATATCATTACAAATACAAAGAAGATGGCAGACCTTTTCGAGGAGACGATCGCTCTCGGAGCAAATCCGAAGAAGGTATCCAACTGGCTGATGGGAGAGACCATGCGTCTGATGAAAGAACATTCCATCGATGCAGATGAGTTGTCATTCAGCGCAGAGCACCTTGCAAAGCTGATACAGATGGTAGATGCGAAAGCCATCAACAGCAATGTCGCAAAGGAAGTATTTGAGAAGATATTTACAGATGATATTGAACCGGAAAGCTATGTAAAAGAACATGGACTCGCCACCGTAAATGATGAAGGTGCACTCCGCAAGGTCGTAGAAGAAGTTATTGCCAATAATCCAAAAGCAATCGAAGACTTCCGTGGCGGAAAAGAAAAAGCACTTGGCGCATTGGTTGGACAGACCATGAAAGCAATGAAGGGCAAGGCAGATCCGGCATCTGTAAACCAGATGCTCCGTGAACTGTTAAAATAATCGATACCAATAGAAAAAAATGAAGAGAAAGCAGGTGGCATATCCACCTGGTGACCACCTCTCATGGTGGGATGGAGATTGATATGGAAGAAACCAGACATGTGAGAAAGAGAGACATTTACAAACGTATTATCACATTTTCGGAAGGCGTGCTTCTGTTAGCTGCGGAAGTACTGCTGTTTGCGAGAATGTGGTATACCGAATATGCAGATAATACTCAGGCTATCCAGATTCCGTTCTGGAACAAAGGTAACTGGGCGGTAATCGGTATGTATGCGATTATCATTTATCTGTTTACGAAGCTGTATGGTGGTTATAAAGTAGGCTTCCTCCGGGTGATGGATGTTCTCTTTTCACAGATATTATCATTGGTCTGTGCAAATATCGTAGGTTATGTCGAGCTGTGTATCATTGCCCGTAATTATCTGCCGGCACTGAACATGATCGAGCTTACATTCTTAGAGATCATAGTTATATTTATATGGGTATTTGTCTGCAGGATGATGTACCGTAAGTTTTATCCTCCAAGACATTTACTGCTTGTCTACGGATATAAGACACCGACCGAATTCATTGATAAGATCAATGCCAGAAAAGACAAATACATCATTGCTGACCGTATTCATGTCAGTGAAGGTGAGAAAGCATTAAAAGAAAAAATCTTACAGTACGATGGTGTTATCCTTTGTGAGACAAAGGCATATATCAGAAACGAATTGGTAAAATACTGCTTCGAGCATTCGATCCGTTCGTATGTGGTACCGAAGTTATCGGATATCATTATCTTAGGAGCAGAACCGATCCATTTGTTTGATACACCATTATTATTATCCAGAAACCAGGGACTGACAGGAGAAGATATGATCTTCAAGCGTCTGATGGATATTATCGTATCCCTGATCATGATCATTGTCTTTTCACCATTTATGATCCTGATCGCACTGGCGATCAAACTCTACGACAGAGGGCCTGTATTCTATAAGCAGGAGCGTCTGACCTTAAATGGCAGAGTATTCAAGATCATGAAATTCAGAAGTATGCGGATGGACTCCGAGGAACATGGCGCACAGCTTGCCAGAAAGCATGATGACAGAATCACACCGGTTGGCCGTGTGATCCGTGCTACACACTTAGACGAGCTGCCACAGCTCTTTAATATCTTAAAGGGCGATATGTCAGTCGTGGGTCCTAGACCGGAACGTCCGGAGATCGCAGCACAGTACAGGGAGACCTTCCCGGAATTCGATTATCGTCTGAAGATGAAAGCCGGACTTACCGGATATGCACAGGTTTACGGTAAATATAACACCACACCGAGAGATAAGGTGAAGCTTGACCTGACATATTATGAGCAGTATTCCTTATGGCTGGATCTGAAGCTGATCCTGCTGACCTTCAAGATCTTATTCCAGAAGGAGAACACGGAAGGAATCGATGCAAATCAGACGACAGCGATCCGTGAAGACAAGACAAAGAAAACAGGCATCAAGCATCCGCATGATGAAGCCGAGGATGCCTTCTATAGTGTAGAGGAAAAGAAATAAATGAAACCAGAAGTATCCGTGATCATTCCGGCATATAATTGCAGCAGAACAATTAAACAGGCAATCGATTCCGCACTTTGTCAGGATGTGATATCAGAGATCATCGTGATCAACGACTGTTCGCCGGAGGATCTGACGGAGTGTCTGGCAGAATATAAAAGCAATCCACAGGTTAGACTATATAAGAATGAAACCAATCTTGGCGTAGCAGCAACGAGAAATAAAGGTGTGCAGCTTGCAGAGGGCGAATATGTAGCATTCTTAGATTCCGATGATATCTGGCGGCCGGGAAAGCTCTCAAAGCAGCTTGCTGTTATGAAGGAGACCGGAGTGGTATTATCCTCAACTGCCAGAGAACTGATGGAAGAGGACGGAACCTATACCGGGCGGATCTTGCCGGTACCGGAGAAGATCACTTATAAAGGTATGTTATATGGAAATGTGATCAACTGCTCATCCGTAGTGATGAAGCGGGAGGTGGCAGCAGAGTTCCCGATGGGGGATGATGATGCTCACGAGGATTATATCTGCTGGCTGCAAATCCTTAAGAAATACGGGGAGGCAGCAGGCATCAATGAACCGTTATTGCTTTACCGGATGGTGAAGAACAGTAAATCAGGTTCCAAATTACATTCTGCAAAGATGACGTATCAGGTATACCGGAAGATGGGATTTGGAACAGTGAAGTCACTTGGATATTTTGCAGGATATGCGATACATGGAGTAAAGAAGTATTTTCTTTAAATAAAAAGAAACGGAGCAGGGAGATGGCAGAGGAAATCAAGAGAGGTCCGGGAAGACCGACCGATAAACGGAAAGACACAATTCTAAGACTTAGGATCGACACAGATACACATGAACTGCTTTCAAAGTATGCAAAGCAAAAAGGTGTATCCATGTCAGAAATCGTCAGAGAGGCAGTCTACGGTATCGTAAAACAGGCGAACATAGAAGAATAAGACTGTCAGACAGGAGAACGTTGACCATGGAAACAAATAAGGAAGGGGATGTGACACTATCTGTCGTCATGCCCGCCTATAATGAAGGAGCACATATAACAGATAATCTGCTTGAAACCAGCAGAGTGCTGTCCGGTTTCGTCAAACGGTATGAGATCATAGCAGTTGACGACGGAAGTGCAGATAACACCGCAGAGTGCATCCGCCGGGCAGAAATGCAGGATACCCATATCAGAGGGATCTCATATCAGCCGAATGGTGGAAAAGGACATGCCATCCGAACAGGGATCGCAGCAGCAGAGGGACGATACATCGCATTTCTGGATTCCGATCTGGAACTGCCACCGATTCTGCTGAAACGGTTCTTAAAGGATATGAAGGAACAGGATGCCGATATCGTGATCGGTTCCAAGCTGCATCCGGAGTCGAAGCTCCATTATCCGATGCTGCGTAAGATCATGAGCTATGGATATTATCTGATGTTAAAGATGATGTTCCATCTGAACACCCACGATACACAGACCGGTATCAAGTTATTCAAAAAAGAAGTGATCAAACCGATCGTAAGCCGGATGCAGGCAGAAGGGTATGCATTCGATATCGAGATTCTTGCCATGGCGGCAAAGGATGGCAGAAAGATCTGCGAAGCTCCGATCGAGCTGAACTACAGCCGGGATGACAGCAAGGGTGGAAGAAGGATCGGGTTAAAGGATGTAGCAAAAGTCTTTAAAGAGACTGTTGAAGTAAGAAAACGTGTTATGCATTGAACAACGGACGTTAATTACTGTGCATATATATTATTCCGCAAAACGCTCTCGCTCTATCCTCGGCGTAGCGGTACATAAGGCTGTAAAGTACACAGCCTAAGTACCGACGTTCGGATAGGTTTGCTACACAATATATATGCATAGTAATTAACTGGATATGATCAGTAAAGATAGCAAGTATGATTATACATATACTAAGAAATGAGGGAAAATTATATGACATATGAAAACGCTTTGGAAATTTTGAAAAAGTACGGGCAGGAGCATGTGCTCGCCTATTATGATGAACTAAACGATGAAGAGAAGCAGAGTCTGCTTGCGCAGATTGAAGAGATCGACTTCTCTATATTTGATGTATTAAAAGAGAAAGAATCAGCCGGTAAGGAAGGAACGATTACACCAACAGAGGTTTTGACACTTGACACGATCAAGGAATATGAATTTGCCTATAAGGTGCTTGGTGAAACGGCAATCCAGAAGGGCCAGCTTGCCCTTGTAATGCTTGCCGGAGGGCAGGGGACAAGACTTGGCTATGATGGACCGAAAGGAACCTATAATCTTGGACAGACAAGGGATCTCTATATATTCGAATGTCAGGTGAAAACGATCCTGACTGTTGTGAAGACACTTGGACGATGGATTCATCTCTATATCATGACCAGCGATAAGAACTATGATGCAACGACATCTTTTTTTGCAGAACATAAGAACTTTGGATATAAGGAGGAGTATCTGCATTTCTTCAAGCAGGAGCTGGTACCATCGGTAGATTTCGATGGCAGGATACTGATGGAAGCACCATCAAAGATCTGCCTGTCGCCAAATGGAAATGGTGGTTGGTTCTCATCCATGAAACGGGCAGGGCTGGTAGAGGAGCTTGACAAGAATGGCATCCGTTATATCAATGTATTCGCAGTCGATAATGCCTTGCAGAAGATCGCGGATCCGGTATTCCTTGGCTCGATGATGATGGAGGATTATCAGTCGGCGGCAAAAGTCGTAAAGAAAGCAGATCCATATGAACGGGTAGGCGTACTGTGTAAGAAAGACAATAAGCCTTACATAGTAGAATATTATGAATTGTCGGATGAGATGCGGTATGAGAAAACGGTTATGGGCGAGTATGCCTATAATTATGGGGTGATTTTAAATTATATCTTCCCGGTTAATCAGTTGAAACAGCTTCTGAATCAGAAAATGCCGCTTCATACGGCGAAGAAGGTTATTCCTTATATAAATGAGAATCGGGAACTGGTGAAACCAACGGAGCCGAATGGTTATAAGTTTGAAACGCTTGCGCTTGATATGCTTCAGTTTATGAATGACTGCTTACCATTTGAAGTTATCAGAGAGTATGAATTTGCACCGATCAAGAATGCAGGGGGCGTGGATTCACCGGAAACCGCCAGAGAGCTGTTAAAGAAGAATGGATATAAGCTATAGAACTGCGTCGAATACTTTGGAAAAATTGCCTAAAATAACAGTATTATTTTCAGAAATTTCTACATTCAACTTAAGCCTAGAAAATTGACTTTTAATAAGAATTGAATTATAGTTGTTAGTGGTTAAGAAGCGTTAAGGATTTCTAATCCATTAACAACTGTATTTATATAGTTTGACTTGATAAAGATACATGATGAACACATTTATGAGGGAAATGAGGGAATAGAATGTATAGAAAAGGGCCGCAGGGCTGGTTAAAGCATCTTGATTTTACAGTGCTGAATCTGATAGCACTGCATGCATCTTATTGTATGGCATATTTTATACGGATGGGAACAGAAAATCCGTATCATAGTAGGTTATATCGGACAATTGCCGTACTTCTGACATTATTTCAATTATTAGTTACCATAGTATGTCATATATATAAAGGCGTGCTGAAACGGGGATATTTCCGTGAAGCTGTTGCGTCTGTGAAGCAGTCTGCACTGGTTGTACTTCTGGCGGTATTCGTTTTGTTCATGATGAAGATGGGCGCAGCTTATTCCAGAAAGGTTATGGCCTTATTTGGCATGATATATCTGGTTATGGGCTATGTGATCACGCTTCTTTGGAAGGAGTATGTACGAAGACATCGTGTGGCGAAAAAGTCTATTGTGATCGTGACAGTCAAAGAATATCTGAATGCGTTACTTGTAGAAATGGATACAGAATACTATAATCTGTATCGGGTTGCAGGTGTTGTATTATTAGATGCAACTGAGGATGAGGCAGAAAACTACAATACAGAATATGCAGATTTGGAGCTTAGCATATATACATATTCAGACGAAGTTCTGGAACAGATCATGCATGGCTGGGTAGATGAAGTCTATGTGAACATACCATTCGAGAAGCATATTCCGGAGAATCTTCTGGGACAGCTTGCGGATATGGGAATCACAGTTCATGTGCGTGTGCGTGTACCGGCAGAGCTTTCCGATTATCAGTATGTATTCGATAAACAGCTTGGTCATCATGTACTGACCGTCAGCACTACATATATAACAACGTATCAGGCATTTGTAAAGAGGGCAATCGATATCCTTGGCGGAATCGTGGGATGTATCTTTACAGGTGTCCTTACGATCATCCTTGCACCATGTATCTATATCGCATCACCGGGACCGATCTTCTTCTCACAGTACCGTATCGGTAAGAATGGAAAGAAGTTCAAGATCTATAAGTTCCGAAGCATGTATATGGATGCTGAAGCGCGAAAAGCAGAGTTGATGGAGCAGAATCAGGTCAAGGATGGCATGATGTTCAAGATGGAATATGATCCGCGAATCATCGGCTGCAAGAAGCTGCCGGATGGTACGATCAAGAAGGGCATCGGAAACCGGATCCGTGACTGGTCGCTCGACGAATTCCCACAGTTTTTCAATGTGTTAAAGGGTGATATGAGTCTGATCGGAACCAGACCGCCAACAGAGGATGAATGGGAGAAGTATTCCGCCCATCACAGAGGTCGTATGGCGATCAAGCCGGGTATCACAGGACTCTGGCAGGTCAGCGGAAGAAGTAATATCACGGATTTCGATGAGGTTGTAAGATTAGACCGGAAGTATATCGATGAATGGAGTCTTGTAAACGACATCAAGATACTGTTCAAGACAGTAGGTGTTGTGTTGAAAGGTGAAGGATCGATGTAGGCGTGGTTAGATATAGAAATGTAAGCGAAGAATAAGTACAGGTTATTTCATGGAAAATAAATGTTATTTATTTTTTGTTGTATATTATGCTAGATTTTGTCATCTTATAAGGGATGCACAAACAACTATTATTGAATATGAGGGGATTTGTCAGAAATTTGTTCAAGTGTTTGGAGAAAAATGAAATGATTGCAGTTAATAGTTGAAAACAGGCAAGGTTAGATGTTTAATGGAAATGAGGTATTGTATATGAAAGGTATTATTTTAGCTGGAGGAGCAGGAACTAGGCTTTATCCATTGACAATGGTTACATCAAAGCAATTATTACCAGTTTATGATAAACCGATGATTTATTATCCGTTATCAACATTGATGTTAGCGGGTATTAAAGATATTTTGATAATTTCAACACCAACGGATATTTTGAGATTTGAAGAATTATTGGGAGATGGTTCACAATTTGGCATTTCATTGTCGTATAAAGTTCAACCATCACCTGATGGATTAGCACAAGCGTTCATACTAGGAGAGAAGTTTATTGGCGGTGAACCATGTGCAATGATTCTTGGTGATAATATTTTTTATGGCAATGGTTTTTCAAAAATATTAAAGCAATGCGTTCTCAATGCAGAGGAGGGACAGGCTACGGTTTTTGGCTATTATGTGAAGGATCCAGAACGTTTTGGTGTCGTTGAATTTGATTCGAAGGGAAAGGCCCTTTCGGTAGAGGAAAAACCTGCTAATCCAAAGTCAAATTATGCAATTACTGGTCTTTATTTTTATCCTGCTGGAGTTAGTAAGATGGCTAAAAATATTCAGCCATCTGCAAGAGGAGAATTAGAAATAACTACATTGAATGATATGTACTTAAAGGCTAGTCTATTAAATGTTTCCTTATTGGGGCGGGGATTTGCTTGGCTCGATACGGGAACGATGGATTCATTGTTAGAAGCAGCAGAGTTTGTCCATATGATTGAAAAACGTCAAGGTGTAAAGATTTCCGCACCAGAAGAGATAGCATATAGGTATGGTTGGATAGATAAAAAATTGCTTTTGGAATCAGCAATTCGATATGGAAAATCACCGTATGGTGAGCACTTGAAAAATGTTTCAGAACAAAAAATATATCACATGATAGAGGAATAAAAATGAAAAAATATTTAATTACCGGTTGTGCTGGATTTATTGGCTCAAATTTTGTTTATTATATGTTGAAAAAATATAAGGAGATTCTTCTCGTTAATCTTGATAAATTGACGTATGCAGGAAATCTTGAAAATTTGAAGGGAGTGGAGGGAGATTCTCGCCATGTGTTTGTACAGGGGGATATCTGCGATAGGAAACTTGTATCTAGTTTGTTTGAAAAATATAATTTCGATTTTGTAATCAATTTTGCAGCTGAGTCTCATGTTGATCGTTCTATCGCAAATCCTGAAGTTTTCGTTCAGACCAATGTAATGGGAACGGTCAATCTTCTTCAAAGAGCAAAAGAGGCTTGGTATGATGATTCTATGAAAATTTGGAAAGCAGGCAAGAAGTATTTGCAAGTAAGTACTGACGAAGTATACGGGGCACTTGGAGCCGATGGCTATTTTACAGAGATGACTTCGATTAATCCCCATTCTCCTTATAGTGCATCTAAGGCATCCGCAGACCATTTTGTACAAGCATTTCATGATACTTATGGTATGCCAATTAACATTACTAGATGTTCTAATAACTATGGACCATATCAATTCCCGGAAAAATTGATTCCTCTGATGATTAATAATGTGAAGCAACATAAGTCGCTTCCGGTTTACGGTGATGGTATGCAGATTCGTGACTGGTTGTATGTTGAGGATCACTGCAAGGCTATTGATATAGTTGCCAATAATGGAAAGATTGGTGAGGTTTATAATGTAGGTGGACATAATGAGCGTCCTAATATATTTATTGTAAAGACTATTATTGAACAGCTTCATGACAGTCTTCAAGACGAAGAAATTTCTGAAAATCTGATAAAACATGTTGAAGATAGACTTGGACATGATAGGCGTTATGGTATTGATCCGGCCAAGATTAAGAATGATTTGGGTTGGTATCCAGAGACTCCTTTTGAAAAAGGCATTGTGCTTACTATTGATTGGTATTTGGAGAATGAGGAGTGGATGAATAACATTACTTCTGGTAATTATCAGAAATACTATGAAGAAATGTATAAAAATAAATAAAGGAGAAATAGTATGATTCATTTTAATGTTCCAACTTTTACTGGAAAAGAATTTGAATATATGCACGAGGCAGTAAACAACCATAAAATTTGTGGTGATGGTCCGTTTACCAAGAAATGTGATGAGTGGATGGAAAAAAGATTTAATACAAAGAAAGCATTGTTGACTACTAGTGGCTCTACTGCCTTGGATATGGCAGCTCTTCTTTGTTGCCTTAAACCTGGTGATGAAGTAATACTTCCTAGCTTCACATTCTCAAGCACTGCTAATTCGTTTGTTTTAGCAGGAGCTACATTGGTGTTTGTTGATGTCAGACCAGATACTATGAATATTGATGAAACAAAGATTGAGGCTGCTATTACAGAAAAGACAAAGGTAATTTGTCCCGTGCATTATGCAGGCGTTGCCTGTGAAATGGATACTATTATGGATATTGCAAAACGACATAATTTAATGGTTGTAGAAGATGCTGCCCAAGGGGTTATGAGCACTTATAAAGGGCGGGCTTTAGGAACTATTGGGGATTTCGGTTGCTTTTCTTTCCATGAAACCAAGAATTATTCAATGGGAGAGGGCGGAGCGATTCTGATTAATAATCCTAACTATATTGAAAAGGCAGAAATTCTTCGTGAAAAAGGAACTAATCGCGCACAATTTTTTCGTGGGCAGGTAGCTAAATATAATTGGGTTGATTTTGGTGATTCTTATCTTCAATCAGATTTGAATGCAGCATATCTTTGGGCACAACTAGAAATGGCAGATGAGATAAATGAAAATAGACTAGCAACATGGAATGCATATTATGCAGCATTTAAACCTTTGGAAGAAAAAGAAATTGTTGAATTGCCGGTAATACCAGAAGACTGTGTTCATAATGCACATATGTTTTACATGAAATGCAAAAATTTGGAAACAAGACAGGCTTACATTCGCTTTATGAAGGAAAATGACATTCAGTGTGTATTTCACTATGTGCCATTACATAGTTCTCCTGCAGGATTAAAGTTTGGTCGTTTTGTTGGAAAAGATGAGCATACTACTTTAGATAGTGATTGTTTGGTTCGGTTACCGATGTATTATAACATTGATAAAAATGATTTAATGAAAGTAATTAATAAAACTTTAGAATTTTTCAACAAGTAATATTCAGCAAGAAAAAAGAAAGAATGAGGAATAACTAAATGGTACGTATTGCTATTATAGGAGGTAAGATTGATTCTGGTGGAAAAAAGAATTTAATAATGGAATACTACCGCCATATTGATAGAAATAAGGTGCAGTTTGATTTTATCTGTGATTCAGATTCTCAAGCTATACCAATAGAGGAGATAGAGGCTCTTGGAGGAAGAGTTTATGAAATCAGACCATACCAAAATATTATTGGAAATATGATTGATATTTATAAATTATGTAAAAAAAATCGATATCCGGTAATGCATGCATACAATAGTACCATGAATATATTTCCTATGTTTGTGGCTAAAGTTGCAGGAGTGCCGGTTCGTATATCAGAAAGCTTATCCATGGCTCATGAAGGTGATTGGAAGACGAAAATAAAAATGATTTTACGTCCAATGTCTAAATGGTTTGCCAATTACTATATGTCATGTGGTGATGACTGTGGGCGTTGGCAGTTTGGAGATAAACTTTTCGATGATGGGAAGGTAGATGTATTTAAAACTGTCATTAATACTGAGTTTAATACATTTAATCCAGAACTGAGAGATAAGACAAGAAAAAAATTTGGTTGGGAAGATAAAATTGTAATTGGACATATTGGTAGATTTACGCCACAGAAAAACTCGGTACATTTGGTTGAAATTTTTGCCGCTATAGCTAAAAAAGAACCTAAAGCGGTTTTATGCTTGATTGGTGATGGTGAATTAAAAAAAGAGATGATGGATAAAATTGATGAGCTTGGTATTAAGAAACAAGTTGAATATCTTGGTCGAAGAGAAGATATCCAACAGTTTTATAATGCTATGGATATATTTCTTCTTCCTTCTTTATATGAAGGTTTACCTGTAGTTGGACTTGAGGCTGAGAGTTGTGGGTTGCCAATGTTTTTCTCGACGGAGGTAACAAGAGAAGCTAATGCTTGTGAGCTAGGGCATTTTATAGATTTAGATGAATCAGAAAGTGTTTGGGCAGATGAGATATTGAAAGCTGCTAGTGAAAATATGCCTATTAGAAAGAGCCATGCTAAAGAAGTGGCAGAGGCAGGGTTTGATTCAGCTTCGGAGGCGATGAGAATGCAGAGATATTATTTTACTGCTATGCAAAAGCAGAAAGCTACGCATATAAAAGAAATTAAGAAGGACTAGTGTTTTGACATGGAAAATAAAAAAATAGGGTTAGCCATTAATTACGATTATCCAGACTATGGTGGGATGCTTCAGGCATATGCCACCTATTATAAATTAGAAAAATTGGGATATGAACCAGAAACATTAAATATTTACAATTTGACGGATTCGATAAAAAAACGCAAAATCAAATATTTTGTAAAGAATATCTTAGATTTTTCTATTGTGAAAGAAAAGGGGCAGGTTGTTTTAAAAAAAATCAGAATTAAACTAAATAAAGAATTTGGAAGTAATATGGCTATTCGCTATAAAGCATTTGAGTTGTTTTGTAAAGAAAATTTTCATACATCTAAGATTTTCAAGGATTGGAATGATATCAGTAAATCTTGTCATTCTTACAAGGCTGTTGTAGTTGGAAGCGATCAATTGTGGCTTCCTTCTAATATTGAAGGTGACTATTATACGTTGAACTTTGTTCCAGATTCAGTGAAGAAAATTGCTTATGCTACTAGTTTTGGTGTGGCAGAAATTCCAAAGATTCAGGAAAAGAAAGTGGCTTATTTTCTTAACAGAATTGATTTTTTATCTGCACGAGAGGAATCTGGCAAGAAAATAATAAAAAAATTCACAGGCCGTAATGTACCGCTTGTTTGTGATCCTGCATTGTTACTGGATGATTCTGAATGGGATGAAATTGCAACACCTAATAGGATTATTAAAGAACCATATATTTTTTGCTATTTTATGGGAAATAATCCTTGGCAAAGGAAGTTCGTGCTTGAATTAAAGAAAAAAACAGAATGTAAAATTGTTAGCTTATTGCATCTTGATCAGTATATAGCTTCTGACGAAAGTTATGTGGATAAATCTCCGTATGACGTGTCGCCAGCTGATTTTTTGAATTTAGTGAAAAATGCTAATTATGTTTGCACAGATTCTTTCCACGGAACAGTATTCTCAATTATATATAAAAGAAATTTTTTCACATTTAAACGGTTTTCAGATAAAGCAACGCTATCTACTAATACAAGAATTGATACTCTGCTTAATCAAATGAAACTTAAGGAAAGATTGGTATTAGAAGGAAATACGGTTAATGAAATGCTTGAAAGAAAAATCAATTTTGAGGTTGTTCAAGAGCGCTTGGAAGAGTTTAGAAAAGAATCATTAAGATATCTAGTAGATTCAATTAATAGTTGATTTTATGTAGGAGGCATTTGCTTAGTGAAGTTTGAAAGAAAGGTTTATATTTGTCAGAATAAAAATGAACTAATACGGATGGACAGTACTTCTGGAGGTGTTTTTTCAGCTCTTGCACAGTATGTACTTGATAGAAAAGGCGTAGTATTTGGAGCAGAGTTTGATAATATGTATAGGGTTGTTCATGGAAAGGGAAATGCAGTTGCAGATTTATCCAAATTTAGAGGAAGCAAGTATGTCCAAAGTAATATGGGCGACACTTTTAACGAAGTTAAGAATCTGTTGCAAGATAAACGTTGGGTTTTATTTACAGGGACACCATGCCAAGTTGCAGGGTTGAAATCGTTCCTAGAAAAAGATTATGAGAATCTCATACTGATGGACATTGTCTGTTTTTCGGTAGCTTCACCTGGTGTATGGGAGCAATATTTAGTTCACCTTCAGAATACAGGAAAGATTAATTTGAATGAGGTATCCAGAATTAAGTTTAGAGATAAAAGTAGATTTGGATACGAGTATACGCTTATGACTTTTTATGATAAGAAAGGTCACAAGTTATTAGCATCGGGACCGGAAAGTAATCAGATGCTAAGAAGTTACGTATCCAATACGGCAACAAGACCGTCGTGCTATAAGTGTGCATTTAAAACGGTAGAGCGTGTTAGTGATTTTACAGCATGGGACTGTTATAATATTTTTCAATATAATAAGAAAATGGATGACAATAAGGGAACATCACATTTGATGGTACATAATGAGAAAGCAGCAAATATTCTCGAAGAAATTAAGCAATATTTATTTGTTGTAGAAGTAGACGTTCATGAGGCAATAAAGTCTGAACCTGCAATGACTGAATGTGGGACACCAAATGAAATAAGAGAAGATTTTTTCAAAAGGTTATCAAATAATGAGGATCCATTCAATAGTTATTTTAAGGATTCTGCTAGGATAAAAGTGGAAAGATTATTAAGAACGACACTTTCAAGCATCGGGTTATATAAATATGTAAAAAGAATGCTTAAGGGTTAATGGGAGCAGAGTATATGGGAGAGAAAATTAAAGTTAGTATTGTAGTTCCGGTATATAATGTTCCGGAGAAAGCATTAAGAGATTGTATAGAAAGCTGTATTCATCAAACATTAAAAAATATAGAAATAATTTTAGTTGATGATGGGTCAACAGATAATTCAGGTGTGATTTGTGACGAATATGCTGTAAATGATAATAGAATTAAAGTAGTACATAAGGTAAATGGTGGACTTTCAGCTGCTAGAAATACAGGATATAGAATGGCTATTGGTGAGTGGATTTTATTCTTAGATAGTGACGACTGGATTGAAGATAAGACGTGCGAAGATAACTATGCTATTGGAATGAAAGAAGATGTGGATATAGTTATTTTTGGCACTATTCAAGAATTTGGGCACTGTAAGTATCCGTTTAAATATCATTTTGAGAATGGTTCAATATTTATTGGAGAAAAATGTAAAAAGCTTCAGTGTGAAATCCTTAATTTTACAGGTAATATTGCAACAGCATGGGCAAAGCTCATTAGAAAAAATATTCTTGATAGATATCATGTAGAACACAATGAAATACTAAGACAGGGATCAGAGGGGGTAGAATTCAATATTCGTCTTTTTGAACATATCCGAAGCGCTTATTTTACAAGTAACATATATTATCATTACATCTATAATCCAAATTCTATTTCTGCAAAGCATAATGAACAGAATCATTATTTTGTAATTAAGTGTTTTGAAGAGATTCAAAAACAAATTTCTGTATCGGATAACAAAGATAGTTTAGAGATGCTATTTTATAATCGTTTTGCTTATGTTGTTGTTGCAGCAGCAATTAGTGGATATTTCAGTCCGACTAATAAAGAAAAGTATAAAGTTCAAAAAAAGAAATACTTATTATATCTCAATCAAACATTAGTGAAAAATACACTTTTAAATGTTAAAGCTAAAGATATGGAGTTACAAAGAGCGGTTGTTTTATTTTTGATAAAAAGACATTGTTTTTTTCCATTAAAATTGTTGGCGAAAATTCGTTATAAGCAAAAACATGGAGGTTAAGATGAAAGCAGAAAAGAGGACAGCATGGATTGATATAATGAGGGTATTCTGATGATAACAATTGTTTGGGGACATGTTTATGATACTGGGATACTTAGGCAGTATTTATATTCATTTCATGTGCCTGCGTTTTTCTTTTTATCTGTTTTTTGTTTTACTTACAGACATAATTTTCGTTCTTTTTTTTATAAGCGATTAAGGACAATTATAATACCTTATTTTTTCTTTTCTGTTGTAAGTATAGTTATTTTTTTATTTGTAGTAGATTTGTTGGATCATTATCTCAATTGCTAGAGTGTGATCCTGCTACTAATTTGATTGTAATGTTATACGGAAATTCAAAACCAGAGGTTATGCGATATAATTTGCCATTATGGTTTTTACCATGCCTGTTTTTGACTTCGTGTATTGGTTATTGTGAGGAAGCAATCGTAAGCTTAAAGGGGAAGCCGATGAGAATAGTAGCGATATTAATTTTTGCTATCATTGGTGCTTTTTTTTCAAAACATGAAGATATCACTTTACCATGGCTTTTTGAAACTAGTATGATTCATTATAATAACCTGATAGATTATAGGCAATGTGTTTTATAATGGACAAAGTATAGACATTGATAAGTAGAAATTTTTATTTTATTGTTCTAAACGACGTTGATTTTATTATCCATATTAATTCAAAAGTATAGAGTATTCATTGTAATTATCTTCTTTCTTTGTAAGAGCAAAATGACATATCTATCAAGCAACTATAACTGGTTTAGTAGGATGAAAAAGAAATGTTACCTGACTGTTATTGGGATAATTATATTATGTATTTAAGTAAATATATTAAACAAAGGAAACTGTAAATTTATATATAAGGTACGGTATTTAAAAGATACTATATAAGTGGTGAAAAGATATATGAAAAAAATAGCAATAATAACAATGCATGCGGTGAAAAATTATGGTTCAGTACTGCAGACATATGCGACACAAAGATTGTTCCAAAAGCGAGAATTAGAACCAGTGGTTATTGATTATCGAAGACCTTGGGACACAGGGAAGGCATATTATTTCGATATAAAAAATAAAACATGGAAAGATATTGTTAGACAAATAGTTTATTTTCCATCAAAGTTCAGACAAAAAAAAGTATTTGGAGATTTTTTGCAAAAATATATTAACTTGACAAAATACACTTATCATAATATAAGTGATTTTGAAAGACATCCGTGTATAGCGGATATTTATTGTACGGGAAGTGATCAAGTTTGGAATAGCGGTTGGAATCGTGGCGTAAAAGAGGAATTTTTTCTAACATTTGTCAAAGAGGGGAAAAAGAAAATTTCTTATGCAGCTAGTATTGGAAAAGAAGAAATAGAAAATGATGAAAAGCTAAAAATAAAAAAGTATTTATCTACATATAGTGCGGTTTCAGTTCGTGAAAGATCATCAGTAAATCTTTTAAATGCTTTAGGAATTCAAGATGTTAATTTAGTTATTGATCCAACGTTGCAATTATCACAAGAAGAATGGAGAGAACTATTAAAAACAAAAGAGAGAAGATATAGAAACTATGTTTTATTAGTTCAATTAAATAGAAATAGAGAGTTTGATGTGTTCGCTCAACGATTTGCAAAAGAAAACAATAAAACTTTACTTAGGCTTTGTTTAAGACTTGATCAAATAGTGTTACCAGGGAAAGCAGTTGTTATTCCGGATGTTACAGATTATTTATGGCTTATTGATAATGCGGATTATGTCTTAACTGATTCCTTTCATGCAGTTTCTTTTTCTTTGAATTTTGAGAAAAATTTTTATGCTGTTCTTCCTAAGAAGTATTCTTCGAGAATTGTCAGTATCTTGAATGATTTGAATTTGGAAAAAAGAATAGTTAGCGATTATACTTTAGCCCAAGGGCAAGTTGAAGATATAGAATATACAAAGGTTAACGAAAAAATAGCGGAACTGAGAAGACAGTCAGATAAGTACATAGATTTTGCGTTGAATTAATAGCATTTGTTGGGAGATGTTGTATGGCACCATTTATAATTGGTTTTTCCATTGTATCGTTATCTGCGATATATTGTAAATTTGGAATAAAAAGGGATGAAAGTTCAAAAATTTTTATGGGAATTTCGTTTGTTGTATTATTTTTTATTATGGGATTTCGTAATCCTTTAATGGGGACGGACTCTATTATGTACAATAATATTTTCATGCGAATTGGACAACAACATTCTATTCGGGATGCATTTAGTGCATCAGGTATTTCAGCACCGGGATACGTTATTTTTTGTAGAGTAATTTATAAGTTTTTTCCAAACTATCAAGCAAGAATTATTGGAACTTCGTTAATTATTCTATTTGGTATATTTAGATATATAAAAAAATCGTCCAAAGATGTATATTTGTCAATAATCTTATTCATGACATTGACTTTCTATGTGCAAAGTTTTAATATTTCTAGACAATATATGGCGATTGCTGTTCTTCTTAATGCATTTGTTGAATGGTATAGGAATAAAAAAAGTGTATTAGGCTGGGTATTGTTTTTTGTTGCGCTTTCTATTCATACAACATCAATTGTTGGATTAGCTGCATGGATATTGATAGGAAATAATATCGATTTTATGGATAAGAAGCAAATTAGAAAACTGATTGTTAAGAGCATTCTTCTTGGAATGGTTGTAATTATATCTCGAACACAATTACTTAGTGTATTTTTGCGAATGTTTCCGATGTATAGTAATTATTTCGGTGGTAGAGCATTAAATCAGTTTAATGATCAGGGACAGGGGCGTATAATCATTATTATTTTTGGATATCTTGCAATAGTGATATATTCTGTTTTTTTGATAAGAAGAAAGAGTAGCCACCTTGAGGGGAGAATATATGCAGGGGAGCAGCTCCCAGTAATGCTTTTTGCTGTTATAATTGGTATTCTTGGTGCTGCTTATCCAACTGTTTTGAGAATGAATATTTTCTTTACTATTACAGCAATTTCATTTATTCCAAATACCTTTATTCTTGATGGGCGTTCAAATAGAAGAATTTTAAGTGCACTAACTATTACTTTGACTTTTGCGTTTTTAGCTATTTATATGATAGAAGATAAGAGTGATGTTATCCCATATATGTTTTTTTGGAGCTGAATGAAATAAGGAAGGGAATGTAAAATGGGAAGATTTAAATATTTAATGAAAAATACTCTCCTTTTCGCCTTAGGAAGCTTTGGATCCAGAATTGTTGTTTTTCTACTTGTTCCGTTATATACAGGGGTGTTGTTGCCAGAAGAATACGGTACTGTGGATTTGTTATTTACTTTATGTACAATTTTAGGTCCGATTATTACATTGAATATTAGCGAAGGCGTGATGAGATTCTGCCTAGATAAAGATGCTGACAGAGAAAAAATTTTAGCAAATACTTTTTTTATCATATTATTTGGTGCAGTCATAGGGATGCTATTAGTACCTATTTCAAGATTATGTTCAATATCTGTAGGATATGGAGTGTTGTTATATTCATGTAGTTTGTTTATTGCATGTGCTCAAGTATTTCTTTATTATTTACGAGGAATCGAGAAACCATTTCTTTACTCTGTAGGATGTATAATTCAAACTTTTTTTATAGCGTTTTTTAGTATTCTCTTTTTAGTGATTTTGAAATGGGGGATACGTGGATATTTTAGAGCATATTTATGTGCTAATATGATAACTTGTTTATATTGCATGATTGTTGGTGAAATTAAAATCATTGATATATGTAAGAAAGGAATCGACAAGAGTCTACTGAATTCAATGCTGAAGTATTCTATTGCACTTATTCCTAACACATTTATGTGGTGGATAATGAATGCATCAGATAGAGTAATGGTGAGTACAATGATAGGAACGGCTGCAAATGGGTTATATTCTGTATCCTATAAAATTCCGGGATTGGTTTCAGTTTGCAATACAATTTTTAATCAAGCTTGGTCATATTCAGCGATAAAAGAATCAGATAGTCAGGATCGTGTGGAATATGCAAGTAGAGTATTCGAAATACTAGCTATATTTTCTGCAACAGTTTCAATCATAATTTTGATATTTTTAAAACCAGTTATGAGAATGTATGTTCAGGAATCATATTATATGGCATGGAAATATTCACCTATTCTTTTACTAGGTAATTATTTTTTGATCCTTGGCTCATTTGTAGGATCAACAACCTATACCGTGGATAAAAATAGTGTCGGAATGTTGAAATCAGGGGTAGTAGGAGCAATTCCCAATATCATATTAAATGCGATTTTAATTCCAATAATTGGTATCAGTGGTGCAGCAATAGCGACATGTATCAGTTATTTTATTGTAACGGCATACCGTATATATGATACTTATAACGACTTTCCGCTTAGATGGTCATCAGTCAATATAAATATTGCACATATTACGATGATAGTTGCAACATTATTATGTTATCTAGCGGAGCCATATAGTGAAATAGCTTTGTTATTTGTTTTATTTTTTGTGTTTTTTCACTATAGAAGGCTTCTTCTTAATAGTATTGTAAAGGAATTACTTAGAAAAAGGTAAATTAACTCGAGGAAGACATCATAGATGAGGGTACCTATTTATTAAAAGAAAGGAAAATAAATGAGAGAGCATGATTATTTTTTGGATATAGCTAGAGGAATTGCATGTGTTCTTGTGGTTGTGGGACATATATCATCCACTCCATCATTAATACATACATGGATTTATTCATTTCATATGCCTTTATTTTTTATTATTTCTGGTATAATTTTAAACACAAAGGGATCATTTAAAGATTTTTTACTGAAGAGAATAAAGAGATTATTAGTTCCCTATTTTTTACTGAATATATTAGTATGGCTAATGGAAAATATTATTAAAATTACTATGTCCTTTATAGGCTTGGCAGTGTTTAATAAGAAAAAAGCTATAAATGATTTGCTTGGTGTTGTATTAGGATGGAGATTAACTGATTATTACTATATTCTATGGTTTGTGATTAGTTTGTTTTTTGGGTTACTTCTTACTTATGCAATACTACAAATAGTACATGATAACAAGGTAATTTTCTTAATGGGGGTAGTCTTGATTTTAATATCGCCATGTGTATGGAAAATTGTTGGTGGATTACCATATAGTATTGATACATTGCCAATATCAGCAGGCTTTATTCTTATAGGGAATTCAGCAAATGATTACATAAAACGAACAGTTACAGAAAAAAGCGGTTTCAAAGGAATTCTCAGTTTATTAATTAATTGTATAGTTGCTGTAAGTGCTTCGAGAATCTGGGGTGATGTAGATATTTACAATTGCCAAATTGGTCAAGTGTTCATTTTTATTTTTACATCTATACTAGGAAGTCTTGCTATTATTCTGATTTCGAAAGAAATTGAGAGAAATAGGATAATAGAATTTTTATCTGCGAATACACTTGCTTTTTATGCTTTTCAAAATAAAATTGTAATTCCCATATGTGAAAAAGTGGTTCATTTTATTGATAAGTTTTTAGACGTGAATTTATTCTATTATGTGGAGTGGGTGTTTAGTGCAGTTTTGACTATTATAATTTTGGCAATAATCAGTATTTTCATAAATAGATATATTCCTTGTGCGGTGGGGAAAAAAAAGGATAAAAGGATATATGAAAAAAATTACTGTGCACATAATTAGTATAAATGGTGTAAGAATTGCTATTGCGGCAGATTTGCAAGAGAGGTTATAGTAAAATAAAGAAAAATTTTAGTTAATTAAATCCGAACTTTTTTGTTAGATAATATCTAAAAAATAGCACTAGAGGTAGAAAATTTTGGGGGATGGAAAATAGTTTGTAGAGAATAAATGATTATGTGACAAAATAGGTATAATAATGAATTTGCTGGATCTGGGAACTACACAGGGTATGTTAGACTTGTTCCCAGAAATTGCTCTAATTATTATATATGTTGGTAACAGGAAATAGTATTTTACTGAAGGTTATGATTATTTGTTTTAGACAAGGGAGGAAAAGTGCTTTATATCCATAGACGTATTAAATAATGCATTTATGTTTCACATAGGGAATTTATGAGAACTATATTTATATTTTTATGATTGGAGGGGTACAATGATGAATGTTAATCAGATATTAAAATCAAATCCCGTAATAAGATGCTTTGGGAAAAAGGTGAAAATTTATAATGAGTTTTGTCACGATGCTCAGAACTTTGCTAAATATTATGTAGAATCAGCAGAAAAAAGTGGTGATTATAGATATAGTATTATGCTTTTGGTGCATAGTCTTGAAAAAGGTATGTGTATGCCTAATCCTAGGCCATTTGGTTTTGATAAAGTCAGAGATCTAATGAGGCTGCTTGGAAATTATTCAGAAAAGAGCTGTTTTGAATATGAAGTTGGAGTATCAGTTTTAAATGCATGGAAAGTTTTTTTTGAAGAACATAATTGGCAATCTGAAAAATACTACAAAGAAGTGGTTGCATTTTTGTCAACAAAGAAGTTTGTTTATGAAACTGGATATAAGAAGTATTTACCAGTTATAGAGTTAGAGAATGAAGAAGATTTTGAGAAAATAATATTTTCAAGGCATTCTGTTAGAGACTATAAGGATGAACCAATAAAAAACAAAGACTTAAAATTGGCATTAAAAGCATTTGTTGAGACTCCAACTGCATGTAATCGACAGATGTGTAGAGTGATTGGGGTTAAAGATACTAAAATAAAAACTGAACTTAATAAGGTTATTATTGGTTTGCCAGGATTTAATAAGAAACATGTAAACTTCTTTATTATCACATATGATCTTGCGGCATTTGCTTATTCAGGAGAGAGACAACAAGGTCTTTTGAATACTGGTCTTTGTACTATGAATTTTGTAAACGCGTTACATGCCAAAGGGATTGGTTCATGTTGTTTACAATGGTCTAATAAGCATTCGGAAGATAGAAGAATCAGAAAATTGTTAGGGTTAAAGGATAGCGAAAGAATCGGTGTTATTGTGGGAGCCGGATATTATCTTCCAGAGAATACTATCCCTTGTTCTGTAAGAAGACCTATCAGTGATATTTACAGAGAAGTATGAGAATAAGTTAATAAAAGTATTAAAGTTAAAAGTGTATATCTTATAAAGTAACAAGCATGAATATACTATTTATTTCATATGCAATCTTTATTATTTTAATAATTAGGAGCATCAAGTCATCATAGGTGAACTTTTTAAATATCATCATGTTTAAAAATATATATGACGATTAAGTACGATATTGATATACCGCTTAACGCTAGACTTGATATCATTATTAATTGTCAACCTAGTAATAGGTTTTCTATGATAGCGGTGCCTTTAAACTAACTGAGTTGATATTTTTGATAGGTGCTGTTTATTTATCAAGGTTTATTCATGCAAAAAATAGTAATCGTGAGGAATTAATCTGAAATATTTCCAAGCAAGTAAGAAAAATGTTTAAATCAAATAATCGTTCATTTTTTTATTAGATGTGCTATACTTGAAAAATATACAGATAGGAGCGTGATTATGAAAAAATTGCCAATATTATATGAAAGTAAAGAAGATTGTTGTGGTTGTACTGCATGTTATGCCATATGTCCCAAAGGAGCAATTACAATGGTGCCGGATGAAGAGGGATTTGATTATCCGCAAGTCGATTCAGAAAAATGTGTGAGTTGTTATATGTGTATGAAAGTATGTCCAATTAAGAAAGTAAGAAAATCTTTATAAAAATATTGAGAAAACATAATAAATATATTTTGTGTTTTAATAGGATAGAAAAATAGAATTTTGTATTCTGTTACAATAGAATAGATGGTTGAATTTTGAGTGTGTGAAACTTTTTCTGTAAATAGCTAATGACAACAAGGTCTTCTATGGTAAAATATAAATCATAGGAGGCCTTTTATTATGGCAAGAAGAGAAAAGAAACCTGTACATAAAGTAGTAATGACAGAAGGAAAGCGCAACATCATTCAACAGCTTCTTCAGGAGTATGATATTGAATAAACGCTCCATAGCCGATACCTATCCATCTTACCCGAATTTTTTTATAATTACCTCAACTAGTTGGAAAATAAGAACGAAAACTCCAAATATTCGGGAGGTAGATTATGGCAACACGACTTGCTATTCGGGAAAAGCAGTTAGAGACCTGGACTGCGATTATTCAGGAATGCAGGAACAACGGTATGACAACAAAGGACCGGCTTGCTGAAAATAACATATCAAAGGATCAGTATTACTACTGGTTCAAGCAGCTGAGACTTGCGGCGTGCATGCAGTCCTCTGGTCCTCAACCAAAATTGCCAGTTGAATCGGAGAAGTCACAGATAGTCAAGTTGGAATGCGCTGATTATCAGAATAACCTTGATTCATGCAGCAATTCAAGAATAAGGATAAACCGCGGCAGCATACACATAGAAATCGATGGCGGTGCTGCTCCCGCAGTGATCCGCTCCATCATGGAGGTCCTTGTAGATGCTGAATGATGCAGTTGTTTTTTCTGAAATATACATAGTATGTGGCAGAACAGATCTGAGGTATGGTATAGACAGCCTTGCCGGAGTCCTCAGATCCCTTGGCATTGAGAACCCTGCAACAGCAGGTACGCTTTACCTATTCTGCGGAAGAAGATCTGACAGGATCAAAGGACTTGTATGGGAAGGTGATGGATTTCTACTCCTGTACAAGAAACTTGCAAATGGTTCATTTCAGTGGCCGCACAATGCAAGCGAAGTTAAAAGTCTCACACCAAAACAATTCAGATGGCTGATGGAGGGGTTTACTATAGAACCACGAAAGGCAGTTAAAGAAGTATCTTTCGAATATATGAGCTGATAAATATTTGTGCATAATGGAGAAAAATATATCTTGGAAGGCCTGCAGGAAGTAAAAGCTATATGTGGGTATATAGAACAGGGAAATATCAGTCGGACAGGCAGGTAATACTTTACGATTATCAAAAGACAAGGAAGGCTGATCACCCAAGGAAATTCCTTAAGGATTTCAGAGGAGTATGTGTAACAGATGGATATCAGGTATATCATACACTGGAAGGAGAACTGGAAGATCTTGAGATATCAGGCTGTTGGGCACACAGCCGCAGGCGGTATGATGAAGCAGTTAAAGCACTTCCTAAAAGCGAACAGAAAATGAGCCTTGCCTATCTTGCCCTCTCACAAATACAGCAGATCTATCATGAAGAGGCTGAGCTTCAGGATATGACACCGGCAGAGAGACGTAAACATCGACAGAAGTTTATCAAGCTACTTGTAGATGCATATTTTAACTGGATCCGTATAAACATAGATAAAGTCATGCCCAAAAGTAAGACTTATAATGGGATGACTTATTCAATTAACCAGGAAAAATACCTTAGGAGATTTCTGGATGACGGAGAGATCCCGATAGATAATAATGCCGCAGAACAAAGTATCAGAAGTTTCTGTATCGGTAAAAAGAACTGGGTCATGTGTGACACAATAAATGGAGCCAAGTCCAGTGCCATAATATATAGCCTTGTAGAAACAGCAAAAGCAAACAAGCTCAGACTGTATGAATACTTTAACTATCTTCTTACAGAGATTCCGGAACACATGGACGATAAGGACAATGATTTCTGCGAGAAACTTCTGCCCTGGTCAGCTGAACTCCCTGCAGAATGCAGGAAATAATACAGAAATAAAGCCGCTCAGACGAGCGGCTAATTATAGTGGCGGTACCCACAGTGGAGCGTTTACTTTGTTTTCATACCGCTGTTCCTGCATTCCTGAATAATCGCAGTCCAGGTCTCTAACTGCTTTTCCCGAATAGCAAGTCGTGTTGCCATAATCTACCTCCCGAATATTTGGAGTTTTCGTTCTTATTTTCCAACTAGTTGAGGTAATTATAAAAAAATTCGGGTAAGATGGATAGATACCAGCTATGGAGCGTTTACGGATAAAGGGAGGCTGCTGTTCTGGCTTTTTTATTTGGATTGGAAGCGTGCGTTGTTGATATATCAAAGAATGTTGACTTTGCGTATAAATAGGGGTAATATGTAAAATATAAATAATCGAATAGAGGGGGGATTTCTTTTATGCCTTTTGGGAGGATAATCTAATTAAAATCCATTAAATAATATACAATTTTATAACAAAAGCTTTTAAGTATTAGGAATCAATTATATTCGTATTAAAGTATTGAGGAGTTTTATATGAGTATTCATTTAGAAATAAAAAATATTAAAAACATTCAGTATGCAGATTTATTTCTTCCATCTCAAAAAGGAATGTATGCATTAGTAGGCGAAAATGGATGCGGGAAAAGCACTATTATGCTAGCTTTGTCGTTGATGATAAAAAAATCATCAAATAAATTATTGTCAGAGAATGATTTATCACAAGAAAGTTTAATTTGTTTAGAGATGGATGAACTTGCTGATAATTGGAGATTTAAAGATAATCGTTTAGTTACAGATGTAACTGAATTATATAGGGGACATCCAGTATTAGGAACAAATATCAAAATACAGGGCTTTTACGAGGGAAGCATATTTTTTGGTACTAGATTTTATGATTATGGATTAGTTGATGATTTTATGAAAGTTGATAATTTTGAAGATGAATTAATAGAAGCAGATGATTTTGTAAAGGAGACATTAGGATATATTTTACATAACGATAAATCGTATTACAATTCGTTGTTAAAGGTGAAAAATCGTTCATTGGCGAGAAAGTACAATTTTAGGGGAATGCCATATTTTAGGAAAATTGGAGATAAATACATTAGTCAGTATAGAATGAGCAGTGGTGAAAGTATGTTGATTTCATTAATTGATTTTATAAATAATCTTGTTGTAAGGAATACAGGAACTGACAAACTGCTTTTTTTAATTGATGAAGTTGAGCTTGCATTGCATCCGAGTGCAATAGATCGTCTTGTTGAAATCCTTGATGGACTTGTAAAAAAATCATCCACTGAATTAATTGTTTATTTTTCAACACATTCAGCTGAATTATTACATCGTATTCCAAGCAAAAATATATTTTTACTTGAAAATAATGGAGGAAATGTTGTTTGTACAAACCCATGTTACCCTAATTATGCCATAAGAAATTTGTATGTTCCTAATGGTTTTGATTTTTTGCTATTAGTAGAAGATATGTTGGCTAAAGCATTAGTGGAAAAAGTTATAAGAAATAATAGATTTGGAAATAGTAAGCTTATTTGTGTATTACCTGCAGGTGGATGTAATCAAATGCTACAACTTCATCATGACATGATTACTTACAACACACTTGGTGTTGGAAAAAGGATTATTAGCATTTATGATGGGGATGTTAAAAAAGAAATATCCAAGAAAAAGGAGTATAAAAATCTTCATAAGTGTTTTTTACCAATTCCAAGTATAGAGAAATATTTAAAAACAAAACTTGTTGATATACCTGACCCGATTTTCATAAAATTAATTGGTGACAAATATTTTACCCAGAGATCACTACAGAGTATTCTACTTGATTATAAAAATGATCCAAGAACGAAAATTAAAGGTGACAATGATGGGAAAAATTTATATAAAGTATTGACGGCCAATCTTTACAAAGTGGGAATTGATGAAGATCACTTTATTATGTATCTATGTGACGATATATTTGATTATGAAGATTTGAATAAATTTATAAATACCCTAAATTCTTTATTATATTAGTATAACTAATTTATATAAGTATATATAGTATTCTTGATTTTATATATTAAGGCGTTCCTAAAAAAGCAATGTGTATATTTGATAATCAATATGGAAATTCAAAGGCAAATGAAGAAGGTAATGCTATGTATAAAAGTAAGATAACAAAGAGTTCATGGATGAAGCGCTTGTTTAATAATAGATAAAATGTAGGATTAATAAAAAAGTTAATATATTAAGTTAGAAAGGACAATTCATTAATGCTAGAATGGATAAAAGAAAATAAGGACTATGCATCATTATATAGTGCAATGGTAGCAACGGGAGCTTTTGTGTTTAGTATTTTTACATTTCTGGTCTCGGTAATTAGGGCTAAAAAGGATAGAAAAGTATCTGATTATAGATATTATGAACAGCAGAAACAGTATGAAAAAGAAATATCTAGATTACAAGAGCAGAGAAATGAAGATAAATATGATACAGAAGAAAAAATTCGTATTAACGAAGAACCATATTTCGTATTTCGTAATTCAAAAATTAGTACTGAGTCTAATATAGAACAGACTGTTTTACAGATGACATTTATAAATAAAGGAAGAGGATCAGCATATAATATAATTCCTGATTTGAATTGTACTGCGAAAAGATTAAATATGACGGAATTTGCAATACATCGTTATGATGCTGTTCACGATCCGATTGCTATGGTAGGAGAAAAATTTGTTATACTGATGGCCTATGATAAAAGTGAAAAAAATTTTTTTAGAATGTCAATTTCAATTAAGTTCGAAGATGCGTCTGGTAGAAAATATGTGCAAACATTTAATATTGATATTTTAGATCGTGCAGGAAATGGTAGAATGATTAATTATCCTCAACCTCGATTGTGTAAAAATAGTTGAATAATAGAATTATTAGAAAATGCGAATAAGGGTTATGGTGAGGCTTGAGGTTAATGGATTTGAATAATAGTTTTAGGCGAATTGTAATTGTTGGAAATGGATATGATTTAGCACATGGATTGCATACATCATATTATGATTTTGCTCAAAAATACAGTGAAAATCCGTAAATGGTAAACCACTCGTGCCTAGTTAATCTCTGCACTTTATGCCATTATACTCTGTGATGGAAAGTGTAAAAAGTGAAATTAGCGTAATTCTCACTTTTTGGGCTTTTTCTACTAATTACAGAGGAGGTATCATCTATGTCGACTAGAGAGGAAACCCGCCAACTCAGGCTTGCGTCCTGGCAACAGATATTTGCAGACCGGGCAGCATCCGGACTTAGTGTGAAAGATTATTGTGAAGCAAACAATCTCAAGAGAGATCAGTACTTCTACTGGCTGTCAATTGCCAGAAAAAATGCATTGGCAGCTATGCCGGAGAATACATCCGGATTTGCATTGCTTGAAGAGCCGAAACAGGAGCCTGCAACAACTGGATTTTCACAGGGTCAATTGCCAGGTATAACTATTGAACTTGGCAACATCAAACTATCACTTGCTGATGGTATCCGAAAAGAGCAACTTGCCGCTGTATTAGAGGTGATAACCCATGTTGAATGATGCTACACGTTTTGAACATATATACATCGCATTAGGCTATACCGATTTACGCAGCGGCATTGACCGCCTTGTTGCCATTATAAAAAATGACTTTGATCTTGATCCTTATGATAAGGGGAGTATATTTCTCTTTTGTGGTAGAAGGACTGATCGTATTAAGGTAAACGCTCCATAGCCGGTACCTATCCATCTTATCCGAATTTTTTTATAATTACCTCAACTAGTTGGAAAATAAGAGCGAAAAATCCAAATATTCGGGAGGTAGATTATGGCAACACGACTTGCTATTCGGGAAAAGCAGTTAGAGACCTGGACTGCGATTATTCAGGAATGCAGGAACAACGGTATGACAACAAAGGACCGGCTTGCTGAAAATAACATATCAAAGGATCAGTATTACTACTGGTTCAAGCAGCTGAGACTTGCGGCGTGCATGCAGTCCTCTGGTCCTCAACCAGAATTGCCAGTTGAATCGGAGAAGCCACAGATAGTCAAATTGGAATGCGCTGATTATCAGAATGACCTTGATTTGTGTAGCAATTCAAAGATAAGGATAGACTGTGGCTGCATACACATAGAGATCGATGGTGGTGCTGCTCCCACAGTGATCCGCTCCATCATGGAGGTTCTTGTAGATGCTGAATGATGCAGTTGGTTTTTCTGAAATATACATAGTATGTGGCAGAACAAATCTGAGGTATGGTATAGACAGCCTTGCCGGAGTTCTCAGATCCCTTGGCATAGAGAACCCTGCAACAGCGGGTACGCTTTATCTATTCTGTGGAAGAAGATCTGGCAGGATCAAGGGTCTTGTATGGGAAGGCGATGGATTTCTACTCCTGTACAAGAAACTTGCAAATGGTTCATTTCAGTGGTCGCGCAATGCAAGCGAAGTTAAAAGTCTAACACCAAAACAATTCAGATGGCTGATGGAGGGGCTTACTATAGAACCACGAAAGGCAGTTAAAGAAGTATCTTTCGAATATATGAGCTGATAAATATTTGTGCATAATGGAGAAAAAATATGCGAAAGAAGATAGCAGATAATAGAATATCATTGGTCATTTAACTTGCATTTGTTCTGATTACTTTATGTATATTGTTCTACCTGACATTCCAGACACCGGATGATACGGTTGCCCTTTCGGAAAGGGTGGGACATTTGCCTGTCGTGGACGATTTCCTTAATTGGGTAGGTGCATTTGTGGATTGGTCAGTACGTCAGTGGGCAACATGTATTTGAATTCCTGATCATCGGCATCTGTGTTAGTATTTTTTATGCATGTGCAACGAAGAAAATCTGGCTGATGCCGGTTTTGGCATTATTAACATGTATGTGTATATCATTGTGCGATCAGTCGGTTCGGCTATTCATTGCCGGGAGACATTTTGATTCCTTTGATCTGGCGTGGATGCACTGGGATATGTGAGCGCTATCGTGATTGTGAGTATATGCAGGGGGATAAGTAGATTGGTAGTTAATAGAAGATAAGTCCTTTGCCGAGAGGTGAGGGACTTATCTGGGCTTAGAAAATACTTGCGCGACAAGAACGTTTGTTCTATAATGTTTATGGGTGCTATCCTTAGGATAAGGTGGATAAAAGTCTGTTGTAACCTATTGAGATGGTAGGCGGCTGGCCCTCTTGCGAAAAGGAGGGACTGTTACAAAAGCCCTCCGTATGGGAAAGGAGGGTGGTGTGATTATGATGATGGAGTACATAAGCTTGGTAGGATTTATTCTTACCGTCTTTATAGCCGGAATAGCAGTTGGAAAATTTGTTGAGAAGATCGAAAGATTTCTATGCAGGAAAGAAGCTGAAGAACATGATGACACAAACAAAAACGACCGCCGTTAGTTTTCGTAGGACTTGGCGATCGTTTATTGCTAAATAACTAAGAGGCTAGCCGTCTATCGGTAGCACCTTTTATAGTTTGATGATATCATAAACAGTAGTTGATTTCAAGTGTTAACGGAAAGGTTGATAACAGGACTATTTGACCTTTCAGAAGCCTGTTGATCCGGGTTGATTGTTCTTGTATGAAAAGGAAAGAAGATTCAGGAGTTGATTATATGAAGATTTTTCAAGCAATTGAAGATGAATTGAGTTACAAGGATATTTTGCAATTAGATGGTGCATATTCGGTTGCACATATTAATTATGGGGAATCACCGCTTTTTAATAATATTGATGGCAGGAATATTGCAAGAAATTCAAGGAAGAACAGTCTTTCTTCTATGGGACATATTGATGATGTTCTTGGCAGTTTGGATGCCTTTAATGGAACAGAGCAGGGATATAAGAAAGCGGATAGAATTGAATTATGGAAGTTTTATTGGTTGGAATACATAAATGCATTTGATCAGCTTACACATGTATTACCAAAGTCAGTGGTTACCGTTTATATAGGGAGACAAGCCATTGAATTGGGCTTTAAATATTTGTTGGTACAAAAAAATGTGGTAGAAAAAGATTTGAAAACACATAATTTGAAAGAGTTGGCAGATTTATTATGGTCAAAGTATTTAATTAATGAAAAATACATGGAATATGTAACTTCTTTCTGCGACTCTTATTGTAGAATGATCGAAGGTGAAAATCCGGAATATTTTAGATATCCGGAGTATAATAAAAGCGCATATTTTGCCGGTAATCAATTGGATATAAAATGGCTGTCATATAACTTTGCATTGATAATATTGAAACTGCTGCATTTGGCTGGCTTAGATGATATCTACGAATGATGATGAAGTGCTGGATTGAAAGGAATAGTATGACACAGGATTATGGAAATGGATAATCAAGTTTGGTGAGATTTAGAGTTTTGTGAAAAAAGATTTTTTGAGGGAGAAAAGAGATGAATGAGATAATTACGTGGTGTAATCAGAATGAAGGAGTTCTGTCTTTTGTTCTTTCTGTAGTAACAATTGTTATAAGTATAATCGCAATTACAATTTCGTTTAAGGTTGCAAAGCTGCCATATAGAATTAAACTGAAAGTTATGCCTGTGGCATATAAATCTCCTGATGGGTTAATGGTTGATTTGATGATCTACAATCGGGGCAATATCGAGACTGGTATTGACCATATTTCTATAGCGGATAATAAAAAATTAGTGCTTGGAATGTATAGGGGAGAGAGGGTATTTATTAAACCAGGGTACACGCAGAAATGCGGAATTGAGATATTTGACAGGGTAGAATATATTGAAGAAAATATGATTGATCTCAATAATAAGATTGTTATCACGATTCATGATTCGTATGGCAATGAATATGTATGCAAAAATGGCTTCCCGGTGGGGTAGGGATGTTATAGAAGATTATGTGAAAGGATGATGCAGAATGAGAACTTTTGATGATATGCTTTCTAAACAGTTGCAGGATGAAGAATTTAGAATAGAATATGAAACTATTCAGCCAGAGTTGGATGTTATAAGAACAATAGTAGATGCGAAAACTTCACAGAATGTGACGCTAGAAAAAACTTGCTGAATGTACTGGGATCAATCAGGCGGGTATCAGTAAAATCGAGAAGGGTACAAGGAATCTTTTCATTAATCTATTAAAAAGATTAGCCGAGGGCATGGGAATGACTCTGAAGATTGAGTTTGTGTCTAAACAGTAGATGTAATTATGGCATCTTGATCAGAAGATAATGAAATTAAGCTGGAATGGATAGCTCCTTGGTTTGGTAAGGAACTGTTGTTCTGGCTTTTTTTATTTTATTCTGATAGAAAGAAAACATGATTTTATGTCGAAGAATGTTGACTTTGCGTATGAATAGGGCTAATATATAAAATATAAACAATCAAATAGGGGGGAGTGCTTTTATGTCTATTTTGGGGCAGATCTATTTAAAATCCATGAAGTGAAGAATTGAATAAGGAAAGAAATCAACTGATATAAGTCTAGAGAGGATATTTAGAATAATAATGGTAGATTGATTTTTAAATTAAATTTAACAGAAATATATGTGAATTTTGTTATTAAAAAAGGTTTTAGTTGGCTGTAAAGATATATGTACAGTTGTAGTATTGAACAGAGTAAGGATAGATTAATAAATGAATAGAATAAATAAGATAAAAGTAACGATGGATTTAGAAAATACTGAAAGAAATACAGTTTACCTAATACATGAATATTGGGATGATTGGTTTACGTATGAAACAGAATATAGAGTAGTATATTATGATAACAAGTTGGAGAAATATGAGATAGGATTTGTGAAAATTGGACAGAGAAATCAATCAGAGAGAGTTCCTGATTTACCAGAAGAATGTGCAAGTTTTTCAGAAAAATTTTTTTCTTTAGGGATAAACGAAACTTATTATGAAGCACTAAAAAAGATGCCTATTAGAGAAGAATTATTGATTAAAATGAATGATATAGCTTATAATATAGATTTATTTGAAGAAGTAAAACAGTATAATGTTACGACGGTTTCTTTGTTAAGAGATATTACAAGCACTACAGTTAGAGGACAGTTTAATCGAATGGCTAATGGAGGGGCAAGATTAACAGATTATAATTTTACATATATAGTGCCATCTAAATTTGCAGGAGAAAATAGAAAACTATTATTTTCGGTCGAGTGTGAAGTGAAACCACCATCTAATATTCATGTTTTAATAGGCAAGAATGGTACAGGTAAGACAACAATTTTGAAAAGAATGCTTTATGCGGTAGAAAGATGTGGAACACCTGAGCAAGTGGGTAAAATGGAAGGCGATTCATTTGCTAATGTGGTATTTGTTTCTTTTAGTGCATTTGATATGTCTATTAGTCCAGATGATTTATCAGAATTTGAGCTTGATATTCCGTATACTTTTGTAGGGCTGGTTGAAAAGGAACATATAAAAAGTGGAAAGGTATTGGCAGAGGATTTTTCGAAAAGTTTATATAAAATTATCAAAGGAACGAAAAAAAGCTTATGGAACAAAGCAATTGAGGTGTTAGAATCTGATTCTACTTTTATAGAACTAAATGTGCGGGAATGGTCAAATTATAAAGGGCAACATTATATTGAAACAGATTTGAGTGAAAAAGAAATTGAATCTAGAGAGAGTGAAGAAAAAATAACATTTGAAAAAAATATAATTGCTCAATTTAAAAGATTAAGTTCAGGACACAAAGTTATTTTATTAACAATTGTAAAACTTATAGAGTTAGTGGAAGAAAAGACACTTGTGCTTTTAGATGAGCCGGAAGAGCATCTTCATCCTCCACTTGTTGCTGCGTTTATAAGGAGTCTATCGGATTTGTTAATTTATCGAAATGGTGTAGGTATTATAGCGACACATTCACCAGTGATTGTTCAGGAAGTTCCTAAAAGATGTGTTTGGATTTTGCGAAGATCTGGGAATGAATTAGTGGCAGAAAGACCATGTATTGAAACATTTGGTGAAAATGTAGGTGAATTAACAAGTGAAATATTTGGTTATGAAGTTACTAATTCCGGTTTTCACAAAATGTTAAAAGAAGTATCAGAAAAAAAGAGTACGTATAGAAGTGCAGAAAAAGAATTTAATAGTGAATTGGGAAAAGAGGCTAGAAGTATCCTTAAATCATATATGTACGAAAAGGATAAACAATAAAAATGATTAAATTGAATAAACCACAAATAAAACAAAAAGATATTGTTGATGATTGTATTGACAATATGAGAGAGAGTATAAAACAGAAAAGATTAAGTGAGTCAAAAAATGAAATAATAACAGTTAGTGAACAATATGATATTCTAGCAGAAAGTGGTAGTTTATTAAAAATGGCATCAAAAGAAAAAACGGAATCAGGAGCAAGTAAGGAGGACTTAATTTATTTATATAATAATAAATTTGCGAAAAAAGGACAATTAGCAAGAAAATATTATGATGAAATTATATTATCAGCGCCCAATGGTAAATGTCCACAGTGTGGATTACGTCAAGTTAAAACATTAGATCATTATTTGCCCAAAAGTAAATATCCGTTATTAGCAATAACACCGTATAATTTAATTCCTTGTTGTTCGGATTGCAATAGAGATAAGTTAGATGGTTTATTTAATTCTCGAGAAAAAGAAACAATGCATCCTTATTATGATGACTTTGATGATGAAGTGTGGTTAAAGGCGACATTAATTGAAGAAGATCCATTAGCATTCAATTTTTTTGTTTTTAAGCCAGATATTTGGACGAAATTAAAATATGATCGAGCGCAAAATCATTTTGAAGTATTTAAACTAAATGATTTATATAAAGCATGGGCAGTGGACAGCATTATTACAGATTTAGGGGGGATATATCGATTATTTCAAAATTGTGGCGAAGAAATTGCTAGAGAAGAAATATCGTATAGAATTTTAGATGTGCGTAAATTAAATAAGAATGCATGGAAAGCTGCTTATTATGAAGCTATAAATATAAGTGAATGGTTTTGGAAACAGTATTTGCCTAATTATAGAATAAACTTATAAGAAAAGGAAATGTAGGGAAGTATTTAAATAATAGGAAGTCATGGAGCACTGCTCCTTCTGTGTTACATACACTCTGTATCTTTTAAGTTTTGTGAGCCAGTCTGTGCAGGCGGCATTGTCAAATATAGACAACACAAAACATAAATTATGTAAATGGTACATGATTACATGCCTTATATAAGGCAGAAGATTTATAAAAAGTAGAAAAACAAAGGTCAACCATGCAACCAAACACCAAAACATTCAACAACATATATCATGCAACATTAGAATTAGCGGACAAATTTCGAACACATACATGGCGGGACAGCAACCGGTCAATAGAGGAATGTGAAGCGGAGCTGAAAAGCCTGGCGATATTCATAGACGATGGAAAAGCAAACGAAGCAGATAAGCGGGATGAAGCCAGAGAGAAAACTCTCGAAGGAACATGGTTTCGGAGCACTTATTTCCGTCGGCTCATTGTACATTTGCAACTCGAAGAAGCAATTAATGGCAGGAATTTTCAACTTGAACAGGAAATACTTGGACATACGATGGCATATCTTTCAAATGGTACTTATTACGAAGTAAGCAGTTTGTCACAGATTATGGAAGCAGCTGGACAGCTTTATGCGGCATCAAAAAAAGCAGACAAACTATATGCGCCTGCGTTGTCTGAGGATACAAAAGTATTGATTGAATCAACGAAGAATCTGATAAAGGCAGGATATTCCTTTCAGATTGTGATTGGTGAACCTGAATTTGATGCAGATTCTGAACAGCGTTTGATTGATGAAATAGAAAGACGGGTAAAAGAACTTGGTGGAATGTATGTGATCAGGCAGTTATTTGCACGGGAGATATATGACCATTATCATGAGAAGCTGGGCAGGTATCTGATCTGTCGGAATAAGATCTCACTTGGGGAAAGAAGAAATATAAAAGTAAGAATCCCATATCAGTATCTGTTGCAGTTATCTTTGAAATACCTTAAAACAGAATCAATTTTTATGGATTCATATAAAGAACGCAGATATCAGGAATTGATCCGGCTTGCACAGGATTATCTGGAAGTGCTACAGATACAGGGATATCGGACTTGGGAGGATGTCTTTACAGAGATAGAGGATTTCCCATATAAGCTGGCAAAGAATCTTTGTTTTGAGAAAATGTGTATTCCAAGGCAATATCATCCGGAGTATGTAAAGCTCCTTTTACAGAACATGCTGGAACCGTATTATGGCACCGGAAAAGAAAAGATGAGAGCATATTCGTTTCATAATTATCAGGAACTTGCCGTGTATGTGATGCAGGAGGCAAGGGGACCGAGGATATTTAAAAGAGAGGAATTTGCCGATCGGTTAGGTATCAGTTCATACAAATTAGATCAGATCTTACAGGATGTTGCGTATGATGCAGATTCCATAAATGTTGATTTTTCTTATTATCTCGATGCGACAAATAGCTGGCGCAAGCCGCTTGTCAGACTGGATGCGGACACATATTTCTGTCTGGATGGTAGGATGGAGGGGTATGCATTTTATGAGGCGATGTTTCAGATCATATTTGCAAGATATGGAACAGTATTCAGCAAATATCAGGGCGAACGGCTGGAGAAAATGGTGTATCAGATGTTCCAGGAGAAGCATTTCCCATATATCACAGGACAATATTTGCCGGTTGGAGATCTGCCGGAACGTAATTGCGATATGATCTTAGAGGGAAGCGAGCGGGTGATGTTTGTCGAGATAAAGAAATGTCCGCTTCCCGGCAGCTATGAACAGGCTGACGATGTCGATGTTCTTAAGACACTTGGGGAAGGTATGTTGTATGCACAGGAACAGATCTTATGGCATAAACTTCGTTTAAAAGAGAAAGGTGCTCTTGTTTTATATGATAAAGAGAGAAACTATTTACAGGATTATACACCGGGAAAGAAAAAGATAATTGCGATGAGCATCTGTATGCCGGAGTACGATTTCCTGACGGATCGCATGATGACTGAGACATTTTTAGAAAGTACATTACGTGTTACATATCATGCAATTGATCCGTCTCGTGAAAAAGTACTGAATAAGTTGAACAAGCGGGCAGCCAATATCCAGATGGTGACTGCCAGACTGTTTGCCGGAGAGAAATATACAACCAGAGATGTATTTTTCGATTCAATGTTTCGCAGTCTGCAACAGGTGTGGACGATGCTTCGCATGTGTGATTCGCTGGATATGTTTTTAGATATGTGCGATACACAGCTGGTGGTGATCACCGGAGCAGGAGATGTCTATGTGGACATATTAAGTGCACTTCACCTCCATCAATCCCGTTCGAATAAATCTCTGGTGTAGACCTTTGCCCGGACATCGTCAAGATCAGAATTATACCGATTGGCGATGATTTCCTGCGACATGGATTTAAAAGCATTTAAGTCATTTACTACCTTGCTTCCGAAGAAGGTTGTTCCGTTCTCTAGTGTCGGTTCGTAGACGATGACGGTTGCTCCTTTGGCCTTGATTCGTTTCATGACACCCTGTATGCTGCTCTGACGGAAATTATCAGAGTTGCTTTTCATTGTCAGTCGGTATACGCCGATAATACATTCTTTTTCGCGGTTTGCGGAATAATTCCCATTATAGTTATAGTCATAATATCCGGCAAGATTCAGAACACGGTCTGCAATAAAATCTTTTCTGGTGCGGTTGTTTTCTACGATCGCACTCATCATATTTTGTGGAACATCATTGTAATTTGCAAGAAGCTGTTTTGTATCTTTTGGCAGACAGTAACCACCGTAGCCAAAGGACGGATTGTTGTAATGGCTGCCGATTCGGGGATCGAGACAGACACCATTTATGATGTCCCTGGTGTTTAGCCCTTTGGTCTCTGCATAGGTATCAAGTTCGTTGAAGTAGGATACGCGGAGAGCCAGATAGGTGTTTGCAAATAATTTCACGGCTTCTGCTTCGGTAAATCCCATGAATAGCGTTTCGATATTTTCTTTTATGGCGCCTTCCTGTAAGAGGGCGGCAAATGTATGGGCAGCCTCGACCAGACGGATGTCATTCTTATCCGTAGATACAATGATACGGCTTGGGTACAGATTGTCATATAAAGCCTTTGATTCCCTGAGAAATTCCGGGCTGAACAGGATATTTCTGGTGTGATATTTTTTCGGACAGATTCTGTGTAGCCTACCGGGATCGTGGATTTGATAACCATGATGGCATCGGGATTGACGTCCAGAACGAGCTCGATCACTGATTCTACAGCAGATGTATCAAAATAATTTCTTGTGCTGTCATAGTTGGTCGGAGCTGCGATTACAATGAAGTCTGCATCTTTATACGCCATAGCTCCATCGGTTGTGGCAGTCAGATCCAAGTCTTTTTCAGCCAGATATTTTTCGATATATTCGTCCTGGATCGGGGATTGGTGTCTGTTTATCATGTCTACTTTTTCAGGGATAATGTCAACAGCGGTCACATGATTGTGCTGTGCAAGCAGCGTGGCAATGGACAATCCGACATAGCCGGTTCCGGCGATTGCAATCTTTAATGGTGATGGAGAAGGATATTTCACAGGTAGGTCGCTGATGAATAATTCTGTGATATCGAAGTGTAACACATCGCCCAGAGCTTCTAATTGCTCGATCGATGGCATAAAATCCTGCTTCTCCATACGTGAAACTAAGGAACGGTTGATTCCGGTTTCGGCAGCAAGCTGTGCCTGAGTCATATGCTGTTGTTTGCGTAGTCTTATAATAGTATCTGCAAGCTGCGCAGTAGATAATTTCTTCATAATGTACTCCTTGGCAAAATGTTATTTATAGTAACAAAAGAAAATGGCACGATATAATCGGATTAATGAAAGATTACTGTGCTTTCTGTATATTACATTATCATTCTATTTTAAATAAGACAATAGTAAAAACAAAAAACACGAACAGAATACTATATAAATTGTTTTTTAAAATAACATGGGTAGAACGAGAATTTTTACGCCAGTGATCATATGAAAAAACAGAGCATACGGATAAATGGAGAAAGATGGGATTATTTCTATAGACAAAAGGACATTTTAAAGATACAGTATACTTATGAATAATATAGGAATATGGGAGAGAACAATGAGGAATTACCGATACAAACTTACAATAGCATTGGGGATTGGCGCCATATGCGGAATGCTTTGTGCGCCTGTTAAGCTTGTTCATGCAGAGCAGCAGACAACAGAAAATATAACAGGGACCGAGGCGGGGCCGGAACCGGCAGCAGGCTATATGGAGATAGAAGATAGCGGCTCGGAACCGGAGTTATTTTCTAATTACGATATAGCAGTGCAGAGCACGGACAATACAACACAGAGTGGCACATGGGAGAATGTATCATGGAGCCTTTCCGGTAAAACGCTTACGATATCGGGAAGTGGTGATATGCCGAATGCCGATTCATCAAAGAAAGCACCATGGATTACATTTGATGTTGAAAAGGTTGTAATTAAGAATGGTATTACAAGCATAGGAAGTCAGAATTTTGTACAGATGACAACGATCACATCAGTAAGTTATCCGAATACATTGACAACGATCGGAGAGGCTGCATTTTATAGATGTTATGGTTTGACAGAGATTGTATTGCCATCAAGTGTAAAGACAGTTGGAACAGGTGCATATTGTGATTGTTCGGATGTAACAACGATCGTGACTCCGGGTGTTACAGGTTTGGGATATTATGCTTTCGAGGGAACAAGCGTATCAACATATGAAATTCCGGCAGGTCTTACATCCATTTCACCATTGGTGTTTTTTGCGAATGAGACGATAAGGAGTTATACAGTTGCAGCTGGAAATCCTTCCTATATTGCACAGGACGGTGTTGTATATACAAAAGACAAAACGGAACTTGTTATGTATCCGTTTCGGAGCAGCGTAGGAACTTTTACGATACCGGCAAGTGTAAAGACGATCGGAACATATGCATTTTATAATGTGAATGGCCTTGATTCAGTAGATTTTGCGAATGTTACCACACTGGGAGAGGGGGCATTCTATTGTTCTAAGTTGTCGGGAACTTTAACGATTTCAGATAAGATTACTGAAGTTGGTTTTTTTGCATTTCAGAAGTGCAACTATATCACAGCCGTAAAATTTGGCAAGGGATTAAAACAGAGTGGAGATTATATGTTTGAGAATTGTCAGAGAATTCAAACCATTGATTTTGGCTGCCTGACATCACTAGGATTGCGGACATTTCGTGGGTGTTCAGGTCTGACTGAGATAACGCTTCCGGCAACTATAAAATCATGGGAAGGTTCTGTATTTAACAGTTGTGAAAATCTTACAACATTTCGTGGCCTGGGATTAGAGTCTATAGATTATGCTGACTTTGCACAATGTTATTCGCTGACTGATGTGTATCTTCCAAAAGTAAAGTATATATATCGTCGGGCATTTGGAAATTGTCCATCTCTTCAGTCAATTAATCTTCCGGCATCAACGCAATTTGTCGATGAGAATGCCTTTGCCTCAACTGTTATCATCAACTGTGAGAATAAGGATCTGGTTAAATTTGGTGCAAATGGACTTCGTTATGCAGAGACCATCCGGATTACAGGAAAACGTGACTATACAAAAGCATTTGAAGTATTAGCAAAGGTGAATGAAGAGAGAGCCAAAAATGGATTATCTGCATTGACTATGGATACGAGTTTGTTGGAAACGGCTATGGTCAGGGCAGGAGAGCAGGCTGTGTTATTTTCTCATACCAGACCGGACGGGGCATCCTGTTTTTCAGCAAACAAAAATATGGCAGCAGAAAATATAGCGATCAATCAGACATCGGCTGCATCTGTAATGGATAGCTGGATGAATTCATCTGGTCATAAGGCAAATATTCTGAATAAAAAAGCGACGTCAATAGGAGTTGGTTGTTTCTATATTAACGGAACTTATACATGGGTACAGTGTTTTGGAACAAAGGTGACGCAGGAGGCAGATAAACAGAAAGATCAGACGATAATGCAGAATGTTAATATTCCAAAAAGCAAATTTACAGAAGCAATTGTCTCAGCCGGCATTGTATGGGATGAACCTGAAGTTTACACATATAAGTTTGTTATACAGACAGATTCATCTGACTATGCTGTTGGAAAGAGTACGAATGCAAAAATGAGACTGATAAATCCGGGATTCGGAATTTATTGTCCATTTACAAGCAGCAATATAACATGGACATCTGATAAGAAGAGTGTTGCAATCGTAGATAATAATGGAAAAATTACATTTGTGGGAGGCGGCGAGGTAACGATCACGGGAAAGACCGGATATCATCAGGCATCACTTACTTTGACGGTAAAAGGAACTGAAAAACCGACTCAGACAGTGAAAACAACACCTGTTCTGAAACTGAAAAACAAAACGGTTACTTATACAGGAAAGAAAAAGAAAATAGATGCGGCTGTTGTAAAAGGAAAAGCAGGAGCAATTAAATATCAGTATTATTCCGATTCCAAGTGTACGAAGAAGCTGACAGCACGTCCATATAAAGCCGGAACATATTATGTAGTGGCGTTTGCAAAGGCAACGCAGGACAGTAATGCAGCTAAATCCAATGTAGCAAAACTTGTGATCAAAAAGTCAAACACAATCAAATTAAATGTCACCTCAAAGAAATATAAGGTGAAAAAAGCAACCGGAAAACTGGGGAGCAGGCATACCTTTACAATTGGTGTTAAGAAAGCCAAAGGAAAGGTAACCTATTCCGTAAGTAAAAAAACAAAAAAATATATTACTGTTACTAATAAGGGACGTGTAACAGTAAAGAAGGGAACACCACGAGGAACCTATACCGTTACAGTTAAAGCAAAGGGCACCTCCGTATATAGGAGCAAGACAAAAAAGGTAACGATCAAGGTTTCCTGAACGTGATAAATGAAATATGAAAAACAAAAAATCCTTTCTGTATGTGATGTTAACGATTGCATTTCCCATCGCATTACAGAATTTATTAACTACAACAGCCAGTATGGTCGATACGATCATGATCGGAAGGCTGGGAGAGTCCTGCGTGGCAGCAGTTGGTATCTGTTCGCAGATCAGCTCGCTGTTCTTCAGCTGCTACTGGGGATTTGCCAGTGCATCGATTCTGTTTTTCTCCCAGTACTGGGGAGCAGATGATGAAAAGGGAATTAATCGTACATTCGGTATCACTTTCATCTGTATGGCAATCGTGGGATTTGCATTTGCATCCCTTTGTATCATCAGACCGGAATTTTTACTGGGTGTATATACAGATAAAGAAGTATTTATCCAGATCGGAAAGCCGTATATGCGGATCGTCGGATGGGCATATCCGCTTCAGGTATTTGCTGTACTTATCAGCTTCCTGCTCCGTTCGACGGAGCGGGTGAAAGCGCCGCTAATCTGTTCCATCGTAGGACTGGTGGTGAACTTCTGCTTGAACTTCGTGTTGATATATGGTAAATTCGGCGCACCGAAAATGGGGGCTGCCGGTGCGGCAGTCGGAACACTTGCATCTGCGATCATCAATTTATTATTGCTGTTTATCTACCTGATGCGTTCGGAATGTAAGGTGCGGATCCGTCTGAGTCAGATGTTCTTATTCCATGGCGGATTTATCAGGGTATATCTGGCAAATGCATTTCCAATCCTCTGTAACGAATTGTTTTATGGAGTTGGACAAATGCTGATCAATATCGTGATCGGACACCAGAATGAATCTGCGATCGCCGCCATGGCAGCTTTCCGTGTATGCGAGGGCTTTGTCTATGCATTTTTTGGCGGCTTATCAAATGCAACCAGTGTTGTGATCGGACAGTCTGTCGGTGCCGGTGACCATAAAGGGGCATATCGGTTTATGAAGCGGTCGGCATTGTTCTGCCCGGCAGTTACTTTCGGGATTGTGTTGATCTGTGCGTTATTACATGAACCATTGTTTGGCTTATTTGGACTGGGTGATCAGGCACTTCGGTATGGCATGTATATGTTATACATTTACTTGTTCTTCGGTGCGGTTCGAACCTGTAACTATATTATGAATGAGGGATACCGGGCAGCAGGCGAGACGAGAGTCGGAACCTATGTGGAGATTGGCGGTTTATTCTTAGTCAGCGTTCCGGCAACGTGGATCGCAGGTATGGTCTTACATCTGCCTTTCCTTGCAGTATTTTCATTTGTATATACGGATGAACTGGTGCGCCTGGCAATCGAGCTTGTCTATACCAGATCAGGCAAATGGGTGAAGCCGGTTACAGAAGCCGGAAGAAAGACTTTGCCGGAGTTCGAAGATTGGTTAAAGAACCGTAACAATCGTAAACGAAATGCAACATCTATAAAGAATAATTAAGCTGACAAAATCAGATAACGGACATATACTTTGTATATTCGAAAAACAGCCGAAGGAAAGCATTGGGATGAGATTCACAATAAGAATTCCAGAAACGTATTTACAGATGAATGCAGGAGGATTGTAAGGTATGAGAAAAAATAGAACCAAGTCGGGAAAGATTATGACGGTAGCACTTGCGGCAATATTTGCGGTTAGTTTGCTGGCGGGATGCAATGGCGCAGGCCGAGAGTCAACAGAAAAGAACAAAGGAACAACCGAGATATCAACCGAAGCAACGACAGAGAAGACGGAAGCGCAGGCAACAGAGGCAGCCAGTACAGAAGCCGGGATGGAAGCGCAGACAACAGAGGCAGCCAGCACAGAAGCTAAGACTGAGACACAGACTACCGAAGCGGTTTCTTCCGAAGAAGAAACCGGTGCTACAGAGGAAGGTACTTCTACAGCAGAATTACAGGAAGAAGCGGTATCCGCTCTGCCGGGTACATATCCGATAGATATGATCTTTAGCAGTGGAGCCGGTGGATGGAGTACAACATTAACATTATCACAGGACGGATCATTTACAGGAGCATTTTCTGATTCCGAAATGGGAGAACGAGATGAGAATGAATACCCAAATGGAACCGTATATGTTTGTAATTTCAGCGGACAATTCAAAGATATCAAGAAGGTAAACGATTATACATATTCGATGACTCTGGATAGCGTGAAAGTATCAGAAGATGAGGAAAAAATCGAAGATGGTATCCGTTATAAAGCGGGTGAACCATCCGGCATGGATAGTGGAACGGAGATTTATTTCTACACTCCGGATGCACCTGTCTCAGAATTGCCGGAAGCATTCCTTTCCTGGTGGAAGGAAAGTGCTGATGGATCAGCAACACTTGACTGTTATGCGATCTATAATAAATCCGCAGATTCCGGATTTTTTGAGTATGCAAGGTAAAGAGTACTGCAAATGAAGAGATTATTACAAAGATAAAAGAGAAAATATTATACAATGAAAAAGACTTTGTCTGAAACAGCAGGCTCTTTAGGAATATAAAAAGAGCAGTTCTTTCGGACAAAGTTTTTTTTATTTCAAATAATTGGCTGAGTTTAAAAATTATTGAGAAAATATATTGACAGGAAGATATTGGTAATATATAACCAGTTCATAAAGTTGAAACATATTAAACCTATGAGATGAGTAGGAATTAAAAACGGGAGGATCGATCATGGCATACGAAAACAGTAAGATAAACAGAAAATATGATATGGGAATGTGCTGTTGCTGTTGCCAGACTGTATGGATGAATACGGTTTATTTTTCATATGCATGATAGACGATAGATTGAGATTACGATAAGTGAGCAAGGCAGTTGTCTACATGCATAGGGCAGCTGCCTTTTTAATACCATACCAGCAAGGAGGCGGGGAGATTCATATGCAGGAAACAGAAAAAAGACAAATTTTAGAAAACAGCCAGATAGAGACGCTGGAAAAACTGCTTCAGGATATGAAGTATGGAAGTATCGCCCTGATCGTTCAGGATGGAAAAGTAATCCAGATTGATAAGACAGAAAAATACAGAATGTAACAGGTCGAAGGAGAGCAGTACACCAGGGTGGAGCACCGCAAGATGTCGGAGCCACTCATACAGAAGCCGGAAGATACAGATGCGGAACACCGGATGGTTCATCCATACGGATAGAAGCGCTTTCGGATTGCAGAAGCATCGTGTGTAAAAAGATCGGTCCCCATGCAAAAAAACTGCTGGAACGAAAAGCAATTGCAGCATTTGATGTGGATTGCTCCGTCGAAGAAGCACTAAAAAAAATTATATTTTATTATAACCGGACAGATCGCTATAAAAAATAATTTTGTACTTGATTAAACATATAGAAATAGTATACTATAATGCAGACAAAGAAACATGTTTGTAGAATTAGGAATTGGCGAGATTCATATAATAGATACATTTAAACATATGTAATGTATAAAGCCAATTCCTAAATGGAAAACAGGGAGGTCAAGATGAAGATATCAACAAAAGGAAGATACGCGATAAAACTGATGCTGGATCTGGCCACCTATTATAATGGTGAGCCGGTTAAGATAAAGGATATTGCAAGAAGACAGCATATTTCAGACAAATATCTGGAGCAGATCGTTGCAATATTAAATAAGGCATCACTGGTAAAAAGTATCCGTGGAGCGCGTGGAGGATACATGTTATATGCTTCACCGGAGAATTATACGGTGCGGCAGATCTTAGAAACAGTAGAAGGAAGTCTGGCACCTGCAGACTGTGTCGGCGATAACGCAGCTTACTGCGAAAACAGAAGTATGTGTGTCAGCGTACTGATCTGGGAGAAACTTGATCAGGCAATACAGGATGTACTTGAGGGAATCACCTTAGCCGATCTCGTTGACTGGCAAAACAACCTGATGGTAGACCAGTACGTTATTTAATATATGATAGACATTTGCGACATGAAGAAAAGGAGATCACATTGATTCTTGGCAGCAGCAATGATCGCGAAGTGGCCTTGACAAAGGACTGTCAGTTCATCCTGACCTCCTTCCCGATGAATGAACGGCTGGTATTTAACCGGACATATGCGGGATATCGGGGAAGCCTGACCTTTACCGAAGATTTATACGATAATCTGTAAAAGCAGATACCACATTTCACTCTGAAAATTCAGAAAGAAATGTGGTATTTTTTTGTTCTAATTTTCATTTGTCATGCATACATTATAACTATCAGAAGTGTGTAACAGCCTACTTTAGGTATCAGATCATATCAGAAAAGCAGATGCTTTTCGAGTATTGGCAGATGATGGAACTGACAGGTGAAAATGGTTACAGATGACATATGCATGAGGTGGATCAGTTTGGAAAAAAGCAGAGAGAATGAAATATTGAAGATATTATCCGTAGCGTTAAGGAGAATATTTTCGAGTGAGATATATGATTATAACAAGCTTCAGGAGATAAGGCTTAGGATGAATGAACCCTTGATCGTGATCTATGATAATCGGGAATATTTTGTGACGGAGAAGGGAAAGCGAACCACAGAATGTAAGAAAGCATATATGGTAGCACCTGCCGATATAAGGGAAACGCTGGAATATATCAGTAACTATTCACTCTATGCATATGAGGATGAGATCCGGCAGGGATTTATAACGATTCAAGGGGGACATCGTGTAGGGCTTGCAGGAAAAGTCATTCTGGAATCTGGAATGATCAAGAGTGTCAGACATATATCATTTATCAATATCCGTTTGTCACATCAGGTTAAGGGATGCTGTAAGAAGGTTCTTCCGTACATAATAAATGGAAATGAGACATTTCATACACTGATCATTTCCCCACCGCGATGTGGCAAAACCACACTTCTTAGAGATATGATCCGGATGTTGTCGGATGGATTTCCAGGATTCAAAGGAAATACTATCGGTGTCGTAGATGAACGATCTGAGATCGGAGCCTGTTATAAAGGCGTACCACAAAATGATATCGGCATACGGACGGATATTCTTGACTGTTGTCCAAAATCATATGGAATGCTGATGCTGATCCGTTCGATGTCACCGCAGATCATAGCGGTGGATGAGATTGGCAGCCGGGATGATATCGATGCGATCTACAGCGTGATCAACTGCGGCTGTAAGCTGATCGCAACCGTACATGGCAATTCCATTGATGATATCAGAAATCGTCCGGGACTTCGGAAGCTGGTCGATGAGAGGATATTTGAACGATATATCGTGCTGAGCAATCGCAAACGGACAGGAGAGATCCGGACGATATTTGACGATCGGGGAAGTGTTCTCTTTATGGCAGAGGATGAACGCCTGACATCGGCATATGAAAATGAAGCGGCTGTAGCAGAACTGTCATAAGTGCAGGGAGGCGTACATATGTTATATATAAAGATTCTTGGAATGCTTCTGGTGATCACAGCTTCCTATGGGATAGGAAAGACGATAGGAGTTTATCAGAACCGGCGAGTGGAAGATATCTACGAGCTTCTGATATTTGTCCGGATGGCAAATGGGCATCTGGCATACAGTGCATCGGAGATCACCGAGATCATTCGGGAAGGATCGGATAAAGCAGGGGGAAGGATCGGAGACTGGCTTGCCGGGCTGGCTTTGCAGTTCCGGACGGAAGAATATGCTTCTTCTTTTGAGCAGATCTGGACAGGCAGTATCGGAAGTCTGATGGAACACAGCTATCTGACGGACGCACAGATCGGTGCGGTAAAAGAGCTTGGGAAATGGCTGTGTTATATGGATGTCGATATGCAGATCAGGAATCTGAAGCTGTGGGAACAGAACATGCAGGCAGAGTATGAGGAACAAAAGGACAGGGCACGCAGGATAAATAAAGTATCCAGATCACTTGGATTACTCGGAGGGATCTTTTTGATAATACTGATAGGGTAAGGGTGGCAGGAGCTTATGACGATACAGTTATTATTGAAGATAGGTGCGGTAGGAATCCTTGTAGCACTGTTGAATCAGATATTAAAGCATTCGGGGAAGGACGAGCTGGCATTCCTGCTGAATCTGGCAGGACTGATTCTTGTACTTTCTTGGATCATTCCATATATCGTAGAATTCTTTAATGACATTATGAAGCTTGTAAATATCGGTGGATAGGGGAGAAAAGGCATGAGTCTTGTTACGGTATGTATGGCATCGGTTCTGGTCGTTTTAGTAGCGATAAAACTAAAGAAAATGAATGCAGAATACAGCACGCTCTTAAGTATTGGAGCGTGTTTATTTATTGTCAGCTTTATCATAGGAAGACTTGGAAATGTACTGGATTCCATCGACCGCATCACCGGATACATCAATATCAATATGGAGTATATATCAATCCTGCTTAAGATGCTTGGCATTTCCTATATCTGTGAATTTGCGACAAATATCTGTAAGGACGCAGGCTATGGTGCGATTGCTTCGCATATTGAGCTTGCCGGACGGGTGACAATGGTGGTGATGAGTCTGCCAATCCTGTTCCATGTGATCGATATGGTTGTTCGTCTGATGGGGTAGAACTATGAGAGGACAAAAAGCGAAAATGATTATAGCAGGCGTAATGGCGTTCACGATCCTATTATCTGTGGTGTGTTTTGGCGGGCAGACCAGCAGGGCAGCTACCTTAGATGTCGATGAGACGGATCTGGGACTTGATGAAAACGCTTTTGACGAGATGGACATGTTGACAGAAGAACAGGCAGGACTCTCTTTTCGGGAGGTCGTATCCTATATACGAAACGGAGACCTTCAGGGACTGCTTGACTATAGTCTGAAAACCATACAGCAGACACTTACAGGAGAGATAAAAAGCAATAATCGCCTGCTCCTTCAGCTTCTTGCCGTTGTCATTCTGGGTTCGGTGTTCACGAATCTGTCCGGAAAGTTTGGAAAGATGGTAGGTGGAAACGGCTTCTTTGTCACCTATCTGATGGTGGTATCCATCCTGCTCGGAATGTTTGCGATCGTTTCCAATATAGCGGTGTCGGCAGTCTCGGATCTTACGGATCTGATGATCACTTTTATACCTGCTTATACGTTGGCTGTCTCCTATACAAATGGTGCAGGCACGGCGGAATTTACCTATCAGATCACGGTGCTGATCATTTTTCTGTGCGAGAAGGTGATCATTCAGATCGTATTTCCGCTTGCCAAATGCAGTGGGGTGGTCGGACTGGTGAATAAGTTAAATGCCGAGGATCATTTTTCAAGGACAGTTACGTTGTTGAGGAATATTGCAGGATGGATCCTGAAAACCATGTTTGCAGTTGTAACAGGAATGAATGTGATAAAGGGTGTGATCGTTCCATCTGTGGACAAGTTGGAACGAAATGCCGTCTTAAAAGCGTTCGGGATGCTGCCAGGTGGAAATACGGTTAAGAACGTCTCGGATATCCTGCTCGGTTCGGGTATGGTTTTGAAAAATGCTATCGGAATTGCGGGCGCGGTCGTCGTATTGCTGGCAGTGCTTCTGCCGGTTACCAAGATCGCGGTGATCTATCTGACTCTCCGTATCGTATCCGCATTTGTGCAGCCCTTGGGAGATAAACGGTTTTCCGACGGCATTAACATTATGGCACAGACCATCGGTTTGATGCTGCGTGGCATCTGGTGTGCTTCCTTTTTATTTATCATCTCCCTCACACTTATGACGTTGCTTGCGAGGTGAAAAGCTGGTTGTCCATCCGGGTACATGCATAACCGTTTTTCAGAAATTGGTGGAAAGGAGTGCTGGATGTTGTTAGCTTGGATAAAAAATATCGTGCTTTTTATAATGTTTTCCTCGCTGGTATTTTTCTTGCTTCCGGATGAGAAATACAGAAAATATATGCAGACGGCGGTTGGTTTTGTACTGGCGATCATTGTTCTGACACCTGTATTAAGTGCGGGAGGTTTGAACGACATTCTAAGCTTTGATTATTACTATGAATCTGTTGCAGGTGCACCGGGAAATGGCGATGTTACATATTATACAGATGTCATGGAGACTATGATCGAAGATCATTTGCGTGATACATTTCAATTGGACAATAAGGTAACGATTACCTTTGATGAGAACTATACGATCACAGCGGTTGAGGTTGATGTTGTCTCTACAACATCAGACAGTGTAGCAGATACAACCGCGGATGCATCAAAACTCCGTCAGGAGATCGCAAAAGAATATAAGATCAGTGAAGACAGGATCAAAGTATTTGTAAATGGATATCAGGCAAAATAACATGTACTAAAAGCGGACATGTTACATATAATGGAGTGAGAGAGCATGGAAGGAATATGGAATAACATCAAACAAAAGCTGCAGGAACTGAAAAAAGACAAAAATGCGGCACTTCGAAAGTGCATGGGAATTTTGCTTGCAGGTATTTGTCTGCTGGTCATTCTCTGGCCGTCTGATAAGGAGAGCGGATTTTCCGGACTTGATGCTTTAACCGGAACGAAGCAGGATAAAACGTCTGGTGGAGTGACTGGAAAACAACAGAACGGAGAGGCTGCTTCGGACAATGGACAGGGAAATGCGGAGGGAACCTTATCGGCAAACAGCAGTTATGAAGATTATATAGCATTTCAGGAGGAGAAGCTGCGGGGGATACTCTCTCAGGTGAAGGGTGTTGGAACGGTAAGTGTCATGATCACATTAAAAGATGGAGGCGAAAAGATCATAGAGAAGGATGTAACGAAGTCCGAAAGTGAGTCGGATGGCAGCAGTCAGAAAAGCAGGAGCGAGACCTCTGTTATGACAAATGCAGACAGCGGAGAATACCCATATGTGAGTAAAACACTGGAGCCGGAGATTGAGGGGGTTCTGGTCAGTTGTACGGGGGCTTCCGATCCAACTGTTGCAATGAAAATAACCGAAGCGGTGCAGGCATTATTTGGTGTTCCGGCGCATAAGATAGTTGTATTAGAACAAGAATAAAGCATGGAGGATATGGATGAAGAAAAAGATCTTTAAGAAAAACCGTCTGGTGATACTTGCCCTGTCGGTTATGATCGGAGTTGCAGGCTATCTGAATTTCAATGCAGGGAAAAGAGACGACCTGTTGCGGCAAAAGGCAAAGGAGACAAATGCGGATGCTGAAGTTATCAGCTATGATAGTGAGAAAACTGACGTTTCCGATACTTCAGAAAAAGAGCTTACAGATCAGGCAAATAAAGAAACGATGGGAGCTGCGGATAATACAGAAGCAGGCGGAGAAGCTGCATCGGAGAATATCGATCCTACATATCTGGAACAGGCGGCTTTAGAGGAAAATGTGGAGTTAAACAGCGATGAAGAAGACATAGGAGAAGCAGTCCTTACCAGTGCACAGGCAATGAGAACGAATCTCGCAACTGCAAAGCTGAACAGGGAGCAGAACCGGGCAAAAAGCAAAGAAGCATTGCTTGCGATCATCAATGATGAAACCATGGACAGCGCAGCAAAAGATGAAGCAGTAAGCAGCTACGTCAAACTTACTGATACGATTGAAAAAGAGACGGATGCGGAAACCGTCCTGACAGCAAAAGGCTATACCGACTGCATCGTAACCGTAAATGATGATACCGTCGATGTTACACTTCCTGTTGCAAACCTGTCCGACACCGAACGGGCACAGGTGGAAGACATCGTAACCAGAAAAACCGGCTACGATGTATCCCAGCTTGTAATAACAGTTGCCGAAGATAAGTAGGAATACACCTGCTAGAATTATGACATAAATATGATGCCCTCTATAAATGACTTGCTGCGCTTTCGACTCAAAGCACAGCGGACGGCCCTATAACAAGAACCGGATACCCCATTGTAAATGACTTGCTGTACTTTCGATTCGAAGTAAATGCCTTATTCGTAAATACTCCTGTGCCAACTCGCCTTCGGCTCAAACAGGCACCCGTATTTACCGGCAATTTCCTTCTCCTGTCGAAATGCTCGCGGATGTCATATTATAAAGGGCATCATTTTTTTATGTTATAAAGCCCAGCAGGTGTAATTATGATTGTCTTCGTGGTGTAATTACAAGTTGTGATATGTCACAACGGAAAATAAATAAGTGAGATTAAATTTAAAGATTTGGAGCTTATATATTTTATATAGAAATTAACAGGCACTACAACAAACACCGGAGCCACATTGTAAGATGACATCCGCGAGCATTTCGACAAGAGAAGTAAATTGCCTGTAAATACGGGTGCCTGTCTGAGCCGAAGGCGAGTTGGCACAGGAGTATTTACAAATAGGGCATTTACTTCGGATCGAAAGCACAGCAGGTCATTTACAATGTGGCTCCGGTGTTTGTTGCAGTGCTGTTCGTTTGGTGTAAAACTGCACAAAAACAACTGGATATTTTGTATAAATAGAATGCGTTACCTTGTTTTTATGTTGGGCGTCAGATATAATGAAACTATATGTCTATATAGCAGAAAAAGATGCAGAATAACATGAAAAACAAGTTTTTTTACAGGGAGGTATGAATGAAAAACGGAAGAACAACAATGATAAAAAGGATTTTTGCCGTGACGCTGGCATTTGCGGTAGCTGTCTCGATCCTGACAGTGCCGGTACAGGAAGCGTATGCAGCCGGTGGCAAGGTAAAAACGGTGGCAGTTACAAACCTGCCCGCAAAACAACTGACACTTAAAAAAGGAAAGACATTTACCTTAAAATCAAAGGTAACAGTAACCAGAAAGGCTTCAAAGAAGGTTACATATAAGACAAGCAACAAAAAGATTGCGACGGTAAATGCAAAAGGTAAGATCACAGCGAAGAAAAAAGGAACCGCTAAGATCTATGTGATCTCAAAGGCAAATAAAAAGAAAAAATGCACGATCACAGTGACAGTCGGTACACCGGTTACCAAGGTAAAGCTGAACAAGACCAAGTCCACGATGACAATTGGAAAAAAGCAGACCTTAAAGGCAACGGTTACACCGAAGAAAGCCAGCAGCAAGGCAGTCGTATGGAAGTCATCCAATAAGAAGGTTGCAACTGTAACCAGCAAAGGTGTTGTAAAGGCAAAGAAGGAAGGAACCGTCACGATTACGGCAACAGCAAAGGACGGATCCGGTAAGAAAGCCACCTGTAAGATTACAGTGAAGAAAGCAGCTTCGATCATACCAATCCCGACACCGGAAGAACCACTGATCGTTAAGAGCCTGAATATAGCACAGCCGGATCTGTTAACCATTACATTAACAAAGCAGGCAGCACTCACGGCTTCGGACTTTCAGGTATGGGCAAAGAAATATGAAAGTGCAGACTATCTGAAACAGTATACGATCGGACAGATAACAACAACGGATTCGCTTACTTATAAGATTAAGCTTACAGGAGATTCGGTGTTACAGAAAAACTCCTATATAAAAGTAGTAGTTCCAAAATTAAATCTGTCAAGAGAATGTATCTATCGGGATGAAACTTATACGATAGAAAAATCAGAAACATATGTATACAAACTTGGAGATTCTGTTGATAAGAGTCAGACACTTGGAAAGGGCTATTCCAATTGCTCTGTCAGCGGACTGCCGGCAGGGGTTAAATATCAGATCAAGACAGCTGCTGCCACATGTACACTTAAATTTAACGGTAACGTGACAAAGCAAGGGAAATATACAAGTAAATTAGTCTATGAAGATGAACTTGGTAACAAATTCAGTATGACTATCATCTGGCTGGTTTATGATGGAACGGAACTGCTTGTAAAGGATGCGGAAAAGGTTCTGACAACTGCATGGGGAACTACGCTTCCACAGCTTAAGGTATATGGCGGAAACGGTACTGATACGAGCGATTATACATATGAGATTTTACGAGAAGAAAGTGACAGTGCTGCATTAGCAGTTTCTTCACTCATCAATGGTGGAGCCGGGATACAGGTATCATCCCCAAAACTGTCAACCGGAACCTACAAGCTTCGTATCCGTGCAACAGATAAGACAGACACTTCTATGACAAGCACAGGAACTCTTACACTAAAAATTATAGAAGGCGGTTATTTACAGGGTAAAGTAAAAGATGCAAATGGCGATCCACTGACCAGTTTTCAATTCACTATGAAGAACCAAAATGAATATGCCGAGTATACGGATGAGGTAAGCGGCAGATGGAATGGTGTTAGTAAGGATGGAGTCATTTTAATGGATGATCTGGAAGCCGGTACTTATGATGTTGCGGTATCCAGTTATAGTGGAACAGTAGGTACTACTGTTTATAATCTGAAGACTCAGAAAGCGGCATATGGAACAGATGATGTGCATCCGGTCTGGTCATTTGATGTCACACTCCCGGTATATAAGGTTACTATAGAGCTGGCCCCGGATGTGCCAGATGCAGTGAAAAATATAACCGGTTTTGGCAATTGGCAGGATGTTTCGGATGGAAGTTATTATGGATCGACCAAAACCGTTTATCTGGAAAATGGAACTCATCATTTAACCTGTCGAAAGAGTATAAGTGGTGAAATTTATAATTTTTATCTGGATGTGACGGTGAACGGAAGTAATACGACCGCATATGCATATGTCAAAGAATAAGGTTCGTATGAGAATAGATTAGGGAATCTACAGAAGGAGAGTATAGATGAAAGAAAGACGATATAATTTGTCTGTGAAAAGATTTCTGGCATGGGTGATAGCGATCGCAGTTGCAGTATCCATTCTGACTGTCCCACAGACAGAGAGCTATGCAGCCGGTGGTAAGATCAAAACCATAGCGGTTACGAATCTGCCGGCAAAGCAGTTAACCTTAAAAAAAGGAAAATCCTTTACCTTAAAGACAAAGGTAACAGCGACAGGAAAGATTTCCAAAAAGGTCGCATATAAATCGAGTAACAAGAAAGTTGCAACTGTAAATGCAAAGGGTAAGATCACGGCAAAGAAGAAGGGAACCGCTACGATCACCGTTTACTCCAAAGCAGATAAGAAAAAGACCTGTAAGATCAAGGTGACAGTTGGTACCCCGGTTACCAAGGTGAAGTTAAATAAGACAAAGGCAAACTTAAATGTCGGTAAATCACTGACCTTAAAGACAACCCTTTCACCGAAGAAACCAAGCAATAAAGGAATCATTTGGAAAAGTTCAAATACCAAGGTTGCAACTGTAACCAGCAAAGGTGTCGTAAAGGCAAAGAAAGCGGGAACCGTTACGATCACAGCGACAGCAAAGGATGGTTCCGGTAAGAAAGCAGCCTGTAAGATCACTGTAAAGAAAGCAGCGGTGACTCCGGTTGTTCCGGAAGTACCGGTTGTGATCCGGAACGTGAGTATTGTGAATAAAGCAGTGATCCAGGTGACATTAAATAAGGCAAAAATATTACAGACATCGGATTTTGCAGTATCCAGTAAGGTATATGGATACGGGAACTTTGTAAGAAAGTGTGTGATTGATCATCTGGAAACAACAAATAACATTACATATAAGCTTTATCTGGACAAACAGGATATTTTTTATAATGGAGATATTGTTCAGGTATCTGTTCCGACATTAAACAGTACAAAAGAACTGACATATCGGACAAAGCCGACAGAGATAACAATAAGATCGGAAGTACGACGTAAGAAAGGAACAGTGGTAGGGACCAGTTCCTTAGATACTTCAGGCGTTTATGATCCGGATGTACAGGGCTATGCTGTATATACAGTAAGCAATCTTCCAACCGGTCTTTCGTATAAGGTGGTAGATGACGCAGACCAATCCGGTTATCTGCAGTTTTATGGTACCTTGAAAGAGACAGGAATCTGGGAGACAAAGGTTGATGTCGTAGATGAATTTGGAAATAAGATTCATTATATCAAGGTATGGAAAGTATATGATGAAAGGGCAGTCATAGCACAGGATATTACAAAATATGGATGCCTGAGTTTTCCAGCTCCAAACAAACCAAATGGAACTTATACAGTAAAGTATGGAGCACAGATAAGTCCTATTGGTGGTAATGGCAGTTACAAATATGAAGTTGTGTCAAAAGCAGATTGTCTGGATTTGGTGATGTCAACAACCGGAGTACAGTATTGTTCGATTGATACAGATCAGGCTGGTGAATATACCATGAAGATAAAGATCTCTGACAGCAGGGATGCCAGTGTTTTCACATACTGTACAGTAACCTTTGTTATAAAGCCGGGAGTCCTGCTCAGTGTTACAGCTACCGATCTGGATGGAAATAAGATCAAATATACCGGTATAGATACTTATTTGTGCAGACTTAAATCCCAGTGGAAGGATAATTCATACAGTGAGATCAGCTATGCACGAGAGGTCGGGGAGATTGAAGATGGAATGGCAATATACAGCTATGTACCGGAAGGAGTCTATGATATCTCGATTGAGGATGAAAGAGGCGGAACAGGAGTCTATGCAAGTGATTACTATGTAAGTGCTGCAGCTACGAATGAAGTTACGTTTGCTCTTCCTGTATATCAGCAGACTGTCGTATCGGATAATACGGATTTTGCAGATCTTAGCCAGATGGGAGAGTGGAAGGATGAGAATGGAGTTGTACAGGGCAAAGGCGGATACCTCTATCTGGCGGTTGGTAATTATACACTGACCGGTACCGCGGAGAAAGATGGTGTGACTTATCAGGCAACTCTCAAGATATCAGTTACGAATACTACACGGTCTGCAACAGTGACCGCGCACGTGGTGGCAAAATAAAAAAATACTACCCACAGGTATACCTGAAATTATGATAACCTGTGGGTAATATAATATTCCGAGCAAATAAAATCGGGAGAAGAAGGTAGTAAAGGGAGGCTATGTTTATGAAAAAACACGCAAAGACGTCAGTGCTAAAACGAATTCTGGCAGTTGTGATCGCAGCAGCAGTAGCAGTGTCCATACTTACGGTTCCGGATACGGAAGTAAGTGCGGCAACCGGTAAAGTAAAATCTGTAGCGGTTACCAACCTGCCGGCAAAACAACTGACACTCAAAAAAGGAAAAACATTTACCTTGAAATCAAAGGTAACCGTAACCGGAAAGGCTTCAAAGAAGGTTACCTATAAGACAAGCAATAAAAAGATTGCAACGGTAAATGCAAAGGGTAAGATCACAGCGAAGAAAAAAGGAACCGCTAAGATCTATGTGATCTCAAAGGCAAATAAAAAGAAAAAATGCACGATCACAGTGACAGTCGGTACACCGGTTACCAAGGTAAAGCTGAACAAGACCAAGTCCACGATGACAATTGGAAAAAAGCAGACCTTAAAGGCAACGGTTACACCGAAGAAAGCCAGCAGCAAGGCAGTCGTATGGAAGTCATCCAATAAGAAGGTTGCAACTGTAACCAGCAAAGGTGTTGTAAAGGCAAAGAAAGCCGGAACAGTTACGATCACAGCAACAGCAAAGGATGGTTCCGGTAAGAAAGCTTCCTGCAAGGTAACAGTAAAGAAAGCATCTGCAGCAAAGCCGGCTGATCCAACTCCGGCTGCTCCGGACTATGCGATCAAAAGTATGAAGGTTCTTGGAGTGGAGAGCATAGAAATCACATTTTCCAAGGCGGTTGTACTTACAAAGGCAGACTTTGAGATCTTTGCAAAGCAGTATTCATATGGTACCTATAAGAAACCGTATCAAGTAGTTCAGGCAGAAACTAGTGATCATATCACATATATACTGCATATCAACGATGAAGATGAGTTTCAGAAAAATACATATATCAAGGTAGCAGTCAAAACCGGCGGTGTATATAAGGAGTGTATATATCGGGATAAGACAGTTAATATTCAGAAAACCAGATACTATGCGATCAAAGTAAATGGAGCATTGGAAAGCTACAATGATGATCTTACTTATGGAACCGGTTACAGGACGTATTCAATTGATAAGCTGCCTGTAGGAATGGATTATTATATATTGAATGATATAATTGATGAAAGTATTGTGTTTACAGGATCACCGACAGAAGCAGGTGAGACTCAGAGCTTGTTGACCTGCGAGGATGAACTGGGAAATAAATATCAGACGACCATTATCTGGATAATTTATGATGAAAACCAGTTGTATTCACGTAGTACGACATGTCAGTATTTTTCACGGGAGAATGGCGTCTATCATAAGCCATATTCTGTATACGGTGGAAGTGGGCAGTATACATATGAATTAGCCGGTGGGGATTATGAACTTTTCCAGGCGACAATCAGGACATCAGGCTATATGAGTGTATCATTTGAAAATGTAGATGCCGGCGAATATCAGATTCAGGTTAAGGCAACAGATAAGAATAACCCGGCCCTATATACGGTTGCGACAATTACATATACAATTATTGATGGAGCACATATCAGTGCGATTGTCCGGGATGCAAATGGTGATCCGATCCGAAGAGGAAATTATTCCTTTCATGGATATTCGGATGATCCAACACAGGAATTGAGTTCTACCAGTGGTTCAATACAAGATGGTACAATGTCTTATACCATTATTCCGGGAAATTATAATATTACCTTTTATAATGCAAGTCATACAGCAAAGTATACATTTTACAATCAGAAATGTCCGGTGAATTCCGGTGATGAGCCGATGACTTTTGATGTGACACTTCCGGTCTATCCGGTAACGATCGTTCCGGATCCGGAAAAGAGTACAGCCACATCATTTGGATATTGGGTAGATGTGAATGGTGCAAATGCGTATGGATATGAATCAGGAGATACGCTTTATCTTCCAAATGGTACTTATTATATTAAGACGGAAGATGGTAAAAGTTATGCCAGATTTACTGTGAACGGCAAGAGTCTGACAGTAAAGGCATATGATCGTCAGTAAGGAGGACAGGATATGAATCGAATACATAATATGAGCTATGCCAAACGGATCCTTGCATGGGTGCTTGCTGTAACAGTCGTACTATCTATCCTTACTATTCCACAGGGAGAGAGCTATGCTGCTACAGGAACGGTGAAGTCAATTGCTGTAACAAATCTTCCGGCAAAGCAGTTGACACTGAAAAAAGGAAAAACATTTACCTTGAAATCAAAGGTAACCGTAACCGGAAAAGCTTCAAAGAAGGTTACTTATAAGACAAGCAATAAAAAAATCGTGACAGTAAATGCAAAGGGTAAGATCACAGCAAAGAAAAAGGGAACAGCAAAGATTTATGTGATTTCAAAGGCAAATAAAAAGAAAAAATGCACGATCACAGTAACCGTCGGTACACCGGTTACCAAAGTAAAGCTGAATAAGACAAAATCAACCATGACAGTTGGTAAGAAGCAGACCTTAAAGGCAACGATTACACCGAAGAAAGCCAGCAATAAGGCAGTTGTATGGAAGTCATCCAACACAAAGGTTGCAACAGTATCAGGCAAAGGCGTTGTAACGGCAAAGAAAGCCGGAACCGTTACGATCACGGCGACCGCAAAGGATGGTTCCGGAAAGAAAGCAGCCTGCAAGATTACAGTAAAGAACCAGGTAAAGCCGGCTCCGGCACCTGTAACTGTAAAAAGTGTGAAGGCGATTGGAATGATGCAGGTTCAGGTAGAATTGACAGGTGCCAAGGAATTAAGCAGTTCGGATTTTAAAATCTATAAAAGAAAGTACTCTTTTGGCAGTTATAAGAAGGAATGTAATATTGATTCGGTTAAGACCTCCGATAAGATAACATACAAGATAACACTGGATACTTTAGATGCACTTGTAACAGGAGATATGGTACAGGTTGTGATTGCCAAAATGAATTATAAGGGAGAGGCTGCATATAAGGGAATCATAAGAGAGCAGACGACAAAGTCCGAGATCATAAAAAGTGTTGGATATAGTATCAATCACTATTCCGATGAAAAATATTATGAACCGGGACTGGTCGGGCTGTGTTCGTTTAAGATAACAGGAGAGCTTCCTCAGGGAATTACATATAAGATAATAAAAGACGATGATATGTTTAATGGTATAACCGATTGTCTGGAGTTTTCAGGAAGTTTTACAAAAGGCGGAATTTATACCACGAAAATTGAGGTAGAAGACGAGATCGGTAATAAGGTCCATCATACGATCACATGGAAGATAGCCGATGAGAACCGGTTAATGGCAGCAGATATTGTGCAATATGATTATCTGCGGCAGGAAAAAGGAGAAACAAAGAAATCATGCCATGTTGATCTGGATGCCTCAGTTTATGGCGGAAATGGAAGTGTGAAATATGAGATACTTCAATGTTCAAATGAAATAAGTTACAGCAAAAGTGCATTTGGACTTAACTGCATTCTGGATACAGAAAAAACAGGCACCTATACACTGAAAGCCAAAGTAACAGATACCGAAGATGCTTCAATAACAACGATTTTATCAGTTACAATAATTGTGAAGGATAGTGTAGCATTTAAGGGCTGTGTGTATGATCTGGACGGACATAAGATTACATCAACGGTCACAAATGTGGCTGCACCATACTATATATCTTTATATGCAAAAGAAAAAGATACGTTGTGTGATATGTCAGAATTTAATGACCCGGAATCAGATGGATCGTTTCAGATTTTTGTTCCGGACGGAACCTATGATGTCTTTGTAGCAAGCGAGGCACAAGATATAGGAACCTGGGTATGCGACAGCAAGGTAACCGCATCTACCCCATATCAGAAAATCGTACTTCCGGTATATCAGATCACGATCGGATCGGACAATCAGGCAATCGACATTCGTAATTTTACAAAATGGAGATCCAATGAGAGAAAAACGGTATATGGAAACGTAATATATCTTACAGCCGGAACCCATATCTGGACAAGCACCGCCACTATAGATGGCGTAGAATATACTGCTACATTAAACGTAACAGTAACAGATAAAACACGATCCACAACCGTAAAGGCACATGTAGTGGCAAAATAAAACAAAAGAATAATAAAGATTATAATTATAAAACGGATACCTGTTATAATGATTTGATGCACATATCACATTATAGTAGGTATTCGTTTTTTTATGTGAAAAATTGAATTATTGTCAAAGCTGTAAATATGGCAATGTGTATATATTTTATTTATATTATATGAAAATATAAATAAACAACATTAACAATGCAAATACTATGCTGGAAACTATAAATTAGTATAAAGTCATAAGATATTCAAAGAATATGAACAAATTCAGAATTAGCTATTGTACAAAGTGAATGGATATGCAGGTATGATCTGTCTGGCTGGTGCTTGTATCATATAACAACATTAGCGAAGCTTCCGTTATGAAGTGCACATTGTCAGCACATACGGGTGCATGTCTGAGCCGCAGGCGAGTTTGCACAGGAGTATGTGCGGATAAGACATGTGCACTTCATAGGAAGAGAAGCGCGTTGTTATATGATACAAGCACCAGCGGACACAACATACCTGCATATCCCTCACAAAACTAATGGCTAATTCTGAATTTTCCCCGCCAATTCCGGGTGTTGAATGTTTTTCATAATTGCGGTATAATATTGAATCAATATGTACAAATACAGGAAGTCTGGAGGTATACAGAATGAGTGAAGAAAATACAAGCACGTATGAAAATATAGAAGAAGAAAATTCCATCGGCCATGTACAGATCGCAGGCGAGGTAATCGCGATCATCGCAGGTCTGGCAGCAACCGAGGTAGACGGCGTATCAAGACTTGCCGGTTCACTATCAAATGAACTCGCAAGCCGTCTGGGCAAGAAGAATCCGGCAAAGGGCGTGAAGGTAGAATTATTGCCGGGCGAAGTAAAAGTAGATCTTGCGATCGATGTATTATATGAATACAGCATTCCAACTGTGACAACACAGGTTCAGGATAAAGTAAAGCAGGCGATCGAGACTATGACAGGTCTTAATGTAACCAAGGTAAATATACGTGTAGCCGGCGTTCGCATGGCAGACGCAAACTAGAGAGGAACATATGACAAGACGAGAGATAAGAGAAACCGTATTTAAAATTTTATTCAGTCTGGAATTCAATGACGTTTCAGAGATCAGAGAAGAAGCAGAGCTCGAACTGGAGCATGCCAGCCTTTATGATGAAGACGATAACAAGATGGATGCAGTAGCCATGACAGAGGAAGAAAAAGCCTATGTTATAGATCGAGTAGAGGCAGTCGTAGCCCATATTACAGAGATCGATGAAACGATCAGTGGTATTTCACAGGGATGGAAGCTTGGCAGAATCGGAAAAGCAGAGCTTGCTATCTTAAGACTGGCTGTATACGAGATCAAATTTGATGAAGATATTCCTGTAAAGGTAGCGATCAATGAAGCAGTAGAACTTGCAAAAACATACTGCGACGTAGAAGCAAAGAGCTTCATCAATGCACTTCTTGCAAAGCTTGCAGATTAGGTGAGAATATGGCAAAGAAAAGCTATACTGTCGGACAGGTAAATGGATATATCAAGAATCTGATCAGCAGTGATTATCTGCTTGGTGATATTTATGTGAAGGGAGAAGTCTCTAACTGCAAATATCACAGTTCCGGGCATATCTATTTTTCATTGAAGGATGAGACCGGTTCGATCATGGCTGTTATGTTTAAAAGTTATGCATATTCCGGTCTTGATTTCAAACTGGAAAACGGGCAGCAGGTAGTCTGCCACGGAAGTGTGAATATCTACGAACGGGATGGCAGATATCAGTTATATGTAAAAGAGATCAAGCTGGATGGGATTGGAAATCTCTATGAGCGGTATGAACAGTTGAAACAGAAGCTGTATGAACAGGGACTGTTTGAATTTGATATCAAGAAGCCGATACCGGCATATCCGAAGCGGGTAGGTATCGTGACAGCACAGACAGGTGCGGCGATCCAGGATATCAGAAACATCGCAAAGAGAAGAAATCCATATGTCCAGCTTATCCTGTATCCGGCAAAGGTACAGGGAGATGGGGCAGCAGAAGATATCGCGCATGGAATCGAAGTGTTGGATAACATGGGCGTAGATACGATCATTATCGGTCGTGGCGGCGGCTCGATCGAAGACCTCTGGGCGTTTAATGAGGAGGTCGTTGCATGGGCAATCTATCATGCAAAGACGCCAATCATTTCCGGTACAGGTCATGAGATTGATAATACGATCGCTGATTATGCGGCGGATCTTCGAGCACCGACACCATCAGCCGCCTGTGAGCAGGCAATCCCGGATGTGATGTCTACAGTCCATCAGGTCATAAATCAGGGCAGACAGATGGACTATTTGATGAAACGGAGACTTGCAGCATATCAGGAGAAGCTACAGGCTGCAGAAAGGCATCTTCGTATCCTGAATCCGAAGCAGAGGTTTGCACAGCAGCAGATCTATCTGGATGATCTGTCAGATCGTTTAAACCGTGCTATGAAGAACAAATACGACAGATACGAACACCGGGTGATGCTTCTTGCAGAACGTCTGCATGGTCTGTCACCATCGGCGAAGCTTATAAATGGATTTGGATATATCGAAAAGACCGGAACGCCGGTAACGACGATAAAAGAGATAGAAAAAGATGACCATATTACCATCCGTGTTCATGATGGTCTGATCGAGACAAGAGTAACGGATGTGAAAGAGGAAGATTAGAAATGGCAGAGAAGATGGAAAAGGAGGATTTCTCGATCGAGGAATCCCTGAAGAAAATAGAAGCGATTACGGCTGTCTTAGAGAATCCTGCGACATCGTTAAAGGACAGTCTGGCAGCCTATGCCGAGGGCGTACAGCTGGTTCAGGCATGTAAGGATAATTTGTGTGATGTAGAAAAAGAAATGATCGTATTAAGTGGAGAGAACAGTGGAAAAGAATAAATTAGAACTTCGTACAAAAGAAGTACAGGATATTATATACACATATGCACCGGCAGAAGAAGGGTTTCAGAAAACTATCTTTACGGCAATGAACTATTCCTTTCAGGCAGGAGGAAAGAGACTCCGTCCGTTATTAATGCAGGAAACCTATCGTTTATTTGGCGGAACAGGAAAAGTTGTAGAGCCTTTCATGGCAGCGATCGAGATGATACATACCTATTCCCTGATCCATGATGATCTGCCGGCATTGGATAATGATGAGTACCGCAGAGGCAGAAAGACTTCTCATGTGGTATTTGGTGAGGCAATGGCGATCCTTGCAGGAGATGCCCTTTTAAACTATGCATTTGAAACAGCCTGTAAGGCATTTGAACTGGAACCGGCTGATCAGAATGTCGCAAGGGCATTTACGATCCTTGCAAAAAAAGCAGGCGTCAATGGAATGATCGGTGGACAGGTTGTAGATGTAGAGATGACAGGGAAGCAGATGAGTGGTGATCAGCTTCATTTTGTATATGAGAATAAAACGGGTGCGTTGATCGAGGCATCGATGATGATCGGTGCAGTACTTGCCGGAGCAACGGAAGACGAATTGAAGCAGGTCGAGATGATCGCATCGGATATCGGACTGGCATTCCAGATCCAGGATGATCTTCTGGATATTCTGGGTGACAGCGCAGTGCTTGGAAAACCTGTCTGCTCAGATGAAGAAAATGGTAAAGTAACTTATGTCACGGTCCACGGACTTGAGGAGTCCAAGAAGGATGTCGCGGAGATATCCAGGCGTGCGGTTACAAGACTGGATCAGCTTCCGTATAAGAACGAATTTCTGGATGAATTGATTCTGGAACTGGTCAACAGAAAGAAATAACAGAGATGAAAGATATGAGTATACTGGATCGAATACAAGAACCAAATGATATAAAGAAAATAGATGAGAAAGATCTGCCGGAGCTGGCACAGGATATCCGAGAGTTTCTGATCGCAAATGTCAGCGAGACGGGTGGGCATCTGGCGTCAAACCTTGGGTGCGTGGAACTTACGATCGCACTTCACCGTGCGATGGATTTCCCGGCTGATAAGCTGGTATGGGATGTAGGACATCAGTCCTATGTGCATAAGATCCTGACCGGACGAAAAGATCAGATGACAACGTTACGGAAGTTTGGTGGTTTAAGCGGATTTCCCAAGACCAGTGAGAGTGATTGTGATGCTTTTAATACAGGACACAGTTCGACCGCGATGTCGGCGGCACTTGGTATGGCATGCGCAAGAGGAATCAAAGGAACGCAGGAAAAGATAGCAGCGGTTGTCGGAGATGGTTCCTTCACCGGTGGTATGGTTTATGAAGCGCTAAATAATATGGCAGAGGTCAAGACCGGATGTCTGGTCGTACTGAATGACAATGAGATGTCGATCGACCACAATGTAGGTGGAATGTCAAGCTACCTGAGTAAGCTTCGTGTTGGTCAGCCATATAATGATCTGAAAAACGGAATCGAGAAAGCACTGATGCATATACCGGTAGCAGGTGAGAAGCTTGCCAAAGGATTGAAGCGGTCAAAGGACTCCCTGAAGCAGATGTTTGTTCCGGGAATGTTCTTTGAGGAGATGGGCGTTACCTATATCGGCCCGATCGATGGTCATAATATACGCTTGATGGAAGAAACCTTTCGACGTGCATTTAAGTTAAATAAACCGATTCTGGTTCATGTGAAAACGATCAAGGGAAAAGGGTATAAATATGCGGAGAAGCATCCATGCTATTTCCATGGGATCAGTTCCTTTGATATTGAAACCGGTAAAGTTAAAAATGTTGAAAAAGGTTTATCCTATACAGGTGTATTTGCGAGAAAGCTGGTAGAACTTGGAACAGAAAATAATCGGATCGTTGCGATCACGGCAGCAATGAGCAAGGGAACCGGAGTCAATAAATTTGCAGAGGAATTCCCGGATCGAACCTTTGATGTGGGAATTGCAGAAGAACATGCGGTAACATTTGCGGCAGGACTTGCTGCGGAGGGCATGATCCCCGTGGTAGCGGTATATTCTTCCTTCTTACAGCGAGCTTACGATCAGATCCTGCATGATGTCTGTATGCAGAATCTGCATGTTATATTTGCAATCGACCGGTCAGGGCTGGTCGGGGCAGACGGTGAGACACATCAGGGAATCTTTGATACAGCATTTTTATCGCATATTCCGAATCTGGTCATTATGGCTCCGAAGAACCGCTATGAGCTGACCAGAGCGATGGAATGGGCAGTAGCCTATGACGGACCGATTGCGATCAAATACGCCAGAGGACAGGCATATTACGGTTTGAAAGATTATAATGAGCCGGTCGAATACGGAAAGAGCGAGATCCTCCGTGAGGGAAGTGAGATCGCATTAGTAGCGGTTGGAAATATGGTGGAAGAAACCGAGAAATTATATAATCGGTTCCTACAGGAAGGCAGACAGGTGACCTTTGTCAATGCAAGATTTATCAAGCCATTAGATAAAGAGATGATCGACCATCTGGCAGAGACACATAAGCTGATCGTAACGATCGAGGAAGGTATTCTGCATGGCGGTTATGGTGCTCTGGTTGAGGAATATCTGGAATCAAAGGCAAGTGATGTGAAGGTGCTTCCGATCGCAATCGAAGATACCTTTGTCCGTCATGGAAGTGTAGAAGAACTGAGAAAGATGTTGAAGATAGATGCTGAATCCATATACAGACGGATTCGGGACATAATGGAGTAGAGATGAAAGAACGACTGGATGTAATGATGGTAAATCGTGGACTTGCAGAGTCCAGAGAAAAAGCAAAGGCGATCATCATGTCGGGCATTGTCTATGTAGATAACATAAAGGAAGACAAGGCAGGATCGACATTTGATGAGAAAGCACAGATAGAAGTAAGAGGCAACACATTAAAATATGTGAGTCGCGGTGGTTTAAAGCTTGAAAAGGCAATGGATTGCTTTGGAGTAAGTCTTGCAGGAAAAGTGGCAATGGATGTTGGATCTTCAACCGGTGGATTTACGGACTGTATGCTGCAAAATGGTGCAGTCAAGGTGTATTCGGTGGATGTCGGACATGGACAGCTTGCATGGAAGCTTCGAAACGATGAGCGGGTTGTCTGTATGGAGAAAACAAATATCCGTTATGTGACACCGGATGATATCGAAGACAGGATTGCATTTGCATCGATTGATGTATCCTTTATCTCTTTGACAAAGGTGCTTCCTCCGGTAAAAGAGCTTCTGACAGACGACGGAGAGATCGTGTGTCTGATCAAGCCACAGTTTGAAGCCGGTAGAGAAAAGGTCGGTAAGAAGGGCGTTGTCAGAGATCAGAAGGTGCATGTAGAAGTGGTTGAGATGATCGTTGACTTCGCAAGACAGATCGGATTTAAAACACTTGACTTAAGCTATTCACCGATCAAGGGACCGGAAGGAAATATCGAGTATCTTTTGTACATAACAAAGGATCAGACGAAGGAAAATAAAGAATTTGATATAAAGGCTATGGTGGAAGAATCACACAGATGCCTGTAAGAGGAGTAAAGATCCGATGAATCGTTTTATGATCGTGGTGAATCCCGATAAGGACACCGATTCGACAGTTACAAACAGAATACAGAGTTATCTGGAAGCGCATGGAGCAGCCTGTATGGTGCGGGATGTATTCCATCTGGAGTCTTCGGACTGGGAAGCTTTAAAGAAAGAGCAGTTTGACTGTGTACTGGTTCTTGGTGGTGATGGAACACTGTTACGCATGGCTGGTGAGACGGAAGATATCGATATACCGTTATTTGGCATTAATCTGGGTACGGTAGGCTTTCTGACAGAAGGGGAAGTTGCAAATATCGAAGAGATACTGGATCGGCTGCTGACGGATGATTTTACGATTGAAGAAAGAATGATGGTCACAGGTACGGTTACGAAAGCGGATGGAACAACGTATCGCAAGAGTGCTTTAAATGATATCGTGATCAGCCGGGCAGGATTTTCCAGACTGATCGGACTTAATGTGTCTGTTGATGGACAGGTGCTTGATACATATGAGGCAGATGGTGTTGTGATATCGACACCGACAGGCTCGACCGGCTATAATCTGTCAGCGGGAGGGCCAATCGTCAGCCCGGATGCAGAGCTATTAGTGATCACGCCGGTATCACCACATTCATTGACTGCAAAGAGTATCGTATTATCCGGTAAAGAGGAGATTACGATAGAGATCACCAAGAAGCGTAAGACACAGGATACAGAGGCGATCTGTTCTTTTGATGGTGGTAATGATGTGGAATTATCTGTTGGTGACCGGGTAGATATCCGCAAGGCGGAGAAGATAACCAGACTGATCAAAGCAAGTAATGTAAATTTTTATGAGATACTTAGAAATAAATTAGGAGGAAACTGAGATGAAATATCAAAGACAGGCAAAGATACTGGAGCTTGTTGAAAAATATGATATTGAAACACAGGATGATCTTCTGGAGAAACTGAAGGAAGAGGGATTTCAGGCAACACAGGCAACTGTTTCCAGAGATATTCGGGAAATGAATCTGACCAAGGTATCCGTACCGGGAGCCAGACAGAAGTATGCCGTTGAGAAGAACAATCGTTATGAGACGCTGGATTCCTATAAGAAGGTTCTGAGCACAGGAATTATTTCTGTAGATGCAGCAGAGAACCTGATCGTGATCAAGACAATCTCCGGTGTTGCCATGGCTGTAGCGGCTGCACTGGATCATATGGCTATTGATGGGCTGATGGGCTGTATCGCAGGAGATGATACGATCTTCCTTGCTGTGAAGGATAAGAACCTGACGATGTCGATCAAGGCGCAGATTGAAAAGATGTAAATTCTGTTATTTTGTGCATGGAATACACAGGAGGACATATGCTTTTAAATGTACACATAAAAAATATTGCATTGATTGAAGATGCAAATATCAATTTTACAGATGGACTGAATATCTTAACCGGTGAGACCGGTGCAGGTAAGTCTATTATTATGGGAGCTTTAAAGATTGGTATGGGAGGCAAGCTTCCCAAAGATATGCTGAGAGATCCGGAAAAAGAAGGCTTCTGTCAGTTATTATTTTTTATTGATGATGAATCACTGGTGAAGCAGCTGCAGGAGCTTGGGGTTACACCGTCAGAGGATGGAGAGATCATCATAACCAGACGAATAGTAAATGGCAGAACCATGAATACTATTAATGACCAGACAGTAACAGCAGCAAAGTTAAAAGATGTTTCGGCACTTCTTGTGGATATGCATGCACAGCATGAGCAGCAGATCCTGTTGAAGAAGGCAGAGCATTTGAATATTATGGATAAATTTGCAAAAAGACCGCTTGCTTCATTAAAACAGAAATATGAAGACTGCTATAAAACATTTGAAGATCTTCGAAAAGAACTGGAAGAAGGACAGATGGATGAAGGCGAGCGGAAACGGAAACTGGAATATATCCGGTTTGAAGCAGGAGAGATCGAAGGTGCCAGGCTGGTTCCGGGTGAAGATGAAGAACTGGAGAAGCAGTACCGTAAGATGGTGAATGCCAAGGATATTGTAGAAGCAGTTTCTGAGGTTTATTCGATCACAGGGTATAACCGGAACGCATCTGCCGGAAATGAGATCGGACGTGCGCTTGCAAGCTTAAAAGCGATAAAAGGTCTGGATGAGGAGATAGAGAGCATCTTCAGTGAGCTTACAAATATTGATTCGCTGTTAAATGATTTTAATGTATCGGTCAGTGATTATATGCAGAGTATGGAATTCGATGAGTCTGAATTCCATGAGGTTGAAGATCGGCTGAATACCATTAATAATTTAAAAGGAAAATATGGAAGAACCCTAGATGATGTACTTGCTTATCTGGAGCAGCTGAAGCAGGATGAAGCAAAGCTTGTGCAGTATGAGGAATATGCGGAAGAATTGCAACAGAAAGTGAAAACAGCAAAAAAAGAACTGGATCAGGCGGCGGAAGCTTTAAGTGCAGAACGAAAGATTCAGGCAAAAGAATTATGTAAGCGGGTATCAGAGGCACTGGAAGATCTGAGTTTTAATCAGATCCGGTTCGATATGCATTTTGATCGTCTGACACATCCGGGAACTTCCGGTATCGACGACTGTTACTTTGTTGTATCGACAAATGTCGGAGAAAAGGAACGTCCGCTTTATGAGGTTGCATCCGGCGGTGAGCTTTCGAGGATCATGCTGGCGATCAAATCCTGCATGGCATCGGAAGATAACATTGATACTCTGATATTTGATGAGATTGATGTTGGTATCAGCGGCAGAGCAGCATCAAGTGTGGCAGCAAAGCTTGCGGTTATATCAAAAGCGCATCAGGTGATCAGTATTACGCATCTGCCACAGATTGCAGCAATGGCGGACAGCCATTACAGAATTGAAAAAGTGGTAAAGGATGGCAAGACGATCACGCAGATCTCCAAGTTAGACCGGGAAGAATCTGTGCTTGAGATTGCCAGACTGCTTGGCGGTGCAGAGATCACAAATGCCGCGGTTGAAAATGCCAGGGATATGAAAGAACTGGCAGACAAAGCAAAAATACACTAATTAAAAACAGAACAAAAAAACCAATACTAAGAGTAGCAATAAAACAATTGCTGCTCTTTTTTTACGCGGACAACGAGCCAAAGTCTGTGCTTGCACAAGACCTTGGCGACTGTCGCAATAACCATAAGAAACCGGAGGCATGTTTCTTATGGTCTGTGCAGCATTTACAGAAAGGAGTATTGGGATGGAAGAAGGAACAAAGACGTCGAACCGTTACCGTTCGCTGCTGATCGGATTTTTGATCTTGGATCTGATCGCATTTACACTGCTGGCAGTCGCTTATTTCTGGAACGGAGATATCGGAGATCAGGAGATCAAGTATGAAGATGCGGAGCTTGTATTCGATGATCTGTCCGGACAGAAAGTGATACCGTCCGGCGAACCGGTCGGGATCTATCTGAAAACAGATGGCGTTATGGTCGTAGATTGTGACGAGGTGGAAACTGCACAGGGAGAGATTTGCTCTCCCTGTAACGGCCTGCTTCAGACAGGAGATTACATCACAGCTGTAAATGAAACAGCCATATCAACAAAAAAGGAACTGATGCAGGCTTTATCCGGGAATAATACCGGAACTATGAGACTTACATTTCTGCGGGACGGAAAGTCACAGGTAGCAGAGGTTACACCTGTGAAAACAAATAAGAATGCTTATATGTTAGGACTGTGGGTGAAGGATGACATATCGGGTATCGGAACAGTGACCTTCCTATGTGGCAATCAGTTTATGGCACTTGGACACAGCGTATCGGATAATGATACCGGGCTTAAGATCAGCAGCACCGGTGGGGGTATCTATACTACACATATAACGAAGATCAACCGATCCTTTGTGTCGATGCCGGGGCAGCTTCAGGGAACGATCCTTTACAAGAAGGATCTGATCGGAATTGTAGAAGGTAATTATGATAACGGAATCGGCGGATATCTCGATGAAGAATATGTGGCGAAGCATTACAAAGCTGCAGAAGCCATGTATATCGCAGATCCTGATGAAGTTCAGACCGGAGAGGCATATATTTATTCCAGATTGGATGGGAATCTGAAAAAATACAAGATCAACATTCTGGCGGTTCATACCGATACTGCCAATAAAAATATGGAATTTAAGGTAGAGGACGAGGATCTGATCGCGCTTACCGGCGGTGTCTGTCAGGGCATGAGCGGAAGCCCGATCGTACAGAATGGCAAGCTGATCGGTGCGGTTACACATGTGCTTGTGGATGATCCGACAGAAGGGTATGCTGTATTTATTGAAAATATGATAAAGTAGTGACTTAATTGATTATTCATGTTAGAATCGAAGCTGTACACTGTTAAAAGAAAAAAGAGAAGGGATATTTTGCTTCAGGGTACATGGAGCAGAAGATAGAGTACGATGGATACACAAAACAATAACAACAGAAGTTCATTTTCGGGGAAGATAGGATATGTGCTGTCGGCGGCAGGAGCGTCGGTCGGTCTTGGAAATATATGGCGGTTCCCGTATTTGGCGGCAAAGTACGGAGGAGGAATCTTTCTTCTGATCTATATTCTGCTGGCACTCACATTTGGATATACGATGATTGTTGCTGAGTCTGCGATCGGTCGTATGACAAGAAAGAGTCCGGTCGGAGCGTTTCGGTCATTTGGCAAGAAGAAATGGTTGTCCTTTGGCGGCTGGATCAATGCGATCATACCGGTGCTGATCGTACCGTATTATTCGGTGATTGGTGGCTGGGTTATCAAATATCTGGTGGAATATGTCAAAGGAAATGGAAAGAATCTGGCAAAGGATGGATATTTTACAGACTTTATCTCGAATGGCGTTTCGACAGAGCTTTGTTTCATCGTATTTTGTCTGTTTACGCTGGGGATCATCTTTGCAGGTGTTCAGAATGGTATTGAGCGTGTATCAAAGATCATGATGCCGGTACTGATCGTGTTATCGATCCTTATTGCTGTATATTCAGTGACAAGACCGGGGGCATTAAAGGGCGTGAGGTATTTTCTTGTTCCGAATTTTGATAATTTCTCATGGATGACTGTGGTAGCGGCGATGGGGCAGATGTTTTATTCCCTGTCGATCGCAATGGGTATTCTGATCACATTTGGTTCTTATATGAAAAAGGATACGGCGATCGAGGATGCTACAAGGAATGTTGAGGTGTTTGATACGGCGATTGCGATCATGGCAGGACTTATGATCATTCCTGCGGTATTCGCATTTTCAGGCGGTAATCCTGACACCTTACAGGCAGGTCCTTCATTGATGTTTATAACGATCCCTAAGGTATTTCAGAATATGGGACTTGGAACAATAGTCGGTATTCTGTTCTTCCTGTTGGTTTTATTTGCAGCAGTAACCAGCTCAATCGCACTGACTGAGAGTGCAGTATCCACATTTGAGGATGAGATCGGTTGGAGCAGAAAGAAAGCAACTGTTTATGTAGGTGTGATCATGCTGATCCTTGGAAGTCTGTCATCACTTGGATATGGACCGCTCGCCTGTGTAAAGATCATCGGTATGCAGTTCTTAGATCTGTTTGATTTTCTGACGAATTCGGTTATGATGCCGATCGCAGCACTTATGACCTGCTTACTGGTTTCAAGAGTTGTGGGAATCGATAAGATAGAAGAAGAGATTCGTCATGGCGAGGGTGCATTCCGCAGAAAGAAGATCTTTGTTGTGATGATCAAATACATATGTCCGGTCTTCGCCCTGATCATTCTTGCAAGCTCGGTTGCAAATGCACTTGGCTGGATCTCGATGTAGGATAAAAAGCAAAACTTCATTTAAAAATATAAATAAAATCTCCCCATTGTCTGTATTATGACCGCAGTTGTTGACTGTGGAAAATATATCGCAGTCAAAGGGAGATTTTTTGTCTTCAAGAATTTTGTATTGACATTTTATGTACACACCCATATAATTACCTATGGTAATTAACAAAGGTAATTATCAAATGAAAGTAAATTTATATCATTATTTGCAGGGAAAGAGCAGTTTTTATGAGAGATTTTTTCAACAAATTAAGATCAGAAGGGAGTATCAGAGCATGAATGCAGATAAGATCAAACGGATGTTAGATGCCTGTTATCTGGCAAAACGTATCCGGGAATTGCTTCCGGAGCTGCCAGAGGGTGTTACACCAGCATATATTCAGTACATGGATGTCATACATATCATTAAGGAGCAGCAGGAGCATGTAAAGATTTCCGATATCAGTGACTATCTGAAGCTGCCAAGACCGGGCGTGACAAGGACGGTAAAAGAGATGGAAAGCAAAGGGTATCTCAGCAAATATGCTTCAGAGGAGGACGGCAGGATCACTTATATTCAGATCACAGAGAAAGGTGAATTGCTGTCAGATAAATATGATAAGAATTATTACAGTCGTTTAGTTCGATATATGGATGACATTTCAGATGATGAAGCGGACTGTATGATCGATACGATCAGTAAATTCTATAAGGTCATGAGTGAGAGGAGGGTTACCATTGAATAGTTCAAAGTCAGATTTTACACAGGGAAGTATACTTGGGAAGTTAATTCCGTTTATGATGCCGGTGCTTGGTGCACTTGTATTACAGGCGGCATATGGAGCAGTTGACCTTCTGGTGGTTGGACGATTTGGCAGTACCTCCGGTCTGTCTGCGGTATCGACCGGAAGTCAGGTTTTAAATCTGGTTACATTTGTGATCACACAGCTTGCTATGGGAATTACAGTATTGATCGCGAGATATATCGGTGAGAAGAAGCCGGAACAGATCGGAGCATTGATCGGTGGATCTGCCGTCGTATTTGCGGTGATCTCAGCCGTGCTGTTTGTTGTGATGATTGCCTTTTCGCGGCCAATCGCGATACTGATGCAGGCGCCGGAAAAGGCAGTAGGACTTACCGCAAGTTATGTCCGTATCTGTGGAGCAGGCATTTTCTTTATTGTTGCATATAACCTGTTGGCGGCGATATTTCGTGGACTCGGAGACAGTAAATCCCCATTGATCTTTGTGGCAGTTGCCTGTGTGGTAAATGTCATTGGGGATCTGATCCTGGTAGCAGGCTGTCATATGGATGCGACAGGAGCTGCGATCGCAACTGTAGCAGCACAGGCAGTGAGCGTGGTATTTGCGATCTGTCTGCTTATAAAGAAGCAGCTTTCATTTACGATCACGAAGGCAGATTTCAGATTGAATGAGCATTGTAGAAAAGCACTGAAAACAGGACTGCCACTGGCACTTCAGGAGTGCCTGACCCAGGGATCCTTTCTAGCATTATGTGCGTTCGTGAATCGTCTGGGACTGGAAGCATCATCGGGTTATGGTGTAGCCTGTAAGGTTGTAAATTTTGCCATGCTGATACCAAGCTCCCTGATGCAGTCGATGGCATCCTTTGTTTCGCAGAATGTGGGAGCCGGAAATGAGAAGCGGGCGAAGAAAGCAATGTATTCCGGAATTGGTGTTGGCCTCGTGATCGGATGTATCGTATTTATCTTTGTAATGTTTAAAGGAGATCTTCTGACAGGAATCTTTACAACTGATAGAATCGTTGTTCAGAAAGGATATGATTATCTGCGGGGCTTCGCATTGGAGACCATCGTAACAGCGGTGTTGTTTAGCATGATCGGATATTTCAATGGACATGACAAGACGCTGTGGGTTATGATACAGGGATTGATCCAGACCCTGCTTGTCCGCCTGCCGCTGGCCTATTATATGAGTATCCAGCCGGATGCCAGCCTGACGAAGATCGGACTTGCAGCACCGGTTGCAACGATATTTGGTATTGTGATCAATATCATCTTCTATATTCATATGAATAAGAAGATGAGAGACAAGTCGCTTTAAAGCTGCTAAAAGAAGTTATAGCTTCTCTATGCTTCAAATGCGTTTTTAAAATTCCGTTTCTGTTCACCGCGGTAAAAGAGGACGGAGACTGCAGTTCCGCAGCACCAGCCGACCGGCCAGGAGCACCAGATACCGACAGAACCGAACATCTTTGAAAAGATGATGGATAAGACTACTCGAAGGATCAGATCGGTAAAGGTGGAGATCATGAATTTGTTCATGATACCTGCGCCACGCAGGATTCCGTCTGCCATTAATTTGATGGAAACGATGAAATAAAATGGTGCAAGGATACACAGGAAAACGATACCTGTCTTGATCGCAGTTGCAGTCGGGTTATCAAGAAAGAGTAGCAACAGCCATCTTCCGCAGGTGAAATACAACAATGCAAATGGAATACATAACAGCCAGACCAGCTTTAAGGAAGCCTTGAAGCCGGAACGGATACGGTCGATCTTGCCTGCACCGATATTCTGGGCGGTATAGTTCGAGATACCATTTCCCAGTGTGGTGAGAGAGGTAATGACCAGATTGTTCAGCTTGACAGCCGCAGAATATCCGGCGATAACGCTGGTTCCGAAGTCGTTGATAACGCTCTGGATGATAATATTTCCGATGGATATAAAGCTCTGCTGTAAGGTGCTTGGGATAGCAACAACCAAGATTTGTTTTAAGATGCTGCCATCAAAGAACCGGAAACGGTCGTCTGTCTTGATACCGGTAAGACGGCGTATCACAACAGCGACAGCCAGAATAGCACTGACACCCTGACAGAGGAAGGTCGCCCAGGCAACACCTGCGATTCCCATCTGAAAGGATTTTACAAATAAGATATCGATAAATATATTGGAAACGGATGATATTGCAAGGAAGATGAATGGAGTTCTGGAATCACCGAGAGCGGAGAAAATTCCGGTTGCAATGTTGTAAAAGAACATAAATGGAAGACCATAGATATAGATGTTCAGATACAGCAGGGAAGCATCCATGATATCGTCCGGAGTGTGGATCAGAGCAAGCAGTTCCCGGCTGGTGAGCAGACCGGCGATCACCATAACAGCCAGTAAAACAGCCGTAAAGATAAAGGTGGTCGATACAGCCGTCTTCATATTCCGATATTCTTTTGCTCCAAATAATCTGGATACGATAACCGAGCATCCCATATTGCATCCAAATGCAAATGCGATAAAGATCAACGTGATCTCATAGCTGTTTCCAACGGCAGCAAGAGCACTTTCATTGATAAATTTTCCGGCAACCAGACTGTCGGCAATGTTATAGAGCTGCTGAAAGATCACACTTCCAAAGAGTGGCAGACAGAAACGCCACAGCACAGATTCCGGTTTCCCTACGGTCAGATCCTTGTTCATTTTTATTCGTCCTCATTTCTTTTTTTATGACATGATGAATTATAGAACGATAAAATAAAATGTCAAGAATGATTAAAGGTTCCCGTGGAGTAATTGGGATAAATCATCAGGTGTATCAATATCCCTTAGTTCGTTTATATCTGAAACAGAAAAGGTACGGATACGATCAGGATGATTATTTATTACCAGACTGCCGCCTTTTCTTAAAGGAAGATTCTGAAGTTCCTCAAAAAATTCAGACGGGAAGATAACAGGAGAACCGACTATATCTCCATAACAGGTTCGCCAGATTGAGTTTCTGTCATTTTCCGCACAAAGAAGCAGCGAGATCATGGATTCTTTTTGAAGCAAAGGCTGGTCGGCGGGGAGAAAGACGCAGCGATCGATATGATCACCAATGGTTTCCAGACCGAGGCGAATCATGTCGTTTCGATGCGGAAAGGTATGAAGCAGTACCGGAATATTTTGTTTTATACATAGGCTCTGAATTTCCTTGTGAATGGTTACCACGACAGATGTTGTAAACAGATTCTTAATAATGTTAAGAGAGAAATCGATCAATGGTTGTCCATTGAAATCAGCAAGCAGCTTATTTCCACCAAAGCGGGTACCCTGACCGGATGCCATGATGATACAGCCTGCATTTCCATATGGTTGATCGAGATCCACAAGGAAAACATCCTTATGGTTACGCAGTTCCTCCAGGAACGGAAGCTTTTGTTTTCGCACGACCATGAGAAGCTGTTTGTGCTTCATTAAGGTTCGTATAGCTTGCCGGTATTTGCAGGAATTACTTTCCAGAAAACCGATTTCATCAATCGTGATCCATTCGGAAGTTGTATGCAGACAGGAATGTAAGAATGCGGTTCCTTTTTCATCAAAGCATTCGGGAATAGCAAGCATCTGATTTCTCTTATGGGTTGGATCCGAATGATAACGTCCAATCTGGATTATTTCTTTTGAACAGTTGTTTTTCAGGTAGACTCCTTTTTCCGGTACTACCCAGGAGGTAACACCGGGCATCGGAGAGGAAAAGAGAGATGCCAGAAGTGTTGTTTTTCCACTTCCGGATGCTCCTGTCAGAACCAGATGTTTTTTTCCACTAGTCTGAAAAGATCTCCATATAGAGTTTGCTGTTGGCCTCGTTACAGGCATTCCGGTAGGTTTCATATTTTTTCAGCCATTCCTTTCCCTCTGGAGTCAGAGTACTTCCACCACCGGATCTGCCGCCGGTGCTACGTTTTGTCAGAGAAAATCCTAGTTCTTTTTCTGCCTTATTGATCATACGGAGTGCCTTTGTATAGGCAAGTCCCATAGAGATTGATGCAGAACGGAGAGAGCCGGTTTCTTCGATCATATGAAGCAGTTGGCATGGTCCGGCTCCAAAAAATTTTTCGTTATTATCATTTACAAAATAAATTTTTGTTATTGCTTTCAAGATGTTTCAGCCTCCTTCATCATAACAAGCCTGCTATTTCCAAGACGATCGTTAAGCTTTGACAGACTGATTGTACCATATATTTTGGAAAGAAGCTGTTCCATATCGGAAATTGATGTTTCGGATGGAATGATCGTACCGATCAATCTGCCGTCTGACAGGATCAGAAGTGAATCACAATAATTTAGCGCCAGAGCTGAATCATGTAGTGTGATCAGGGCAGAAGCATGATTTTGTTGGATATAATCCTGTAAAAGCTCCATTGCCTGATAACGTAGCCGAAAATCTAAGGCACTTTCCGGTTCATCCAAAAGAAGAAGTTTTCGTTTGCCTGCAAATGTACGTGCTAATATACATAATTGTTTCTGACCGGCACTCAGACTTTGAAAATTATCATACATCCGGTTGCCAAGACCAACATCGATAAGTGCCTGTATAGCTGTTTCTTTCATTTGCCGGGTTGGAGTCTGCAACAGTTTCAGTTCAGGGTTGAACCCCATCATAACTACATCAAAAAGCGTGAGATCTAAAGAGATACTGTTATTTTGTGGTATATATCCACAAAGCCTTGCCAGTTCCTTTGGGGAAACTGATTCTACGGTAATTGTATCAAGCTGACAGTTCCCCGTATGGGGAAGCAGATTTGCCAGGGACTTGATCAAGGTGGTTTTTCCGCAACCGTTTGCCCCCAGTATACCAATAATCTGACCGGAGTCGACGGAAAAACTGATATTTCTGATAATGTTTGTTCCATTATATCCGGCAGACAGATTGTTTACAGTTAGTAATTTCATATCCGATCACTTCTCCTTATACATAGATAGATTAAGAATGGGACTCCTAAAAGACTTGTAAAGATACTTACAGGCAGTTCTGTGGATGCTATACTACGAGCGAATATATCTCCCATGGTTAGCAGACATCCACCGATCAGTCCGCTTAGCAGCATAGTGGATAGTCGGTTGTTTTTTAGTAATAAACGTGCTCCGTGTGGTGCCAGAAGAGATACGAAGCTGATCAGTCCGGTCATACTGATCACACCGGAAACAGCCAGTGTCGCAATCAACAAAACAATCAGACGAATCTGCTGTACATTTACACCGAGCATTTTTCCCTCATTATCATCTAAAGAGAGAAGTATGATCTGTCGATATAATAAGAATAGAATGACTGAACAGAAAAGACATAGGATAATATTTCCTTTTATGGAGTAGATGCTGATTCCATTTAGGCTTCCCATGATCCAATATTCAATTGATGCCAGTTGTTTTTCCGGATCTGCGATTAATTTCAGACAAACCAGCGCCGTCTGTGCGAGACTGTGAACAGCGATTCCGGCAAGTACAATGCTGTGACCATTCCGGCCTGCGGTTAAGGAAGATAATACCAGTGCAAGGATAACAGAACAAACAGCCCCTGCAAAAGCAGAGACTGTGATCGCCATAGAACCGGATAAGAACAGAATTCCAAATGCTGCACCGGCACTGGCTCCCGAAGATACGCCAATGATATCAGGGGAGGCCAGAGGATTCCGAAAAACGGTCTGATAGACAAAACCTGCCATGCCAAGGACAAATCCTCCGATAGCACCGATAACAGCGCGGCTGGCGCGGAGCGTAAGAAATACTCGCCATTGCATGGAATCTCCGGCTATCAGACCGGTCAGGGTGATCCTGTATTTTCCGATAAACAGGGAAGCTGCTGTCAGAAGAATCAGACCTACGCTTCCGGCAATAAGATATAAATTTGCTTTATTTTTTGATTCCATAGAATGTTTCATAGAAAGAATTCATCTCTTTCGTATAAGTATCAGTTGAAACCTGATCAGGATGCAGGATTCCGGCAAGCCAGATGGAAGCCAGGATACTAGCAGGTACAGGACTGTCCAGTGCTTCGATATCTCCCGGAATGGCATAAATGTGGTTATTTTTTACTGCTGTGCAGTCTTTCAGGTTCGGATCGCTTAATACATCGTCTACTGTATATTCTGCATCGGAAGCAAGGATAATATAATCAGGATCCCAGGAGAGAAGCTGTTCATAGCTAATCTCGGCCCAATAGGTATCAGAGATATCAGATGCTACATTTTTACCGCCTGCAAGTTCGATAATACCTGATTGGTACATAGCTGGACCGGCAGTTGACAGGAGAGAAGAATTACCTGCAAGGTAAATATTCGGAGTGTCGTCTGCGGTTGCAAGAGAAGTAGTAAGCATTTCTTTTTCCTGATTAATGAAGTCAAGCAGTTGGTCTGCTTTATCCTGGGTATTTGTAGCTGTGGCAATAAGACTGATCATATCGGATAACTGATCCGGACTTTCTGGATTTACCAGTAACACAGGAATACCAAGCTCTGTCAGACTCTTTGCGGCATCTTTTAGCTTTAACGGTAAAATCACAAGATCCGGTGAAAGAGAAGCACAGGTTTCCAGATCGAATTCCTTTGCTGTTCCGACATTTGGAAGTTCCAGAAGCTCCGGAGCAGCCAGTTTGTAGATTGGTCTTTTGTCTGCCTTTGCCTCAATGCCTACCACCTTGTCCGATAATCCAAGTGCAATCAGAAGACTGGAAGGAATGTAATATCCGCTTACAATCTTAGCTGGCTCTTTTTCAATGGTAACGGTGCGGTCTGCCTGATCCGTAACTGTGACCGGATAAGAGGTTTCTTTTTCGGCAGCTTCTGTAGACACATCATCTGAAGCAGCTTCTGATGATAATTCTGAGGTTGCTTCTGATGAAGCGGTTGTCCCCGTGTCTGCAGGCTTTGATGAAGTATTACAGCCTGCCAGAGATAAAAGCAGGGAACAGATTAATAATAAGGATAAGTATTTTTTTAGTGTGTTTTTCATAATAACTCCTTTTCGTTATATTTTGAATAATACAACGGTATTGTAGCAAAGCATCTTTTCAAAAACAAGTATTTTTACTATAATATATTTTGATATAGTGCGGCTAAGGCAACATTTAAAGGAGCTTTTTATGGTAACAATTCAGAATTATATACGTGTTAAAAGTCTGGAAGAGGCTTATCAGTTAAATCAAAAAAAAGGTAGCTGTATAATCGGTGGAATGTTATGGACAAAGATGCAGAACCGGACGATATTGACAGCAATTGATCTATGTGATCTGAAACTGGATCAGATCGAGGAGACGGAGAATGAGATCATTATCGGTTCGATGGTATCTCTACGACAGCTTGAATTGCATAGAGGCTTAAATAATTATACACAAAATTCTGTCAGAGACGCTGTAAAAGATATTGTCGGTGTACAGTTTCGTAATTTGGCAACGATAGGTGGAAGTATCTGGGGACGTTTTGGTTTCTCTGATGTGCTGACGGTATTTCTTGCCATGGATACATATGTGGAATTATATCAGGGTGGGAGAATACCACTTAGAGAATTTGTGGGGCAGAAACCGGATCAGGATATTCTGGTTCGTCTTGTCATAAAGAAAACGTCCGGGTGCTTCGCTTATGCATCTGTAAGAAATCAAAGTACTGATTTTCCGGTCATCGCATGTGCGGCTTCTGTTGTAGGCGGGGAATATCGTTTATCAGTGGGAGCAAGACCGGGACGAGCGATGCTTCTTCTGGATGAAGAAGGACTTTTGTCAGAGGAATTGACAGAAGACTCTATAGAGGACTTTGCTATGTGGGCAGAGAAACATATTCCGACAGGAAGTAATCATCGAGCTGGAGCAAAGTATCGTTCCAGACTGATTCGTATATTAAGTCAGAGATTATTAAATAAATTGAGAGAGGAGCAGAAATGGAGATAACAGTAATTGTAAATGGAAAAAAACTGGTGGATTCTATTGAACCAGATCTGCTTCTGATCGATTTTCTGAGAAAGCATGGATGCTACAGTGTAAAGCGAGGCTGTGAAACTGCAAATTGCGGATTGTGTACAGTCTTTTTGGACGGCATTCCTGTGCTTTCCTGCTCAGTGCCGGCAGCAAGGGCAGCTGGTCATGAGGTACAGACATTAGAGGGACTTCAGGAGGAAGCTTCTGAATTTGTCGGATTTATTGCAGATCAGGGAGCTGATCAGTGCGGATTTTGCAATCCCGGATTTGTCATGAACACGATTGCATTATTGCGAGAGAATCCGGATCCTACAGATGATGAGATCCGTGCTTATCTGGCAGGAAATCTTTGCAGATGTTCCGGATATGAAGGCCAGTTGCGGGGAATTCGAAATTATCTGGAACATAAGAGATCAGAGGAGGGCATTCATGGAAGAAATGAAGTATAATTCAGTCAATCATTCGGTTCGTAAAAAAGATGCAATGCAGCTCCTTTTGGGAAAACCGGTTTATGTTGATGATATTACATCATCAGATGCTTTGACGGTAAAGCTTTTAAGAAGCCCATATGCCAATGCTATTGTAGAAGATATCAACGTAGCAATAGCAAAAAAAGTTCCGGGAGTTGTAGATGTTTATACATGGAAGGATGTTCCCAAGCAGAGGTTTGCGATTGCAGGACAGACATATCCGGAACCATCTCCCTATGATCGGCTGATCATAGACCGGCATGTACGTTTTGTAGGGGATGTTGTTGCTATTATTGCGGCTACGGATGAGAAAGCTGCTTTAAAAGCAATGAAGCTGATAAAAGTGAAATATGATATCCTCGAACCGGTCCTTGATTTTCATCAGGCAAAGGATAGTGCTGTCCTTGTACACCCGGAGGAGGACTGGTTTCCACCTATGGAAGTTGGAGGAGATCCCGGACGGAATCTGGTTGCAAGTGAAAAAAACGGAGATGGTGATGTGGATGCCGTAATAGCGGATTGTGATGAGGTGTTCGAACACACATATCATATGCGGGCGTTTAACCAGGCAATGATGGAAACCTTCCGCACATATACCTGTTTTGACCGATATGGAAGGCTTCATGTGATCTCGTCTACACAGATTGTATTTCATGTGCGTCGTATCCTTTCCAGAGCACTGGGCATTCCAAAGAGCAGGATACGTGTTGAGAAACCAAGAATCGGTGGGGGTTTTGGAGCAAAACAGACAGCAGTCAGTGAAGTATATCCGGCGTTTGTCACACTGAAGACCGGACAACCCGCCAAACTTATATTTACAAGAGAAGAGAGTCAGATTGCCGGTTCTCCGCGGCATGAGATGGAAGTCCGTGTACGTCTGGGAGCAGACCGGAACGGACATATCCGCGGACTGGATCTGTATACACTTTCAAATACAGGAGCATATGGAGAACACGGACCTACAACAGTTGGTCTGAGCGGACATAAATCGATTCCCCTTTATACAGGTGGACTTGAAGCATATCGGTTTAATTATGATGTAGTATATACCAATACGATGGCAGCCGGTGCTTACCGGGGATATGGTGCGACACAGGGTATATTTGCACTGGAAAGTGCTGTAAATGAACTTGCAGAAAGACTTGGAATTGATCCGACTGTAATCCGTGAAAACAACATGATCCGTGAAGGAATGAAGATGCCGGCATATTATGGAGAGACAGCAAATGCCTGTGCACTTGATAAATGTATGGCAAAATGCAAAGAATTATTTCATTGGGACGAGAAATATCCTGTTCGTGAGATAGGAGATGGGAAGGTAAGAACAGCCGGAGTAGCTATGGCGATGCAAGGCTCCTGTATCTCCAATCTGGATGTCGGATCGGCAACGGTAAAGCTGGCCGATGACGGAACATTTAATCTGATCATCGGTGCGGCAGATATGGGAACCGGATGTGACACGATCCTGGCTCAGATGGTGGCAGAATGTATGGATTGTTCCGTGGATGATGTAGCTGTATTTGGGGCAGATACAGATGCATCACCATATGATTCCGGTTCGTACGCATCATCTACAACATATGTTACGGGTAAGGCCGTAGAACTTGCCTGTGAGAAACTGAAAAAAAAGCTTTGTGCGATAGCGGCCGGTATGCTTTCCTGCAGTCCGGAGGAAATGATCTTTGAAAATGGAAGGGCATGTCGGGTCAATACAGATCAAAGTGTGTCACTTGCCGAGATTAGTGTAAAAGACCAGATTGCAAATGATATCGCAGCAGTAGCAACGGTTTCCCATTCTTCACCTGTATCGCCTCCACCTTATATGGTTGGTATGGTTGAGATTGAGTTAGACCGATATACAGGAGAGGTAAAAATTCTGGATTATGTAGCTGTTGTTGACTGTGGAATTCCTATCAATCCGGCATTGGCACGTATTCAGGCAGAAGGCGGCATCGTACAGGGAATCGGGCATACACTGTTTGAGAATGTCACCTACAATGAAAGAGGATGTCCGATTGAATCCAGTTTCATGCAGTATAAGATTCCAACCCGCCTTGATATGGGACATCTTCAGGTAGAATTTGAACACAGTTATGAACCGACAGGCCCATTTGGAGCCAAGTCTATAGGAGAGATAGTGATCAATACACCTGCACCTGCAATTGCACATGCAATCTATCGTGCAACAGGCGTATGGCACAGAGAACTTCCGATCACTCCGGAAAAGATATTGATGTCCATGTTGGATGAAAAAGAATAAAGATGAGGAGAATTCACAAATGAAAAAAATATTTAAACTGTCTGAGACAGCATTTCAGATGGATGGAAAGATGCCGCTTTCGCAGGCGATTCCGTTAGGATTACAACATGTTTTGGCAATGTTTGTAGGAAACCTGACCCCACTTCTGATCATCACAGGAGCATGTGGTCTGGCAGGCGGTGAGTTCGCAGATCTACAGCTTTCTTTGCTTCAGAATGCGATGCTGATCGCAGGAATTGTGACATTGGTACAGTTGTTCGGAATTGGTCCGGTAGGAGGCCGGGTACCGATCATAATGGGAACATCTTCCGGATTTATAGGTGTCTTTAACAGTGTAGCAGCAACCATGGGTGGTGGTATACTGGCATATGGTGCGATCATGGGAGCATCTATTATAGGTGGTCTTTTTGAAACAGTGCTTGGCTTTTTCTTAAAGCCCCTTCGTAAGTTCTTTCCATCGGTTGTAACCGGTACCGTGGTAATGTCGATCGGATTAAGCCTGATTTCGGTAGGTATCAATTCTTTTGGTGGAGGAAATAAAGCAGAAGATTTTGGCTCCATTGAGAATCTGTTACTTGCGTTGTTTGTGCTTATTGTAATCTTGTTTTTCAAACATGCGACAAAAGGCTTTTTGAGTTCGTCATCTATTTTATTTGGCATTATTTTCGGATACATTGCAGCAATGATCATGGGCTTTGTTTTGCCGAAAACCGGAGTGACGGCAGATGGTGTAGAATATACAAAGGCATGGGTGTTGAACTGGGATAAAGTTGCGGAAGCCTCCTGGTTTGCGGTTCCGAAGCTTTTGCCTGTAAAACCTGTTTTCGATCTGCGGGCGATTCTTCCGGTTCTTATTATGTTCATTGTAACTGCAGTTGAGACGGTTGGAGATATTTCAGGTGTTATGGAAGGCGGATTGGACAGAGAAGCAACAGATAAAGAACTTGCAGGCGGTGTTATGTGTGACGGACTGGGTTCTTCATTTGCAGCGATATTTGGTGTCCTGCCAAATACATCATTCAGTCAGAACGTTGGATTGGTAGCCATGACAAAGGTTGTAAACCGGTTCGCTCTTGCAACCGGAGCCATTTTCCTTGTCCTTTGCGGCTTATGTCCAAAGCTTGCTGCGTTGGTATCAATCATGCCACAGTCTGTACTTGGTGGCGCGGCAGTCATGATGTTTTCGTCAATTGTAATCAGTGGTATTCAGTTGATCACAAAGAATCCGTTGAATGCCAGAAATCTTTCCATTGTATCAGTAGCACTGGGTGTTGGATATGGAATGGGAGCTAATCCCGGAATTCTGGTACATACACCGGAGGTGGTACAGTTGGTATTTGGTGGATCGGGAATTGTACCGGCAGCAATGGTAGCTATTCTTTTAAATATCATTTTGCCGAAAGAGGAAAAATAAATACTATTTATACAGCATATGAAACAAATGAAGATATTCCTGTTCGACATCCTCAAACGAACGAACCTCATAAGAAAGGTTGATGTGAAGCTCAGGCTCCGGTCTGTCCGATGGCTCATTTAACAATGTGAGAAGATCGAAATAGAGCATGTCGTCGTCGATGCATTTGATCCTGTGTGCTTCTTCCTCTGTCAGAGGAGACCCCAGATATTTGGTATAGATCACATCTAACAGATTCTGTTCCAGTTTCTTGTATGCGGGAAGATGCTTTTTAAAAGGTCTTGGAACATCTGACAGGTAGGCTTCACTTGCATCGTGAAGCAGGCAGGCGAGCACCAGTCGGTTGGAATACCCACGGGCAGCCGCTTCCTTTGCACAGTTGATACAATGACTGCCGACGGAAAAGAAGGTCTTCACATGACCATTTCCACGACAAATTAGTGATAATGCGTGTGCGATGTCCTCGATATGAAGATGTTCTGCCTTCGGCAGAGTCGGATCAAAATGATCCCCGGTATAAGTTGTAATATAATCAGCCATATAAAAATCATCCTGTCGAAAATAGTTATTTCTCACTGATTATATAACAAAAGCAGATAAAATCAACTTTATTTTTTATCCAATTACGGCTCTGTTATAGTTCACATATTATTGCGCAAGACGCTCTCGCTCTACCCTCATGTAGCGGTTCTAAGCTCACTGCTTACAGCAGTTCACTAAGTACCGACATTCGGGCAGGCTTGCTTCATAATAGTGAACCTATAACAGAGCCGTAATTTTGGAAATGTAAGTTATTTCAAAATATACATAAGAAAAAGGAAACCGATATACTATTATAAAGCAAGCCTTTTTCAACGCCGGTACTTAGTGAGTCGCCTTATAGGCGAGAAACTTAGCACCGTTGCGTTGAAATAGAGTGCAAACGACTTGCGTAATAATATGTATATCGGTTTCCTTTTTCGTAGGGATTCCTACGCCTTCTTGCCGGCTGCTTCAAACTCCCGGACGATTTCTTCATCAGGAGCTTTTGTAAGCAGGCTGACCACAATAATGAAGATCAGGGATACGATAAATGCAGGAAGCAGTTCGTAGATATCAAGAATTCCGCCAAGTGGACGAACCAGGTACTTCCAGATAAACACGGTAGCACCACCGGATATGATACCGGCGATCGCACCTGCAAGATTACAACGTTTCCAGAATAAAGAACAAAGCACAACAGCACCAAATGCACCGCCGAAGCCTGCCCATGCGAAGGAAACGATCTTGAATACACTGGAGTCAGGATTTCTTGCAAGGAAGATACTTACGATCGCAATACCAACAATTGTTAAACGTGCGATCAGAAGATTTGTCTTCTCGGAAATCTTGATCTTTAAGAAATCATGTACGATATTCTGTGAAACACCGGATGCAGCAGCAAGCATCTGACTGTCTGCGGTAGACATCGTAGCGGCAAGGATACCGGCAAGGATGATACCTGCGATAAGAGCAGTTAATGCATTATGCTGGCTGATGATACCTGCGATACGAACGATAATAGTTTCACTGTTTGAACCGGTCAGAGTGTCGAGTGCACCGGCTTTGGTCATACCAAGACCGACAATACCGATCAGAACACCTGCGGTCATAGCGATCACTACCCATACAGAGGCAATACGGCGGGAAAGTACCAGTTTTTTCTCATCCTCGATTGCCATGAAACGGACAAGAATATGAGGCATACCAAAGTAACCGAGTCCCCATGCAGCAGTTGAGAAAATTGTCAAAAAGTTATATTTGACTTCAGAACCGGAGGCAACATCAAAGGTAGATGTCAGAGACAGATAACCCGGAAGGGCGGCTGCGTTGTCCATAACGGCTGTCCAACCACCTGCTCTTGAGATTCCATAGATCAGAACGATCGCAAGTGCACCGGTCATAACGATACTCTGAACAAGGTCTGTAACACATACGGCATTGAACCCACCGGTGATAGTGTAACCAACAATCAACAGGGCGGACAACATCATGGCAACCTGATAATTGATACCGAATAAGCTGTTGAACAGCTTACCACAGGCAGCAAAACCGGATGCTGTGTAAGGAATGAAGAAGATAATGATAACGAGAGCGGAAAGTGCTGTGATAACATTATTCTTATCATGGAATCGTTTTGCAAAGAAATCAGGCACAGTGATCGCGCCGATATTATTTGAATAACGTCTGAGTTTTCTGGACACGAAGAACCAGTTCAACCATGTACCAACGGCAAGACCGATGGCAGTCCATGCGGCATCGCAGATACCGGACAGATATGCAACGCCCGGAAGTCCCATCAGGAGCCAGCTTGACATATCACTTGCTTCAGCACTCATGGCTGTTACGAGAGGTCCCATCTTACGGCCGCCAAGATAGAAATCTTCTGTACTGTTGTTACGCTTGCTGTAAACAAAGCCGATCACAAGCATGATCGCCAGGTAGACAACGATTGCAAGCATGATGAAAAAGTTAGTTGTCATAAACATTTAAATATCCTCCAATTTTTTATTGCGTATGCATAACATGGACAAAATCGTTAAATTTCGTAATAGAATACATAACTAAAAAATCATAGCGTAATATGAGAAAAAAGTCAAACAAATACGATCTGCTTTAGAAAAACAGGTAAAATTATGTCCCGGCTAAAGAATGGTAAAGGATTTGTAAAAAATACTTGAAAAAATAAATCAGGTCTGCTAGTATGTCTTCAGACAAAGACGTCAGTTGAACGAGATACGTTCGATTGGCGTCTTTTCTGTTTTACAAAAAAAGTACCATGGAATTTTGTAAAAAAGTGAAGCGAAACCTGTCGGGGGATGCGCACCTGCCGTAGATTTCAAAAAGAATTTCAGAAAAATGGAGGAAATAGTTATGAATACTGGTGATACTGGTTTTATGCTGATCTGTACAGCGTTGGTATTTTTTATGACACCGGGACTTGCTTTCTTTTATGGTGGAATGGTGCGAAGGAAAAATGTCGTTAATACGATGATGGCATGTACTTTTATTATGGGACTTTCGGTTGTGATGTGGATATTATTTGGTTACTCCCTTTCCTTTGGGGGAAATCACGGAGGAATCATTGGTGATCTTAGATGGTTTGCGTTAAATGGCATATCCATGAATGAGGCCGGACCGTATGCAGACAATATTCCGCATTTTGTATATATTGCATTTCAGATGATGTTTGCAATGATCACGCCGGCACTGATTACAGGATCATTAGTCGGACGTGTAAAGTTTAAGGCTTTATTCTTCTTTATCATGTTCTGGTCGATTCTGGTTTACTATCCGATGGCACACATGGTATGGGGACAGGGCGGTTTCCTTGCAGAGATCGGTTCGGTTGATTTTGCGGGCGGAAATGTCGTACATATTAGCTCCGGTGTAAGCGCATTGATATTTGCGATCATCCTTGGCAGACGAAAAGGTTATGAGAATACTGCTTATCGTGTTCATAACATTCCATTCGTTGCTCTTGGTGCATTTATCCTTTGGTTCGGATGGTTCGGCTTCAATGCAGGAAGTGCCCTCGGAGCAAATGGTCTTGCAGCTCATGCATTCTTAACCTCAGCAATCGCAAGTGCAAGCGCCATGATGTCATGGATGCTGATCGATGTGATAAAAGACGGAAAGCCAACCTTGGTTGGTGCTTCGACCGGTCTTGTTGTTGGGCTGGTTGCAATCACACCGGGAGCAGGCTTTGTTCCAATCTGGTCTGCATTTATTATCGGTGCACTTGTAAGTCCGATTTGTTGTGGTATGATTACTTTATTAAAGAAGAAATTGAAAATAGATGATGCACTCGATGCTTTTGGATGTCATGGTATCGGTGGTGTCTGGGGTGGCATCGCGACCGGATTATTTGGTAAGAGTTCGATCAACAGCGTTGCCAGATGGGATGGACTGTTCTTCGGAGACTATCACCTCTTTGTTGCACAGTTGATCGGTATCGTTGTGACGATAGCAGTTGCAGCGGTCGGAACGTTTATCTGTCTTGGACTTGTAAGACTGATCACGCCGCTTCGTGTATCAGATAAGGAAGAAAAGATCGGTCTGGATCTTGCAGAACAGGGAGAAAGTGCATATCCGACATTTAACGGATTGGATTCATAGAAGTTGCGGAAAGGAGTATGAGAATATGATGATCAAGATAGAAGCAATCGTGCGAGAAGAAGTATTTGAAGATGTAAAAGAAGCACTGAATGCGATTGATGTAAATGGTATTACAGTATCTCAGGTAATGGGATGCGGTGCACAGCGAGGATATAAGAAGCTGGTACGTGGTACAGAGGTTGATGTCGTTATGCAGCCGAAGATCAAATTTGAGATCGTAGTTTCTTCGGAAGAATGGGAGAAGAAGACGATCGATGCAATCCAGAAGGCAGCATACACCGGAGAAGTTGGAGACGGCAAGATCTTCAGTTATGAGATCCGCACCGCTATGAAGATCCGTACGAAGGAAAGCGGCTATGATGCGCTGAATTAGATAAACAGGAGGAGCCTGTAAGACAGGTTCCTCTTATTTTTCTGTCTTAAATTCCATTTACAAGCCATGAAAAACAGTTTATAGTTATAGGCAGTTAAAATTGTTCAGGACGGTGTATACAATATGAAATTTAAGAGTACAAATGAGATAGAAACCATTCAGTTACGGGATGCACAGATCAAAGAAATGAAGCTTGTCGGAGTCGGAGAAGTGGAAGCTGAGGCTTCCGGTGAAGAAAAAACAGACGGAACAGCAGAGATTGTCAGTGAAGTGAAAGCAGACGTAGCAGAGGCTGCCGGACAAGCAAAAAAAGATGAAGCAGCTTCCCCTAAAGGACTTCGGGCAAGATGGCTGGAACTCTATGTAGAAGGCGCAGTTGTAAAGGATAACAATTCACAGAATGAATATTACGCAGACAAATATGCCGATCAGATGGAGATCCGGTTTAAGAATCCGGTCATCGAAGCGGTATTGTTGGAGGGGCATAAGTATTACGATGCAAATGATAATCTGGTAGAAGAAGTTCCGGATCAGAAGCTTGCGGAAGATGAGTATGAGAAGATATTTGGAAAGTTCAAAGAGAATTATATCTTCTATGGTGGCAAGCCGGAAGCAGATAAAAAGTGTTATCAGATGATCGTTGATGTTGACGAAGATTCTTATATAGTAAGCTTTTATTATGATAAGGTAATTGCCGGATGGAATCATTTCCTAAATAAGGCAAATATGGGTTAGGTGATCGAATATGGCAAAACGAATCAAAGAATATCTGGTATATGTAGATAAGCTGCTTGCAAGGGATGATGTTGATTTTGATGAGGAGATGCGGAGACATCTGGTGCAGATTGAATTTTTCATGCATGAGCGTCTGATCCATCTTCTTGTAACGATCCTGTTTGCGATCCTTACGGTAGGCTGTTGTGTGACCTTTGTGGTAACGGAAAAAATACAGATCTTACTGTTAGCGGCAGCTTTGTTTGTTTTACTGATCCCATATATCAGGCATTATTATTTACTTGAAAACAGCGTGCAGAAAATGTACGATCAGTATGACAAAATGATGGAAAAAGCAGGAAAAGATGCATTTTATACAGGAAAGGAAAGTTAAATGTTTAATCTGGTAATGGGAATCGTCATGATCGGGATCGGAACAATCTGTCTGGTAAAAGGCTGTGTAGGAACCTTAAGTCCAGTGATGATCTTTTTTGGATGCTGTATGATTGTATTCGGTATCGTGGAGATCATCCGGTCAAAAGCTATCCGCAAACGCGAACAGCAGAGAAAAGACCATGAGATGGATGTCTACCTCAAAATGGCAGAGGAGATGGGCGTAGTTGTAAATCCCATCACCCATGAGATTGTCAAAAAAGAGGACGATAAATCTTAAAACGGACGAACTGGTCGATGGTTATACCTATTATTACGTAACCAGCGACCAGCTCTGTTTGTCTGAATATGTTTATCGTCCTTTTTTGATAGAGCAAGTTCACCATTGCATTCTCAAAAAATAAATATAAATAAAAACAACAGATATTAAAAAAATAGGATTGTTGAATTTTGATACCGTAGGAAAAATGGAAGACAGGGTTATTGTTATAAAGCAAGCCTGCCTGAGCGCTGGTACTTAGGCTACGTACTTTGCAGCCTTACGTACCACTGCGTCGAAGGTAGAGCGAAAGCGTCTTGCGTAATAATAGGTAACCCTGTCTTCCATTTTTTAAAGGTGCTCTACTTCAAGGTCGAGAAGTCAAATTCGGACACGCCGGAGCCGGAGCCTGCCTTGTAGACCTTGCCGGAGGTAGAATCTACATAGAAGTCACCAACCTTAGAGTTGTCAGATTTTCTGGTGTCATGAAGCTCAAAGTGGTAGCCCATGCTGCCGGAGTTATAATCAGTAAGATCCTTGTCGTTATTGCGAACTTCATAGTTCTTGGAGTCGCCGGGAATCTGATCCATAAAATACTTATAAGCATGGTCATAAGTATCATAGTTTCCGGTCAGAGCATCGGATACATCCTTTGCTGCATCATCTACAACATCTCCGGCATCGTCGATCATGTTACCGAGATCCTTACCTACAGAACCTGTACCGTTTGAATTATTCCCGTTTTCTGTGGAACTGCTGTCCTCTGTACTGCTCCCGGTTGTTGTACCGGTTGTTTCAGGGTTATTTTTCTCGCCGCATGCGGTCAGGGTAAATGCCATGACAACCAGACATGCACATAAAAGAAATGATTTTTTCATTTTTTTATTCTCCTTTTCCATTTGATAAAAATAGTATCTGACATTTCCTGTTTTTTATTCGAATAAAAATATCAGATCAGGAGTATAGATGTATAAAAAACGGAAAATCTTATAAAAATGAGGAAAAAAATAAAAACAGTTTTATCCCACATAAATGACAACGAAGCGTTAAAAGAGTGTGACCGATTTTTTGCAGCTTATTGGCAAAATATAATTCTGGTTGCTGCACTGATCGTATTTTTATTGTTTACAGGAAAATTCATTATCGATCAGAAAGATAAATTTCCGGATTCAGACAGCGTGGCTGCCATGTCATCAAAAACAGTGACACGAAAACGGGCATATCTGACCTTTGACGACGGTCCATCCGATCAGACCGGAGAGATCCTTGATATTTTAAAAGAGCATAATGTTAAAGCTACGTTCTTTGTAATAGGAAGAAATGAACGATACTATCCCATGTACAAACGGATCGTGGAGGAAGGGCATACACTGGCGATCCATTCATATTCCCATGAATATAGTACGATCTATGCAAGCTATGACAATTTCGTGAATGATGTTGAGGAATTAAGAAAATTATTGTATGATGTTACAGGAGTGGACTGCCGGTATTACAGGTTCCCGGGTGGAAGTTCAAACCGTGTTACGCAGGTACCGGTGAATGACCTGATCGACTATCTGGACTCAGCAGGATTGACGTATTTTGACTGGAATGCATTGAATAATGATGCGGTGATTGCCGGACAGACACCGGATCAGCTTGTAAAGAATATATTGAAGGATGCATTAAATTATGATGACACGATCATATTGATGCATGATCTGGATTGCTGTCATGAAACAGTGGAATCTCTGCCGTCACTGATTGAACAATTAGAGGAACATGGATATGAGATCCTTCCGATTGATGATGATACACCGCATATCCAACATAGAACACATTAGAAATAGTTCATTATATTTTATCTATACATAATCAAGTAAAGAGGCTAAAGAATGACATACGAAGAAGCATATCTATATATGAAAGAAGCGGGAAAAAGAGGCAGTGTCTACGGAACGGAGACAGTGAAAGAACTACTTTTAAGACTGGGAAATCCACAGGATCGGGTTCCTGTCGTTCATATAGCCGGAACAAACGGAAAAGGTTCTATATTCGCATTTGTCGGGCATATTCTGGAGGATGCAGGGTATGTTGTCGGACGCTATATATCCCCAACGATCTTTACATATCTGGAACGATTTCAGATAAATGAACATTATATGAAAGAATCGGAATTTGCACGGATCATGGAGACCGTGATCCCGGTTTGCGAGGATATGGAGGAAGCCGGGCTTCCGATTCCGACTGCATTTGAGCTTGAGACTGCGGTAGCATTTCTGTATTTTGTGCAGAAAAAGGTCGATATCGTGTTACTGGAAACCGGAATGGGAGGAAAGAACGATGCGACAAATGTGGTGAAACAGCCGCTTTGTACCGTGCTTGCAAGTATCAGCAGAGATCATATGCAGTTTCTTGGTGATACATTGCAGGAGATTCTGGAACAGAAGATGGGGATCCTTCGGGAACAGGTTCCGTGTGTGGCATATCCGATGCAGGATGAGATAAGACAGATATGGCTGGATAAATGTGATAAAATGCAGATAGAACCGATCATGGCAGATACCGACCAACTGCAGGTCATAGCAGAAAATCTGCATGGAAGCAGGTTTTGTTATAAAGGACAGGAGTATGAGCTGGGGATTCCCGGAATCTATCAGATCTATAACAGTATAACCGCAATTGAGGTCTGTAATTGTTTAAAAAAACAGTATGATTTAAAAAATGTGAATATAAAGAACGGATTAAAAGAGACGGTGTGGGAGGGCAGATTCCAGAAGATTAAGGATGTGCCTTTGACTTATATCGATGGAGCGCATAATGAAGGCGGATGGAGAAGTCTCAGAGAGAATATCCGGGCATATTTTACAGGGCGGCCGTTGATCTATATCTGTGGTGTTCTTGCAGATAAAGAGTATGAGAAAATGGTGGATATCATGGCACCGTTTGCAAGCTTTATCATAACGGTAACACCGGATAATCCACGGGCGCTTGATAAGGAGATTCTGGCAGACTGCTATCGTTCATACGGAAAGTCGGTGGATACGGCAGGGGATGTGTTTACTGCACAGAGACAGGCGGAAACACTGGCACAAGAAATGACGGAGCCGGTGATTGTGGTATTTGGTTCATTATCTTTTATAGGACCGCTGATACCGCGAATAAAGTAGTACGATAAACCAGGAGAGGACTACAGAGAAGAAATGACGATGGACAGAGTCAACGCAATATTAGCAAATGAAGAATATAAAGACTGGATGGAGCAGATCCGAACATCCGAGAAAGAACGAAGATTCTGCTGTCATGGGATCGATCATTGTCTGGATGTAGCAAGGATCGGAATGCTGATGAATCTGGAGGAGAAGTTAGGACTGGAACCGGAGCTTATCTATGCGGCAGCATTATTACATGATATCGGACGGGCGGTCAGCTATCAGACCAGCGAAGAACATCATCTGGCAAGTGTTCGTAACAGCCGGAGTATTTTGCTGGCAACCGGATTTTCCGGTAAGGAAACAGAGCTGATCTTAGAAGCAATCAGCAAACATAATACGACAGGGAAGGAAGCAGAGGGGCTTTCCTATGTAATATACAGGGCAGACAAGCTTTCCAGACGCTGTTTTGACTGTGAGGTCTATGACGAGTGTTACTGGAAGGAAGACGAAAAGAACAAAGGAGTGGTCTACTGATGATTATAGGGAACAAAGAATTTAAACTGAATGAAAAACCGTATGTAATGGGAATCTTGAATGTGACACCGGATTCATTTTCCGATGGAGGAACACATAACAAGTTCGATGATGCATTGTATGCCACAGAGCAGATGATAAATGATGGCGCAGATATTATAGATGTAGGCGGAGAATCGACCAGACCCGGTTATACATTAATTTCAGATGAGGAGGAGATTGGTCGTGTTGTTCCTGTGATCGAGGCAATCAGGGAACGATTTGATACCGTAATTTCACTGGATACCTATAAGGCTGGCGTGGCGGAAGCCGGAATCCGGGCAGGTGCAGATCTGATCAATGATATCTGGGGCTTCAAATGGGATGGAAGGATGGCTGATATCGTTGCTGCACATGATGTGGCATGTTGTCTGATGCATAACAGAAGGGTAATGGATTATACCGATTATTTAAACGACGTTGTTAAAGATCTGGACGAATCCGTTCAGATGGCACTTAATGCAGGTGTGAAGAAGGAGAAGATCATGGTAGATCCGGGAATCGGATTTGCAAAGAACTTAGAACAGAATCTCGCTTTAATGAATCATCTGGAGCTTTTGCATAAATGGGATTTCCCGATACTGCTGGGTACTTCCAGAAAATCTATGATCGGTCTGACTCTCGATCTTCCTGTTACAGAGAGGGAAGAAGGTACGATCGCGACATCGGTCATGGGGCTTATGAAGGGCTGTCAGTTCTTCCGTGTGCATAATGTAAAAGGAAATGCGCGTGCACTTCAGATGGCATGGGCGATCATGCATAGTTAATACAGTCAATAAGAGAAAATGAAGCAGTACTTAATGATTTAATGAACAGAAGAAAATTTCATTGAATCATAAATAAAAAAGATGAGGTTTGATCTGGTAAAAGGGAGAACAGACAGGAGGTGTCGTATGGATAGAATCAGCATAAAAGGACTGGAAATATTTGCCAATCACGGAGTTTTTAAAGAAGAAAATGTGCTTGGACAGAAATTTGTAATTAATATTGATATGTATACATCGACAAGGGCGGCAGGGATCCGGGATGATCTGAAGCTGTCTATTGATTATGGAGCCATCTGTAATCTGGTTGAAAAGACGATGAAAGAGCATACTTATAAGCTGATCGAAGCAGTTGCGGAGAAAGTAGCGGCGAATATTCTTCTGTCATATCCGACGATGTCAGAGGTTGAAGTAGAGGTTGAGAAACCATGGGCACCGGTATTAATGCCGCTTCAGACAGTGTCAGTAAAGATACGAAGGAAGAGACACATTGCTTATCTGGGACTTGGTTCGAATATGGGCGACCGGGAATCCTATCTCGATTTTGCGATTGATGAATTAAATAAAGATGAATATACCAAGGTGACTAAGGTTTCAGATTTCATCGAGACAGAGCCGTATGGTGGCGTGGAACAGGATGATTTTTTAAATGGCTGTATCGAGGTAGAGACACTTCATTCGCCGGATGAACTGTTACATCTGATCAATGCGATCGAGAGGGACGCCGGCAGGGAACGCCTTATCCACTGGGGACCAAGAACTTTGGATATCGATATCCTTTTATATGATGATCTGATCTGTGATGAGGAGAATCTCCATATCCCACATATAGAGATGTGCAAGCGGGAATTTGTATTAGAGCCGTTGTCAAATATAGCAGGCTATAAGAGACATCCGGTCAATGGCAGGACGATCCGGGAGCTTCTTGACGAGCTGGAACGGAACGAAGAATAAACCGGGGAAAATGAGCATGCGCATTTGATCGTATTGGCATAGTTTTAAAGACAACATTAATATTATAGAAAGACTGCAGGCGGAATGTCTTGTATTTGGAGCAGATAAAACAATGGATAAATATAATATGGAAGATTTACGGACAGTAGAAGCACAGATTGCTTCACTTGTAAAGACAAGAGATAAGATCCTGGCAGGTATGGCAGATGAGAATAAGAAGCTTACGAATGACAGCTCGCTTGCTGTTTGCGATGGAATGAAGAATTTTACCTGTGTGAAGAAATTAGAAGTAGACAAGGACACTGTTGTCTGTTATCAGGGTGTTCCGGGAGCATACAGCCAACAGGCAATGTTCAGTTTTTTCGGAAAAGAGATTCAGAATATCAATGTGCCGGATTTCGGAGATGTGATTGAGATGGTGAAGAATGGCAAGGCAGACTATGGTGTACTTCCAATCGAGAATTCTTCAGCCGGATTTGTAAACGGAATCTATGATATGGTGGGAAATAATGATGTGACCATCGTCGGCGAAGAAGAGGTTCATGTAGCACATGCATTAATGGGTGTTCCGGGCAGTGACCTTTCCCGGATCAAAACTGTATATTCACACACACAGGGTTTGCTTCAGTGCACGAATTATCTGAGCCGGAAACCGTGGAAGCAGTGCAGTGTTGCAAATACGGCAGTAGCGGCGGTCAAGGTCATTGAAGAAGGAGATAAGACACAGGCAGCGATTGCAAGTGAGCTTGCAGCAGAGCTTTATGGACTTCAGATCCTTGCAAAGGACATTGTGAACAATGACAACAATACGACACGTTTTATAATCTTGTCAAAACAGAAAATCTTTGTAGAAAAGGCTGAAAATATAAGTATCCGCTTTTCCTTGCCGGATGAAAGTGGTACACTTTACAATATATTGAGCCATATAAATCTGAATGGAATTAATATGACAAGCATCGAATCGAGACCGCTTACCGGTAGAAAATGGGAATATGCCTTTTTTGTTACAATGGAGGGCAGTCTGTTAGATTCAAGAACAAGACATGCATTACAGGGAATCTGTGAAGATGCGATGGATTTCCGTCTGATCGGTACATATTAGGGGTGTAAAAAAGAAGTGAGGTGTATGAAAGTATGGCAGGAAAGACATTTGCCGCGATCAATGTAGGTTCTAATGAGATATCAATGAAGATCTGCGAGATCACACCAAGAAAGGGTGCGAGGGAGCTTGATACCGTAAAAACGATTATTGAGCTTGGAAGTGATACCTATAATAAAGGATATATCGAAGAAAATAATTTGAATAAACTGTGTGACACGTTGCTAAAATTCCGGAGAAAGATGAAGGAATATGATGTATCTGATTACAGAGCATACGCATCCAGTGCAGTCAGAGAAGCGGAGAATGCTTCTATGATCATTGAGAGAATTAAGATGTGTACGGATTTTGATGTGCAGATACTCAGTAATTCAGAACAACGTTTTATGAATTATAAAGCATTTGTGGCAACCGGGCTGGATGTGGATGTGGCAACCCATAAGAATAATGCATTGCTTGATATCGGAGCCGGAAGCTTACAGATCTCGATATTTGACAGAAGAAATCTGGTGCAGACGCAGAATCTTCCAATCGGTGCAGTCCGAATCCGTGATTATCTGACCCGGTTCGGTTCCGATACGGTAGATCTTGAAACACTGATGGAAGAGTATGCATCAAATGCGATCATAGAATTTAGAAATCTGTTTTTAAATGATAAAGATATTAAAAGCATTATTGCAATCGGTGATGGTATCAACAACCTGAAAAAAGTTGGTCCGGAGCTTTCGATTGCGAACAGTATATCGAGAGAACAATTCCGCATTCTCTATAAACGGGTAGTTGACATAAAACCGGAAGATCTGGCGGAACGGTATGGTATTCCATATGAGCGTGCCACCCTGATGCTTCCGATGGCGATTATTTATCAGTCATTTCTGGATAATTCCAGGGCAGAGGAGATCCTGACTCCGAATGTGATCTTCTGTGATGGTATTATTGCCGACTATATGGATAAGCAGGGGACCTTCCTGATGGACAAGAATTTTGATCAGGATATTCTTGCATCTGTGAATACAATTGCAAAGAAATATAAAGTAAACCGTGCGCATGTCCAGAATGTATCGGATAATGCACTTGCAATATTTGACAGCATTCGGAAATTACACGGACTTGGTAAACGGGAACGGCTGCAGTTACAGATCGCGGCGATCCTGCATAATTGTGGTAAATTTGTAAATATGAAGGATGTATCCCTGATCTCTTATCATATCGTGATGGCGACAGAGATTCTTGGACTTTCTCATAAAGAGAGAGAGGAGATCGCAAATGCGGTTTATTATAATGGATTTTACCTTCCGTCGGAATTAAGGGCATCCGGGCGGATCGGATCGGCAGATTATATGAAAGTGGCCAAGCTTACCGCTATCCTTCGACTGGCTGATGTGCTTGATAAGAGCTATAAACAGAAGATTACAAATCTTAGGATTTCATTACATGACAATACACTGGTGATCTATACAGATACGCTGGAGGATATTACACTTGAAGCAGGCATGTTTAAAACGAATAATATCTTATTTGAAAAGGTCTATGGTGTAAAAGTAGTATTGAAACAAAGGAGGGGTATATAAATGAGTGATAAGAATTTATTTTACAACCGGGAACTGTCCTGGCTGGAATTTGATAAAAGATGCCTGAGTGAAGCGAAGGATAAGAATATTCCGATATTTGAACGGATCAAGTTCCTAAGTATCACAGCATCCAATCTGGATGAGTTTTTTATGGTGCGTATTGCTTCTTTAAAGGATATGAAGAATGCGGGATATACGAAGAAGGATATTGCAGGAATGACGTCGGAAGAACAGCTTGATGAGCTGATTCCTGCAACGAAGGAATTCATGAAGAATCAGTATCAGACTTATAATCGTTCTCTGGTTCCGTTATTAGAGGCAAATGGACTGAAGATTGTCAGACATTATGAAGATCTGACGCCGGAACAGTCCAGATATGTAGATAAATTATTCGAACGGGATATCTATCCGGTATTAACACCAATGGCAGTGGATTCTTCCAGACCGTTTCCTCTTGTAAGAAATAAATCTTTAAATATCGGTGCGCTGATCTATGATAAGAAGAAAGGCGTTACAGATATCGCGACCGTTCAGGTTCCATCTGTACTTCCAAGAGTGATCATCCTGCCATCCGAGCGACAGGGCATGACAGAGATCATCCTGCTTGAAGAAGTAATTGAGAAGAATCTGGATAAGCTGTTCTTAAGCTATGATATCGTATGTGCACATCCATATCGTATTATGCGTAATGCGGATTTCTCAATTGATGAGGAAGAGACAGCCGATCTGTTAAAGGAGATCGAGAAGCAGTTAAAGCAGCGCCAGTGGGGCGAGGTTATCCGTCTGGAAGTAGAAGACACGATGGATAAGAAGTTGTTAAAAGAATTAAAGAAGCATCTGGATGTGGTTGATCGTGTTGTATATAAGATAAACGGACCGCTTGACCTTACCTTCCTTATGAAAGTAAATGGCCTGCCGGGCTTTGATCATCTGAAATATGAGAAATATGTTCCGCAGCCGGCATTTTCAAATGGCGACTACAGTAACATATTTGATAAGATCAAGAAGCATGACCGCCTGTTGTTCCATCCATATTATGAGTTCACACCGGTTGTTGAATTTATTCGTCAGGCAGCAGTCGATCCAAATGTTCTTGCGATCAAGCAGACCTTATATCGTGTCAGCGGCAATTCACCGATCATAGCAGCGTTAGAGCAGGCTGCGGAGAATGGCAAGCAGGTAACTGTTCTGGTTGAGTTAAAGGCAAGATTCGATGAGGAAAACAATATTGCATGGGCGAAAAAGCTTGAGAAAGCCGGCTGTCATGTTATCTATGGTCTGGTCGGACTTAAGACACATTCCAAGATCGCGCTGGTTGTCAGAAGAGAAGAAGATGGTATCAAGCGCTATGTACATCTTGGTACCGGTAACTATAACGATCAGACAGCAAAGTTATATACAGATATGGGACTTCTGACCTGTTCGGATCCGATCGGTGAGGATGCGACAGCAGTATTTAATATGCTGTCTGGATATTCAGAACCAGGAAAATGGAACAAACTGGCGGTTGCACCAATCTGGTTAAAGGATAAATTCCTGATGCTTATTAACCGTGAAGCGGAAAATGCCAGACAGGGTAAGAAGGCACGGATCATTGCCAAGATGAATTCTCTTTGTGATCCGAAGGTGATGGAAGCCTTATATGATGCATCGGCTGCCGGTGTTAAGATCGACCTGATCGTCCGTGGTATCTGCTGTATCAAAGCAGGTGTGCCGGGACTCAGCGAGAACATATCGGTTCGTTCGATCGTTGGTAATTTCCTGGAACATTCCAGAATCTTCTATTTCTTTAATGCTGGATTTGAAGATATCTATATGGGCAGTGCAGACTGGATGCCGAGAAACCTTGACAAGCGTGTCGAGATCACCTTCCCGGTAGAAGATCCTGATCTGAAGAAACGAATCAAGGACATCTTAAAGATCCAGCTTGCTGATACTTTAAAGGCACACATCATGCAGCCGGATGGCAGTTACGAGAAGCAGGACCTTCGCGGCAAGGTAAAACTGGATTCCCAGATGTACTTCGCGGAAGAAGCCCGTAAGCGTTCTGCAAAACCGGAGGATGCAGATGCTGCAATCTCTCATGACCGGGTATTTATCCCGATCGAAGCGGAAGAGAGCGAGCATTAAAAAGTTGCTAAATATAACGAAAAAAGTTGCTGGATACAGTAAAAAAATTCTTGACATTTGCACATGTATGTGCTAACCTATAGAAGCTGTTTAGCAGAGACAGACAAGAAAGCAGAGTATCCACTCTCACCTTAGCACGAAGAATAGTGACTCGGGTTCATATCTAAGTAGATTATAATAGGTACTTATATATAATAGTGGATGGTTTGCGCTGTCCACTATTTTTTATGCAATGGAGGTAAAAAGTCATTAGCGAATTAATGATTAACGAACAGATTAGAGACAGAGAAGTGCGCGTGATCGGCGAGGATGGTCAGGTGATCGGAATTATGTCCTCCAGAGATGCACTGAAGCTTGCAAAGGAAGCAGAGCTTGATCTGGTTAAGATCGCTCCACAGGCAAAACCACCTGTATGCAAGATTATTGATTATGGTAAGTACCGTTATGAGCTTGCTCGTAAGGAGAAAGAAGCCAGAAAGAAACAGAAGACAATGGAGATCAAGGAAGTTCGTTTATCTCCAAACATTGATACTAACGACTTGAATACAAAAGTAAATCAGGCAAGAAAGTTCCTGACACATGGCGATAAAGTAAAGGTTACGCTTCGATTCAGAGGTAGAGAGCTTGCCCATGTAGAACAGACAAAGGGCATTCTTGATGAATTTGCTGAGAAGCTTTCAGACATCGCAGTCATTGATAAGCCTGCCAAGTTTGAAGGAAGAAGTATGATAATGTTTTTAACTGAAAAACGTTAATTTACAATATGACATATATTAAGGAGGAAATACACACATGGCTAAATTAAAGACAAAAAGAGCAGCAGCTAAGCGTTTCAAGAAAACAGCTAACGGCGGCCTTAAGAGAAGCAAGGCTTACAAGAGTCATATCTTAACAAAGAAGACAACTAAGAGAAAGAGAAATCTTAGAAAGTTAACAATGACGGATTCAACAAATGAAAAGGTAATGAAGAAGATTTTACCTTATATCTAATAAATCAGGAGGAACTAGAGAATGGCAAGAGTAAAAGGCGGCGTTGGCGCTAAGAAAAAACATAACAGAACACTTAAGCTGGCTAAGGGTTACAGAGGAGCCAGATCAAAGCAGTATAGAGTAGCAAAGCAGTCAGTTATGAGAGCTTTAACAAGTTCATATGCTGGCAGAAAGCAGAGAAAGAGAGAATTCAGACAGTTATGGATCGCTCGTATTAATGCTGCTGCAAGAATGAATGATATTTCATACAGCAAATTAATGCACGGCTTAAAGCTTGCAGGTGTAGACATCAACAGAAAGATGCTTTCAGAGATGGCTATCAGTGATCCGGAAGGATTTGCTAAGCTTGTTGCTGTTGCAAAGGAAAAGCTTGCTTAATTTAAGATAAGCAGAAAAAACAGATCATGATGATTTTCGGAAGAAGATGGTTATGGTCTGTTTTTGCGTTATCGGAACGTTTGCCCGGCCAAGTGATCCGTTATTTTAAAGATCATAAATAAAAGGCGGACATTGACATAATTGCCTTTACAGAGTTGTCCTGTTCATACTATAATAGAACTGTACATTGAGCTAATTTATGGGACATGGAGGGTGACATATTATGTTTGTAGAACGAGTAACAAGAGAGCAGATGAAGATGTTCTTGGAGACATTCGCATGCTGCAGCGAACAGAAGAATCTTGTAATGAGATTAAATTACGCAGGAAAAGAACCATATCTGGATGTAACCAGATACAGTAACGGAATGATGTACACAGACTCTTACTATGATTTTGACAGTACATATTGCAGTAACCTGTGGAACAAATTCCTTTATACACAGTTTACACATGAGTACTACAGTGCATTTAAGGCACATCTGTTAGAAGACGTAGAAAAGAAGCTTACCAATATGATAAAAATTTGAGATGGAAAAAATCCCTGATGCCGGAAGCTGTATCCGCGTCAGGGATTTTGTCTGTAGATATATCCTTTATTCCGCAGAACGCTTTCGCTCTGTTTCTTACATAACGGTACTAAACTCCCCCCTGACGGTGGATCGTTAAGGACCGATGTAAGAAAAGGTCTGCTACATAAAGATATATCTACAGACAAAATCTTGACATTAGAAGCAAAACTTCCGGCATCAGGCTTTTGTGGACATAAAAAAGAAAACCTTTGAGGTTTTCTAAAAAATAAAGATGCGGGAGATGGGACTTGAACCCACACGCCGTTTCCAGCACTAGATCCTTAGTCTAGCCTGTCTGCCAATTCCAGCACTCCCGCATGTCTTATTTCGTACGGCTTACCGCCGACGCAAGTAAGATAATACCACTGTGCTATATAAATGTCAACAAGTTTTTTTACTTTTTTTTGAAAAAATCCAATGCACGCATTATGATAGAGGTTTTCATCATAAAATGGACACATTTACATGATAAACTTATAACGAAGTTTGTATGTAAAACGAAAAGATGCAAATATGATACATTTGTATTTTATACTGGCATAAGATCAGGGCATTTGTCAGAAAATGATATGTAACAGGAATAATACAGGAATCCTTAAGATTGTTTAATAAAATGAGGATTGCTTGATTATGCCAGACAGAGAGAGTAAAATTACAATGATTTAATTTGGAAAATATAGTATTTTCAGATATACATAAAAACAAAACAGCGCAAGCAAGGAGGCAACAATGCGGAAACGAATCAAAAAGGGTGTGGCATGTGTGTTATGTGCCAGCATGGTAGCTGCCCTTCTGGGTGGATGCAGCAGCAAAAATGCAGAAAGCAGCAAACCTTCTATTCATATTGAATCATATACAAAGGTGGGATATGATACGGTGACCGTTCAGTCAGGAGATATTTCACCAATCTTGAACTTAAAACTTTCCCCGGATGAATTTGAAACGAAAAATTATAAAGTTTCACAGGATGATTACGAAGTAGAAAAAGTTAATGTATCAAAGGGAGATCGGGTGAAAGCCGGAGATATCATGGTTCAGTTTAAGGCAGATGATATTCAGGATACGATCAAGGAATATACAGAGCAGAAGGCAGAGAATGAACTGCTGATCGAACATTATCAGAAACTGATGCAGATTGATGGATCAGAGGATTATTCTGATGATATTGCAAGTCTGAAAGAGGATATCCAGATCGCAGATACATATATTAAAGAACAGAACGAGAAGATGAAGGAGTATTGTCTGATTGCAGAAAAGGATGGAACTGTAACCTATGTCAATGAGTGGTTGGGATATGGATATGCAAGTTCATCCGATAATCTGGTGACCGTAGCATCCGGATCCTCTAATTATACAGCAACGACAGATGATGATTATGAATTTAAAAAAGGGGATGTCTATCAGGCAGATTATGAAGTGGCATCCTACGATATGAAGGTTATTGATGTCAGTCAGTATGAAGATAAGGCAACCGGTAAGCAGATGCAGAAAATCTTATTTGAGCCGGTAGACAGTATGGCAGGAATTTCAGAAGAAGATGTGCTGACCATGACGATCCATAAGCCGGTGATCAGCAATGTTGTCTATGTCGATGAAAAAGCGATCAATGAGAAGTCAGAAGATAATTATTATGTATTCACGATCAATGATGATGGCTTCCGGACAGCAGTTGATGTAACAATTGGTGAAACGGTAGACGGATATACGATTATTAAGTCTGGATTGAAGGCTGGAGAGCAGGTGACGGTAAATTGATAAAGAAGAGAATAATGATCAATAAAAAATCGTATGCAGTCAGAATGACAGCAATCGCTGTGGCAATGATGCTTGGTTTAACAGGCTGTGGGAAAAAAGAAGAAAAAGCACCGGAGCTGTTAGAACCGGTTACAACGAATGAGGCGTACCGTCCGGTCGAAAAGAGCGATGTTGGCAAGAAGATTATCAAGAATGGTGCGATTGTACCAACGGATTATTGTTATTTCTTTAAAACCTCAGCGACACTCTCAAAGGTTTATGTCAATGTAGGTGATTATGTTAAAAAGGGCACGGTTCTTGCAGAGGCAGACAGCGATGATACGACTTCAGGAATTGAAGACCTGAAAGCCTCTCTTTCCAGTGAGCAGCAGACCCATAATGTAAACGAAAAGATATACGAACAGAAACAGAAGGAACTGGATTATAAGATTAAAGCATGTAATGAGGCTGGAGATTCTGCCGGTGCGAAAGAAAACCAGAGCACAAAAGCAGTCAATGCCGAGAATAACCGGTATGATAACATGTTGTACAATTATAAGGTCAAGAAGCTCCAGCAGCAGATTGACGAGAAGGAATCTCTGGAAACCGATAATAAGCTCGTAGCAGAACAGGACGGCTATGTTACATATGCCAAGAGCCTGACGGATACAGATTCATCAGATGAAGGCGGCGGATCAATCTCCAGTGGTGAGAATGTTGTTATTATATCTGATTACAACACACCGTACATTGAGATCACCGGTGAGCAGATCACAAGAGATGGATATGCAAATTTTAACACCATGTATACGATGATCGATGGCAAACGGTATGAGCTGGAAGAATACAAATATTCCAATCAGGAGATCGCGGCAGCACAGAGTGCATCCAAGCTGCCATATGTCCGTTTTAAACTGAAAGATGTGGATAACAGCAAGATCTTAAAGACAGGAACACTGACACCGTTGTATTTCAGTACCTCAACTGCTGCAAATGTTCTTGTAGTCGGAAATGATTCTTTATACGAAGAAGGAGATAAGTATTTTGTATATGTGAAGACAGACAGCAGTGATAAGGAAAAGCGTGAGATCAAGATCGGTGCACAGGATGATAACTACACGGAAGTAAAGAGCGGTCTTTCAGAGGGAGATCTGGTTTATTATGATTCTGATTCAACGATCCCAAGTGACTATACAACATATGAGATTAAGCTGGGAACTTTTAAGACAACAGGAACCAGCAAATCCTATAAGATGGTAGATACCAATCAGATAACCTATAAAGCTCCTGTAGAAGGCTATTTTACACAGCTTGATCTGGCGGAAGGTCAGGAAGTGAAAAAAGGCGATCTGTTGTATATTGTTGACAGTGGTGGTGGTAGCGCAGAGCTGCTGGAGTTAAACTCCCAGATATCAGATGCAAAGAGTGATTATGATTCGACAGTAGCGGGCTATGAAGAGCAGATCAAGGATCTGAGAGCCGAGATTGAAGATTACCGTTCCGGCAGAAAGAAACAGCAGGTGGCAACACCGGGAGATGCTGATCCGGCAGATGATACAACGGATACTACAACAGATGACGGGGATGAAGAAGACGGTGATTACGATATCCCGGATCCAGATGATAATAATGGCAATACATTATACATGGTTGAGCAGCTTACCTGCCAGATTGAGATTGCAAAATACAATGAAGAGCTGGCAAAGATCAATTATAATACGACTGTGAATCCATTGATCGCAAAGCGTGATAAGCTGAACAAAAATAATGATGGAAAAGGTAATATCAGCGTATATGCAGAAAGCGACGGCGTTGTACAGAGTGTATATGCCAGTCAGGGAAAACAGATCAAAGAGGGTGACAAGGTTGTCAGCATAGGAAGCAATGAATCCAAGATGATGTCCTTATCCCTGACAGATAACGGTGGAAGCTCCAGACGTAACGGATATAGCGGAAGTGACGATACCGGAAGTGATAACAGCAATGCAACACTTCTGGTCAATCAGGAGGTTACTTTAATTGATCAGAAGGATGACAGCAAGAAGCTGACCGGAAGATGTATCGGAGCAACAGCGGATTCCAAGAAGGCTTATGTAACAACGATCGATGGTCAGGTATATATAACAAGCAGCTCCGGATCCGAAGATACCAGATATTATATACAGGTGGATGATAAGAGCTTCTATGATTCACCAAAGGGATATTTTGTAAGCTTTGCAAAAATGTCACTGGAAAATGTAGTAACAGTTCCAATGAATATTATTTATACAGAGACGGATAAGACATCCGGTAAATCCTATGAATATGTGTGGAAGCTTTCAAAGGATGAGATTGTAAAACAGTATGTAACAACAAACACAGATACAAAGTCGTCAAAGGCATGTGTACTTACCGGATTGTCAGAAGGAGATGTGATTCTGAAAGAATCCGGTTCTTCCGGCAGTGGTGACAATACAAAGAAAAAAGCCGATAGCAGCTCAGAAGAATAGAAGGGAGAAGAGGAATGTTTAAATTCTTAAGAAATAAATTACTGAATAAAAAGTGGCTGAATGCCTGTCTTCTTCTTGGTATTGTGCTTCTGGTTGCTGTAGCATCCTGTAATCCGATGTTCAAAAACGGTGCAATGGATATGACGCTGGCATCCAAGTTTGATTCAGCGATAGAAGATAACAACACATATTCAGCCGTGGTCGGAAGACAGGGCTCCTGCTCAACAGACAATTTCCCGGATTCTGCATCCGTACTTGACCGTATCAATGCATATGAAAAGAAGTGGATGAGTTACATTGACGTCCCGGTATTAAGCAGACAGAACAGATTGTTTATAGAAGGTACTTATGCAATGACCGGGCTCGGTTCCAGGAGATTTTTCAGTGTAAACTATATGCAGGATATGAGCGAACATATCAATATCACGTTTGGAGAGGGACTTGATACCGGAAAACCGGTTGAAGGTACGTATCCGGTGATCATCAATCAGCAGAATGCGGATACATATGATCTGGTTGTAGGTGAAACCGTATCAATTGATAAATTGGTAGACAAGGATGGAAAGCCGGTTACATTTACGGTTGTCGGAATCTTTGAACCAAAGGATACCACTGATATTTACTGGAAAGAGACACCGGTAGATTTTGATAAGATGATATTTACAGATCAGGCATCCTTTGATGAAACCGTTGCAAACTATGGTGTTTTGACAATATATTATGCGACATATAATATGCTGGATTATGCATATATCGATCATACAAATGCATCAGATATCCGTTATTATCTGAGTGCATTTTCAAAAGCAGATGGTAACTTTATTCAGAATTTCAGTAGTATACTTGCTGATTATCAGGACGATGCAACATCGATCATGATCATTATCTGGGTACTGGAGCTTCCGATCCTGGTATTGCTTCTGGCATTTATCTATATGGTATCCAGTCAGATCCTGGAAATGGAGGACGGTGAGATCGCGATGCTAAAGAGTCGTGGTACCAGTACGAAACAGATTCTTGGCATCTATTTTGGAGAATCTGCGATCCTTTCTTTGATCGCGATCGTTATTGGCATTCCGGTCGGATATCTGTTGTGTAAACTGTGTGCAAGTGCAACCTCTTTCCTGAAATTCAGCTTTGGTGATACACACTTTTATAAGCTGACATGGGGAATGTTATTATACAGTCTGGTTGCTGCAGTTATCGCAATCCTGTTTATAACACTTCCGGTATTGAAATACGCGAAGAATTCGATCGTAGAGCAGAAGAGTAAGCTTGGAAAGGTAAATACAAAGCCAATCTGGGAGAAGGCATTTCTGGATGTGATCCTGGTGGCAGTTTCCATTTATCTGCTGTACAACTACAATAAACAGAAGAGTGATATTGCATTAAGCATTCTGGCTGGAAACAAACCGGATCCATTGATCTTTTTGAATTCATCTCTGTTTATATTTGCAGTGGGTCTGCTGATCCTGCGACTGATCAAATATCTGATCAAGTTCATTTATTTCATTGGTAAGAAGAGATGGTCGCCTGCGGTATATGCTTCCTTCCTTCAGATCACCAGAACAGTGAAGAAGCAGGGCTTTATCTCCGTATTTCTGGTTATGACGATCGCCATGGGTATGTTTAATTCCAATATGGCAAGAACGATCAATGAGAACAATCAGGAGCGTATCGAATATAATCTTGGAACAGATATCGTTCTGAGTGAACAGTGGAAGATGGGTGCGTATCTGGATAAAGATAAGAAGAGTCACTGGTACTATGAAGAACCGGATTTTGAACGGTATACAGAGAATCTTTCCAATTCATGCAAACATCTGACCCGTGTGATCTATGATGACAATACAACGATCAAGGTTGGAGGTTCTGAACTTCCGGACTCTGTTCTGATGGGAATTAATACAAAGGAATTTGGTGAGACAGCCGAATTAAAGTCAGGCTTGAATGATGAACACTGGTATAATTACCTGAACAGTATTGCAACTGTTTCCAATGGTGTTATCATTTCATCAAATCTGGCAAAGAAATATGATCTGTCTGTTGGTGACAGCATCACATATGCAAGATACAGCCCGATGAAGACAAAGGAGCCGGTTGAGATCGCATCACCGTCCGGAACGATCTGCGCAATTGTAGATGCATGGCCTGGATTTAACCAGTACACATATGAGAAGGACAACAGTGGAAAGGTTGTTGAGAAGGAACGTTACCTGGTTGTTGCTAATTACGCATATGTTGTCAGTGCATTTGGTCTTACTCCATATCAGATATGGGGACAGCTTGCAGATGGACATAATTATCAGGAGGTTCTGGATACGGTTGAAAAGCAGGGGATTTTATTAAAGAGTTATCAGAGTGTAGATCAGGAAGTACAGAACATGCTGGAATCTCCGCTTGTACTGATCACAAATGGTTTATTCTCACTGAGTTTCCTGGTAGCAGTTATCCTCTGTACAGTAGGATTCCTCATCTACTGGATCACATCGATCAAGCAGCGGGAGCTTCTGTTTGGTATCTACCGTGCGATGGGTATGAGTATGAAGGAGATCAACAAGATGCTGATCAACGAGCAGATGTTCAGTTCCGTTCTTGCCAGTCTGGCAGGATATGGAGTTGGAGCGGCGGCTACTGCGTTGTTTGTAAAGCTGGTAGCGATCGTATATCTGCCGGAGTCGCATAACATAGCGATCAGCATAGCGGTCAACCCATTTGATATATTGAAACTGACGATCGTAGTTGTGGTAATGTTTATTATCTGCTTCATTGTTCTCCGGACAATCTTAAAGAAGATGAACATCACACAGGCATTAAAACTGGGGGAGGACTAAACAATGAATATGATTACTGCAAGAGGAATAAAGCGGTGTTTTACAGTTGGAAATGGCGAACCATTTTATGCTCTTAAAGGAATAGATCTGGATATCCCGGAAGGAAAGCTTGCGATCCTGAAGGGAAGATCCGGTTCCGGTAAAACAACCCTTTTAAATATTTTAAGTGCGCTGGATGAAGCAACGGAGGGTCAGGTGATCATAGAGGATCATGACCTGTCGGAGATGGCTGTACCGGAAAGAGAAAAACTCAGACGGTACGATATCGGATTTGTATTCCAGTCGGTAGCGTTGATCCCGATCATGAATGCATATGAGAATGTAGATTTTGGTTTAAGACTTGCGGAATATGAAGGAAACCGGGATTCCCGTATCCGCGAGGTTCTGGAGATGGTTGGACTTAGTTCCAGAATGTTCCATATGCCGAACCAGATGTCCGGTGGTGAGCAGCAGAGGGTAGCAATCGCAAGAGCGGTTGCCCATAAGCCAAGGGTAATCTTTGCAGATGAGCCGACAGGAGCTTTGGATACAGCATCCGGACTGAATGTTATGAAGCTGTTCAAGGATCTGGTGGCAAAAGAAGGAATCACGATCGTTATGACGACACATGATCCAAACCTGATGGAACTCGGAGACGTAGTATTTGAGATAGAGGATGGTGAGATCATTGGCAAAGCATAGTGGATTTTTTAAGAAAAAAGATAAAAATACGATTCCGGAAACTGATATGCAGGAAAACGCGGCACAGATGATGGAAGAACCAATAGATCAGGATCCTGTTCAGGAAGACGCCGATATCGCAGATACAGACATGAACGATATCGGTGCGCAGGAGACTGCAGTGGATGCTGGGAACGCTGTTGATGAAGCAGATATAGCAGATGACGATACAGAAACATCAGAAGATTTGGACGATACAGACAGAAACAGTCAGGCTGCGGAAGAATATGAAGAAACCGGCAATATCATTGACTGCGACAGTCTGGTTAAGATCTATAAAACAGATGAAGTTGAAGTAATGGCACTTCAGGGGCTGGAGCTTACGATCAAAAAGGGTGAGCTGATGGCAGTTATCGGTAAATCCGGTAGTGGTAAGTCAACGCTTTTGAATATGATCGGTGGACTGGAACGTCCGACAGCAGGAAAATTATATGTAGATGGAAAAGACCTTTTTGCAATGACAGACAAAGAACTGGTAGAATATCGGAAACATACCGTTGGCTTTGTATGGCAGAAGAATTCCAGAAACCTGCTTCCGTATATGACAGCTCTGGAAAATGTCCAGGTGCCGATGTATTTTGATAAAGACAATAAGGAAGACCGGGAAGCCAGAGCCTATGATCTTTTGTGCAAGGTTGGTTTAAAGGAAAAGGTAAATTCCTATCCGGCACAGATGTCCGGTGGTGAGCAGCAGAGAGTTGCAATTGCGATTGCACTTGCCAACAATCCAAAAATCCTGCTGGCAGATGAGCCGACCGGTGCAGTCGATTCCAAAACCTCAGATATGATCCAGGATCTGTTCCGGAAACTGAATGAGGAAATGGGTATTACAGTTATCATCGTAACGCATGATATCAGTCTTGCAAATAAGGTTGGACGTGTGGTTATGATCGCAGATGGTAAGATCAGTACAGAAAAGATCATGAAAGAGGATTACAGAAAACGGATCAATGACATGGAAAGCGAGAGCTTTAATGGAACCGATTCCCATGAAGAATATTCCATTATGGATAAGGCACACCGTGTACAGATCAGTGATGATATTCTGGAGGCTGCCGGAATTGATACAAACAAGGTAAAGATTCAGGTAGTGGATGGCAAGGTTGTTATTTCAAAAGAATAAATATCAGTTCAGAAAACGGCTCTGGATGCATATGCATTCAGGGTCGTTCGCAATATTTTCACATTTTCTTTCTTGCTTTTTCTTGCTATCGTGCGTTGGTTCGATTATAATAACTTTGTTTAGCTGATTTGGAATTTCGAGGAGGAAACCATGAAGAAGAGAAAATTAACAAAAATGTCGGCAGTGTTACTGGCAACAGCATTGTCTGCAGCAACTGTTTTTTCAGGATGTAATAAGAAGGTTGATTACGATATGGGTGATGGAACGCAGAAAGAAGGAAGTGCAGGAGAAGGCGGCGAGTTATCGTCCCGTCTCGGTGTTCCGGAGTCTTATGAGGGTAAGCTGGATACCGGTGATTCCGGTATCAAAGAGATTACCATTAAAGATGATGATATCATAACACCAGATTCCGACAGTATGTCTATTGTGTCTTATAAGAAGAATTCCTTTGATAATGCATACAGGCAGAAGGTCTGTGAGGCAATCTTTGATAAGTCAAAGGGTATCTATGTATATGACTTTGAGCACCAGACCAAGAGTGATCTGCAGACTCAGATTGATTCATATCAGACGATGTTAGCCGATGCGAAGGAAGCTGGAGATACAGATACAGAGGATTATTGTAAGGAATACATATCCTATCTGGAAAATGAAATGGCAACGGCAACGGATGAGAGAGAAGGAGCCGGTGATTACAGTGCATCGGATTATATCGGACAGATTGGCGATAATCAGTTCATGCTCTCATTTTCAGAGGGAACAGAAGGGTTAAATGCAAGCTTTGATCTTTCTTATTATCCATCCGAAGGCATGATCAATTACAGACCATATGAGGGTGCATCCTTTGTATATGCTTATGACGCAAAGTATGGAGAAGAGGGGATTGATGACAGCATTGTAAATACTTGTACATTTTCTGAAGATGAAGCCGTATCACTGGCACAGGAATTTCTTGCCGGATGTGGAATTGATGATGTGATCGTTACAGATAAATCTCCGTTATTATGGGAGTATTATGACAGCTCTTATAATGTGATTGCAACAGAGTATGAAGGCTATATCGTAAACTTTGGACGTTCTGTCAATGGAACTGCTCCATACAGTGCGGATCTGTCTATGGTTGACACTCTTTCAAGCGATGAGGATGATACCTGGTATGATGCTCCAACAGAGACGTTCTCCATTCAGATCGACTCCAATGGCGTGATCAACGCAAGCTGTTATCCATTGTTAGTTTCAACCGGTGAGGATCAAAAAAATGTAGATCTTTTGAGCTGGAAGGAGCTTTTAAAGGAACTGGATAAGAATGTTGCACAGTATTATACAGATAATAAGACTTCCTACAGCGATATTGAATTTAACGATGTCAGATTAACATATTACTGTATTAAGGATGATTCTCAGGATGATGTATATAATTATGTTCCTGTATGGATATTTGCACAGGCAGACGAAAATGATGGAACATATGATTTTGACTATCCGGTACAGGCACTTATGGTAAATGCAACCGATGGAACAATCTACAATCTGAAAGATGTTCTGGAGGCCGGTTCGATCCCATACAGTGATTATTACGATGATCAGGGTGATATGATCGATGGATACGAATATGATGACAGTGATATGGAGAGTATAGATTCAGATGGCAGTGATGACGGATCCGGTGATTCATCAGATGGCAGTGATGACGGATCCGATGATTCATCAGATGAGATAGAGGATGGATCCGATGAAGGGATCATTGACGACGAAGGTCTGTTAGAGGATGATGTTGTAGAATAATACAATCCTACAGGAAAATAAGGTGTCATACGACGCCAGACTATAAAGATGCAGGACGAGTGATATTTTTTATCATTTGCCCTGCGTTTTTTATTGGTTTTGGTATTGACAAAAATACCCCTATGGGGTATATATAATATCGTATCCGGGATCATTAAAATTGGATACAAAAAATAAATGTACAGATACAGATGGATGAAAAAATTCAGGAAACAGACAGAAGGGAGCGGACAAGAATGGAAGAACCATGTTGCCATTGTCATAAAACAAAACAGAGAACAGAAGGTGAATATAAGAAGCTGATGAACCGGCTGAACCGGATCGAGGGACAGATCCGGGGAATCAAGGGAATGCTGGAAAAGGATGCATATTGTACGGACATATTAGTACAGGTTGCCGCTGTCAATTCTGCATTGAACAGCTTTAATAAGGAACTTCTTGCAGAGCATATCCGAACCTGTGTGATTGAGGATATCAAAGCAGGAAAAGAAGATACGGTGGATGATCTGGTAGATACCATTAAGAAATTAATGAAATAAACACATAGAAATTTTCTGCCTGGAAGATCGTATGAGAATATGTTCGTATGATTGCTTTGGATATGAAACATAATAAAAATGTGTTTAAGATATAATGAAGGCATAGAATGTGCGAAGCACATGATAAAAGCTTGATAAGAGGGTGAATGAATTGGATAAATATAACGTAACAGGAATGAGCTGCAGTGCCTGCAGCGCAAGCGTAGAAAAGGCAGTGAAGAAAGTAAAAGGAATTGACAGTTGTACCGTCAGCCTGCTTACAAATTCGATGACAGTAGAAGGACATGCTGACCCTAAGGCAGTTATTGAAGCAGTAGAAAAAGCAGGATATGGAGCCAGTCTGATGACAGGAGAAGACCGGAAGGATGTCGGGAAGAAGCAGGCAGCGGATGCAGATGAATTGGATAATCATGCAGCCCTGCACAAGATGAAGGTCCGGCTGATCGCATCTATCGTTCTGTTAATTCCGCTGATGTACATTTCCATGGGACATATGATGTGGGGATGGCCACTGCCGGCGATTATCAGTGATAACCATGTCGCTATGGGACTGATCCAGATGTTATTTGCAATTGTGATCATGGTTGTAAACCAGAAGTTTTTTATTAATGGATTTAAGGGTGTGATCCATGGAGCACCGGGTATGGATACATTAGTAGCACTTGGCTCAGGCGCATCCTTTATTTACAGCACATATGTATTATTTGCAATGACAGATGCCGTGATGCGGCAGGATAATGACCGTGTTATGACCTTGATGCATGATTTTTATTTTGAATCGGCAGCGATGATTCTTGTACTTATAACGGTTGGTAAGACACTTGAGGAATATTCCAAAGGTCGTACGACAGATGCCTTAAAGGGATTAATGAAGCTTGCACCCAAAACAGCCATTGTTCTTCGTGATGGAGAAGAACAGGAAGTTGCTGCTGAGGATGTGGCAGTTGGAGAGGTATTTATCGTCCGTCCGGGATCCAGTGTTCCGGTAGATGGTGTGGTGATAGAAGGAAACAGTGCGGTTGATGAGTCTGCTTTATCCGGTGAGAGCCTTCCGGTCGATAAAGCAGAAGGAGATAAGGTATCTGCCGCAACGATCAATAAATCCGGTTATCTGAAATGCCGGGCAACCAGAGTCGGTACAGATACGACTTTATCCCAGATCATAGAGATGGTCAGTGATGCAGCAGCAACAAAAGCACCGATCGCAAAGATTGCAGATAAGGTATCCGGTATCTTTGTTCCGGCTGTCCTGATCTGTTCCCTGATCACTATTATTGTATGGATCATTGCAGGAGAGAGTACAGGCTTTGTACTTGCCAGAGGTATATCGGTGCTTGTGATCAGTTGTCCATGTGCACTTGGACTTGCAACACCGGTTGCCGTTATGGTAGGTAACGGTGTCGGAGCAGAGCAGGGTATCCTATTTAAGAATGCGGCAGCACTTGAGATGACAGGAAAAACAGATGTGGTTGTACTGGATAAGACAGGAACGATCACAAATGGAACGCCGGAAGTGGTAGATGTAGTTCCGGGAAATGGATACAGTGAGACAGACCTGCTTATCTTTGCAGCAAGTCTGGAACAATACAGTGAGCACCCGATAGGCAAAGCCATTATGGAATATGTCGGACAGAAAGGGATCAAGCCACAGAAGATTGAAGATTTTCAGGTGCTTCCGGGAAATGGACTCCGCTGTAGATTAAGCAGTGAGGCGGTTTCACAGAATGAAAGAGGATTTTGTGCAGGACAGAACCATTCTCAGATATCAGATCATATTTTGCTTGGTGGAAATGGAAAATTTATCAGCCAGTATGTAACCTTATCCGAGGCGGATAAGACACTGGCAGAAGAATTAGCTTCACAGGGCAAGACCCCGATCTATCTGGCAATCGATGAGAATAAACTGATCGGTATCCTTGCAGTTGCAGATACGATCAAAGAGGATGGAATCCTTGCGATCAAAGAATTAAAAGAGATGAATTATTCAGTTGTTATGTTAACCGGAGATAATGCAAAGACAGCAGAAGCAATCGGTAAACAGGCAGGTGTTGACCGCGTGATCGCTGATGTACTGCCGGATGGAAAAGAAGCGGTAGTAAGAGAACTGATGAAGGAGCACCGTGTGATCATGGTTGGTGACGGCATTAATGATGCCCCTGCATTAACCCGTGCGGATATCGGTATGGCGATCGGAGCCGGAACTGATGTTGCAATCGATGCGGCAGATGTGGTACTGATGCGGGAAGGTCTTCGAACCGTTCCTGCAGCAATCCGGTTAAGTATGGCAACGATACGAAATATCAAAGAGAACCTGTTCTGGGCATTTATTTATAACATTATCGGAATACCGCTTGCCGCAGGTGTCTGGTATCCGATGTTTGGCTGGAAATTAAACCCGATGTTTGGAGCATTTGCCATGAGCCTTTCCAGTTTTTGTGTAGTAATGAATGCATTACGGTTGAATTTCGTGAAGATATATGTTAATAATAGTAAATACAGAATACACCAAAAAATGGTATCAAAAAATGTTGAGGGAAATAATAAGATAGAAAAGGAGACTGGTACGATGAATAAGACGGTGTATATAGAAGGAATGATGTGCGGACACTGCGAGGCAAGAGTGAAGAAAGCATTTGAGGCACTTCCACAGGTAACAGAAGCGGAGGTCAGCCATGAGAAGAAGCAGGCGGTGCTTACTTTAAGTGGCGAGTTATCCGATAAAGAGATTAAGAATACAGTGAAGGAAGCCGGATATAAGGTAACTTCGATCAAGTAAAATAGAAATACGGGATAAAAGATAAAATGGCAGGGCACGGTTTATGGTGTCCTGTCATAAATTAATAAGAAGGAAATTGTCTATGAAGAAACTATTGAACAGGTTATTTAGTCGAATGGTAATTACATGTCTGCTGGTAGCGGCACAGTTGATCTTCTTTATGGTAGAAGTATTAAAGCTGCAGCAATACTATGTATTGGTGGCGGCTATTCTGCATTTGTTAAGTTTTATAGCTGTGATGCATCTGTTATTAAAGGATGTGAATCCGTCAATTAAACTGGCATGGATCGTTCCGATCCTGATGTTTCCGGTCCTCGGTGGTCTGCTTTATCTGCTCTATGGACATATCATTATGCCGAAGAAGTTAGAGAAATACATGAAGCATGCGGCAGAATGGGACTACGAGACGGATCTGTATGCAAATATGGCATATTTCAGTGATGTGATAAAGGGGCAGCCGCCATACCGGTTGTTCAAATATACAGAAGATTATGCAGGTTCGCTTGTATATCAGAATACGGATGTCCGGTATTATCCGATGGGGGAAGATGTCTGGCCGGATTTTGTCGATGACCTGAAATCGGCAAAAAAGTATATTTTCCTTGAATATTTCATCATCAATCCGGGCGAAATGTGGAATACGGTGCTTGAGATCTTAAAAGAGAAAGTAAAAGAGGGCGTGGAAGTCCGCCTGATCTATGATGATATCGGCTCAGTCTTTTATGTGCCAAAGTATTACTGGCGTGAGCTGGAGAGCCATGGGATCAAATGTATGGCATTTAATCAGGTGGTACCATTTCTGGCAACGATATTTAATAACAGGGATCATCGGAAAATCGCGGTTATGGATGGTAAGGTTGCTTATACCGGCGGCTTTAATCTATCCGATGAGTATATAAATAAGAAAGCACCTTATGGCAAATGGAAGGATAATGGTATCCGTATGGAAGGTGATGCTGCATGGCGTTTTACAATCCTGTTTTTACAGCTGTGGAACAGTATCCGAAATGAAGATAAGCATATCTTAAGCTATCGTCCAATAGAGCAGAAGAAGCATTTGAATGATGGATATCTTCAACCATATACGACAAATCCGCTCAAGAAAGAGCCGATTGGCGAGAACATATATATGCAGATGATCAATGACGCAAGAGAGTATGTATATATTTTTACACCATATCTGATCGTATGCAATGAGATGATGACGGCATTAAAGCTTGCGGCAAAGAGAGGCATCGATATCCGAATCGTAACACCGGCGATCCCGGATAAGAAGATGATCTTTCGTATGACACAGTCGAGCTACAAAGAGCTGCTTCGTGCCGGCGTGAAGATCTATCAGTACACACCGGGATTTATCCATTCCAAATGTATCCTGACGGATGATAATTTGACCTCGATCGGTTCGATCAATATGGATAACCGAAGTTTTTATCATCATTTTGAATGCGGTGTATTGGTATATGATTCCAGTATCATTGCAGAAGTGAAGTATGATATGCTTTCAACGATGAAGGAATCAGAGGAGATCACGCTGGACTGGTGTAAGGAGCATATGTCCAGAATTACACTGGTGGATGCCTTCCTCAGACTCCTGTCACCATTGCTATAGGAATAAAGGTAAAGAGAGAAAATGACAAAAACAAATAAGAAACAAAAAGCCGGAGATCAAAAGCCGGCTTTTTCAAAAATGAACGATTTTAAAAAAGAAGCGGCATTTCATATTTTTAAAGAAAGCATTACAACGGCATTCCTGCTGTACATGTTTGTTGTTTTTCCATTGGTTCTTCATGATGGATATATGGATATTACGATCACAAAATACAATTTCTTTAAAAATGGAGTATTGATCTATGGGATATTGATGTGTCTGACATTTATACTCGGATTTACGGATCATATGGAAGAGCATACGGATGCTGCAAAAAAAACGGGAAGAGGCAGAAATTTTCTGGCGTCGGATATCTGGATGGGAGCCTTTGTGCTGTCAGGCACACTTGCATGGATCATGGCAGATGATAAAATGGCAGCCTACACCGGATCCATGGGAAGACGCTGCGGACTGGAATTTCTGGTGCTTGTGCTTGTGCTTTATATTGGCATTGGAAGCGGATATAAATGGCAGCAGATCCTGGCACCGGTGTTTTCTGTTATCAGTGGACTTGCATTTTTGACGGGAAGCTTACAACACCTGGATATTGATGTGTTTCATCTGTTGTCACATATCAGAGAGGATCAGCAGGCGATGTTCCTGTCCACCTTTGGAAATATTAATATATTTGCTGGCTTTGTCTGCATCAGTGCTGCGTTCTTTTCCGGTATGTATCTGATCGAAGAAAAGCGGGCATACCGGATCTGCTATATGGCAGCCCTTTTGTTGGGCGGAGCCGCCTTGATCGCGGCAAATAGTGACAGTGCATATATGGGACTTGCTGCAGCATGGGTGATATTACTCTTTTTCGCATTAAAACGAAGCCTGCTTGCAGAATTTGTAACTGTTTGCACCACCTTCCTTTCCGGTTATACGATCATGGCATGGATCGCGACAGGAACCGGAAGGGGATATGAGAAGCTGTCCGGTCTGGCAAAGCTGGTGGATGCAAGAGGAATACTGACTGTCTGTTGTGTGATCGGTATCTTGTGTGCGATATGGTTATCAAAGAAGAAATATAATACAGGAAGATCCGCATTATCCCGTTTGCTCATAGCAGGAATATTGCTCATAGCAGGGATCACCGTGACAGTTACCGGCTGTATCAACCATTGGGAGATCTTCGTATTTGATGATTTCTGGGGAGATTACAGAGGCTTCATCTGGTCGAGATTATGCCGGATCTATCAGGATCTGCCATTTGTTGATCAGGTATTTGGAAATGGAAATGAAAGCATCTATGCGCTGATGTCTGCCCGGTATTATGATGAGATGCTGGCAGTAACCGGAACGGTTTATGACAGTGCACATAATGAATATCTGCAGTATCTGGTCACGATGGGAGCTTTTGGCCTGATCACTTATGTAGGGCTGATCATTACTTCGATCCGTAACTGTGTGAAAACCTGGAAGGATGAACCGGTGATGCTTGCGGTTCTGATGCTTATCGTTTCTTATATCACACAGGCGTTCGTCAATGTAGAGCAGCCGATCACGACACCGTTCCTGTTTTTATTTGTGGCGATAGCAGCAGGAATCCGCAGAAACAGTTTGAAAAAAGACGGGAGCAGAACAAAGAAATAGTGGATGGTGGGATTATAAAAGTCCGGACTTGTCAAAGCAGATAGTTTCGTTGTATAATCACAAAGTGTGTGTAGATGAAGCAATGGCTGGAAATTGATCGGAGATATTTTAATTTTAGCGTATGACATCTGACTGATATAATATTCGGCTGGTATGCCATCTGGATACAGAATAAATAAGTAGATAATAATTATGATATAAAAGGTCAGCATCTAAATGGATGCTGCTACAGGAGGAAAAAAATGAAGGTTTATGACGAGTTAGTGGCAAGAGGATTAATTGCCCAGACAACAGATGAAGAAGAGATCAAAGAGCTGGTAAATAATGGAAAAGCTGTTTTTTATATAGGATTTGACCCAACTGCAGACAGTCTTCATGTCGGTCATTTCATGGCACTTTGTCTGATGAAGCGTTTACAGATGGCAGGTAATAAGCCGATCGCCCTGATTGGTGGCGGTACAGCTATGATCGGTGATCCGTCCGGACGTACCGATATGAGACAGATGATGACAACAGAAACGATCGCTCATAATGTAGAATGCTTCAAGAAGCAGATGAGCCGTTTTATCGATTTCTCAGAAGGCAAGGCATTGCTTGTAAATAATGCAGACTGGTTACTGGATCTGAACTATATAGATGTTCTTCGTGAGGTTGGTCCTCATTTCTCAGTCAACAATATGCTTCGTGCAGAGTGCTACAAGCAGAGAATGGAGAAGGGCTTAAGCTTCTTAGAGTTCAACTACATGATCATGCAGAGCTACGATTTCTATGAGTTATTCCAGAAATACGGCTGTAATATGCAGTTCGGTGGTGATGACCAGTGGAGCAACATGCTTGGTGGTACAGAACTGATCCGTAGAAAGCTTGGCAAGGATGCATATGCCATGACGATCACCCTGCTTCTGAACTCAGAGGGCAAGAAGATGGGTAAGACGCAGAAGGGTGCTGTATGGCTGGATCCAAACAAGACATCACCATTTGAGTTCTACCAGTACTGGAGAAATGTTGCAGATGCCGATGTATTAAAATGTATCCGTATGCTGACCTTCCTTCCACTGGAAGAGATCGACAAGATGGACAGCTGGGAAGGAAGCCAGTTAAATACAGCAAAAGAGATCCTTGCATTTGAACTTACAAAGCTGGTTCATGGCGAAGAAGAAGCAGTAAAGGCACAGGAGAGTGCAAGAGCATTATTCTCCAAGGGTGTTGCTGCTGATATGCCATCTGTTACATTATCAGACGATGATTTCAAGGATGGTGCGATTGATATCGTATCCGTACTTGTAAAGTCCGGTCTGGTATCCTCCAGAAATGAAGGAAGACGTGCGGTAGAGCAGGGCGGAGTTGCAGTTGATGGTGATAAGATACCTGATATCTCAGTTACAATTCCGGAAGAGAAGTTTGATGGAGACGGAATCGTTGTAAGACGTGGTAAGAAGAATTTCCGTAAGATAAGTAAATAACAGATTCGAAAGAATAATAAAATAAACATAATAAAAACTCCGGTTATCTGGAATTAGGATTCTAATTTTGATGATCGGAGTTTTGTTATTGTTATTATGATGTAAATTATGCAGAAAAAAAGCAGAAATGTCAGTTGTACATGTCATTTATGCATGATAAAACGTAGAATTGACAATCTACGTTTTTTTTAGTCTGTTTTATGGTATTCTAATTTCCGGATATTAGCGGTGTTTTGTGTAAGCCTCCATCAGACTGAGCATAACATGCTGGTCTTCAAGGGATAAGGATGAATAAAGAGCATTCAGTTTCGATTGATTATAGCTTTCAGAATGTTGATTGTATTCAAGAATATCAGAAAAAGTACAATCCAGATATTCGGTGATATTTGCAAGTGTATCCAGACTCACTTTGCAGATACCACGTTCAAGTTGACTGATAAAACCTACAGACAGATTAAGGTCTTCCGCCATCTGTTCCTGGGTGACATCTTTCATTTTTCTGCGTATTTTTATGCGTGATCCTATAATTTTATAATTCAGTGTCATGATGGTATTCCTTTTCTTTTTAAGTATTTTCTAATAAATATCAAAAAAGAAACAGATAGTGACACTTCTATTATATGTAAAAACTAACAATAATACTGCATATATCTAAGAAATATACTAAAATTTACAAGTGGCATTCAAATGAGAGGGAAGTGTTATACAAATGAAAATTGGTATATGTGATTCATCTATGCATGAAGTGGAAGCTGTGAAGGATTTTATAGAATCCCGTATGGATCTGGATAATGTAGAGTTTGAATTGTATCTGCCGGAAGAAGCGTCTATAGATGTAGAAGAAAGTACCTTTTCCTGTGATATATTTATTACGGAGATCGTATTTGACAATCTGCATTATAATGGGATCTGTCTGGCCAGAGCCATCAATCGTTCTGTTCCAAATTGCAAGATTATATTTTATGCAGACCATATTCCGGATGGCTGGGATATCTATGACGTGGAGCACTGCAATTGTGTTATGAAGCGAAACCGGGATATCAAGCTGGTGCATGCCGTTGATACGGCGATCAAGCGCCTGAATATGAGCAAAAGTAATTTTATCCGGGTCTGCTATGGGAAAACGATCAATATTTTTTCAGCTTCGGAGATCATCTGTATTCACAGAGATGATCGTCTCACCAGATACTGTACAACAAGAGGTGATTATGTGCAGTATATTACGCTGACAAATGCTTTGAAAAATCTTCCGAAGATATTTGTCCGTGTAAACAGTAATTGTATTATCAACCGTCAGCACGTCAAGCATTATTCCAGATCAACCGTAACTCTGGATAATGGAGAAGTTGTAAAGATCGGAAGACCATACAAAGAAGAAGTATTTTCATAAGAAAATGGAATGATTCTCCCTGTTTTGCAGATACTAGTTCGTATGAATATGTATCTATGAAACAGGGAGATTTTTTATGAGAGATAAAATATTTGGAATATTACAACGGGTTGGAAGGTCGTTTATGCTTCCAATCGCGATCCTGCCGGTGGCAGGACTGCTGCTTGGAATCGGAAGCTCATTTACCAATGAAACCATGCTTGAAACATATGGGCTGATGCGGATCCTTGGACCGGGAACGATATTTGCTGCGGTATTTGAAGTAATGAGCGAGGCAGGAAATGTGGTATTTGCCAATCTGCCGATCCTGTTTGCCATGGGTGTGGCAATCGGTATGGCAAAAAAGGAGAAAGAGGTCGCTGCGCTGTCAGCAGCTATTGCATTCTTTATCATGCATGCATCGATCAGTGCATTGATCACGATAAGTGGTGGTACGGAAGCAATGCTTGCAGGGGCGGTTATTTCTGTCTGCGGTATCACATCTTTGCAAATGGGTGTATTTGGCGGTATCCTGGTAGGACTTGGTGTGGCTGCCCTGCATAACCGCTTTTATAAGATTGAACTGCCGCAGGTGTTGTCTTTCTTTGGTGGTTCCAGATTCGTTCCGATCATATCAGCATTGGTATATACCGGAGTTGGTATTTTGATGTTCTTTATCTGGCCGGCAATCCAGAAAGGCATCTATACCGTAGGTGATCTGGTTTTAAATTCCGGCTATGCAGGAACCTGGGTATATGGATTTATGGAACGTCTTCTGATACCATTTGGCCTGCATCATGTGTTCTATCTGCCATTCTGGCAGACTGCGGTCGGAGGAACGCTGGAGGTTGGCGGGCGTGTTGTAGAAGGAGCGCAGAATATCTTCTTTGCACAGCTTGCGGATCCATCCGTTACAAAGTATGCGGTATCAGCCACCCGGTTTATGTCCGGTAAATTCCCGCTTATGATATTTGGTCTGCCGGGAGCGGCTCTTGCCATGTATAAAACAGCAGCACCGGAGAAACGGAAGGCAGCAGGCGGACTGCTTCTTTCCGCAGCCCTTACAGCCATGATCACAGGTATTACAGAGCCGTTGGAATTCACATTTTTATTTGTCGCACCGGCTCTGTATGGAATCCATTGTATTCTGGCAGGCTTTGCTTATATGCTGATGCATATGTTTGAAGTCGGTGTCGGTATGACATTTTCCGGGGGATTGATCGATCTGACGTTATTTGGTATCCTGCAGGGAAATGCAAAGACGAACTGGATCTGGATCGTCATTGTCGGTATCGGTTATTTTATCGTATATTATGTATTGTTCTATTATCTGATCCGACGGTTTGATCTGAAAACACCGGGCAGAGATAACAATGACGAAGTGAAATTATATCGTCGGAGTGATATGGATGCCAGAAAGCATGGAGAAAATGCCGGAGAGCAGGGATCAGACAATGGCCGGAATACGGATGTTTTCCAGAATCACAGCCCACAGATGGAGACTTCCAGACTGATCTGTGAAGGACTTGGTGGCAAGGCCAATATATTGGATGTTGACTGCTGTGCAACCAGACTTCGTTGTACGGTATATGATGCAGTTCTTGTAAAAGAAGATGTTCTCCGGGCAAGCGGAGCATCCGGTGTGGTGAAAAAAGGAAATGGCGTACAGGTCATCTATGGCCCAAGGGTATCGGTGATCAAATCCAATCTGGAGGATTATCTGGAGGGGGATGATGAGAAAGCGGTTATTGAAGATGAGGGAAGACGAAGCGAGAAAGAAGCTGATGCAGTATGTATATTGAGTCCCGTTACGGGGGAGGTGTGTGAACTATCAAGTGTGCCGGATGAGGCATTTTCCAGCGGGATGATGGGCGATGGAATCGCTGTATTGCCAACGGATCCTGAAATAACCGCGCCTGTTGCCGGAACGATTGCCTTTGTCTTTGACACGAAGCATGCCATAGGACTGGTAACGGAACAGGGAATCGGTGTAATGATCCATATCGGAATCGATACGGTAAAGCTAAATGGCAAAGGCTTTGACGTACTGGTTGAGACCGGACAGACAGTGTCTGCCGGACAGCCGGTCATGCAGCTTGATCTTCCTTATCTGAAGAAGCATGCGTCCTCTTTAGTATCCCCTGTCATTATAACAGAGCTTCCGGATGGCTATAAACTGCGTCCGGTAAAGACCGGAAATGTGAAGAACGGCGAGGAGATCCTGGTGGTGGAGAAGAACGAGAATAAATAGAAATGACAGAGGGATTTCCACTTGTGGAAATCCTTCTGTGAATATATTATAATAATAAATAGATTAAAGGCAACAAAGGCGGAAGGATAAATGGCAGGAAAAAAACTGGATGAACAGATGGAAAAGACAATACGGAATAATTACAGACGATTGACAGGCTGTCTGATCAACCGGAAAATGACGATCACAACCATGGAAAGTATCACCTGCGGGCAGATTGCTTCCCTAATCACAGATACTGAAGGGGCATCTGCAATATTAAAAGGAGCATTTGTAACCTATTCCAACGAAGCAAAGATCATGCAGGGTGTTCCGGAAGCGGTGATAGAAACTTGTGGTGTCTATTCCAAAGAAACTGCGCGGGCAATGGCAGAAGCCTGTAAACAGGCATATCGTGCAGACATCGGAATTGGTATTACCGGTACAACGGGAAATATTGATCCAAACAATCAGGACAGCGTACCGGGAGAAGTATATTATGCAGTGGCTATTTCTGATACGATCATCGATGGCTATTTCCAGATGGGAGAACAGGATTCCAGACTGTATTATAAACTTTATGCCGCGGAGAAGGTGGCAGAAACGCTTGGGGATGTGCTTGGGGTTGAAATGGAAGCGGTTTTTGCCTGATGGTGTGACGAATATATTGTTGGAGAAATATATAAGATATGGGGGATGAAGATATGAAAAAGAAATTAATGGGGTTGATTGTATGTTTAATAGGATTTGGAATGGGCTTTCTGTCCTTACTGTATTCCAATGAGGCTGTGCGGTCCCTAGAAGAATGTACGCGAAAAGTAGTTAATCCAAGCATAAAAGATAAAAAGGACTGGATATTTTCCTCAATTGGGAATATAGGAATTGTGCTATTGATCGTTGCTGTAATAACAGCAATTGTGCTGGCGGTTATTCGTTTTTTTGCTAACTCAAAATGTATGCAGTCGGCAATCACAATAGGACAGTTTGTAACAGATGTCATTTTATCGTTGTATATTACGGAGGTAATTATATATTACCGCAATCAGTTGCAGCAGGAACGCTTTTATACAACGATGGGAGATTCTGTACATATTGGAGTGTATATATTAGAATATGCGGTATTCTATATTTGTATATCCATCTTGTTCAACCGATCTGTTGAAAAAATAATACGAAAGCCTAAAAAGGACTGCAGACTATCCATATGGCAGGTAAAGAATGAACAGGAATTTATGGAAATAAAGGAACTGGTACATAGAGAACATTTTAACGATTGTTATGGATATATGAAATATCGTGAGGAACCGTTGGCTTCGATGCAGTTTTATGTGATCAGTGAAATGAACTGGTCGGGAAATCAGGAAGTAGCACAGTGGAAGTATTATTCAAATGGTGATTTTATAGACCTGGATGATACAGAACTCAGAACCAAACTGCTGGTAGCAAAAAATGCTGAAAATATAAACTGGCAGTTATAAGATAAAGAAACGAGGGTAAAAAGGATGAGAAAAAAAGCGGGATTTATAGTATTAAGTATAGTATTGGCAGGCAGCCTAATGGGATGCAGTTTTTCCTTAAAAAAAGATGCAGATGGCAGCAGCAAAAAGGCCGAAACAACCGTGACAGAAGAAACCGGAAAAACGGATGAAACAACCGGTATGGATATAGGTTCTGACACGGAAACATCAGAGGAGGCTTCTTCTGCAGCAGGATCAGATGGCAAGGCAGCCGCACTTCCGGAAGAAAAAGAAGTGGGATTTGGAACCGGTGAAATGCCGGAAGCATATTCAGATAACATGGTTGCTGATTCGAAAATGTCCGGAAAAGTGCAGACGAAAGATGGGGAGGTTGTATACCACTTACCATACATAGATTATGAGAGTACCGCCTGTGAAAATGTAAATACAAAGATAGAGAAACTCGGAAATGATTATATGGCGAAAGCGGGAACCGAATATACAGATTGTATCGCTATCGGATATGAGTGGTCTGTTTATCAGGATCTGTTGTCGGTAGTTGTGCGGGTGGATTTTGATGCAAATGAATATACAGATTTTTATGTATATACGATCGATCTTCGTAAAGATGTACTTCTTTCAAAGGATGATGTGCTGGCTTATCTGGATATCGATGAAGATTCATATGAAAAAAACGTTCAGGATGCAATGGACAGTTGTTTTACCAATACATATAAGGATATGGAAGGAACGGATTCTTTTCTGAAAGAAACCTATGACTGGACGGTTGCTTTATCCAATGTGAGGGATGCGGTACCTTATGTAGATGAGGATGGCGAGTTGTGCGTAGTTGGCAAGATATATTCTGTTGCAGGACCATCCTATTATCCACGTCAGTTAAGTGTGGATAATCTGGAGGATGAATGTGAATATAGCGGTAGAGCGTATGAGCCGTTTTATTATAATCCAACATCAGAAGATGATTCTTCCGATGACTACATTCTTCCATATAGCGACAGTGAATATCTGACAGAGGATGATCTGGATGAATTAACACCGGATGAGATCCGTCTGGCATGTAATGAACTGTATGCCCGTCATGGAAGAAAGTTCAAAGACGCCGATTATCAGGCATATTTCAATTCCAAAAGCTGGTATCATGGAACGGTCGAGCCGGATGATTTTGACGACACAGCGGTATTTAATAAATATGAACTGACAAACCGGGATTTTATAATAGCGTATGAGAAGGAGAAAGGGTACAAGTAGGAAAACAAACGAAAAGGTATCTCATTAAAGAGGGATGATATATAGTTATAGGATTAAGTGACAAAATAATATAAAATGTGAGGCAGCTCGATATGAACTCTGTCAATTGGATGGAGGGATGTCGGGCTGTTTTGTTTTTTGTCGAAAATGCAACGTAAAATGTCAGTTTTGCATGGAACGGTTTCTGTGTTTTTTTTATGATAAAATCATTAATATGATAAACGAGAGAAAAGATCATATAAGAATACAGAAAAAGATATATCTTAATATACTTCAGACGTTGGGGCGAATAACACCTGAAGCAGGAGGAATTTTAGGATATAGAGAAAAAATAATTTGTGATTACTATTTTGATGAAACAGCGAAAAACAATATTAATGAGTATCATCCTAATGTTGATGTTTTAAATGTAATATTAAGTGATTGGACAGAAAAAAATATTGAGTTCGCAGGACTTATACATAGTCATACATGTAAAAATAATTGTTTATCTTATTCAGATATTTATTATGCAAGGAGAATAATGGATGGCAATGGATTAAGAAAAATATTATTTCCATTAGTACTGGTTTATGAAATACCGGAAATAATTTTCTTTGAAATAAATATTGATGGAAAGATAAAAAGAAAAAATTACGAAATAGTATAGTTAAACTTTGTGAGACATCACAAATAATATACATTACGAAGGAGGAAAATGATATGGAGAAAAGTAAAAAAAGTGTGGTGATTCCAATGGGAGTATGTTGTGCATACTGCTGTGGTGATTGCGGATGGGCAGATCCATCAGAAAAGGATAGTAATGGGAAAATATGGTGCTCAAGGAACCATGCATACTATTATAAATACGAAAGTTCTTCGGGATGTAGTGGATATTTTACAAGAAAATAAAAGATGGAAATTTCAATCCACATGGTATAAGAAGGACATAAATCATAATTATATTAATGCATAAAAGAGTAAAAATGAGAAGAAACAATTATATTGAAGAAAATAATACTCAATCAGAAGGTAGTCCGTATCTGAATATGAAAGAAAAACTTCAAAATTCATATATAGATGGCGAGTATGAGGCATCCATTTGTAATGATATTAATGAAAGTATTTTATCGGCAAAAGATATTATTATTAATCAGATGAAAAAGGCAGAAGCTGAGTCTTTATGTAGATTAAATAGACCTAAAGTTAGGCTTTTCCCTCAGATCCTTTATTTAGGCTTGTTTATAACATTTCTTATAATTGGATTTGCTTTAGCGGACAATATCTCTCAAGCCATAAATATAGATAAAAAAGTTATAGTGGCTATAGTATTGTTAGTTGTTTTTATGATTGTTTTCTTTTTCTCAAAAAGTTTTTGTATATGGATAATTGAGATATATCAGAAATATGCTCCAAGTAAGGTTCGCTTATCGTGTCGGTTTGAACCAACATGCTCACAATACATGAAATTGGCGATATATAAATATGGAGTATTAAAGGGCGTGATAAAAGGGGTAAAAAGATTGACCAGATGTCATCCGCCTAATGGAGGAGAAGATTATCCGTAAAGCATAACAATTTAAAAGATATGATATTTTAGGAGGTAAACAATATGTTATATAAGACAGTTCCGGGACCAGTATATTTAACGGTAAGTAAAAATGGAAATTATGAAGAGGCAGTTAATCAGTATGCGCAAATTATTAATCATGAAGCAGCGGGAGGATGGAGATTAGTTCAGATTCAGGAAGTGCCTGTGGTTGAAGATAAGGGCTGTATGGCTGGATGTCTTTCTGCAATTGGCATTGGTACGCGCTATAACGAAAAAACATTTAATATGCTTGTTTTTGAAAGAGATGCTTAAGGACTCAAACGTACTTTTTGTTTCCAGATGATTGATTGAATATCAATCATCTGGAAATAAATTTCTGTAGATAAGTAGTTTGATAAAAAAGTTATTAAAACATCATAAAAATATTTTGAAAACAGACATTGCATTGTGCTGATCACATTGTATCTGCTGCTTACACAAATATATAGTATTTTATATTATGTGATGTTTTTACTGTATAGAATAATGAGTGGGAGGAAAATTATGTCTAGGATATGCACATGTTGTGGCCATGAAAATATGGATGATAGTCTTACCAGATGTGATTTGTGTGGACAGCCGTTAGCACCAGTTAATTCAAGTAATCCACCTGGGACAAGTGGTAGTAATAATCAGCAGAGTGTCAGTTATTTTAGAACAGATAGGAGAGCCTGGCCTGATAAAGCGTCGGCGATATGTGCAGTATTAATAGTCGCAACAGTTATTTATTTCTTATGGAAATATTATCTTCAGGGATTGATAGATTATTATTTCTTTTAAAATGAATTACTTGCATAGAGGGAGGATTTAATAATGGAATTTATACTTGGACTAGCTTTGGTTGCATTATGCATATACCTGTTGTGGCTTTTAATAAAATATGTAATATGGCCAATTACAAAATATGTGTCTGTTTTCCTTATGGCTGCAGGAATAGTCGTTGGGTTATATCTAGCGATATATGATTATTTAAAAGCAATCAGTGAGGTGATTGCAAAAAATGTGTATCATCTTCGTAAAGTAGATCTCAACAAGAGTAAGGAGCCTGCATATGTTTCATATTTCTTTGGTGCGTCGTATAGAGATGTCTTTGAATCAATAAAAACTGCGTGGTTGAATAATGTTGAACAGATAAAGAAACAAGGTAAGCAGATACAAGATAATTTTGCAAAGTCAAAAGTCCTTGGAGTGTTTATGTTGTTGTTCCATGTAGCTATTATTGTTTGTATCGCCTGCGTTGGAACATTAACAACAACAATTTTATCTGTTGCCAATATAGTAGTATTATTGGCTTTTTCGTTAATTGTTTATTTTTTAGCATTTATATTCTGGGGGATAGATGGAATATACAGGAAAGTGAATGGCATATTTGGTGCGTGCCCTATTTGTGGAGAAAAATACAATATACCAATATATGTGTGTAGCAATTGTGGTAAAGAACATAAAAAGCTAATACCAGGGAAATATGGAATATTTAATAGAAGGTGTCAATGTGGAAATAAAATGCCTACGATGTTTATAAATGGACGCAGAAAACTTGAGGCTATATGTCCAAACTGTAATTGCAATCTTGCCAATAAAATGGGAGTGGGCGAATCATCACTTGTGTGTATTCCTGTTATAGGAAAAAAATCTGCAGGAAAAACATGTTATATAACCTCTGTTATGAAAGATATTACAAGTAAGGTGATGAAGAATCAAATGGTGGCATCAAAATACCAATTGGAGTTTGCAGACACAACAGATGAAATAAGATGTACAGATATGATTCGTAAATTTGATAGCGGAATTACACAGGATGCTACAAGTGATAAAACGCCTGTGGCATATAAATTTTTCTTGAAACCTAATAAAGGAGTTGAGAAAGAAGTGTTTTTTTATGATATAGCAGGAGAGGCTTTTGGTGGAGGTGGAGCCACGCATACAATGAAGCGATATGAGTATTCACATGGATTTATATTTGTAGTAGATCCACTGTCTATTCCTGCAGTAAAACAACAGTATTGTTATGATGCCAATTTTTCAGATTATGGGGTATCAGATCTCAGTAATAAAACAGCTTTGGAATCGTTTATGACATCCTTGTACAACATTGCAGGAAAATCTGCAAAAGATATGAAAAAGATTCCTATAGCAATAGTTTTGAATAAAGTGGATGCATTTGATTTGGATAAACAGTTTGGTAGGGGCAGAATAATTTATCTGTTAAATCAAGCCGGATATGAAAATAGAGAATTTGGAGAACTTATGGATTCTGAAATTAGAAAATTTCTTAGAAAAAGTGGTATGAATGATTTTGTTAATTTGGTAGAAACAAATTTTGGAGAATCTAGATTTTTTGCAGTATCAGCGCTTGGAAGACCTGCTAATGAAAATAGTAATATGGGATTCAAGGGAGTGTTGTCCTTGGAGTCGTTTGAGTGGATAGCATCCAAAGCGGATCCTAAATTTATGAAGTTATTTTTTGATACATACAGAGGAAGAAAATAGAGAATGGGAAAGGGTGGAAACATTATATGAAGACTTGTCCAAGAAGGTGTGGAATGTATTCGGATGTGGAGACAAGGTGCCCTGTTTGCGGCGCAAGATTGTTTCGGATAAACACAACAAGTTCAAATAATACTAGTCAATCTAATACTACTGGTTCTTCTTGTGGTAATGGAGCAACTCGTCAAACACATACTCAGCAAAATGGAAATGGCAAATCAAGAAAAAATATGTTTACATCGCAGCCCCCTGTTCAAACTCCCAAAACATCTAATGTTTCAATGCCTAGTACTAATACAAATAACGTGAATCAATTGGTTAGAAGTGTTAATTCAAAAGGAAATGAGATATATGGAAAAATAACAAACTATAGAGAAATGAGAGATTACGGTGGAAAATTAAGGCGCTTCTTTGAGGGTATGGCTAACAGAGGATGTATATCATTAGATGAGGCTGTAACAAATTTTACGGTAGTAGAAATAGACAACAATGGAAAACAGACAGGAGTTTCACGAAATGTAACATTTAGAGGACAAGTATTGGGCGGAAATTTGTGTGACAATGATGAAGTGATAGTTAAAGGAATAAATGATAGGAATGGAAGTATAAATGCAACAACAATTTATAATAAATCAGCAAATTGTAAGGTGAGATTGCGATCAGGTGTTCCATGGTATGCGTTTATACTGTTGTTTTTACTTATTATTTTAGGTGTGATTTTAATTGCAAATAACCTTCCTGCAATAATTTCTTCAGTAAGTGGTATTGTTACATGCGTTATTTCTATTTATTTTGTAATATGTATATGTAGATATGTTATTACAGGACATTTCTTTAAAAGAAGACATAGATATAGACGCTGACAGAAATGGGGGCGAAATGATTGAAAAAGAACTTTAAATACAAGGATGCGTATTTAGGAAATGAGACATTAGATGAGTGTGAATCGTACAGTGTATCTAGAGTAGAGCGGATGGACAAAATGAGATTTGTTCATATTATAGGGAAAACACAAGGCATGGAGAGAATGCATTCTGAAATTATTGGCGCTGTGTCACAAATGGTATCCTCTTTGGCAATTAGTAATGTTAATATATGTTATTTAGTTCATTCAATCAAACAGACAATATCGTTTTACATAGGGATATCAGAGCCATATATTCAGAATCTAAAAAATATTTTGAATGCTTTATATCCCAATATAAATATGGAAGAAATACAGCAGGAAAACCAGTTTGTGCAAAATGTGGTTTGCATGAGTTATGGTGGAGTGGTCGTTGGGTATCCATCTGATAAAGTTGATAATGATTCAAGAGGTGTAGAAACATCAATTGATAAATTGATAAGAGGAATGTATGGAAGAGAATGGACATTATGTATATGTGCGAAAGCAATTGCATCTGGAGAAATAAAGGATATAAGAACGGAGATAAAGGATGAAATTTCTGAAACATCAAGAGAAATTCAGAAATCATTGAGTTCAGAAGGTGCATTGCATAATGAATCACTTCAGGTAACAAATTATGAGGCAAAAATATATTTTGACAGACTAAATAGCTTGTATGAAAAAATACAAAAATCGTTTCAAGATGGATTATGGAGAACATCTGTATACTATATAGCTAGAGCGTATAATGATGCAAAACAGATGACTTCAATACTTAAAGGAATTTATGGTGGTGAAGATTCTGTGCCATATGCCATTAAGTGTTTGGAGTTTTCGAATGTTGAGGGTTTTTTTTCAGACGGTTTAGGGTTGCCTATTGACAAGTTTAAAGTTGATGAAAGAAGTTTCCTTGCTGATGAAATGCCGCCATTTGAATATTTTTCATATAAATATCAGAATGTAATGCCTAGTGAGATCTTGGCTCAGTATTTGCAGTTCCCAGAGAGAGAAGTACCGGGTTTTTATCTTGATAAAGAAATGACATTTGATTGTGCACCAAGGAGACCTGCTGATGGATTTAGAATAGGAAATGTTGCATATAATGGTAAGCCGTTGACGCAAATATATTATGATATTCGGTTGGATGATTTCACAAGACATGGCTTGATAAACGGTATAACCGGAGGTGGAAAAAGTAATACATCAAAATATATTTTAAAAGAACTATATACAAAATATAGTATTCCATTTCTTGTTATAGAATCAGCAAAACAGGAGTATTACGAGCTTGGACGAATCCTGAATATATCACCAGTTGTGTTTACACTAGGTTATGAAGGTAATAATTCTGTTCCATTTAGAATTAATCCGTTTGAGAAGATAGAGGGGGTTCCGTTACAACTTCATATCGATTATTTACTATCGTCTTTTAAGGCAAGTTTTGAACTATATCCTCCAATGCCATATATTTTAGAGACTAGTGTGTATAACGTATATGCAGAATTGGGCTGGGATGTTTTGAATGATAAGAACACAAGGGGGAGAACTGATTATCCAACATTAGACGACTTGTATTATGAGGTTGAGGTTGTTGCAGAAGAATTGGCTAATGGGGCAAAGTGGAAGTCAGATGTAATAGCTTCTTTGCAGGCTCGTATCAAGTCTCTTATGATAGGCGGTAAGGGGGCTATGTTAAATACTAAAAAGTCATACCCGATAGATAGATTATTATCATATCCTACTGTATTAGAGCTTGATTCGATAGGTGATGATGATGTTAAATCCTTTGTTATAAGTATGATATTGGTTCAGGTGTATGAGTTTAGAAAGAGTCAGTTGGGTAATGTGACTAAGAAAGGGTTGTCACATGTTTTGTTGATAGAGGAGGCACATAGACTGTTAAAAAATGTATCAACTTCACAGGGCGGTGAAGGTGCAAATCCTCAGGGAAAAGCAGTTGAGTTTTTCTGCAATATGTTGGCAGAGATAAGAAGTTATGGACAGGGTTTTTTAATATCAGATCAGATGCCGACAAAACTGGCTCCAGATGTATTGAAGAATACTAACCTGAAAATATGTCATAGAATAGTTACCAAAGAAGATCGAGAACTGCTGGGATCTTCAATGAATATGACAAGCGATCAGGTAGAAAGTATAAGTATGTTTAATACTGGATATGCTGCAATATATTCCGAGGGCGATTCCAGACCACAGTTAGTTAAATTACCACTTGTGAAAAATATCAATGGGAAAACACGACAGCAAATACTTGTAGAGTCTTTACAACAGGTTAAAAACAACATGCCTTCTAATCAGATTAAGAAAGATAGCTCTATTGAGTGTAGTATATGCACAAAGTGTGTATATAAGATGAAAAGCGAAAATTTGATGGATATTATATCTCCGAAGCTGATAGATTTGTTTGTTGATATGGTTAAAAAAGAAGGAATTGGTAAGGATGTGATAGATGCTTTTTTTCAAGTTGTTGAAAAAGATTTTGCAAAAACAAAATTACAATCTAATGAGAAATTGTGTTTGATGAGACAGATAGAGCCACGATTAGATGTTTCAAAAGCATATCTACGAAAAATACTGATAAATTATATTAATATATAGTTATGAGATTTGGACAAAGTAAGGAAAGACATATTGATAAGAGAAAAAGGGAGATGAAGCCAACATGAGATGGCATGAATCAGAAGAAAACAACACAGAATCAACCAAAGATGACGAAGTAAAAGAGAAGTCCAACGAAGATTTTACTTGCGCATTTGAACGGTGGGGAGAAAAAACTACAGAAGGAACAGAAAAATCAGAAAACTCGGAAACACAAAGTGAAAAGGAAAAACTACAGGAATACAAAAGACTGTTACAGAAGTATAAGGATGAAACAGAAGGAGGGGAGCAATCAGAGTCAACGGATGATACTGAATCACCCAAAGTTAAAGTATTAAGAATGTATTAGAGATAGGAGAAAGGGTAATAATGTATTCGAAATTTACACAAAAACTGGACAAAGCGTTTCATTTAAATTCTAACGAAGATATGTCAGAACTTGAAGAAACGAAATCTTTTGACAACATAGACGAAGATTGTGCTGGGGATAATTTTGAAACTCCTGAGGGGAAAACAGATGATTCAGCCGAAGTTGTTTTGGAAGATTTCACAGAAGCAGAAAATGCTAATGTAATCACAAATGAGGATAATAGTGATTTAAGCGATAGTTCATTTGATACAGTAGAATTTATATCGCCGGAAAAACTGGTTTTGCAGGATGAAAATGGGGCAACAGAAGAGAATGCGGCTTCGGAAGAAAGCGCAGCGGCAGAAGAGAATGTGGCTTCGGAAGAAAGCGCAGCAGCAGAAGAGAATGTGGCTTCGGAAGAAAGCGTAGCGGCAGAAGAGAATGTAACTCCGGAAGAAAGTGCAGCGACAGAAGAATATCAAAGTATGATGAATGATGTGATGAACAGAATAGATATTCTTAACAATGTAGTTACTAATGATACTTTTATGCAGACAATAACCGAATTGTCTGACAAAATAGACAGTATATCAAAGTGTTATGAAGAGAAAATAAAATATGATGAAGGAAAGCAGACAACAATAAACAGGCAGTATTCAGAGCTGCAGAGCATACGCGAAGGCATTCCATATTCGTATTTAAAATCGATAATAAAAGATATTATTCTTACAATGACCGATCTTAGGAGAATGACCAGAAGCTTTAAAAATAAACTCGAGAAGGGCGAAGAGATGTCTATTGATCATGTTATAGATACATATGCTTCGTACGAGGATGATCTTTTGGATATTCTTGAAAAAAATGGCGTAGACACATATTCATATGAATCGAATACATATGAGCCGAGAAAGCAGAAAGCGGTAAAAATAATAGATACGAGTGATGAGTCGTTAAATAAGGTTGTTGCAGAAAGACTTATGGATGGGTTTATAAAGACGGAATACAGACAGGTTGAAGATTCTGATACTAAAGAACTGAAAGTAGTATTTGTGGAAAATATTATAGAGAAGGAACATGTGAATGTATACAAGTATGTTCCTGCTGAGACTGAAAAAGTCAATGAGAGTGAAGAGTAATAGATGAACAAATTTATTGCTAATAAAGAAATGATAAGTAATCACCTAAGGTGATACATATGTACGAAGGAGGATAAAGTAAATGAAAGATGTATATGGAATTGATCTCGGTACAACTTATTCTTGTATTGCGAAAGTAGAAGAGGGCGGAGATGGAAAACCGACTGTGTTTATGAATCATGAGGGAGAGCTTACAACACCATCTGTTGTATATTTCGAGTCTGAGAGTAACGTTGCTGCAGGACAGATAGCAAAAGATTCTATGGAAATAGAACCTGAAAAGACTGTTGCGTTTGTGAAAAGACATATAGGAAAGGGAGATGGCTTTTCGTTTAGTTATAATGGTGATGATCTCAAGCCGGAGGCTATATCATCATTTGTTTTGAGAAAACTTGCAAAGGATACAGAAAGCCAGACAGGGGATAAGGTAGAGAATGTAGTAATAACACACCCTGCATATTTTGGACAGAATGAGATTCAAGCAACAAAGGATGCGGGAACAATAGCTGGATTAAATGTGGTTGCCCTTATGCCTGAACCTGTTGCGGCGGCATATGCATATGGACTTTCGAGTCCTGAAAATTATGGAAAGATGATACTTGTATATGACCTTGGTGGTGGTACATTTGATGCAACTCTGGTTAAAATTGATGAAAACGAGATTAGGGTAATAACAACAGGTGGGGATGCAAATCTTGGTGGATATAATTGGGATGAAAGATTAATAGATCTTATTGTAGACAAAATCTGCGAGCAGACATCCGCTGATCGTGATGAACTGATGGAAGATCCTGAGACAAGAGCTCTTTTGCAGAATAAGGCTGAGACAATAAAGATAGCACTTTCGAACACAGAGAGCCAGAGACTCCAGCTCAGACTTCCTGTTGGCAATGTAAAGGATACTATAACAATCGAAGAGTTTGAAAGTGCAACACAGGATCTTTGCGATAGAACTATATTGCTCACAAAGGACATGCTGGAGCAGGCAAAGAATAAGATGGGTGTTGACAGCCTTGATATTTCTCAGATACTTCTTGTTGGTGGTTCTACCATGATGAGGCAGATTCCGGTTGCTGTGCGCAATGAATTTGGTATGGAGCCTTTGGTTTTCGATCCAAATCAGGCTGTTGCCAAGGGGGCAGCATTATATGGTGTGACTATTGGCAATGATCCGGATCCAATCCCAGTCCCGATTCCAGGGCCAATCCCAGGGCCAATCCCAGGCCCTGGATTAGGTGGAAAAACCGTAAATATAGTTATGGTAACAAGTAAGAGCTTTGGTGTAGCAGCTTACGTTGGTGATGAAAAAAAGATTAGGAATATTATAAAAAAGCAGATGGATTTGCCGGCTCATCAGATGCAAAGGTTTGTAACTAGAGAAGATAACATGGTGGAAGCTGAACTCGTATTTTATGAAACCGAAAGTGATGAGGACAGTGTAGAGTTAGAGTTTGGACGTGAACTTGGAACAGCAATTCTCGAACTTCCAGGAAATCTTCCTGCTGGTTCACCGATAGAAATTCAGATAACTGTAAATAAAGAGGGATTGCTTACTTTTGAAGGTAAGGATTGTACCAATGGCAAAGTTGTGACGGGAAAATTTGAAGTAAAGGATGGTTTGACCCAGAAGCAGGTAGAGGAATTGAGAGAGAAACATAAGGACATAGTAGTCGAGTAATAAATGAGGTAAAACAGACATGAAAGACAGTATATATGGAATAGAAGTCGAACCAGACTATGTCAGTTTTGTCGGTTTTGTAAAAGACAATATTGAAGTATATATGAACCATGAGGGCGATGTATGTACGCCCTCGATGGTTCTATTCAATTAGGAAAAGTGCTCAAGCTTATTCTGATGGAAAAATAAATCGCAACAGAGTAAATGCGGTGATGCTGGCTGGAGATTATGCATATTGGATTCAGAAAGAACTAAAAAGTAAATTTGATGAAGATGTTTTCACATGTGAATCAGACAATGGCATAGTTAAAGGTGCGGTGGTGTATGGAGAAAAACTGAAAAAAAGAATTGAGAAATTAGATAGGATCATGAATGGCGTGGCGGTTGATATAAAATTGCAATTCACGGACATGCTGTATAATGGATAATAGAAAAAATGCTGTAAAAAAGAGAGGAGAACGATAAATGAGAGTAGGAATAGATCTAGGAACTACATATTCTACAGTTGCATATTTTGATAATAATATACAGAAACCGGTAATAATAAAAAATAAATATGGAAACAATATAACTCCTTCTGTAGTAGGTTTTGCAAAAGACGGTACAGCAAAGTATGGAGATGACGCAAAAGAATTACAGGAGTTTAATGAAGGCGAAACGGCGTCATTTTATAAGCGTGAAATGGGAAATACGGCATTCAAACTTAAATTGAATGATTCAATATATAGTGCAGAAGATTTATCTTCAATGTTTCTGAATTTATTGATAGCAGATATGAATGAGGACAGACCTGATAACGATAAGATTACAGAAGCAATTATTACAGTGCCTGCTTATTTTAATTATTACCAGAGAGAAGCAACAAAAAGAGCAGGTGAGTCTGCAGGTTTGAAGGTGTTGGGAATTGTGAATGAGCCTACCGCTGCAGCAATAGCTTTTGGTCTCACAAAAGACAGATATGGAACATATCTGGTATATGATCTTGGCGGTGGCACTTTTGATGTGACAGTAGTTCGCATTGACAAAAACGGAATAGAAACATTGGGTACTGACGGAGATCATAAACTTGGAGGAAAAGACTGGGATGACGAACTCCTTATGTATGTTACTGATCAGTTTAATGACGAGTATGGTGGGGATGTTTTAAATGAGGTGGATAGTCCATATGATCTGTTGGTCGCAGTTGAGAAACTGAAGAAGGATTTGTCAAACCGGGAATCAGCATCAATTTCAATTACGTCAAATGGAAATAGAGGCAGGTATACAGTAACCAGAGAGGAATTTAATGACTTAACAGATGTTTTAATGGACAGAACAGAGTTACTTTGTAATGATTTGCTAAATTCAATAAAGATGGGATGGAAAGACATAGATGGTGTTTTGCTTGTAGGTGGATCTACAAGGATGACAATGGTACATGATTTTGTGAAAAGAATGTCTGGTAAAGATCCTATAATAGGGATTAATGTTGATGAAGCTGTTGCTATAGGTGCAGCTTTGGAAACTGAAATGTTCAAGCAGGCTGAAGAAAAAGTGTTTAGCATTGATGGAAAGCGTTCAAATGATGAATTTGCCATTGGTGGCAGGGCAATAGATGAAGTTGGATTATCGCTCGGAGGAAGAAGAGTGAGTGACGTAACAGCGCATTCTATGGGACGACTTCAGATTACATCGGATAGAAGTCGGTTTTTCAACGATATAATGATAGCAAAAAATAGTGCAATTCCAACAAAGGTAACCAAGCCATCTTTGATAAAATCCGATTCTCTTAGAAAAGGAACAACAGAAATTTATGTCCTTCAGGGTGAAAATGACAGACCTTTAGATAATGTCATACTAGAAAAACAGGTTATAAGTGGAATAGAATACACGAAAAACAAAGATGTTATCATAGATGTTACTTATGAATATACACTTGATGGTATGGTTCTGGTAAGTGCGGTTCAAAAAGACAATAATAAGGTGTTGACAGTGCATAGTGAGGCTTTGCCGGAGGATATGAGCTGGACTGATCTCGATCCGGATTCTATACAGTCATATGGTTCGACAGATGAATTAGAGATAGTTATCTGTCTGGATACATCGGGAAGTATGTATGGCAGTATGGACAAAGTAAGGGATGCAGGTCTGAAGTTTATTGAGAATTTAGATTTTTCATATACAAAGGTAGCAATACTCGAGTTTGAAAGTTATGTGCATCAGAGATTGGGACTGACTGACAAAAAACAGGAAATAAAAAATGTGTTAAATACACTTAATTCTGGCGGTGGCACACAGGAGCCGATGACAAAGGCATATCAGCTTCTTTCAGGACATGATGCAAAGAGATATATTGTGGTTATGACAGATGGAGAGTGGTATGGAGAAGACACGGCTTTGAGGTATGCTGAAATGTGCAGACAGGAAGAAATAGAGATTATAGCTATGGGTATAGGAAATGGTATAAATAAGGGATTCCTGAACAAATTAGCAACAACAGATGCCATACTTGCCGATACACAAAATATGGTTCAGAGATTTAGCAGTATTGGACAGGCGATTGCAAATAATGGCCGATAGTGTTTAGAAGCAAATGTACACTTAGTTTTTGACCATGGAGAAACTATGAAGAATCTTTTAGAATTAAATGAGGACTGTGAGAAAAACGAGAGTGTGAGTGAATCAGAGGGCGATGGTACTGTAGAGAATTACCTTGATTTCTTTAATGGGTATAAGGAAAATGATGGTGAACGCATAGATACGATAGAGAATACAGAGCTTAGTTCTGAATTTTACGAAAAAATACCAGCGTGGCGGAGATCTGCCGTTGAGAAGGTTTTTGAAAATTCGGATTCTCAATATGTTGAATTTGTTGATAAATATAAAGGCAATCTTGAAGTAGGATATGTCCAAGAGGATGAAGGATCGTTTTATCGAGATAATAAGATATTTATGAGTGAAAATTATGACGATGATGAATATGCAGAAGTGTTTCCTCATGAGCTTGGGCATTATCTTGACGAGCAGCAAGGATGGTATTCGCAACGGGCGGAATATATAGATGCTGTAAATGCAGATGCGCTTAGCAGCATGGAGGAACAGCGACGTCAGGAGATGCTAGATGAATTATTTGCAGGCGATGTGTGTTACAACAGGCATGTTTCTGATATTTTATCGTCTATGGGGATGAATAATTCAGCTGTTGTAGAACGTTATTGGGATGAAGGAGTTCCTTATTATCAGCACTCGACAGAGTATCTTTGCTATAAAAACAGACGCCAAAATGAGATATATGCAAATATGATGGCATGCAGGGCTGAGAATAACGAGGAGACATTAGAATTTTTAAAGAGATATTTTCCTCATACATATAATGAAACGATGAATTCAATGGAGGATGCAAAATGAATCAGGTAGAATTTGGGAAAAAATGCAGAGAATTAAATAAAAAATATCACGTAATGTTTGGCGAGGTTCCATCACCCTCTGATTACACTGCTTCATATGAAGAGTATTTGGCAGCAATGTGTAAAGCGGTAGATGAGAAAAAACACTTGTATGATATTATTCCGTTGAAAAAAAACAAAATAGATGGTTGGACGAGCTAGAATTCATGAATGAGGTGATGTATAGATGGATAAAGGAAAATATTTTAGAATAGAAAGAACGTTAGAAAGCCTAGGATTTACTTCTTTTTATGATTATCTGGCGGGTTATATTTCTGAAAATCAACGTAGCATATATAAGCAGTATAGTTCGTCAGAGCGGTTGGCGGTGTTGAGTGCAAAGGAACTGCAAGATATTACGATAGAGGCGTATCGTTATTACAGTATATTTCCTGCAGGTACGAAAGATAATCAGGCGTGTTTATCAGCAAACCATAAAACGTTATTTGGGGATGAAAATTTAAAGAAAATTTATGATAGTAGCCTTAAGTCTGACAAAAGCAGTTTGCCGAGAAGTGTTGTCAACGAAATACAGAAGTCTATAAATACAGAAGTCTATAAATACGCAGGCTAATCGTGATAAAGTAAGAGTACTTATTCAGCAGTGCAAGAAGTTTAATCCAGAGTGGGAGCGAGATGAGATAATACAGATGTTGGAAAATGAGATGACGAAAATTTGCATGGAATTATTTCGCTGAAAATTCAAAAATAAATGGTTGAACGAACTAGAATTTGAGAATGGAGCGACATACAGATGAGAAATAGAAATAGTGTTGATGAAAACTTTTATATTATTCTTGGAGTTGACTACAAGAAACCTGAAACGGATGTCAATGTAATAAAGGAAAAAATTGAAAACAGAAAAACATACTTATCTTCTAAATTGACCAATCCGGTAAAGGCTGGAAAGGCTGGAGCTTATTTGCGACTTATCCAGTCAGCAGAGCTGAAAAAGGTGATGCTGCCGGCTGCTTCTGATGCAGAAGGTATAAAGCTTCAACGGGAAGAGGCGGAAGCTGCATTGAATGCTGCAGAAAACAAAATTATCGATGAGATAAACAATGTAGCAAGTAAGACCAAACGTAGTGTTAAGAAGTCTGTTTTAAATAATATCATAGACTCTGAGGATGGATTAAAGCAGTATCAGATCACATATTCAATGGTTGAGAAAATTTGTGCTGACAATTCGATTACTATAGATGATGAACCATCAAAAAAAGCAAATAGCAAATACTCAATAATAAAAAGAAAATTAAAGGAACTGGGATTTGGTTCCTTTTACGATTACCTGGAAAGCTATATCTCCGAAAATAAGAACAGCTCATATAAGCAGTATAATTCATCGGAACAGTTGTCGAAGTTAAGTGCAAAGGAACTGTACGATATTACGATGGAGGCGTATGGTTATTACAGTAAATTACCTGCGGGTACGAAAGATAATCAGACGACGTTATCAGCAAATCATAAAACGTTATTTGGGGATGAGAATCTAAAGAATATTTATGATATCAGTCTTCAGCCTGATAAAGACAACTTGCCAGAAGGGGTCGTTGGCACTATAAAGAGATATGCAAATACTCAGATAGATCATGACAAGGCAATGGAACTTATACAGCAATGCAAGAACTTCAATCCATCATGGAGTCAGGACGAGATAATTGAAATGCTAGGGGATGAAGCTTTAAAGAAAAAAGTAAAGATAGAACTTCCTCAGATGCAGCAAAAACCACTATTTATCAGATGCCTGCTATGTAATAACTACATACCAAGTGAAAAGAAAACATGTCCTAAGTGCAGAGGAACAGTTTGGGTGGCTTGTCCAAAGTGTAAGAAACAGATTCAGAATGGTGAGAAGGTATGTCCTGAATGTGGATTTGATATAGAGCGTGAAAAAAAAGCACGGGAAGCATGTGATAATGCGCGGAAAGCAATTTTAAAATATAGATTTGAAGATGCTCAGAATTACATAGATAATGCTAGAGCTGTATACCCGGGATATGCAGATATAACAAATCTTCAGAATGAGTTGAGAAATCAAAAAAATATTATTGACAGCAAGCTAGATAGTTTAAAACGCTTAATTAAGGAAAAAAAATTTGTTCAGGCAAAAAGTGAATATGAGAGTTTACTGAGATTAACCGGAGCTATTTCTGATCCACTGATATTAAATGCAATAATCCAAGGTATAAATAGGGCTGATATATTTTATAAGAAAGCAATTCAGACAGGATGCTGTGAAAACGAAATAGTTGATAACTGTACAAAGGCTCTTGAGGAGTGTACGGATTATGAAAATGCGAGAAATATGCTTTTAAAATATCCGCCTAAACCAGTTACTAATTTATCTATTACAAATTCTAATGATGGAATAGTAGTAAAGTGGAGCGGAACGACATCTGGAGGGAATATAGTATATAAACTGGTAAGGAAGTATGATTCAGTGCCGCGTAACATAACCGAAGGAGAGCTTTTAAGTGAGACTAGTGGATGCTACTACATGGATAAAAATGTGGAAGCGGGTAGACCAGTGTACTACAGTGTATTTGTATACAGAGCTGGGATATCAGGAGCTGTAACATCGACAACAAGACCTATATATAGATACGCAGAGGTATCAAGTATAAATGTTGTTGAAGGAGACTCGTTGGTTATACTAAATTGGACTCAGCCACGATCTTGTTATAGGGTGGATATTGTTAAAAAGATGGATAGTGTACCACGAGATATAAGAGATGGACAGCGTATCAGCAATGCATTAAATCAGCATTATCAGGACAATTCAGTTATAAATGGGAAAAAATACTATTATAAATTTTTCACTGTATACAATGACGAATATGGTGAGCATATATCAAATGGTACAACGGTATGTGCAATCCCAGAAAGACCACTTCAACCTGTAAAAAATGTAAAAGTAAAGCCATACGGAAATGGATATATTGTCGAGTGGGAGAAAGAGAAACAGGGAAATGTTGAACTGTTTTATTCTGATAAACAGCTTCCGTTAGGCATGGGAACTATAAAGTCAAGTGGTGATATTGCCAGAATGATGCACTCGTTGAATGTGAGCAGTATGAGCCAGAACAATGCACTGTTTTCTTTAGATGTTGAGAGAACAGTATATATATATCCACTCATAAAAAATGGAACATCATATATAATTGGGGCGTTTGATAAAATAACAATTATCAAAGACGTAAAATTATTAAAGAATCCAACTTTGTCAGGCAATTCTATAATTATACAAATTGATCCGTCTTCTTTGAAGGATGCGGACAGTATTGTTGTAAAGTATAGAAATGATACATATACATCAAGCACGGACAGTAATGATCCAGGAATAGAAATGCCTGTAAAGGGATATCTGGCATCACAAGGAATTGTGATAAATAACGTTATCAAGAGCAATTACTATTTTACAATATATGCAAAAAAAGACGGTGATTACTCAAATGGAATAAATGCATTTGTGACCAACCAGGCAAAAGGCACATTATATTACAGTACAAAAATTACGAAGAAAAGTCTGTTTCATAAACAGGCATCAGTAAAAGTTACAATTGCATCTGATTTTGAAAATATTCCTAATTTGATATTGCTTCAAAAAGTTAATTTTCAACCACTTAGTAAAAGTGATGGCGTAATACTACAAAGAATTGGAGCGTCTCAAAAAAATAGAATAGTGATTGATATTCAGAATAACTCGATTACTGAGAATAGTCGTTTTGCTCTATTTCTAGAAGATGACAATTTATACAAGACGGTGCAAATACAAAGGAGGGATGATATATGAAAATGATATGTCCATACTGTTCAAAAACATTGAAACCTAAAAATATTATGTTCAGGTGTATGAATGATGCAATAGATACAAAAACAGGTGATAGAAAATGTCAGCAGGTTGATGATGAAGAACTATCAGAATATAATAAATTGCCACAGGCAATTCCTGGTAATTTGGTATTTCCAGCAAAAGGGTTTGGGTTTTCAATACCGAAAGAGGCAAAATGTCCTGCGTGTAATACAATTTCAAAAAAGAGGGTTTGTCAGTTCTGTCATAATGAATTGCCTGCCTTTTTTGGCGAAACAGACAATATTACAATTGCAGTTATTGGCGCAAAAAGCACAGGAAAAAGTCACTATATTGCAGTGTTAAAAAGAATACTGGAGAATGAGCTTAGCGGACCTTTTAATTATGCGATGATAGCCTGCAATGATGAAACAATAAGTAGATATGAAAAAGAATTCAGAAACCCATTATTCAATGAACATGTAACATTGGATGCGACCATGTCGTCTGTAGTAAATGTTAAGACAAAAAGTCCACTTATTTATATGATAGAGTTTTTTGATAAAGGAGCTCATAAAATTACAAAAACAGTTACAATAACTTTTTTTGATACTGCAGGTGAGAATCTTGATTCGTCCCAGACAATGCTGGCAGAAAATCAGTATATTGTGCACTCAGATGGAATAATAATGCTCCTTGATCCGTTGCAGTTGCCAATGCTCAGAAAGGAACTTGAGGGAAAAGGAATGTACTTGCCAACAGCCAATACAGATAGTGGAGATATTCTTGATAGAACAATTCAGCTTATTAAAGGACAAAAAAATCTAAGTGCAACTGATATTATAGATATTCCGCTTGCTGCAGCATTTACTAAAATGGATGTTTTAATGGATCAGCTTCCGGCTTCCAGCTATTTTAGAAATCAAAGCCCTCACCGTTTAATAGGAGCTTTTGATGTTGATGATTTCAATACAATAAATGATGAGATGAAAGCTTATGTAGATAAATGGAATGGTGGAGGTTTTGTACAGAAAGCAAATGCATTTAAAGAAAGTGCATTCTTTGGACTCTCTGCACTCGGGTGTAATCCGGATGATTTAAATGGAACGGTTCCTATTGTGGCTCCGATGAGAGTCGAAGATCCATTCCTGTGGCTTTTATATAAGAATAAATTTATTCTAGGAACAAAATAAGTGTGTAAATGGCATTGGATTGTAAGAGAGGGGCGATATTATGATGAAGCAAATGATATATACAGATTGTGAGACAGGAATAGAAAACGGTACAGGGTTTCAATTTTATTCATATTCAGAGAATATTGATGCAATTTACAAAGAAAATCAGGCAACAATATGTAGTTATGAAAGGGTATCATCACTTTCTCGTCAACCCGATAAAACAGAGATTGAAGAAAAGTGTCCGATACGATATACATATGATGTATTTGATAATAATCATGCATTTGTATCAAGAAATTGTTATTTGGGTTTGACGCATAAGCAGAATAGATGGGGGAACATGTTTAGTCATGCTTTATGCTTTAAGCCGCAGAATTTAAGTGTTTATCCAATAGCATTATATGGTTCCTCGGTATTTTTAAGCGATATAACCAATGAACAAAAAAATAGTAGGAATAAACCGAATTATCTTCCAGAAATAGATAATTCTTTTGTTGAAACTAAGATAACTTTAACAGAAGAAGATGTTGCTCAATTTATAAATGCAGACGTACGGAGACTTGATTATTTAAAACAAATGATAGAAGCAACAATTATAGCCATGTATATAAGAAATAATGTGCAGGTTATGAGGATGGGGTCAGAAAGGCCGGATAATAGGAAGACAGTGATTATAAATGATAAAAAAGAGAATATTCCATATTGGATTGCTGCGATAACATATGCTTTTCCACTTTATTTAGCCAAAGAAATATCGTTTTCTACATATGTATATAGTCCCGGGAATGAAAGTCAGGTTATTCTTGGTGCATCAAATAATACTGCATATGTACCGAATGATCCAACGTATATGACACGTTGTTATATATTCGATTTTGAGAATAATATATTTCCAAGAGATATTCAAACTGGAGATTTTACGGAGTATATATGCAATGCATACAGGAATAAGTTAACCTCTTTGGCATATATAAGGGAGTATATGCAACAGTCAGAATTTATGTTCTCTGGTGGACATATAGATCGGGTATTGAAATGTTATCAGATTTACTCAAATGACAAAGAATCGATGAAGATTCAAGAACTGGTACAATGTTTAGATTATGTTAACATTAACTGTAAGCCTGACTTTGTCAAAAAGTTTTATAATGTTATTTGTCAGAATTTTATTTCAAGTGGACAATGCGATACATTTTTACTGATGGCTTATTTTAGAAAAATGTTAGAGTTTATTAAGTTCCACAACAATGAAGAAATGCGGGATAAGATGGAGGAACTTTATTGGAATAGACTTTCTGCATTGTTAAGAGATTATGTCAGAGTTGGCGAAGATAAGATAGACGTTTTTATGCAGCAAACAATGGGCATGATTGATAACCAGTTGTTGTTAAAGAGTATGTTTCATCCTGTGAATATTGAGAAAATATTAGAATTACTAAAAAGGAACTATAATCTGTATCCGAATAAGGTAATAGGGACATATTTATTTGGCTATATAAATAGTATGAATATAGGAATACAGCAGTTTGCAAGAACAGTTGATAATAGGTTGATGCGTGTTATTTCTGAAAATTTGCAGGGAATGCCACAGGCATTTGATTGTATTCTGACTATTTGGAAAAGTGGTATTTCAGATGATTTGATATGGGATATGTATATGAACCTGATATTACCATTATATAAAAATAAACCACAGACATTTGTAAATAGTATTGATTTAATAATAAGTATTTATATTGAGCACAATAATTATGAAAAACTTAAGGAAATATTGGATATAAGGATAATTTATTCAGAAGAGATTGCTGGCAGAATGAGGATTATAGACTTTCTTATTAGGAGAAGTAAAAATCCTGTGAAAGAAATTAAAGTTATATATAATCTTCTTATTGAGAAGAATGAACAAATTTGGGATGAACAAAATGATAGCATTCTACAAAGTTGTTATAGTTCAATAGGTAATGATAAAAAAATGGTAAGGCAGTATTGTTGTGAAGTTATTGAACTCGAAATGACAAAAAATTATGACTCAATAATTAAACAATTTGATGCTACGGTAGATATAACGCAAACGGCAAATGAAGATATAAAGGATTTCAAAATATTTGGAGAAATATTAAAAAATAGAAATATCGGCAATATTTCATCAATGCATTGGTTTGCTGTATACAGGATTTTAAGATACATATGGGGAAAAGAGAAAAATGGACCTGAAAATATTGCATATCTAAATCCGTGCAATTTGAATGGATTTACATTTAAAGAGAAAGAATTCACCATGACAGAGGTAGTAATAACATATAGTGATTTCTTGCAAAATCCCAAAAATCATGGCAATCTTTTTACTGCATTAAAAGTTATGGAAAATGGACCGGAAATGATTGGATTATATGTTACGGAATTATATTCTGCATTAAAAGGTGGATATCCAAAAATTTTTTTAGCAGGATTGGAGTTTTTAGTTAAAAATCAATTACTTGTTGTTAGAAATCAAATGGTACAGCAAGGCGTTAAAACCAATATTCTGGAAAAGAATAAACGAGCAGTGGAATCAATTATAGACAATAAAGAAAGCAGGATATGCTGGGAAAGATTTATGGAAAGTGTTGATGAGGCAAAAAAGCAGCAGAAAGGTAATGGACTGTTTTCAAAATTGTCGAATTCATTGTTCGGAGGAAAAAATAAGAAATAAAAAAATAAGTGTATATCAATTGTGATATGCGGAATGTTACATAATGTATGAGTCAAAAGCTTACTTATAACATAGAGGAGCAGTCATGAAAAGTATAAATTGGCAAACGATAGGGTATGTGATATTGGGTATATTCATGCTAATATGCTATGCATATGTCGATGGAAAAGAAATATTAAAAAAAATTATACCAGATTACAAATTGGTGAATGACAATGGATATTTTGAAATACTGAATGATGATGGAGAAATGTCTATATTTTGTATTTCTAAATCTGTTAGAGGCAATGCAAAGAATACATATTCATTTAATTATATTGATAGCTGGTCTGATCCTCCTTTGGAGATAGTAGCCGATAAAGATGTAAGAATGAATATTCGTATTGAATCTGAAAATAAGAATATTTTATTTGATAATGAAGTTGTATTAAAGGCAGGGAAAAAACAAAAGTTATATATATTTTTTGAGGTTGGTGAAACAAATGTATATGTAGATAGTGAATTTGATAATTTTGACTATATTTTAAGACTTCAGTTTTAGAAGGCGAGGCATTTATGAGAAATAACAAACTGTATAAGGAAATTGCAATCATTGTTTGTTTTGCTTTGGCGGCTCTCTCAATTCATGTAATTATGTGGATGTATGTAACAAAAAAATATATTAATGATAATAGTGATTTTGTAAAAGAGAGACTAGTTGGGACAGTTTTTATAGATGATGAAAATGAAGATCAATGTGTAGTGATAACAAATTCAAATATTATAAAACTGGATTATTCAATTGCATCTAAAATAAAATCAGCAATTGGTATTAGTGGCGACTGGCTGGTAAATGATATTAGATTTGACTTGAAAGTAAACAATGGTGAGGAGGTATTGGATATCAGTGGAATAATGAGATTGAGGTATTATGGTGAGGACGGAAGACGATGGATATGCCAAGGATTGGCTGCCGATGATTATAAAGTAATAAGGGTAGATACATATGTATTGAAAATAAATGGACGGTGATATGTGTGTTATTTTTAGTATTAGATATAGGTATTTCAGTTGTGAATATTGGTAATGGCTAGATGGTAGGAGTGGTGTTGCTAGAGAACAGTCTAGAGCAACATAAGGGACAGACAAGGTAAAAGGCTACGATATCTGTTATTTGAAGTGTTGATATCATTGGTTGGAAAAATTAAGAGTGTGGTAAACTGTATAAATACTATACAATAAGAAAAGTCAATCTACGAAAGAAAATACAGTTATTGATGGTCGCTGCTGAACAAAATAGAATGTAATATACGACATCCACTGGAAACAGTGAATAACCCGGGTTCCGTGTCCCTACTGTCCGGAAATAGGAAACTGCAAATCCACTTTTGAGGGAACCAGCATTCCGGTGGTGGAAACCTTTATAATAGATCTTTTAGAATGTACTCATACACCAAGAGGTGTAAATACATACAAAGGAGGTCATGACCATGACCAAGTATCGAGAGATTCTCAGACTTAGTGCTCTGGAACTCAGTCAGCAGAACATCGCCAACAGCTGCAATGTCTCCAAGAAGACGGTCAATCGCGTTTTAAAAAGAGATAAGGAATTAGATGTTTCCTGGCCCCTTGATGAAAACGATACCGATGCTGTGCTCGCAGAAAAGTTTTTTCCTTCTGCAAATCAAGTCACATCCAATAAAAGGATGCCGGATTATGATTACATCCGCAAGAAACTGCTTCGCAATGGCGTAAGCAAAAAACACCTATGGACTGAATACATGGAGGACTGCCATGCCAACGGCGATGAGCCGCTCATGTATTCTCAATTCTGCTATCACATTCAGCAGGATGAGCAGAAACGACGTGCTACCATGCACATCAACCGCAAACCCGGTGAGCAGGTTGATGTTGACTGGGCAGGGGATCCTGCAACAATCATCGACCCGGATACCGGTGAAATCTTAAAGGTTTACATATTCGTAGGTGTAATGACTTACAGCCAGTATGCGTATGTAGAAGCCTTCCTGGATATGAAACAGAAATCATGGCTTGCTGCTCATGTCCATATGTACGAGTTTTTTTGGCGGTGTTTCCAGAACACCCGTACCGGATAACTGCAAGACAGCAGTTGTTCACAATGGTGGTTGGAAAGACCAGCAGATCAATGAAACCTATCAGGAAATGGCTGAGCATTATGGCACAGCTATCATACCTGCCCGTGTCAGGACACCAAAGGATAAGCCAAATGCTGAAGGAACGGTAGGAAATATTTCTACCTGGACAACAGCAGCACTTCGGGATGAACAGTTCTTCTCCCTTGCTGAATTAAATCGTACTATCAGAGACAAGCTCGAACTGTTCAACCAAAGGCTCTTTCAAAAGAAAGAGGGCAGCTGGTTGGACTTTTTCCTTGAAGATGAAAAGCCATTACTTTCGCCATTACCTGCTACCCGCTTTGAACTGATGCCGAGCATGACAGATTCATGCGAGAGGTATATGGCTTGGATAAAGCATTGTGTTAGTAAACGCACACGTTAAGCGGTTCCCGCTCATCCGGACAGATGGTTCTCGTCTGCCGGATTGGCGGTGTTACCGCACAAGAATATTCAAACAGTATTGAAAAGGAATATATTTAATGATTCAAGTAGTACAAAAGGACATTACAAAAATAAATTATATTGATGCAATTGTTGTTGCAGCAAATAAAAATTTACAGATAGGAACAGGGTTATATAAAAATATTCACCGTTGTGCTGGTGAAAGGTTATTGAAAGAATGTTGTTTATTAGGAGGTTGTAAAGAAGGAGAATCAAAAATAACAGGTGGGTATAATTTACCATGTAAGTATATTATACATACAGTTGCACCTGTGTGGATAGATGGAAATTATAGAGAAAAAGAGATATTAGAGTGCTGTTATATTAATTCATTAAAGTTAGCGTTAAAATATGATATACATTCAATAGCGTTTTCTGCTATACCTACAGGAAAATCTACTTATCCACCAAGCATTGCAGCGGAGATTGCCATAAAAGCAGTAATGGATTTTATATACAAATATTCGGAAAAAATAGATTTGATTGAATGGGCTATATCAGGAGAACGTATTTGTAGGGCATATAGAAAAGCATTAAAAAATGCAAATTATTTATATGACGGATATATTTAAAAGATGTTGCAAATGCATATTGCGAAACTAAATGGCCGGATTTGCGGAGCAAAATGGTCGCATTTCGTTTCTGAACAGCCGAATTGCTACCAGTCTATGTAATCTAATCCTTATAATGATGGTAGCCATTCTGGTGATGATGAATAATCATTTTAAGGAACTCTTAATGTCTCGTACCCAACCAAATAGCACTTCTTTATCCGAGTTAGTGATAAAACAATCATGCTTGTCCTTAGCAACATCATTTCTTATGTAAATCATAAAAATCTCTTTTGAAATGTATTTGATACTGTTTTAGAACCACAGAGTACTCCTTGCGATTGTAACCGCGTTCTAAATAAAGTGTCATGCGGTATCTAACTAATTAACAAATGAACAAAGAGACTGTAGTTGGAGCCTTTCTAAAACCATCAAGTGGTAGGAAAACGAAACCAATTCACAGCATCTTATATACCATAGCCGAACCTACAGAAGGGGTAATGGAAAGGACTATGACTTAATAGTTAAAAGACATTGGAGAGGGTTCCTAAAAACTACTACTATATAATACAAGGGAAAAGGATGGAATGCCGATAGATATTGCTCAATTAAATGAGATAATAGGGAAAATCAGAAAAGAAGAGAAAGAAAAGATCAAAGAGCTTTATTCAGAGTACATCGCTGAAACGATGGATGATGACGAGCTTGAGAATGAGGCAGGAGGCAAAAAACATGAATAAAGAAACAAATGATAACAACAACTCCACATATTTGCAGTCAACCAAAGCATACAGAACCAAGGCTTACCTGCTTGGCGTATTGCTGGCATTTACATTTATGATCAGGGAGTTTTTTATTTATAATATCCAGCTTGGATTTGCCGAGTACAATGGTGTAGACAGACACAGCTTTATTGACTGGTTGGCAGTCTATAGGAATTATGATGGAATGTTTTTTCTTGGACTCTTGATTTTCCTCATACCGTATGAATGGATAGCAGAGAGACTAAAGAGCAAAATGGATCGTGTGACAGAAAAAACTGTTCATGCGAAGAAGCCGATATTATTTGTTGCGATGCTGGCTATGCTGCTAATCATGGGTTTGACAGCATTATGTGTTAGAAGTTCTTATCAGTGGGCATTTGTGATTTGTGGAGTGGGCATATCATTTCTGATCTGCCTAAAAGCTGGGAAGCTATTTGAAACTGAGACAAGCTGGTTATTGTATGCAGCCATATATAATGTGTTGGGCTATATTCTTTTTCTTTTGATCGCACGTTATGAGGCAGAGAATGGTTACAACAGGATAAGCACACTGATGTGCCTTAATGAGACAGAAGAAGAAGTACTTGTGGTACTGTTAGCTATGGGAGCAGCTTTATTTTTTGGTGTAATAAGTGCATCAGATAAAAACAGAACAGTGAAAAAAGTGGTGACAGATCTGGTCAGTGCTGTTCTTGCTCCGGGAGTTCTGTTATATGGATTGTTTCGCATATTAGGCAAAGTGGATGATGATGTGAGAGCACGGGCTAAGCTACATGCTGATATTCCGGAGAATACGCGTTTGGGAAGTGGTATGACATCATTTGGTAAACCATTGTTCCTTGCAGTCCTTGCTTTATTGGTTGTAATTATTATATTAATGGCTATGAGCTGCAGATTGGTATCAAAAAGATCAAAACAGAGAGCTGTGATCGTATGCTGGTGTATGATAATAGCGATTGCATTTTTAATTGTGGATATTCTTAGTCATCTGGGAGTGATCACACAGCTGATGAACGATAGCATTTCATTTGATGGAGCATTGGTGATGCTTATGTTTATTGTCATAAGATCATTTGCAGGATGTGATAAGCCGCAACGATAAGCCGCAATATTTTAAATGCATAAGTCAGAAAGACTTTCCGAAATATATTCCAAACTTTTTGAAATTTAGGGGTTGATTTTTCAGAACAAATGGAGTATATATATTGTATCAAATAAATAGACGAAATGAACAAAGGTGTTCCAAATAATTGGGACACCTTTCTTTTTTTGTTTTATCAGAAGAAAGGAAGTACAAAATTATGATGAACAAAATTTCAGCCGTATTCGGTTCACACGTTTTCTCCGATCAGGTTATGAGAGAGCGTCTTCCAAAAGCAGTTTATAAATCCTTGAAGAACACAATCGATAAGGGCGAACCTCTTGATACATCTATTGCAGATTCTGTTGCAGCAGCAATGAAGGAATGGGCAATGGAACTTGGCGCAACACACTATACTCACTGGTTCCAGCCACTGACAGAGACAACAGCCGAGAAGCATGATTCATTCGTAAGTACAGTAGGTGATGGCGGAGTTATTCTTCAGTTCACAGGTAAAGAGCTGATCAAATCCGAGCCGGATGCTTCATCCTTCCCTTCTGGTGGACTTCGTGAGACATGCGCAGCCAGAGGATATACAGCATGGGATTGTACCTCACCGGCATTTGTAAAAACAACAGATGCAGGAACCTGTATCCTTTGTATCCCTGCAGCATTCACATCATATACAGGTGAGTCACTTGACTACAAGACACCACTTCTTCGTTCCATGGATGCGATCAGCAAGGAAGCTTTAAAGGCACTTGCATTATTTGGAAATACATCAGCAAAGAAGGTTACAGCTTCTGTTGGTCCTGAGCAGGAATACTTCCTGATCGATAAGAAGAAATTCGCAAAGAGAACAGATCTGAAGCTTTGTGGACGTACCTTATTCGGTGCGATGCCTCCAAAAGGACAGGAGCTTGACGATCAGTATTTTGCAGCGATCAAAGATAAGGTTGCATCATACATGACCGAGTTAAATGAAGAATTATGGAAATACGGTATTCTTGCTAAGACACAGCACAACGAAGTTGCACCTGCTCAGCATGAGTTAGCACCTATTTTCTCAACAACCAATATTGCAACCGATCAGAACCATCTGGTTATGGCTACTATGAAGAAGATCGCAGCAAAGCATGATCTGGAATGTGTTCTTCATGAGAAACCATTTGCAGGTGTCAATGGTTCCGGTAAACATAACAACTGGTCAATTTCAACAGATGAGGGCGAGAACCTGATCGATCCTGGTAAACATCCGGAGACAAATCTTCAGTTCCAGTTCTTCCTTGCAGCCGTTCTTGCAGCCGTTGATAACAATGCAGAGCTGTTAAGACTGTCCGCATCATCCGCAGGAAATGACCACAGACTTGGAGCAAATGAAGCACCTCCAGCAATCATTTCAGCATTCCTTGGTGAGCAGCTTGAATCCATCGTTAAGCAGATCATCGAGAAAGGGGAAGCTACAGAATCACCAAAGGGCAAGACTTATGTATCCGGTGCATCCACACTTCCTACATTTACAATGGATGCTACAGATAGAAACAGAACATCACCATTTGCATTCACAGGAAACAAATTCGAGTTCCGTATGGTAGGTTCTACACAGTCCATCGCATTTCCAATGATGGTATTAAATACGATCGTTGCAGATCAGTTAAAGAAGATGACTGACGAACTGGAAGGTGCAGAAGATTTCGAAACAGCATGTAAGGCACTGATCAGAAAGACTCTGACAGAGCATCAGAAGATCATTTTCAACGGAAATGGTTATTCAGATGAATGGGTTGCTGAAGCTGAGAAGCGTGGACTTCCAAATATCAAATGTATGGTAGATGCAGTTCCATATCTGGCAGCAGATAAGAGCGTTAAGATCTTTGAAGGCCTTGGCGTTATGGATAAAGCAGAGTTATCAGCCAGAGCAGAAGTTATGCTTGAGAATTATGCAAAGAAGATCAACATTGAGGCACTCACAATGATCGAGATGTCAAATGAAGAGATTATCCCGGCAGTTATGGAATATCAGGCAGAGCTTGCAAAGGGTGCTGCTGAGATCAAAGCTCTTGGTATCGAACCAAGCGTACAGGTATCACTGTTGAATACAATCTCTGATAAGCTTGCAGAGCTGAAGACAGCAACTGTAAAACTGGAAGAGCTTGTTGCAAAAGCTGCTGATTATGAAGATGATATCGAAGCATGGGCAAAATATTATCACAACGTAGTATTTGCAGCATTTGATTCTGTAAGGACACCTGCCGACGAACTGGAAAAAGAACTTCCAAAGACAGCATGGCCATTCCCTACATACGAGCAGTTATTATTCGAGCAGTAAGATCAAATACAGTAAATGTTTATTACAACCTAAAATAGTCAAAGGGCATCTCGTTTTCTGAATCGAAGGCGGGGTGCTTTTTTACTGTGCGGATATCACAAAAGCTATGGTCGAAACCTTGTTTTTCTGGTATTATAAAAAGATGTGATGTGTAATATTGATCAAATATAAAAGAATCAGGAGTTTGATTTGAAAAACTTATATATAGCAGAAAAACCAAGTGTTGCAAGGCAGTTTGCAGATGTGCTTGGTGTAAAAGGAAATGCCGGAGTAGGTTATCTGGAATCGGAAGATTCTGTTGTGACCTGGTGTGTGGGACATCTGATCACGATGAGTTATCCGGATGCCTATGACGAGAAATTAAAAAAATGGGATCTGGCTACGATTCCTTTTATTCCGACAGAATTCAAATACGAAGTGATACCGGATGTCAGCAAGCAGTTCAAGATCGTAGCAGGGCTGTTGAACCGGGATGATGTAGGCTGTATCTATGTCTGCACCGACTCAGGACGTGAGGGAGAATATATCTACCGTCTGGTGGATCAGATGGCAAAGGTTGGAAATAAAGAGAAGCGGAGAGTCTGGATCGATTCCCAGACAGAGGAAGAAATCTTGCGTGGGATCCGGGAAGCCAAGCCGCTTTCAGAGTACGATTCGCTCAGCGATGCCGCATATCTTCGTGCAAAAGAAGATTATCTGATGGGTATTAATTTCTCCAGAGCTTTATCGTTAAAATACAGCTATGTGATAAGAAATTATCTGAAACTGGATAAATGCGTGATTGCGGTTGGACGTGTTATGACTTGTGTTCTTGGCATTATCGTGAAGCGGGAGCGGGAGATTCGTGAATTTGTAAAGACACCATTTTACCGTGTTGTTGGTATGGTGAATGTTGCAGGGCAGACATTTGAGGCAGAATGGAAAGCGGTAAAGGATACACCGTATTTTAATTCACCGCTTCTGTATAAAGAAAATGGCTTCAAGCAGAAGAAGGATGCAGAAGATCTGGTGAAAAAGCTGTCGGCAAAAGGAATGGAAGCCACTCTTGTTGCAAGCGAGAAGAAAAAGGAGAAAAAAGCACCGCCGATGTTATATAATCTGGCCGAGCTTCAGAATGACTGTTCTTCGCTTTTTAAGATCAGTCCGTCTGACACCTTAAAGATCGTGCAGGAGTTATATGAGAAGAAGCTGGTGACGTATCCAAGAACAGATGCCAGAGTATTGTCAACAGCAGTTGCCAAGGAGATTTATAAGAATATTTCAGGCTTGAAACGATATACGCCGATGACGGCATTTGCAGATGAAGTATTGAATATGGGCAGCTACAAGACGATCGCAAAGACCAAGTATGTAAATGACAAACAGATCACAGACCATTATGCGATCATTCCAACCGGACAGGGCATGGGTGCGTTAAGAGGACTGTCGGAGATTGCGGCAAATGTGTATGAGATCATTTGCAGACGATTCTTAAGCATCTTTTATCCGGCAGCAGAATATCAGAAGCTTGCAATGACACTGGCAAAGCAGGATGAATTCTTATTTGCTAATTTCAAATATATGTTAAAAGAAGGTTACCTGAAGGTTGCCACGAACCGCTTTGCAAGGAAAAAGGATGATACCAAATACAGCCCGGAATTCATCGAGACAATCGGACATTTGAAAAAGGGAGATATCCTTTCACTTGACAAATTCGAGATCAAAGAGGGTGAGACATCACCTCCAAAACGGTACAATTCCGGTACGCTTATCCTGACGATGGAAAATGCCGGACAGTTTATCGAGGACGAGGAGCTTCGTGAGCAGATCAAGGGCGCAGGTATCGGAACCAGTGCGACCAGAGATGGAATTATCACCAAGCTTGTAAATAACAAATACATTGCTCTGAATAAGAAAACGCAGATTGTAACACCGACATTTCTCGGCGAGATTATTTATGATGTTGTTTATTATTCGATTAATGGACTGCTTCGGGCGGATCTGACGGCAAGCTGGGAAAAAGGCTTGTGTGGTGTCGCTGATGGTTCGATCACGAAAGAAGAATATACAGACAAGATGAATACCTTTGTGATCAAATACACAAACTTGGTAAAAGGAATCAGTAATCAGAACCAGATTACAACAGTATTTGACAGAACAAGGGTATATTATAAAAAATAATCATGAAATAGTTGATTAATAGATAAAAATTATCTTTTGTGGATAAATGATTGCTTTTTAGATAAAAATTGTCCTTTGCGGATAAAGGATTGTTTTCTATATAAATTCGGAGAAAGATAGTGAGGTATAAGAAAATGAATAATGAAACAGTAAAACAGGTAACGATCAAAGAATTATATGATCTGACAGAAACAGCAGCAAAGCCATTGCTTGAAAGCGTTACATATCCGTGGGAAGCGCTTCCGAAGATCAAGGACTTTATTATTGAACTTGGAAACAGCTTAGATCCGGAAGAGTATGAGAAACGTGGTGAAAATATCTGGATTCATAAATCAGCAACTGTATTTGATTCTGCTTATATTGCAGGCCCATGTATTATTGGAAAAGATACAGAGGTCAGACAGTGTGCATTTATCCGTGGAAGTGCTTTAGTGGGAGATAACTGCGTTGTTGGTAACTCCACAGAGTTAAAGAATGTCATTATCTTTAATAATGTGCAGGTTCCACATTATAACTATGTAGGTGATTCGATCCTTGGCTTCCATTCCCATATGGGAGCAGGCAGCATTACCTCTAATGTCAAGTCAGACAAAACACTGGTGCATGTCAAAGGCGCGGACTTCGATATTGCAACCGGTATGAAGAAATTTGGTGCAATGCTTGGTGACTATGTAGAGGTTGGTTGTAACAGCGTTTTAAATCCGGGAACCGTGATCGGCGCACATTCAAACATCTACCCATTGTCCCGTGTCAGAGGCTATGTGCCATCAAACAGCATCTACAAAGACCGGAACGACATCGTAACCAAGCATTAGACGCTAGCCTTTACGTTATGGTATAAGGACGAGAATGTGATGTAGATATCTTTTATTTTTCGGGCGTTTTCACTCTATTCTCACGTAGCGGTTCTAAACTCATCGCTTATGCGATTCGTTAAGTACCGACGTGAGAAAAGGCCGTCAAATAAAAATATCTACACACATTCTCTGTCTTTGATATCAAAGCTGCGTACCGGCCACACCTACCATCCTTCTGTATTGTGGTAAGCATACAAAGAAATATTTGACTATGCGATTTATGATTGAAAGGCAGCGCAGACAAGGCTGGGAAGAATACTGGCTCAGCGCACAAAAATCTGACGTACAGGAATGTTACATAACGCATCTTGGTATAGAAACACAAATCACCTGAGTAGAATGTCCTTATGTAGCAGACTACTTAGGTGATTGTACAGTAACAATAGCCAAGGCTGGAAACGGTGTTATGTCAATAAACAGATATATGCCGGATAACTGATATTGTGTAGCAAACCTGTCCACTTCTGTGTAACTTCGAACTAACCTCGGTAAGCCTCGCTAAGGTCTCAGTTACTCGCGTCGGTACTTAGGCTGCGTTTTTTGCAGCCTTATGTACCGCTACGTCGAGGATAGAGTGGGAACGTTTTGCGTAACAATAGTCAGTTGCCTGGCATATATCGTTCGATTTCATTGAACCACAGCCTTGGCAAGCGCCTCTTTGATGGCGTTGATCAGCAGCATCGAGGTATACTTGGTATCGCCGGAAACAGTGAGGTCGTCAATCGATGACACATACTGCAGGTCAGTGTTGATCGCCTCTAAAGAAGACGACAGGAGCGGATACATGGTGGTGACACTTTCGTCCAGATTGGAGAGCGCAACATCCTGGATAGAATGATCATCAACCGTAACCATAACAGACAGAGTGGATTCGCCGAGCGTGATAGTTGAATCATATGTACCGGGGTTATAAGAAGGCTCCGTTGTTTCAGAAGCGGTATTCGAAGAAGCAGTTTCTGAAACGGTGGCAGGTTTTTTGAACATGATCGTCAGTATGATGATAAACAGGGCGACAAGTCCGAGAAAAATAACCGTGTATATGATTTCTTTAGATTTTAAAACGATAAGCTTTGTGGATGCCATATAAATATTCCCCTCATTTATTATTACTATATTGTATTCACAGAGAAAATAAAATATAACCAAAGAACAGATGGTTAGTAAAACAATATTGAAGTAAATATGGCTTAGCAAAGAGAAAGCCAGAAAAAGAGTATTGCTTGACAGATGAGTGAAAGGAGACCGTTATGTCAGTTCGATTCTTACTTGGAGCATCCGGCTCAGGAAAATCCAGACAGATTTACAATGAAATCATTCAGGCATCGATAAAAGAACCGGAGCGGAATTTTTATCTGATCGTGCCGGAACAGTATACGATGGAAGCACAGAGAGAACTGGTTACCATGCATCCGGCCGGAGGCATGATGAATATTGATGCGATCGGCATGAACCGGCTGGCATATCGTGTATTTGATGAACTGGGGATCAGCACCGGACAGGTGCTGGAAGACTTTGGAAAAAGTATGCTGATCAAGAAGATCTTATGTGAACAGCAGGACACCTTACAGGTATATGGAAGCTATTACGACAAGCTTGGATTTGTGGATGAGATGAAATCCATGATGTCGGAGATCTTCCAGTATAATATCAAGCAGGATACGATCGATGAGATCATGGAGCAGATTCCGGAGGACAGCGTTGTTGCAGGTAAAATGCAGGATATCAGACACATTTATGAAGAATTTGAAGCATTTGCAGGTGAACGCTATATTGTGGCAGAACAGTTGGTGGAACTGTTGACCAGACATGTTGGCCAGTCTAAACTTGTGTGTGGCAGTTCGCTGTATTTTGATGGGTTTACCGGATTTACGCCGGTACAGCTTGAACTTGTTGAGAAGTTGATGACCTGTGCGGATGATCTGACCTTTTCCTTTACATTAGATGACAGAGATCAGAAGTATGAGCATATAAAAGACTACGAATTATTCTATCTGACAAAGACTACGATAAAGAAATTAACAGAAGCGGCAGCAGCCGCTGGTGTGGAGATTGAGTCTCCGGTCGTTCTGCCTGGAACAATCAACTATCGTCTGGGGGAGAACCGGGAACTGTTTTTCCTGGAGCGGAATTTGTTCCGTAGTCCGTATCAGAAATGGAAGCAGCCATTGGAGCGGATCCATCTGACAGCGACAGGAGATGCGCAGGACGAGATCGTATTTGTCGCATCTACGATAAGGAGGCTCGTACGGGAGAAAGGGTACCGTTATAAGGATATCGCGATCGTAGCGGGAGATCTGGAACAGGCATCCCACATCTATGAACGGGTGATGGATGAATATGAGATCCCTGTATTTATCGATGCAAATGCCTGCCTGAAAGCAAATCCATGTGCGGAAACGATCCGAAGTGTACTGGCGGTTCTGGCAGATGATTTCTCCTATGACAGTGTGTTCCGGTTCTTAAAAGCGGGTATGACAGATCTGTCCTTTGAGGATATAGAGCTTCTGGAAAATTATGCATTAAAGCGTGGTGTCCGTGGCTACAGCAGATGGAACCGGGCAGTATCTGAAAACTATGAGAAGACCTCTCCGGTAAATGTAGAAGAGATCCGTCAGGCATTTATGAAGATGTTTGGGGATATCCGTAAGGTCTTTGCAGATAAAAAGGCAGTCACAAAAGATTATGTGGAAGCCCTTTATGACTTTCTGCTTCAGATCCATATGTATGAGAAGTTAGAAGCCAGAAAGAATGAATTATATGAAGAAAACCGGATCAGTGAAGGAGATGCTTATGGTCAGATCTTTGAGAAAACGGTTCGGTTATTTGATAAGATCGCGGAACTCTTAGGCGATACGAAGATGAGCGTGAAAGAGTTCTATGAGATCGTGGATACCGGACTTTCAGATATTGAAGTCGGTGTTGTACCGCCTACGGTTGACCGGGTGTTGATCGGAGATATCACAAGGTCAAGATTAAATCACATAAAGGTGTTATTCTTTACATCGGTCAATGATGGAATCGTGCCAAAAGCACCGAAAAAGGGAAGAATTCTAAGTGACAGAGACCGGGATATTTTGTCAGACTGCGGCCTGGAGCTTGCTCCATCCGACAAACAGAACAGCTATATCGAGCAGTTTTATATCTATACGATATTGACGAAACCATCCGATCATCTGTATATATCGTATCATAAATTAAGCACATCACTTGAAAGCATGCGTCCGTCTTATCTGCTTGGAAGGATCAGCAGTATTTTTCCATCCCTTCAGGCAGAGGAGTATGATGCTGCTTCCTGTATGCCGGATACCGTCAACCGTTCATTAAGACGGATACTCCGGACAGAGGAAGATGATAGCGAAGATGCAGAGAGCCGGATTCTGACAAGAATTTTGACGGAAAAAGGATTTGCCAGAGAATTGACAGCCATTTATAAAGGCAGAGCATACAGAAACGTGGCAGAACAGCTTCCACCGGAGACGATCGCCCTGTTATATGGCAGATATTTGCATGCATCAGTATCGAAGCTTGAATTATATGCCAGATGCGGATTTGCATATTTCTTAAAATATGGTCTGCGTTTAAAAGAGCGGGAAATGTATCAGGTCGATGTCAGAAATGTCGGAGTTATCCTTCACAGTGTAATGGAAGGACTGTTTAAGCAGGTAAGAGACACCAGAAATAATGACTGGGAGAATTTTCCGGAAGATGAGAGAATGCTGATGGTCACGGAGCTTGTAAATCGTGCAGCAGAGGAATCGGCAGGAGATTTCTTTGAAGATAATGCAAGAAATGCCTACATGCTTCAGATGATCGAACGTATGGCACAGACATCCGCTGGTATGTTACAGAAGCATATAAGACTTGGCAGCATGAAGCCTGGAATGCTGGAAAAGACCTTTGATTCCGCAAAGGATGAAGTCGGTTCTTATCTGTTTGAGCTTCCAAATCAGATACAGATGAGTATCAATGGTAAGATCGACCGTGTAGATGTGGAAGAAGAGGATGGAACGGTTTATATCAAGGTGATCGACTACAAATCATCCACCAGAAAACTCAGTCTGGAGGAAGTCCTGAATGGAGAACAGCTTCAGCTTGTGACCTATTCTGCGATCGCATATGAGATTGAAAAAATGATCTATCCCGATAAGAATATTCAGATCGCCGGTTTATTATATTACAGCTTTGATGATCCGGTGATCGAGATTGAATCTTCGGAGATTGATACCGATACAGAGCAGCCGGAATTCTCGGATCAGGAGAAATTAGACGCTGAGAGAATGGAGAAAATGAAGCTGCAGGGATTTGTCAATGAATCACCTGCCGTGATACAGAAGATGGATCATACCTGCAATCAGTCACTTCCGGTAAAACTTGATAAAAATGGTGACATCAAGAAAAGTGAGAATGTGGTATCGGCAGACCAGATCCGGACGATCATGGAATTGACGAGAGAGAATATAGAAGAACTTGGAAGTCAGATCGCAGAGGGAAAGATCGCGATCGAGCCATATAAGAATAAGAGCAATACAGGCTGTGATTATTGTGAGTTTAAGAATATCTGTCATTTTGATGTCAAGAATGGCGGAAATCAATATCGCAGACCGGATAACGAGAAGCTTAAGCGGTACAGGGAGGAGTAGCAGAGATGGGTATTTCATGGACAGATGAACAGAAATCAGTCATTAATTCCAGACATGGTAATCTTCTGGTATCTGCTGCGGCAGGCTCCGGTAAGACGGCTGTCCTTGTAGAACGGATTCTTGAGATGGTCATGGGAGTTGATGCGGATGGCAATAAGGCAGAGGAGAAAATCGATATTGATGAGGTTCTGGTTGTAACATTTACCAGAGCTGCGGCAGCCCAGATGAAAGAGAAGATTGCGGATAAGCTTGAGCAGGCAGCCGAAGATCATCCGGAGGATGAGCATATCGTTAAGCAGTTATCCCTGCTGCCACGGGCAGATATTATGACGATCGACAGTTTCTGCCTTGGAATCGTAAAAGACTATTTTCAGATGATCGGGATCGATTCCTCTTTTGATATAGCAGATAATGCAGAGATGGATCTGATCAAGAATGATATATTGGATGAAGTATTAGAACAGAAATATCAGGAAGCATCCGATGAATTTATCGGACTGGTAGACAGCTTTGCGAGAAAAGAATCGGATGAGAAGATCCGGGAGCTGGTCTATCAGATCTACCGGGTTGCTTCCGGTTATCCGAAGCCGGAACGCTGGATAAATGAAGCAGAAGCGGCACTTGAAGTATCAATGAAGGAAGAACTGTATACCTTAAAATGGTATCGGGATTATATGCAGATCGTAGCAGACACGCTTGATTCAGCGATCGGTCAGGCAGAACAGTGCTTAGAGATCGCAGGCGAAGCAGATGGCCCTGCAGGTTATGATCCTATTATACGTTCAGATCTGGAATTACTGCGGAATCTGAGACAGGCCGAGGATATGGATGAGGCATATAAACGGGTTTCCAAATTTTCCAATCTGAAGCGTATCGCAGCCTGTGATCCGGAGAAACAGCAGTATGTAAAGACGACTATGCAGACCTATCGTGGAAGTGTAAAGGACATGATGGCATTGTTTCGTCCGACAGATGTCATACTTGCAGAATGTGCGATGATGAAGGAACCATTGTTAGCGTTATTATCCCTGACACGTTCCTATATGGATCGGTTAAAGAAAGAGAAGCTCGACAGGAATCTGTATGAATTCCGGGACATTTCAGAATTTGCCTATGACATCCTGTGTGCAGGAACGGATGAGAATGGCTGTGTGATTCCATCGGAAGCAGGAAAGACGGTTGCCAGACGGTATCGTGAGATCCTGATCGATGAATATCAGGACAGCAACTTTTTACAGGAAGATATCTTAAATTGTGTGACAGGTCACGGAGAAGATCGGAAGAATATGTTTATGGTGGGGGATATCAAGCAGAGTATCTACCGTTTTCGTATGGCAAGACCGGATCTGTTCCTGAATAAATATAATACATATTCTGACCGGGAAGATGCAGAAGATCAGAAGATCCTGCTTTCGAATAATTTCCGAAGTGCAGGAAAGGTGATTGATACGATCAACCAGATCTTTGAACCGTTGATGTCAGAGAATCTGGGCGGGATCGATTATGATGAATCGGCAAAGCTGCATATCGGAAGACAGGACAAGAATAATATGGGGTATGGATCCGAGATCCTGATCGTAAGGAATGATTGCACAGATCCGGAGAAATCCCAGCCGGAAGAGATACGGTCGTTAACAAATGTGGATATAGAGGCACGGATGATCGCAGATGAGATCTATGAGTTAGTGAAGGGTGATAAACCACTTTATATTCCGGATGGAGATAACGGAGAGACCAGAAGGGTTTCTTACCGGGATATTGCGGTATTGATGCGAAGTGTGAAGAAGAATGCGAAAGCCTTTGAGGAAGCATTTGCGGAGCGTGGGATTCCATTATTTGTAGAGAGCGAGAGTGGATATTTTGATGCGATCGAGATCAGTACCCTGCTTGATATGCTGGCGGTGATCGATAATTCCCATCAGGATTATGCACTTGCAGCAGTCCTTCGTTCACCGCTTGCAGGTGTAAAGGAACAGGAGCTTGCAGAGATTGTAGGTATCTATGACCGGGACTTCAAGGATCATGAGAAGAATCTGGCGCGGACGGCGAGTTTTTATCAGAAGGTCTGTTATTATGCAGAAAAGCCGGACTCAGAAGCTTCAGAGGAGCTTCGACAGTTCCTTCGTATGCTGGATAGCTGGAAGGCAGATAAAAACTATATGAGTATCAGTGAACTGCTTCATTCGATATTGGAGCAGACCGGATATTATTGGTTTGTTGGTGCGATGCAGTCGGGAAAACGAAGACAGGCAAATATCGATATGCTGATCCAGAAAGCGGATACCTATGAGGACAGCAGTTTTCGTGGACTGTTTAATTTCCTGCGTTACATGGACCGGCTGAAGACGAATGATCTGGATTTTGCAGAAGCGTCGGTGCTTGGAGATGATGACGATTCTGTTGTGATGATGACGATGCATAAGAGCAAGGGACTGGAATTTCCGGTTGTATTTGTCAGTGGACTGGCAAATCGTTTTTCGAATCTGGATGCCTTATCTCCGGTGACGGTAAATGCAGACAGCTATCTGGCAGGTTATGCGATTGACCGGAAGAACCGTGCGAAGAAGAAAACATTTGCAAGAGCGGCCATGCTCAATGTCATGAATGCAGAGAAGCTGGCGGAGGAGATCCGTATCTTATATGTTGCCCTGTCAAGAGCAAAAGAGAAGTTATATATGACAGCGGCGGTAAAAGACCCCGGAGCGGAAAAGGCAGTCTTTGATTATCCGCTGCAGACTGATTTTCTTATTGAAGCGTCCGGACAGATGCGGATGGAGCTTCCATATATCACCAGAATGGAAGCCGGCTGTTTTATGGACTGGATCTTATCGGCGTTATCTATGCATATCGTATCAGAAGATATTGTATGCAGAAAGGATACTTATGCAACCTGGGTACTTGCAAAGACCGGCTATCAGAATCAGATACTTGCCGGGACAAATATAGATATGTCAGAAAAAAAAGCTGTACAGACAGAGGGTGAACTGCAGTTATATGAAAAGTATAAGGAACTTTTAGATTATACCTACCCATATAAAACAGAGCAGGCAGTAAAAAATAAGATGTCCGTTACAGAGATCAAACGACTTGCACACCGCGGAGAGGAGAATCCGGGATCTGACCTGTATCAGCCGCTTGTGACAGAAGCAGAGCTTACAATACCGGTGCTTCATTCCCGCATGAAGGAGGAGCCTGTAAAAGGAAATGAGATGGGTACTGTGATCCATAAGATCATGGAGCTTATTGATTTTACAAGAAACAGCATGGATGAGATCAGAGAGCAGATCCGGTCATTTTTTGATCATGGATATCTGGAAGAACGGTACAGAGAGCATGTTCGTGCAGATAAGATTTATAACATGGTCAACAGCCCACTCGGAATCCGTATGGCAGAAGCACAGAAGAACCATACCTTATACCGGGAGCAGCAGTTTTATATCGGCATGAAGCCGGAAGATATATCACCGGAGTATAAAGACAGCAAGGATATGGTCGTAGTTCAGGGAGTGATCGATGCCTATTTTCTGGAAGGAGATCAGGTGGTTTTAATGGACTACAAGACAGACCGGGTGGATCAGATATCGGATCTGGTCAGCCGTTATCATGTACAGCTTGATATGTATGCAAAGACGATACATCAGCTTACCGGAAGAATGGTAACAGAGAAGATCATCTATGCCTTTCATTTTGATGACAGTATCAACTTATAAACAGTAAAATGTCCGCGGACAATCATATAAAGAAGGTGGCAGCCTGTTACTATGCAGAGTATTTTCAGGCTGCCTTTGGTATATTTATATTGTAAAGAGATTAGGGGCTTGGTATAATTAAAACCAAATGGAAAGAAGTATTTTGATAAATGACAGACCAGATAGAAACGATGGTGTGACAGATAAGAACCGGGAGAAGATAAAGAATGATAATAGCCAATAACTTAAAGAAAATTTACGGTAAAGATTTTGTGTCCGTAAACAATTTAAGCTTTCATATTAAGAAAGGTGAGATCGTCGGATTCGTAGGGCAGAATGGTGCGGGGAAGACAACAACGATCAAGATGCTGACCGGTATTTTAAAACCGACAGAGGGCAGCGTTCAGATCAATGGTCATGATATCCGGAAAGAGCCGCTTGAGGCGAAACAGTCGATTGGATATATTGCAGATAATCCTGATATCTTTTTACGGTTAACAGGATTGGAATATGTAAATTTCATTGCAGATATTTATGGTGTATCAGAGACTGACCGTAAGAAGCGGTTAGAGGAAATGGCTGGGCGTTTTGGTATGGAAGACAGCTTAAATAAACAAATGGTCAGCTATTCGCATGGTATGCGCCAGAAAATGATGGTAATAGGCGCATTAGTACATAAACCACCGGTCTGGATCTTAGATGAACCGATGACCGGATTGGATCCGAATGCGGCATATGAATTAAAGAAGATGATGCGGGAGCATGCGGATGAAGGTAACTGCGTATTTTTCTCAACGCATGTTCTGGAAGTTGCAGAGAAATTGTGTGATAATATCATCATGATCAAGAAAGGTCATGATATCTATCAGGGAACGCTGGATGGTCTGGTTGCCGCACATAAGAATAAGTCACTGGAAGATATATTTATAGAAATGACACATGAGGAATAGAGTGCTTATGAAGAATTTTTTGTATTTGACCAGAGTAATGGCAAAGAATACAGAGATGACGATGCCGGACACTGGAGAAAAAGCGAAGGCATATAAGACACTTGGTTCACTTGCCATGTTCTGTATCATGGTTCCCTGTTGTCTGGTCGTTGGATTTATTGTATATATTATGACAGAAGCACTGATAGAAGCAGGAGGAATGACGGAAGGCGTAGAACTGATCATACAGTTGATGTCCGTATTTGGCATGATCTTTTCGGTGATGGTACTGTTTAATGTACTGTTTTTTTCATCGGATCTGGATCATCTGCTTCCGCTTCCGGTAAAGCCGGGTGAGATTGTAGCAGCCAAATTTGTAAATGCATATATTGCAGAGAGTGTTATGGAGTGTATGGTTTTATTCAGCGGCTTTGTAGGTTACTTCATAGCTGCCGGATTTAAGCCGGTATCTGCACTGACGGCATTAGTCGGAGTAGCGATGCTTCCGATCCTTCCACTTGTATATTGCGGAATTTTTGCCTTACTTTGTATGGCGTTTTTAAGCCGGATAAAACTGTTTCGGAATGTGGATGCCATGACAGGACTGGTAACCGTTATTTTCCTCGGACTCTTTTTATTATCGTTTATTCAGATGGACAGCATCAATATTAACAATTATATTGATGGTCTGATGAATCATAACAATATGTTTACAGCAATCATGGGAAAGATATTCTTTACGGTTCCTGTATTCTTAAAAGCACTTGAAACGAACAACATTGCATATTTCCTGCTGTTCATCCTGTTAAATGCGGTTATGGCAGGTCTGTTGTTTTTCCTTGGAAGCAAACTGTATCTGCGTGGCGTATATCTGGTTTCATCTGTCGGAAAAGCAGAGAAGAAAGAAGATGTGGTTTCTGATGCAGCTTATGCGAAAAAAAGTATTCGCAAAGCATATTTTCTGAAGGAATGTAAGATACTATACCGGACACCGGCATATCGCAAATATTGTGTAATGGTAAATATTATATGGCCGGTTCTTGCGGTGGCATTGTTTGTTCTGCCTGCGACGAAGAACTTTATGACTTCATTTGAGAAGCTGCTTTCCAAAGGTTTTGTAGCATCCGATCTGATCGTATTATTGCTGGTACTGATCATTTCCTTCTTTGCAACAGCAATGAACAGTATTGCATCGACCTCGTTTACAAGAGAGGGAGATCATTTCAGTTTTATCAAATATGCACCGGTCAGCTATCGGACGCAGATCGGGATCAAGGCAGGTGTCAGTCTGGTATACAGCGGCATCACAGTTGCAGTAACGATCATTGTGTTGTGCATCTGTATGCATATCAATGTGCCTTCGGTCATTTACTTTATTGTGATCGGGTTCTTATCGGTTGTATGCTGCACCTATATCGGACTCTGGCTGGATGCAACACATCCGAAGCTGAACTGGGAAGATGAATACGGAGCGCTCAGGGGCAATCTGAATGCATTCTTTAATATGGCGATTGCTATTCTGGTATCCATGATCCTTTGTGGAGTCGGTTTTTGTTTATTTAAGTTTACAAAGATGGATTCTTTTATGATCTTTGCAATCTATCTGGTAATTCTCGGACTTGTGACATACAGGATCCGCAGAAGTGCCATTATATATATAAAAAAGAGTATAAGCAATGACTTATATGTTTAGGAGGCATAAAAATGAAAGATAAAAATGCATGGAACAGTTATGACAAGGAAGAACTTGCAAAGCTGGAAAAATTATGTAAATCCTACCGTGAATTCCTGGATACAGGAAAGACGGAGCGGGAATGTGTAAAAGAGATCGTAAAACAGGTAAAGAAAGCCGGATATGAAGATATTCAGGATGTGATCAAAGAAGGAAAGAAGCTGACAAAAGGTTCAAAGGTATATGCGGTATGGATGAATAAGACCGTAGCGCTGTTCAATATCGGTAAGAAGGATATCGAAAAGGGTATGAACATTCTTGGCGCACATATCGATTCCCCACGTATGGATATCAAACAGATTCCATTATACGAGAAAGAGGGATTTGCTTATCTGGATACGCATTATTATGGAGGAATCAAGAAGTATCAGTGGGTAACCTTACCACTTGCTATTCATGGTGTAGTTGCTAAGACAGACGGAGAAGTTGTAGAAGTAAACATTGGGGAAGACAAGAATGATCCGGTATTTTGTGTTACCGATCTGCTGATCCATCTTGCCGGTGCTCAGATGGAAAAAAAGGCAAATAAAGTTATCGAGGGAGAAGAACTGGATATTTTATTTGCGAGCAAGCCATTAAAGGGAAAAGAGAAAGAAGCCGTAAAGGAACAGGTGCTTGCACTTCTGAAGAAGAAATATGGAATAAAGGAAGAAGATTTCATTTCAGCAGAGCTTGAGATCGTTCCGGCAGGAAAGGCAAGAAACTGCGGAATTGATGAGAGTATGATCATGGCATACGGACAGGATGACAGGGTATGTGCATATACATCTATGGTTGCGATGCTGGAGGCAGAAGATGTAGAAAAGACGACCTGTTGTCTGTTGACAGATAAAGAGGAGATCGGAAGCGTGGGTGCAACCGGAATGCAGTCTCATTTCTTTGAGAATACAGTTGCTGAGATCATGAATGCGATGGGTTGTTATAATGAACTGGCCCTCAGAAGATGTCTGGCATCCTCCAGAATGTTATCCTCTGACGTATCTGCAGGTTATGATCCAACCTTTGCAAGTGCATTTGACAAGAAGAATGCGGCTATCTTTGGTGAAGGTATGGTATTTAACAAGTTTACAGGAGCAAGAGGCAAATCCGGTTCCAATGATGCAAATGCAGAGTATCTTGCAGCTATTCGTAAGGTAATGGATGATGCCGGAGTATACTATCAGACTGCAGAGCTTGGTAAAGTAGATGTTGGCGGTGGCGGTACGATCGCTTATATTTTATCATTATATGGAATGGAAGTTGTGGACTGTGGTGTGGCCGTATTAAACATGCATGCTCCATGGGAGATCACTTCCAAAGCAGATATTTATGAAACTAAAAAAGGATATGTAGCATTTTTATTAGGTGCATAAGAAAACTATGAAGCAGTTACATTCAAAAATCAGAATGATCATATTAATAGCAGTAGCCGTGATGATACTTTTTTCACCACGGCTTGCTGTGTTTGCACAGGAGAATTTTACATCAGATTACAGTCAGACCAAGTACACAGAAGATGACGGTTTTGAAAGTGGGGAAGCAAACTGCATCAGCCAGTCTGCCAGTGGATACATATGGGTCGGCACGGACAGCGGACTGTACCGTTATGATGGAAGTCAGTTTCGGAAATTTTCACTGGGAGAAGACAGCGACAGCAGTTCCTATATGATCAACAGTATTCTTGCGGCATCGAATGGGGATCTGTATGTAGGAACGGAAAACTATGGCTTATTTATTTACAAAGACGGATGCTTTAATCGTATATCGAATTCAACAGAGGATGAGATTACGACCGTCCGTGGACTGTATGAAGATGAAGAAGGAAAAATATGGCTTGCTACTTCATCCGGTATTTATTATTACGAATCCGGTGAAATGACGCTGGTTGCGGATGATGATGTTGTTGCACCGGATGTAACAGCGATCAGTGGATATCGTTCTTATGTATATGCGATCGTGAATAACGATACGATCGTAAATATCAAGGATGATCAGATCGTAAGCAAGATCAGTAAGATGGAATACACAGAAGAAGATCTGAACAGCCTTTTTGTAGATGAGAATGGGGAACGGTATATTGGTACGGTAGGTCATACAATTATACATCTTACGACGAACAAAGATTTTGAATTATTATCAACAGCGGCACTGAGTGGTATCAATAAGATCCAGCGGATTGATAATAAATTGTGGGTTCTTGCGGATGATGGTGTTGGTTATATCAACAAAAATAAAAAAATGAAGTATGTCACCGGTCTGGAATTTAATGAGTCGATGAGTGACATAATCCAGGATTTTGAAGGGAACTACTGGATGACCTCATATCGAAAAGGACTGATGCTGTTATCCAGAAGCAAATTCCAGAATGGAAGCATGAAATATGGTCTGGATGAGACAATCGTCAACTGCATTACGGAGTATTGCGGAAAGTTATATATCGGTACAGATGATGGCCTGCGGATCATAAATGCAGACGGAACTCTTGACCGTGACTCTGATCTTGTCACAATGTTAAATGGAAAAAGTATCCGTGATTTCTGTGTGGATTCAAAGAATAATCTGTGGATCTGTTCCTACCGAATTTATGGTGTTATCAAGGTGAACAGTAAGGGTAAATACAAATTCTATAATAAGAGTGGCGCGTTGTTGACCAGTAATGCTGTCAACTGTATCATTGAATTAAAGGATGGCAGTATGGCGATCGGAACCGAGAGCGGTATTTCCATATTGAAGGATGAACAGGTAACAGTCAGCTACGGCAGATTTTCCGGTATGGAAAATGCAGATATCATATCCCTGTATCAGGCGGAGGATGGAACCTTATATGCAGGGTCCAATGGTTCCGGTCTTTATACGATAGACATGGAATCTAATCTGAAAAAGATATCTATGTCAGAGGGACTGAATTCGAATGTTGTTTCTTCCATTGTTGGTGGAAGCAATGGTATCTGGATCGGAACAGATAATGGACTTTATTATCAGGAGGGCGTGATCCGTCAGATCAGTGCAGTTGATCCATCGAATTCTGTGGCAAATCTGATACTGGATCAGGCAGGAGACCTCTGGATCTTCGGTTCCCGTGGCATCCAGAAATATTACGAAGGAGATCTGTTGAGCTCGGCAGATCCGAAATGCGAGATATATACGAAAAATGATGGACTGATCTCTGATATTACGGATAATTCAACGAATTATATCAGTGAAGATGGAGTTGTCTATGTTTGTTGTGATACCGGCTTCAGTATGCTGGATCAGAATCAGGTATTTACAAATGAAGTTCCACCGAAGGTACGGATAGCTTCTGTTACGATAGATGATAAAGAGTATGCGTTCTCGGATCTGGATGGTAAGATGACCGTTCCGGGTGATACGAACCGAATCGTGATCAAGTTCTCTGTTCTGAGTTATGTAAATCGTGGGGATATTCAGGTAAAATATTATCTTGATGGATTTGACGATAAAGACCGTGTTGTTTCGGGTACGGATAATCTGGAAGCAGAGTATACAAATCTGGAGGGCGGAAATTATACATTTGTGCTTTCGGCAGAGAATTCTGATGGTGTTGCCTGTGAAGAACCGCTGTCTTTTGTTATTGTAAAACAGTTGAAATTCTGGGAGACTCCATTTTCCAGAGTTCTGATTGTGGTATTGATCATAGCAATCTGCGTGGCAGTGATATTTGTAGCCCGGTATGTGATGCATCTGCTTGGCAAAAAGACGGAGCAGGTAGAAGAACTCAGCAAGAAAAATGAACAGGCAGAGCGTTCTAACCGTGCAAAGAACGATTATGTGAACTATCTGAATCATGAGATCCGTGTACCGTTAAATTCGATCCTTGCGATCAGCGAGATGCTTTTGCGGAATGATGAGGCAAAAACGGAAGAAGAGGTAAAACAGTTATCCACGGTATATGGTTCCAGCTACGAGATCCTTGGTATAATTGATGGAATTTCCAGACTATCGAATTTACAGGATGGAACACTGGAATTGCAGGAGAAGGAATATGCGGTTTCAGATATGATTGAGGAGCTTGCAGTTCAGTTTAAGGAAATGATCAACCGGGATCTGGTTGCCTTAAAGGTAAGCATTGAGGATGATATACCAAATGGTCTGATCGGTGATCGTGATAAGGTGAAGGAGATCCTGATGAATCTGTATCAGAGGGCGGCAAAGACCACCAAAGAAGGTTCGATCAGCATTGAAGTGGACTGGAGAAAGATCGCTCCGGAAGAGTGCGACAGACCGGACAGCATTTATCTGGATATCGTGATATCAGATACCGGAACCGGAGTAAAGGAAGAACGTCTGGACAGCTTCTTTGATCTGGACGATTCTTATGACAGAACTGATATCGGTAATTTTGATATCAGTATCGGACTGGCAATCGCAAGACAGTTGATCGAGAGTATGGGTGGAACTCCGGAGGTTGACAGTACCTATGGAGCAGGAACCACGATACGCTTCTCCATTATACAGCAGGTATTTGATTACAGCTATGTTAATTATAATGTAAGCAAACGACGGGAGCAGGCATTCCGTAATTCGAATTCAAGAATCTGGCTTCCGGATGTCAGGATCCTTCTTGTGGACGATTCTGATGTCAGTATACAGATCCAGAAGGTTATATTTGATTCCTATGAGCTGATCTGTGATACTGCTTCATCCGGATTCGAAGCGATTGACAAGGTTATGGTAACTCCATATGATATGATCTTCATTGATACAGTCATGCCGGTTATGGATGGTGCAGATACCGTCCGTGAGATCCGAAGCCTGGATGGAGAAGAATACAAACGGGTTCCGATCATTGCACTTTCAGAAAACAATATAGACAGCAGCAGAGATGAGATCATAAAGCAGGGCTTCAGTGACGTACTTGTAAAACCATTGGAAATGGATGGAATCGAAGGGATTTTCCGTTTGTTCCTTCCGGAGGACAAAATCAAGGAAAAGACAAGCAATATCAGACAGTATATCAGCGAATCCAGATTTAAGGATGATGTTTATATTCTGGAGAACAGCATTGTAGTTGAAAATGCATTGAAGATGATCGGAGGCAATTTTGATACCTTTAACCGTTTTATTGCGGCATTCAAGGAAGACTATGAGCCGGATGTAGATCGTCTGGAAGAATATATTGATGATGATGTCAGAAGGTATCGGAATATCATTCATGATATCAAGAGCAGCAGTGGAAATATCGGCGCATACAGCATCGAACGGAAAGCTGCAAATCTGGAGTCGGCGATCAATATAGGGAATATGCAGTATGCAAAGGAAAATACGCATGAATTTGTATCCATGCTGAAGCGTATGTTTAAGGATATCGGACTATATCTGGCGAAGATCAATCCGGTTGAACAGCAGGAAAAGACAGTCAGGGATGCAGTGGATCGTGGACAGCTCAAAGATATGCGTACATTTTTACGGGATGCCGATGTTGGAGCTGTAAAAGAAATACTGGCAGAAATCGACCGATACGAGTATAATGATGCTGATATTGAGTTCTTAAATGCACTGAAGATGACGGTGGATGCCATGGATTATGAAGGGGCAAGTGAGATTATCGATCAGTATCTGAACAGTAAGTAAAATACCATTGTGCCATGCATGGAGCCATGTATGACACAGGGATATGACACATAAAAAGAAAGAAAGAAGGATAAAAACATGAGAGTAGCGATCATTATGGGATCAACAAGTGACCTGCCAAAGGTTGAGCCTGCAATCGGCATTTTAAAGGAGTATGGAGTAGCAGTTGATGTAAGATGTCTGTCTGCACACAGAGCACATGCAGGACTTTCAGAGTTTATTGAAGAAGCAAATAATAATGGAACACAGGTTATCATTACTGCCGCAGGTATGGCAGCAGCACTTCCGGGTGTTGTAGCAAGCCAGACAGTGATCCCGGTTATCGGAGTACCAATTTCCGGTTCTGTATTAGATGGAATGGATGCACTTCTTTCTATCGTTCAGATGCCATCCGGTATCCCTGTAGCAACTGTAGCAATAAACGGAAGCAAGAATGCAGCATATCTGGCACTTCAGATCATAGGAAACAGCAATGCAGAAGTAAGAAAGAAACTTTTGGCAGAGCGTGAGTCCATGGAAGCTGCAGCCATGAAGGCGAATGCAGAGGTAATTGCAAAATATAACTAATTTTTATGTATTATAAAAATGATGATTTCCGATATGGATCTATGATCTGTATGGGAAAAACATAAGAAAAGCAGGAGAAAAAATGATGATAAATTCAGGTTCTCCTGCTTTACTTTTTACCTTGTAAATGGTATTGTAAATGGCGGATGGTATTCGAAAGAAACTATACCTGATTGTACACCACAGATAGAACAGGCGATAGCAGGTGATCATATGAGGATTGGATTTATCGGTGCAGGCAAAGTAGGCTTTACACTTGGAAAGTATCTTGAACAGAAGCTGAATAAAGAAGAGATACAAAAGAACCTTCCGGAGACAGTAACCGTATCCGGATATTACAGCAGACAGGTGGAGAGTGCAAAAGAAGCTGCAGCATTTACCAATACCGAAGCATTTGATGATTTGAAGAAGATCGTTTGCGCAAGTGACGTCCTGATGCTTACCGTTCCGGATGGAAGGATAGAAGCAGTATGGGACAGCATAAAAGCCTTTGATATCAAGGGCAAACTGATCTGTCATTGTAGTGGTGCGATGACATCTAATATTTTTTCAGGTGTAACAGAGGCAGGAGCCTTTGGTTATTCGATTCATCCTATGTATGCAATCAGTTCAACGACAAAATCCTACAGGGAAATGCAGAAATGTTTTTTTACCGTGGAAGGTGCTGAAGAGTGGGGAAATAAACTTTGCCGCTTTATTCGTCTTTTAGGAAATGACTGTGTACTTCTCTCAACAGAAAATAAAACAAAATATCATGCGGCTGCAGTATTTGCCAGCAATCTGGTGAATGGTCTGTATGGATCGGCAGTTTCATTACTGGAAGACTGCGGATTTGAAGAGAAACAGGCAGAGCAGGCACTTGTTCCGTTATTTATGGGAAATGCATCGCATATAGCAGAAGATGGCCCAGTGGCAGGTCTGACCGGACCAATCGAGAGAAATGACACAACGACAGTAAAGAAACATCTGAATGTTCTTGATGCAAATGAGAAACATATTTATATCAGCGTATCAGGAGCTGTACTTGCTTTAGCAGAGCAGAAATATCCCAACCGTGATTATTCTGAGATGAAGAAAATTCTTTCAGGACAGGAATGAGAAATGGGAATACTGCAATGCCGGGAACGATGGCAGGGAAAGCAGTAAGTTATGGCAATGCTGGATTTTGAAATGAACAAAAAATGAAATGATTTCAGAATAGGAGAATAAGACGTATGAAGAACACAACAACATCAATTATGCAGATGAAGAATTCCGGGCATAAGATTTCTATGCTGACAGCGTATGATTATACGACAGCAAGATTATTGGATGAAGCAGGAGTCAACACGATTCTTGTCGGTGATTCCCTCGGAAATGTAATCCTTGGATATGAGGATACGATCTCTGTAACCGTAGAAGACATGATCCATCATAGCGCAGCCGTTGCAAGAGGAGCCAAGAATGCACTGGTTGTAACCGATCTTCCATTTATGTCCTATCAGACCAGTGTATATGACGCAGTCGTAAATGCAGGTCGTCTGATGAAGGAAGGCAGAGCCGGAGCTGTAAAGTTAGAAGGTGGTAAAGAAGTCTGTCCACAGATTAAAGCAATCGTATCAGCAGGAGTCCCTGTTGTTGCACATCTGGGACTGACTCCGCAGTCGATCAATACTTTTGGTGGCTTTAAGGTTCAGGGTAAGACAGAAGCAGCAGCTAAGAAGCTGATCGAGGATGCCAAGGCAGTAGAAGAAGCAGGTGCGTTTTTACTGGTGCTGGAGTGTGTCCCTGCAAAGCTTGCAAAGCTTGTAACAGAGAGCATCAACATTCCTACGATCGGAATCGGAGCAGGAGCAGGATGCGACGGACAGGTTCTTGTAATTTACGATATGCTTGGCATGTTCAGTGATTTCAAGCCGAAGTTTGTAAAGCATTTTGCTAATGCAGGAGACGTGATTCGTGAAGCAGTAAAGACTTATATAGCAGAGATTGACGATGGAACATTTCCGGCAGAAGAACACTGCTACAAAATTGATGATGAAGTAATCGATAAATTATACTAAGAGATAGAAGCTGCCTGAACCGGTAAAAACCGGGAGACAGGATCAGGAAAGGACTGGAAATCAGAAATGAAGATTTTAAAAACAGTAGATGAAGTAAGAAGTCAGGTTAAGGCATGGAAGAAAGAAGGCTTAAGTGTTGGACTTGTACCAACAATGGGATATCTCCATGAGGGACATCAGAGTCTGATCAGGAAATCCGTAGAACAGAATGACAGAACCGTTGTATCTGTATTTGTCAATCCGATGCAGTTTGGACCAACAGAGGATCTGGAGAGTTATCCAAGAGATCTTGATGCAGATGCAAAGTTATGCGAGACAACAGGTGCAGATGTGATTTTTCATCCGGAACCGGAAGAAATGTATAAGCCGGGATTTTGTTCTTATGTCAATATGACAGGGCTTCCGGATGCATTATGCGGACTGACTCGTCCGGTACATTTCAAAGGTGTATGTACAGTTGTAAATAAATTGTTCAATATCGTTCAGCCGGATCGTGCTTATTTTGGTCAGAAGGATGCACAGCAGCTTGCGATCATCATGCGTATGGTTACAGATCTGAACATGGATATTGAGATTGTTGGATGTCCGATCATCCGTGAGGCAGATGGTCTTGCCAAGAGTTCCAGAAATATTTATCTGAAGCCGGAAGAACGTCAGGCAGCAGTTGTACTGAGCAAGTCAGTTAAGCTTGGACAGAAAATGATCGAAGATGGTGAGCGAGATGCGAAGAAGATTGTAGCAGCAATGAAAGACCTGATCGGATCAGAGCCACTTGCAGATATTGATTATGTTGAGATGGTGGATATGGATACCATGAAGTCAATCGATATAGTAGAGGGACATGTCCTTTGTGCTATGGCAGTCAGATTTGGCAAGGCAAGATTGATCGATAACTTTATCCTTGATATGAACAAATAACAGCCGGATCAGCATTCGTTCCGGACAGAATGATTTTCAATGATACGATGCAGAATGGAGAAAATGATGTTAAAGAATAAGACCGTTGTTTTAGGTGTAACAGGAAGTATAGCAGCATATAAGATGGCAAATGTTGCCAGTATGCTTGTAAAACTGCATGCAGATGTAAATGTCATCATGACAGAAAATGCGACCAATTTTATCAATCCGATCACATTTGAGACCTTAACAGGAAATAAGTGTCTGGTGGATACCTTTGACCGTAATTTTCAGTTTAACGTAGAACACGTTGCACTTGCAAAACGGGCAGATATCTTTATGGTTGCTCCTGCATCGGCAAATATTATTGGGAAGATTGCAGGCGGCATTGCAGATGATATGTTGAGTACTACGATCATGGCAGCAAAATGTCCGAAACTGATCGCACCTGCAATGAACACGAATATGTTAGAGAATCCGATCGTTCAGGATAACATCAGGAAATTACAGTCCTACGGCTATGAGATCATAGAGTCGGCAAGCGGATACCTTGCCTGTGGAGATACAGGCAAGGGGAAGCTTCCGAATGAACAGTTGTTAGTTGATTATATATTAAAGTATATTGCAGCAGAGAAGGATATGCAGGGAATAAAAGTACTTGTTACCGCAGGTCCTACGATGGAAGCAATCGACCCAGTTCGCTTTATTTCCAACCATTCAACCGGTAAAATGGGATATGCGATCGCCAGACAGGCGATGCTTCGTGGGGCGGATGTGACACTTGTAACAGGAAAGGTAGCGATCACGCCGCCAGAATTCGTAACAGTAGTGCCGGTTACCTCTGCACAGGATATGTATGAAGCAGTAACGGCTGCCAGTGCAGATCAGGATATCATTATCAAGGCTGCCGCCGTTGCAGATTACAAACCAGCAGAAGTATCAGATAACAAGATCAAGAAATCGGATGCTGATATGAGCATTCCACTTACAAGAACAAAAGATATTCTTGCATTCCTTGGAATGCAGAGAGAAGAGGCAAGAAAGACAGATGGGGACAGCAGACTTGCCAGACAGATTATATGCGGATTTTCGATGGAGACACAGAATCTGCTGGAGAATTCCAGAAAGAAACTGGAAAAGAAGAAGATCGATATAGTCGCAGCAAATAACTTAAAGACAGCGGGAGCTGGATTTGGAACAGATACCAATGTGCTGACATTGATCACACAGGATGAAGATATTGAATTGCCACAGATGAGTAAAGAGGAGTGTGCAGACAGACTTCTTACCCAGTTAATAAAAATGAGGAAATAATATTAACCTGGAGGCTGGCGTTGAGCATAGAAAATAAGAAAAAGCTGCGGGTGTTATGCCTGGTGCTATTCATTTTATACAGTATATCCATTGTTTATTTCCTGATATTCAGCGATATGTTTGGAAGGGGACATGGATATGAAGAGATGCGGTACAATCTGACACCGTTTCTCGAGATTAAGCGTTTCGTAAAGTACAGAAGTTATATGACGAACACAAGCGTGATGTTGAATCTGGTTGGAAATGTTCTTGCTTTTGTACCATTTGGAATGTTGATCCGTTGGGTCAGAGGTAAAAAGACCGGATTTTTTACAGCGACTCTGGCGGCATTTGCGTTTTCGTTAAGTATTGAACTGGTACAGTTGATAACAAAACTTGGGGTGTTTGATGTTGATGATATTATCATGAATACCTTTGGCGGCATGCTTGGATATATCATATATTATATTCTGGCACGATTTGACAGAAAAAGGAGAAAAAAGATTGAAAAACAGTGATTTCAGGGTTTCTCCACCCGGAAGTTCAGGAGATACGATCATTTCATATATATTGGGAATTTTGGGCGGAATCTTTATAATACTTTCCGTGATCAAATCCATTATATCAAGAGGTACGGTAGAACGTATCTATGGGGTATTGATGATCAGTGCATTTTTGATGGCATTTACCGGAATTGTATTCGGCGTGATCGGGTATCATGCAGAAGAAGGTGGGGTTACATCTAAGAAAATGGCGGTTTATCTGAATATCATAGTTTTTATTATATCAGGCATCTTTTTTATGAAGGGAATATAAGAGTGTGGATGAGAGACTGAAGAAACAACTGGATTTTATACTGGAGGTTGACAAGAGCAAATTTGTAGTCAGACAGACGTATCTGACAGATGGAATCAGAAAAGAAGATGATGCAGAACATTCCTGGCATATTGCACTTATGGCAATCTTACTGGCGGAATATTCAAATGAACCGGTTGACGTATTAAGAGTGGTTTCCATGCTGCTGGTTCATGATCTGATCGAGATAGATGCAGGTGATACATATGCATATGATAAAAATGCAAATGCAACAAAAAGAGAACGGGAATTAAAGGCTGCTGACCGGATATTTAATATCCTGCCGGAAGATCAGGCGAAGAAGCTTCGTGGACTCTGGGATGAATTTGAGGAGTATCAGACGCCGGAAGCCAAATTTGCACATGTAATGGATAATCTGGCGCCGGTTATGTTAAGTGATGCCGTTGGAGGAAAAAGCTGGAAAGAGCATGGCGTTTTCGAGAACCAGGTGTATGGTAGAAACAAGCGGACACCAGAGGGATCAGAGACGTTATATCAGGTGATTGATGAGGTGTTCCGGAAGAACATTCAACTTGGAAACATAAAGGGAGACAATAAATGACATATTATAAGGATATAACAGCAGAATATGAAGATATCGAAGATCGTTACGAACTGATGGTTGAGCGGATCCGTTCGATCACAAAAGAAGAAACAGTGGACATGCGGTATCGGGATTATTTTGTAAGAACTGGAGAATTTTTACTGCAGTTAGATAAAGTGATCGAAAAGGTAAAAAGTGGGATGCCCATTTCGGAGAGCTGTACAGCGGGCGAATTACAGCAGATAAATGCAGCACTTTATCAGGATGTTATGCCTGAAAATTACGAAACGAGTTATTGCAACTATGAATACACCAGACAGATGTTTGGTGAGAAAATAGCAGAGAACGAGATTGAAGACATAGACAAGCGGGAATATTTATTTGCTGACTATCTGACATTTCTTTGTTATGAATTCCATGGACTGATCGCGGCAGCATTTGAAGGAAGAGTTGTAGACCTTACTGTATGGTTTGAATTGTTTGTGGAGGTATATGGGATCTTTGAGGATTTTCCATCTGTTAAGGCAGTAAAAGATGCCATTTATTATTTTGAACATGATTATGCGGAGTTCTTCATGGATTATCGTGTGCGTGAGAAGATGGATCCGATTCTTTCCTTTGCGACAGATATTGTCATGAAATGTGAAGACGGAGATAACAGCTATTTATATGAATATGGAGAATACATCGGAAAGAATGAATTGGAAACGGAAGCGTTTCTTCGCAGGATGTCATCAGAAAAAGTGGCGTCGATTGCCCGGACTTATACAGAAGGATTTCGACAGGGCTTTGTAGCGGCCGGAATTGATATGTCAAAAAAGAAGCATGTAAATATCCGGTATTCGATTGGTATGGAGCGCATCGTAAAAGCTGCGATCCTTCAGTTCCGTGATATGGGATTGGAACCGTTATGTTTCCGTTATGATACGAACCGCATCAACCGGACCAGAATGAACCGGATCGGCTATGTAGGTACTCCGGTAAATAAGCAGATGGATTACGACCATCAGATGGATCAGACGTTATTTCTTGATCGCAAGCTGATGGAGCGGAAATTAGAGGTAATGCGTGGAGCTTATGAGAAATACAGATATGAGGCGTCCGTATATGCAGGACCGGCGTGTATCGAGATATTTGGTGAGACACCGTTTGAACCGGTGAGCAAGCCGGGACAACTTACGCTTAGCAAGAAGCAGCAGGAGCTTGGTGTAGAATATACCAATGAACTGTCACAGATCGTGAATGAATATATACCGGGGAATGAGTACAGCTTTACGATCATCGCATATCCAATGCCGGAGATCGGAGATGATTATGAAGAAATATTTGAACAGATCATCCGGATCAACAATCTGGGAAGTGATGTATACCGTCCGGTTCACCAGATGATCATCGATGAGCTGGATCAGGCAGAATGGGTACATGTGATTGGACAGAATGGTAATCAGACTGATATGAAGGTATCGATGCATGTGTTAGAACGCCCGGAGACAGAGACAAATTTTGAGAACTGTCTGGCGGATGTGAATATTCCTCTTGGCGAGGTTTTTACATCGCCGAAGCTTACCGGAACGCATGGAGTTTTAAATGTGAGTGAGGTCTATCTGAATGATCTGAAATATGTTGATCTCAAGCTGACCTTTGAAGATGGAAAGATCAAAACTTACACCTGTAAGAACTTTGACAGAGAAGAAGATAATGTAAAATTTGTAAAGGATAATCTTTTGGGCGGACGGGATACACTGCCGATCGGAGAGTTTGCGATCGGAACGAATACGACCGCATATGTACTTGCAAATAAATATAACATGGTATATAAATTGCCGATACTGATCGTAGAGAAGATGGGACCGCATTTTGCAGTCGGTGATACCTGCTATAGCTGGAGCGAAGAAAATATCCTTCATAATCCGGACGGCAAGGAAATCGTTGCAAAGGATAATGAGTGCTCGATCCTTCGAAAGACGGATATCAGCAAGGCATATTTTAACTGCCATACCGATATTACGATACCATATGATGAGATCGGAGGCATTTATTCGGTTCATGCAGATGGAACCAAAGTTGCCATTATCGAAAATGGCAGATTTGTTCTTCCGGGAACAGAGATGTTAAATGAGCCGTTTAAAGAGGCGGAATAAAAAATAAACCATATAAATGAGAGAGGATTCATTATCCTGAACACAGGAGAGAAGCTGTCATTTATATGGTTTATTTTGTTTCACAGCGTTTAGCTGTGCTTTTATAAAGAAGTTAGTATTCGTATCGTATTTTATTATTTTAAAACAGACATTCGCTTATATCGTTTATTTGAATACAGTGCGCTGTCTGCCTGGCTTAACAGATCCTCGATCTTGATATCTGGATCGCAGGAAAATTCCGATACACCGACACTCATTTCGATATAATATGGTTTGCCACAGGTTTCATTTAATTCATTGGACAATTCCTGAATCCTTGCCTGTACAGTCTTAGGAAAATCAAGATCATCAATGAAAGCAAAACATACAAACTCATCACCGCCGATTCGACCGACAATGTCACTCGCCCGGAAACTTGTCATCAGGATATTTGCAATATTCTTTAAAGCAAAATCTCCATCGTTGTGTCCGAATTTATCGTTTACGATCTTTAAGCTATCCATGTCTGCAAACAGTAGCATTGCCTTACGTCCATGATTGGCAGGTTTATTGATCAGGTATTCTACTTTTTCCATTAATCCACGTCTGTTATTGACGCCGGTCAGTTCATCGGAGGTAGACAGGTGATTTAACAGCTCATTTTTTTCATGGATCTCATTTAAGGACATTACTAATTGTTCTTTTGTCTGGATCTGTTCTTTTAAAAGTGATAAATATTTAAAAGAAGCCCCAAGATGAAGAGAAGTTGTATAAATGTGCCCAAAGTGATTTACATCTGTATTGCATACAAACAGACCATGATGTTGTTCATTTGTAAAAATAGGAACAATAACAGCGGTAAATCTATCTTCAAAACCGGTATATTCATTGTCAAAGATATCGGTAGATGCAATACGACGTGTTTCACCTGATAAAACAGCTGTATGTTTTGGATTGTAAAAAGCTTGAAGATACAAAGTATCCGGCGTTTTCCAGCTTCCGTCCGGTTGAATGGCGACGGGCTCATCATACGCATATAAATAAGATGCTGCAAATCCAAGGTCTTTTAATTTAGCAAGCATAGATGAAAAGGTTTTTGCTGTATCGGTTCCATATGTAAGAGTATCTCTTGTAATATAGATTGAAGACCATGATCCCGTTTTGCTGTCATGTTCCTGTTGGTACAAAGAAGTTGACAAAAACTGTGCAATAGCACTTGTAATATGAGAATTTAGCCGATAGTATTCAGACCGTTTATCCGGATCGTTGATTAATGCTATGATGACACCGGAAAAACAACGGAATGAAAATGCAATATTGGTTACTGAAAAGAAACTTGTGACAGGAGATGACAATAATGACATCAGTTTGTCTACAATCAGATTCTTTGGATATGGTTTTGCCTTTGGTAAAACAGCAATTTCTATTATATCCTTCCAGATGCTGTTGATCTGATCAAGAACAATCGTACCAAAAAAGCTGTTTTTAATGTTGCCTAAAATAGAATCATCACAGTATTCCAGAATATCTGTTACAGTAGAGAAATTGTCAATCGGCATATGTTCGGTATTTTCATGCAGACTGCACCCACATGATAATCGTTTTACAAAGTGGGAATCCAAGACAGAAGAACAGAATTCGCCTGCCTTAATATCCTGAATGATCTTGCCAACGGCACGATAGCCCAATGCAGGGGTGTTCGCGTTTACGGTTGTAAGGGGTGGAACCATAGTTACGGAACCGGGAGAGTTGTCAAAACCGATTACACTGATATCAGCTCCGATTCGGATGTTACGGCTTTTCAATTCCTGATAGCCGCCGATAGCCATCTGATCGTTAGAGAAAATAATTGCATCAGCATCCGGATTATCATCAAGCAGTTTGCCGACAATCTCACGACTGTATTCAGAATAATCACCGTATACGATCATATCTTCGGTGATCGGTATGTTGTGAGCTTTCATTGTAGTTCGGTATACATTCAAACGTTCCAGAGCATCTTCATTTGTCTTTCTTCCGGCAACAAAACAGATATGCTTTCGGTTGTGATGAATAATCAGATGTTCGATGGCATCTCGAAGACCGGCAGTACTGTCGGTCTGTAAACAAGGATAACCTGAAACCTTAGATTCCAGAGTAAGGATCGGAATATCTTTAAAAGTATCCAAAAACGCTTCAATACTTTTTTGTGATATAAAAGATGCGATCGTGCCAACGGACACGATCAGGGCATCCAGATTTTCTTTTTTAGCATAATAAAAAACAGAGTTGTACTGATAATCATAAATTTCGTTTTCAGGATCGTTAAATGAAGCATTTAAAAACATGCCCGGAAAGACGATAAGATTCACGTCTAGCTCTTTCGCTGCGTATTCAGCTCCTTTACATATTTCATTTGCATATTCATTGTCGAGATGACATATGAATAATCCGATGTTTAATCTATTATTTGTCATACAACTACCTCTTGTTAACGAAAAAAACAGTTACTCTGCATATAACGTTATATTACCATAAATGGGAATCATTATCAAATTATATTTGATATTTATATAGTATTTTTCAAAAAAAAGAAACACGCTTTGCTGACGAACAAAATTGTGCCGAACAGAGACCTGTTTTGGGCTGGTATATTTGTGAGAATGGCTTCTTTACAAACAGAAATTAATCCCGTATAATTTATAAGAATCAATTGGCATGAAAATGCACTTTATAATGGATAAAACAGGAGGATTTTACAATGGATTACAAGAATGCCGGCGTTGATATTGAGGCAGGATATAAGTCAGTAGAACTTATGAAGAAGCACATCAAGACAACCATGAGACCAGAGGTATTAGGTGGTATCGGAGGTTTTGCTGGTGCGTTCAGTCTTGCAAAGATCAAAGAGATGAAAGAGCCTGTATTACTGTCTGGAACAGATGGATGCGGTACAAAAGTACAGCTTGCATATATCATGGATAAGCACGATACGATCGGAATCGATGCTGTGGCTATGTGCGTGAATGATATTGCATGTTCTGGTGGAGAACCTCTTTTCTTCCTGGATTATATAGCATGTGGTAAGAATTATCCGGAAAAGATCGCTACGATCGTAAGTGGTGTTGCAGAAGGCTGTAACCAGTCCGGTGCAGCTTTAGTTGGCGGTGAGACAGCAGAGCATCCGGGACTTATGCCGGAGAATGAGTATGACCTTGCGGGATTTGCTGTTGGTGTCGTAGAGAAGGATGAACTTATCACAGGAGAGAATATCAAAGCCGGAGATACATTGATCGGTATCGCTTCCAGCGGTGTACACAGCAATGGTTTCTCATTGGTTCGTAAAGTATTTGATATGACAAAGGAATCTCTGGATACATATTATGATGAACTCGGAACAACACTTGGCGAAGCACTTCTTGCTCCGACAAGAATTTATGTAAAAGCATTAAAGGCAGTAAAGGATGCCGGTGTAATGATTAAGGGTTGCAGCCATATTACAGGCGGTGGTTTCTATGAGAACATTCCAAGAATGCTTCCTGACGGAGCTCGTGCACAGGTGAAGAAGGACTCATATGAAGTGCCTGCTATATTCAAGCTCCTTGCAAAGAAGGGTGATATAGATGAGCATATGATGTACAACACATATAACATGGGCGTTGGTATGTGCCTTGCAATAGATCCTGCAGATGCAGATAAGACAATAGCAGCTATAGAGAGTGCCGGAGATAAGGCATTTGTTCTCGGTACAGTAGTAGCCGGTGAAAAGGGAGTAGATTTATGCTAAGAATAGCAGTTCTGGTTTCCGGTGGCGGTACGAACTTGCAGGCGATCATTGATGCGATCGCAGCAGGAAAGATCACAGACACCGAGATCGCAGCAGTTATCAGTAATAATAAAAATGCCTATGCACTGGAACGTGCAAAACAGGCAGGTATAAAAGATATCGTAGTATCACCAAAGGATTTTGAAACAAGAGAAGTATTTAATGAGAACCTGTTGAAGACTTTACAGGAAGTGAATCCGGATCTGATCGTACTTGCGGGATACCTTGTAGTTATTCCGGAGAGCGTGATCGATGCATTTGAGAATCGGATTATCAATATCCATCCTTCTCTGATCCCTGCTTTTTGCGGCACAGGCTATTATGGACTCAAGGTTCATGAGGCAGCGTTAAAAAGAGGTGTAAAAGTAGTAGGTGCTACGGTACATTTTGTAGATAAAGGAACCGATACCGGTCCGATCATTATGCAGAAAGCGGTTGCAGTACAAAACGGAGATACTCCGAAGGTGCTTCAGCAGAGAGTCATGGAGCAGGCAGAGTGGAATATTCTACCTGCTGCTATTGATAAGATCGCACATGGAAAGGTTCGGATCGAAGACGGCATAACAGTTGTAGAAGACTGACAGGAGGAAAACAAATGAAGATTTTAGTTGTAGGTGGCGGCGGAAGAGAGCACGCTATTATTACAAGTATTGCAAAGAGCAGTAAAGTAACAAAGATCTATTGTGCACCGGGAAATGCAGGTATTGCAGAACTGGCAGAATGTGTGGATATCGGTGTTATGGAATTTGATAAACTGGTTGATTTCGCAAAGAAGGAAGCAATTGATCTTGCAGTTGTAGCTCCGGATGACCCGTTGGTTGCCGGTGCAGTCGATGCATTTGAAGCGGCAGGCATCCGTGCATTCGGTCCTCGTGCAAATGCAGCGATCATCGAAGGTTCAAAGGCATTTTCCAAGGATCTTATGAAAAAATACAATATACCTACAGCCGCATATGAGAATTTTACAGATGCAGAATCAGCACTTGCATATCTTGAAACGGCAAGCTTTCCGATCGTATTAAAAGCAGATGGACTGGCACTTGGTAAAGGTGTTCTGATCTGTAAGGATCTGGAAGAAGCAAAAGCCGGCGTAAAAGAGATCATGTTGGATAAGCATTTTGGAAATGCGGGAAATACTATGGTTATCGAGGAATTCATGACAGGACGTGAGGTGTCTGTTCTTGCATTCTGTGATGGTACAACGATCAAACCAATGACCTCTGCACAGGATCATAAGCGTGCACAGGACGGTGATCAGGGGTTGAATACCGGTGGAATGGGAACATTTTCACCAAGTCCATTCTATACAGATGAGATCGCAGATTACTGCATGGAGAATATATACAAGCCTACAATGGCAGCCATGAAGGCAGAGGGAAGAGAATTCAAGGGCGTATTATTCTGCGGACTTATGATCACACCACAGGGCGTAAAGGTACTGGAATATAATGCAAGATTTGGAGATCCGGAGGCGCAGGTTGTTCTTCCTAGAATGAAGAATGATATCATTGATGTATTTGAGGCTTGTATTGACGGAACACTGGATCAGGTAGAGCTTGAATTTGAAGACAACGCTGCTGTATGTGTAGTACTTGCATCTGATGGTTATCCGGTTTCCTATAAGAAAGGCTATCCGATCTCAGGCCTTGAGACATTCAAAGACAAGGACGGATACTATGTATTCCATGCCGGAACTAAGTTTGAAGACGGCAAAGTTGTAACAAATGGCGGTCGTGTACTTGGAGTAACAGCTACAGGAAAGGATCTTCATGAAGCCCGTGCAAATGCATACAAGGCAACCGAGTGGATCACATTTGAGAATAAATATATGCGTCATGATATCGGTAAAGCGATTGATGAGTGTTAATTATTATTGAAAGATATACGAAAGAAAAAAGTCTCTGGGGAACATACTAATATATGGGAGCCGGGGACTTTTGTATCATAACAGAAGATAGTAGGCAGAAAATGTCATATACTATGAAAAAAGAGGTGATATAATTTGAAACTTCCGAACAGTGAAAAATTACAGGAAATATTAAAAGAAGCCAAACGGATATCCAAGAAGCTGGGGCAGAACTATATAGGAAGTGAACATCTGTTGATGGCACTTACCTTTGTCAGTGATACGGCACCGTTTGTTGTTTTACAGGAAAATGGAGTAACGATACAGTCGATCATTAATATCTTAAGCCAGATACCATTAGCCGGAGGAACCTTTGGCGCAGAGAAAAGCAAATATACAAAATCCGCAGAGTCGATTCTGGAGCTTGCGGGAAATGAAGCAAAACGTCTGGAAAGTACAGAGGTAGGAAGTGAGCATCTTCTGATTGCCATTTTGAAGCATCTGGATTGTACGGCGGTAAAAATCATACTGTCATTAAAGGCAAATATACAGAAAATATATGTAGACATCATGTCTGCATGTGGAGTGGATGGCAGTACGGCAAAGAAAGAATTTGTAAGTCTGAAAAAGGGAAAGAATAAATCCAAGGCATCGGCAACACCGACGTTGGATCAGTTCTCCAGAGATATGACGATGGATGCCCGTATGGGAAATCTAGATCCGGTTATAGGCAGAGAGAAAGAGATAGAGCGTGTGCTTCAGATTTTAAGCAGACGTATGAAGAACAACCCATGTATGGTTGGAGAACCGGGTGTAGGTAAGACTGCGGTAGCAGAGGGGATTGCTTACCTGATCGCTGCGGGAGATGTGCCGGATACAGTACGGGATAAGCGACTGTTGTCGCTAGATTTATCCAGTATGGTAGCGGGTTCCAAGTACCGTGGAGAATTTGAGGAACGGATCAAGAAGGTGATCGCAGAGGTAAAAAATGCCGGAAACGTCATTCTGTTTGTGGATGAGCTTCATACGATCATCGGAGCCGGTGGAGCAGAGGGAGCAATCGATGCATCTAATATCTTAAAACCATCCTTATCGCGCGGAGAGATCCAGATGATCGGAGCGACGACGCGTGCAGAATACAGAAAATATATAGAAAAGGATGCAGCGTTGGAGCGAAGATTTCAGCCGGTCTATGTGGAAGAGCCGACCAATGAAGAAACGGTAGAGATCTTAAAGGGACTTCGCTCTGCATACGAGGAACATCATCATGTAGAGATCAGTGATCAGGCACTGGAAGCAGCGGTATCATTATCGGTTCGATATATCAGTGATCGTTTTCTGCCGGATAAAGCCATTGATCTGATGGATGAAGCCTGTTCCAGAAAACGTCTGGGATTCGGAAAGAAAGCAAAGAAGACACTGCCATTGGAGCTTGAGATACAGGCGTTTTCCGATGATATTGAGAACCTTTTAGAGGCTGGAGATATTGATGAAGCAGCAGAACTGTTAAAGAAACAGAGAAAGCTGGAAACAAAGCTCGATAAAATGAAGCAGAATAAAAATGCGAAAAGTGTTGTAGTAGATGCAGAGGATATTGCGGATGTTGTATCTGTATGGACGAAGATTCCGGTAAACAAACTGACCGAACAGGAATCCAAACGTCTGGAACGTCTGGAAGAGGAGCTGCATAAGAGAGTTGTCGGTCAGAATGAGGCAGTTGATGCGGTAGCAAGGGCTATCAAGAGAAGCCGTGTAGGCTTAAAAGATCCAAAACGTCCGGTTGGTTCGTTCTTATTCCTTGGGCCTACCGGTGTAGGTAAGACTGAATTGTCGAAAGCTCTTGCAGAAGCAGTATTTGGCAGTGAGGACGCATTGATCCGTGTTGATATGTCGGAGTACATGGAGAAACACAGTGTGTCGAAGCTGATCGGGTCACCTCCGGGCTATGTTGGCTTTGAGGAAGGTGGACAGCTTAGTGAGAAGGTTCGTTCCAATCCGTACTCTGTTATATTGTTTGATGAGATAGAAAAGGCACATAGTGATGTGTTTAATATATTATTGCAGGTACTGGATGATGGACATATCACAGATTCTCAGGGCAGAAAAGTAGACTTTAAGAACACGATCATAATCATGACATCAAATACCGGTGCACAGAGGATCATTGATCCGAAGAAGCTTGGATTTGTTACCGCGTCAAATGCAGATACAGAGCACGAAGATATGAAGAAGAATGTTATGGATGAGGTAAAACAGAACTTCAAGCCGGAGTTCTTGAACCGTATTGACGACATTATCGTATTCCGTGCACTGACAGAGGATGATGTAAGAAATATTTCGAATCTTCTATTAAAAGAATTAAAGCAGCGTGTTGCATCGCAGATGGAGATTCAGTTGAAGTTCGGAGATGCAGTTAAGAAACTGATCTTTGAGAAAGGCTACGATAAGAAATACGGAGCAAGACCGTTGAAACGTGCGATTCAGACGAATATAGAAGATGAGCTTGCAGAAGCAGTCTTAAAAGGTGAGATCAAACGGGGAGATACCGTTCAGGTGACTGTGCGCAACGATAAGGTGAAGTTTGTAGTAAAAAATGAACCTGAAAAGTAGTTGCTTCCAATTCTATAAAATAATTGTGAACTGATTATATTTGGTGTGGCAAAAGCCGGAGCATTATTGTATAATCAGATTATAAAAGTGCCGGGTAAGGCATGAGTATAATGTACAGGAGGATAAAAATGTCAGTAATCAACGATTTAATTAACATAGAGTCCGATTCACTGGATTTCGGAAATTATGAATTAGCAACAAAGACAAAGAAAGATGGTATTGAATATAAAGGTGATATCTATAAGATCAAGACTTTCAATGAGATCACCAAACTTGAGAAGAATGGTATGTTTGTATATGAATCAGTACCGGGTACAGCGGTACATGGCTTCCGTTCATCAGAAGAAGATGTATCATTTATAGTAGAAGGAACAGAGACCTCATCTATTACACTGGAGCTGGAACCGGAAACAGATTACAAGATTCATATTGATGATATATATGTAGGAAAGAATAAAACAAATCTCGGTGGTAAGTTAAGCATCAGTGTAGATCTTGAACCGGGCAGAGAAGTAAAGGTAGACGTCAGAAAAGCATTTGACTAGGAGTTTATATGGCAAAAGAAAAACAGATCTTTTTTTGCCGGGAATGTGGATTTGAGTCAGCAAAATGGATGGGACAGTGTCCGGGTTGCAGATCCTGGAATACGTTCTGTGAAGAAAAAGTAACGGTAGGCGCCAGAAAACAGTCCGGAGGACGGACTGCTGTGGTGCCTACAAGTATTTTAGAAGTAAAAACGGCTGATGAGACAAGATTTTCCACAGGACTGGAAGAATTGAACAGAGTACTTGGAGGAGGAATCGTAAACGGTTCTCTTGTTTTGGTAGGGGGAGATCCCGGTATCGGTAAGTCGACAATCTTGCTTCAGATGTGCAGAAATCTATCGGCGGATGGTCATAAGATCCTCTATGTTTCAGGCGAGGAATCTTTGTCACAGATCAAGATGCGCGCGGAACGAATTGGTACATTTCAGAAGGATATGCTGCTTTTGTGCGTAAATAATCTGGAAGATGTAGAAGAATATGTTAAGAAGGACAGACCGAAGGTTATTGTTATCGACTCAATCCAGACAATAGTAGTAGAAGATATTGCTTCGGCACCGGGAAGTGTATCTCAGGTAAAAGAAGTAACAGCACGTTTGATGCAGATGGCAAAACAGATGGATATAGCGATCTTTATCGTTGGACATGTTACGAAGGAAGGAACGGTAGCAGGTCCGAGAAATCTGGAACATATGGTAGATACGGTGTTGTATTTTGAAGGCGATCGTAATGCAGGCTTCCGTATTCTTCGTGCGGTAAAGAACCGATTTGGATCAACAAATGAGATCGGTGTATTTGAAATGCTTGAAACCGGCTTATCAGAGGTGAATAATCCATCGAAGGTTATGCTGGCAGGCAGACCGCTTCAGACATCCGGTTCGGTTGTGGTATGTTCTTTAGAAGGAACCAGACCGATCCTGTTGGAGATCCAGGCACTGGTCTGCCAGACCAGCTTTAATCTGCCGAGACGTACAACAGTTGGTTTGGACTATAATCGTGTGAACCTTCTTCTTGCGGTACTTGAAAAGAGAGCGGGGATGGTGTTATCAGGAAGTGATGCATATGTCAATATAGCCGGTGGTATGCGGCTTGATGATCCGGCAGCAGATCTTGGAATTGTATTTGCACTTGTTTCCAGTTTTCGTAATCGTCCATTGGATGAGAGTATGGTCGTATTCGGTGAAGTAGGACTTTCAGGAGAAGTTCGTGGCGTATCCGCAGCAGAGCAGCGTGTAAGAGAAGCGGTAAAAATGGGTTTCCGGACATGTATTATGCCAAAGACAAATGCAGAGCATCTTAAGAGTATAGAGGGCATAAAAGTAGTAGGAGTATCGAATATCAGTCAGGCGTTAGAGTATATATAAAATTGTATTTATTTTAATACAATTTTTGTCAAAAAAAGTGTTGACATCTGGCGTCTGATTTAGTATTATATCAACTGTTCGCGGTACGAAACACCGAACAAACAAAGATCACAACTTACATATTTCATGATGATTCTCATCTGGAAAGTATGCAGAACATCAAAAAAGAAATTAAAAAAGTTGTTGACAAAGAACACTGAATGTGATAACATATAGAAGTTGTCGCTGATGAGTTCGACAACAAAGAACCTTGAAAAATTAACAACATGACAACCCTGAAATTCCAAATAAAGAATTTCAAAAAGAACGTAACAGACGCAAGTCTGATACAAACCAAGAACAGTAAAGGGTATAGATAATGACCAGAGTCATATCTGAACCCGGGACAAATTTTTAATGAGAGTTTGATCCTGGCTCAGGATGAACGCTGGCGGCGTGCTTAACACATGCA